>MDTG01182275.1_pt1 | contig 17620 bp, 15 predicted proteins | sample 811421 | NCBI WGS metagenome assembly MDTG01 (sample SAMN05326645, study PRJNA326480) | marine metagenome | isolation source: seawater | place: Pacific Ocean: South East | collected 2011
AGTGTATTCTCCACTCGGGTCGCTAAGATAATTTCTTTTACTTTGCGCTCGGCTCTTCGTTCGCCATCAAGCAAAAAATTCTTCATTACCTGCTGCGGAATGGTCGAGGCCCCACGAACACGTTTACCGCCACTTCGTGCGGCATCGACGATCGCAGATATTATACCGCGCAGATCATAACCTGGATGGGTATAAAAATTTTTATCTTCAGCCGATATAAATGCATGTTTTATTAATGGAGGTATATCTTCCGCTGCCGCAAACAATCTACGCTCGCGGGCGAACTCATCTATTAAACGTCCCTCTGAAGAGTAAATTCGACTAATAATGGGAGGTTGATACTCTGCCAGTGATGTATGAGATGGAAGGTCACGCCCGTAGACCCAAAATATTCCTCCAATGCCAATTATAACACCTACAATACCCAATGTAATGAGAGTAAATATCCCGCCAAAAAAGGAAAGAGTTGCTCTAATCAAACTTTGATCCTCGTTATCTAATATGGTTTATAGGTTGGGATTGAAACCGCGTCAAAAGCCAAAGACAGATGCATCAAGAGTTTTTTGCTACTGTCTTCGTCTAATGGCATCGACCTTATCCTCACTTATCCATCTTTGAATGGCACGCCGAAGGCCATCGATAAATTTTTTCCGCCAAATTGGACTTTTAAGCTTATCAAGATCACTTTTAGTGGACATAAAACCAACTTCAATCAGGATCGATGGAATATCTGGCGATTTGAGCACTGAAAAATCACCTTGCCGAAATGGTTTGGAGTTTATCGAACCTATTTCCAACAAAAGCTCTTCAATCGTTACTTTAGCTAAAGCTTCAGATCGCGACATCGTCTCAGTCGCTGCAAGATTAATTATAATATTCGCTATTTCGTAATCTGTGCCTGTTAAGTCCGTACCTTTTAGTAAAGACGACCGATCATGTTCAAGCGCAAGAGTTTTGCTAAAATTATCACTGGCCTCTTGAGATAAAGTATAGACAGTCGTTCCGCGAGCGATGCCTTCAGTCACCGCATCAGCATGAAGCGAAATAAAGAGATCAGCCTCCCTTTTTTTCGCAATCATGATCCGCTCATTAAGAGACAGAAAGCGGTCATCATGACGGGTAAGAAACACATCAAACGTATCGATCCGCATAAGTACCTCTTTTAGTTCAAGCGCAAATTTAAGCATCAGTTCTGACTCTTTATATTCACCTGCCATAGCTCCAGGATCATTCCCACCATGGCCAGGGTCTAGCACAATACGCACCCTGCCATCCTGGTAAGCCTTTTTTTCGATCTTCGTTTCTTTAGAAAGTTTTAAATCCTCAACAAATTGGTCTGATTTTACTAGGTAGACGAACTCCTTTTCGGTTACAGGTTCTAGCCAAATCGATAAGTTAGCTTCACCGGTAATTTTATCACGTTTCATTTCCGCTGACTTAAGTCCTAGCGGCTCTAAAAGTTCGAGAGACAAAATGAACCAACCGTCATCTCTAACTCTTGTCGTGACAGAAGAGGTGCTTTTACTCATCACAAAATTCTTTAAATCTAAATTCTGGAATCCAATCGAACCAAATTCAACAATCAGCCTTTTGGGTGCATCTAAAAGGTAAATGCGATAAGGTACCTGCTTTGATAATTTTACATTCAACTCCACCTGACGCCAGTTTCGGTCTTGAACAAATGAGCCTTCTGTAATGATTGTGGTTGAATGAGCTCTTAACTCTGATGCGGCAGAGAAGAGTAAAAAAGCAATCAAGCCCCAGAAGCGGATCAAATGACAAATCCCCTTAAATCCATGAAATTTGTAAGACGCTCAAGTCCCTCAACCATTTCTGTAGTACTTCGGGCATAGGAAAAACGAAGAGCCTGATGGCCGCGTACTGTATCGAAATCAAGTCCGGGGGTGACTGCTACTCCGGCTTCGTTAAGTATTTCACCAGCAAATGCAAAGCTATCTTCTGTTAGATTACTGACATCGGCATAAATATAAAAAGCGCCATCGGGCGGAGCTATTGTGTTAAATCCAGCTTTCACAAGACCGGAAACCATAATATCGCGGTTGGCGCGGTACACATTTAAGTTATTCTGCAACTCCTCTTCACACTCCATAGCCACGATAGCTGCCACCTGGCTGACATGTGGAGCACATATAAACATATTCTGTGCAAGCCTCTCGACACGACGAATGTGATATTCTGGTACGATCATCCAACCGATGCGCCACCCAGTCATCGAAAAATACTTTGAAAAGGAATTGATCACATAACAATCATCTGTGATTTCTAGCGCAGTGACAGCTTTATTTTCGTACTCGATACCGTGATATATTTCATCGCTTATAAAAGCCGAGCCACTTCGGCTGCAAGCTTCTACAAGAACACCTAACGCCTCTCTTGAAAGCATAGTTCCAGTAGGGTTTGCGGGAGAGGCAACAAGAAGACCCGCCAGATCCTGACCTTCAATATCGCTGCCTATTGGTTGAAAGCGATTTTCTGGCAAGGTTTGAATATCAACTGGCACTAATCCCAACGCTTTTAAAATTTGGCGATAACTTGGGTAACCCGGGGCGCCTATACCAACGCGGTCCCCCGAATCAAATAACGATGTAAAACTAAGAAGAAACGCAGCAGAGGATCCGGAAGTTACTACAACTCGATCTGGGCTTATTGATAAGTCGTACCATCTTTCATAAAGCTTGGCGATTTTACGCCGAAGTTCAGGTAGGCCAAGCGCAACTGTATAGCCCATTGGACTGCTAGTCATACTCTTGCTGAGTACATCTAGTGCGGCTTTGGGGGCAGGTGTAGAAGGCTGACCTACCTCCATGTGTATAATATGACGTCCCCCTGCCTCCAAACGGCGCGCCGCCTCCATAACGTCCATAACAATAAAGGGGTCAACGCTGCCACGGGTTGAGTTTTTCATGCAAAGCTTCCAAAGTCGTTAAACAATATTCTTTTTCTGGGTTTCTGGATCATCGTCAATGTTAATAATAAAATTGCTCGTATTCTGCTCTAGCATAGCATTGATCCCCGTTACTGCATCAGGAAAAAGTTTGTTTAGAGATGCTGACATAGAATATGCTTTTGCTGAACTTGCAAAACCTGTTCTTCAGGCGGCAGGTTTATCACCAAGCGGTATCAAAATCATGCTTATAAATGATAAGCGGCCCAACGCATTTATCATTGACCACAAGCATATTTTTATCACCTCAGGGCTAGCGTTGAAAACACGTACAGCCGAAATGTTTCAATCTATAATTGCACATGAAGCCGCTCATATTGCATACGGGCATGTTACACGCCGTGGCCAAAATGTTGCCAATGCTCGCACTGTATCAGCCTTTGGGATCGCCCTGGGCATAATGACTGCTGGGATGACCAATAGTTACGAATTAGGCACGTCTTTAGCACTAGGCGCCTCGGGCAGTGCTCGTGGGGCACTACTCGCTCACACGCGCGTTGAAGAAAGCGCGGCAGACCAGGCCGCTATGTCTTATATGGCAATTGCTGGTATTGACGGACAGGGAATGGTGGATGTTCTTAATATTTTCATTGGCCAGGACAACCTCTCCGCAGGTCGACAGGACCCATATGCCCGAAGTCACCCACTAAGCCAGGATAGGCGGCGTGTAGTTAAAGGATACGTCAAAAATCAACCCAAACCAAAAGATAAAAAGATGGCCCACTATTGGCACGATCGCGCAATCGGCAAGCTATCAGCTTTTCTAAGGAGTTCGGAGTGGACTCTGAAAAACGCGCAAAACTCATCTTACAATGATGTGCGCCATTTGCGCCGAAGTGTAGCATTATCGCGTCAAGGAAAATTGAACGAAGCAATAATCGAAATCGAAAAAGCTCAACATTTAAAGCCTAAAGACGCTTACTTACAAGAGCTGAAAGCTGAGCTTTACATGCGACACAAGCAATTTAGACGCGCCGCAAGGGAATACGAAAAGGCAAGTGAACTTGATCCCGCAAACGCTTTAATACTAGCTGGATATGGTCGCGCCCTACTTGCAGCAAGGCAAACCACCAAAGCATTAGCCATTCTAAAAAAATCACGCGAACGAGATTTTCGCAACACAAGAATGATGCGGGATTTAGCAGTAGCCTTCTCAAAAACGGGTGAAAACGGAATGGCCTCTCTGATTACAGCCGAGCGGTTTGCCTTGCAGGGTAAAATCAAAGATGCTCAAATCCACGCCCGCCGTGCGTTAGCCGCACTTCCTCGCGGTTCTCCTGGCTGGCAAAACGCTGAGGATATTCTAGATTTCGAAATAGATAAATAAATATTCAAACATGGGATAATCACGATGACCAAGACACGACCTTCACTTTTGCCTGGCGGTATATTTTTTGCAATTCTTATAGCTTCTTTTTTAGGGCTTATTGCCTCACGTGTGGATTTTTTTTCGATCAAAAAAGACGAGTTACATACAGAAATTCGTAATTATATTTTAGAAAACCCTGAGATTGTTTTTGAGGCCGTTGCTATCATCCGCCAGCGTGAAGCTTACGAAGAAGACGAACGTGATAAACGGCTTGTCGAAACTCATCGAGAAGAGCTTTATAATGATGGGCTTTCATATGTGGGCGGCAATCCGGATGGCGATATTACGGTGGTGGAATTTCTGGATTATCGCTGTGGATATTGCAGAAAAGCATACAAAGAAGTTGAGGCACTACTAAAAGAGGATGGGAAAATCCGGTTTGTTATCAAAGAATTCCCAATTTTAGGGGATAACTCTACGACAAGCGCACAATTTGCAATTGCTGTAAAACAGCTACATGGCATGGAAAGCTATAAGGCAATCCATGATACACTTATAGCATTTACCGGAGACCCAACGCAGCAAATTCTTGTAGAAATAGCCTCTGCCTTTGGTTTTGACCCTATTCCAATCATAGAACGGATGACTACTGATGATGTTATGAAAGAAATCAACTTAAACCGCGCTTTGGGACAGAAAATGCAAATATCTGGAACGCCAACTTTCGTCTTGGGAGCTCAATTACTACGCGGTTATCTACCTCTTGACGAAATGCTGGAGATTATAAAAGCGCAGCGTGGTCAGTAAGGAAGCCAGACGTATTTTGGCACCTCAACTCTTCGATCCTAAGTTTCCTTGGGGATTTTTAAATCAATCGATAGAATTTAGAATTCGGAGTAAAGGTTTAAGGGTGTCTTTAGGAGCAGTATACGGAAAAAATGTCCTCCCGGTATATTAGCAGTCTGATAGTCGGTAAGCTTTCTTCCCATGTGCTTTCAATATTATATGACTTAGCCATGGCCCTATCACTACCCCAAACCCACGAGTGCTGGTGCCGAAATTCGCCTCGGCAAATCGGCCTCATCCAATGAAAAGTCAAAGTCAATGGCCGCACGATAGTAATCGCACATTGCGCGAATACACTCCGGATCACGCCAAGTTTTAGGAAAAGCCTCCAATTGGTCCTTTGAATAGTCACTTAAATTGCATGCGCTCAGGCCGTAAGGTTGTTTTGACAAAAATAATCCGGATCCGCAGCAATCTACGTTTCCAGAATTGGTGATGCCTGTGCGAGGAAAAATCAATGATAATAAGCTAACGCCACGCCTTGCTTGAGTTCCTTTAGCAAGACTCGCCTTGGTACGATATCCATCAATGTTAAGCTTTTGACCTTCTCTCCTGCATCTACCGCCATGCGATGCCCAATTCGTGCGCCCTTATAATAACTTACTAAGTGAAATTTGTTAAATCCAATTTTTGTCATAAGCTAGAGTTGATCAATATCTATTTCACTAAACGAATATTGTTCAATTCCTTTTGGTTTATCCGATGCTCCATATCCACGTAGGTCTGAGCAGACTACGGTATAGTGCTCAGCAAGCATAGGAACAATAATAGCCCACATCCCTCGTGTATGGCAGAACCCATGCAAAAATACCACTGGTTCTCCTGCTCCTTTGCTTCGATAAAAAATATGAGCACCATTCAGCTCAACCGTAGAACTATTAAAAACCTCAAACAATTTATATTAATTTTGAGATAGATTATTAAGAACACGCGCCCAGCTTCGCGTACCTTTGTGAAAGCTCTCCACATCGTATTTTTCGTTGGGCGAATGAAGTTGATCATCATCCTTTCCGAATCCAATTAAGATAGGATCCAAGCCGATAATTCCTTGGAAGAGGCCAGCGATGGGAATGGAGCCACCGCATCCTATAAATGCCGCCTCATCTGGCCATTCATCGCTTAAAGCTTTACGGGCGGCCTCAAATTCAGCAGCATCTGTGGACATCACGATTCCTCCAGAGGCACCATGGTTTTTGAAAGATGCACTACAGTCGGGCGGTAACATGTTTTCAATCATTCCCCTAAGGTTTTCACGGATTTCAAATGGGTCCTGCTGTCCAACTAACCGAAAGCTGATCTTTGCAGTGGCAATGCTTGGGAGAACAGTTTTAAAACCGTCACCAGTATATCCGCCCTGAATTCCGTTTATCTCACAAGTTGGTTGAGACCATAGCATTTCCAAGGCGGTGTAGCCCCTTTCACCGGCTAAAGTATTCAGGTCAACGCCTTTTAGAAAAGCATGGTGGTCAAAGTTCAGCGCCTCCCACTGTTTTTTTATATTTGCGGGCAATTCGGGCACACCGTTATAAAAATCGGGCACAGTAATGCGCCCATTTTCATCATGCAGAGAAGCAAGAATACGAGCTAGTACCCGAACTGGATTGATTGATGCACCTCCATACATGCCAGAGTGCAAATCTTTATCCGGCCCCTTAATTGTAATCTCTTCTCCCAATAGGCCGCGGAGCATGGTTGTGATTGAAGGAACCCTACTGTCAAAGAGGCTTGTATCACAAATTAGGGCAATATCGGCAGTAATTTCATCTTTGTTCTCTTTCATAAATGGGATTAGACTGGGAGATCCACTTTCCTCTTCACCTTCAAAGAAAAAGGTTATCCTACAGGGAAGTTCACCGTGGACACTTTTCCACGCACGACAAGCCTCCACAAAAGTCATAAGCTGTCCCTTATCGTCACTAGAACCACGGCCGCGGATAACTTTGCCCTTTTCGGTAACCTCAACCACTGGATCAAATGGATCACGGTTCCAAAGCTCCAAAGGATCAACAGGTTGCACGTCATAATGGCCGTAAAAAAGAATATGAGGTTTTTTTTCGCACCCTGGGGGTATAATTTGGCCAATTACCATAGGGTGGCCAGGCGTTTCACGTTTTGAGGCTATTGCGCCAAGTGAATTGAGATCGTTGACCAGCCAATCAGCGGCCTTTTGGCAATCATCTTTGTAGGTTGGATCGGTAGAAATAGACGGAATTCTCAATAATTCTACTAAACGGTTAATTGATAAATCCAAATCTGCGTCAATCCGCGCAAGAACGGGGGCTAGTGGCATGAAAATCTCCTACTATATAAATTTAATAATTGGTGAACAATATTGGTTAATTTGTCTAGACTTTTACAAAAATCGAATTTGGCACTTCGCAAAGCGCCAATCGCAAGCTTTTCCAATCTTCGGGACATTACACCTTTTAAGGCTGAAGTTTATGAAATTTGAACAACATTTCGCATCTGCGCTGGAAAATCTTCATAGTGAGGGACGCTATCGAACATTCATAGATATTGCTCGTGAAAGCGGAAATTTCCCGCACGCGCTCTGGAAAAATCCAAACGGAGAAGAAAAATCTGTCACAGTGTGGTGTGGAAATGATTATCTTGGAATGGGGCAGCATCCCGTAGTGTTGAGTGCAATGCACGATGCGATAAATTCTGTTGGAGCAGGATCTGGTGGAACCCGTAATATTTCCGGCACGACTTTTTATCATAAAGCGTTAGAGAATGAACTAGCAGACCTTCACGGAAAAGAACAAGCTCTTCTGTTTACAAGCGCCTACGTTGCCAACGATGCAACTTTGAGCACCATGTATAAAATATTGCCAGGATTGATATTTTATTCAGATGAGTTTAACCATGCATCTATCATAGAAGGTATGCGCCGAAATGGTGGGCCAAAACGCGTTTTTCGCCATAATAATATAAGAGATCTGCGGAAACTGTTAGAATCAGATGATCCTGCGGTACCTAAAATTATCGCCTTTGAATCAATTTATTCCATGGATGGTGATTTTGGCCGCATTAAGGAAATTTGTGATCTTGCCGACGAATTTAATGCCTTGACTTACCTTGATGAAGTCCACGCAGTCGGGATGTACGGTCCACGTGGCGGAGGCGTGTCGGAGCAAAACGATTTGATGGCCCGCATAGACATAATAAATGGTACACTTGCCAAAGCTTATGGGACAATGGGTGGCTACATAGCCGCAAATCAAAAAATCTGCGATGCCGTTCGTTCTTACGCCCCAGGGTTCATCTTTACCACATCACTGCCGCCATCAATTGCAGCTGGTGCACAAGCTTCGGTTTCATTCCTCAAGGAGAACCAAAATCTTAGGAAAGAACTTCAAACAAAAGCGGCAATTTTAAAGATCAGATTAAAGGGGCTTGGTCTTCCGGTTTTAGATCACCAGAGCCATATAGTGCCGGTTGTCGTAGGAAATCCTGTCCATACAAAAAAACTTTCTGACAAGCTTTTGGAAGATTTTAGTATTTACGTTCAGCCAATTAATTTTCCAACGGTCCCCAGAGGGACTGAGCGACTTCGATTTACGCCCTCTCCAGTGCACTCGACGCAAGACACATGTCATCTGATTAGTGCGTTAGATGAACTCTGGTCGCAGTGCGCGCTGAATCGCGCTGAAATGGCAAGTTAAAGTCCATTACAAGTTCAAAGTGGCAAGAAATGTGTTAAAGACCCTTATGTGATTTGAGGATAGACTGATTCGTTTTAAATCCGTTTAAAAATAGAAAACAAAGTAGTCGAGTGGTATGGATCATACTTTTCCATCGGAGAAAAGGCAGGTTTTTTTGGTAAAACCAAGGGGATATGACGGGTACGAGCTTAAGCTAGGGGACATAATGCGCGGAGAGCGTGCTACCTTGGGCAAATCCCTATTGGATGTGCAGCGTGATCTACGTATTAAGGTAGCTTATATTTCAGCCATCGAAAATTGTGATGCTGAGGCCTTTGACACCCCCGGCTTCATCCCAGGTTATGTACGTTCCTATGCGAAGTACCTCGGCATGTGCCCCGATGATGTCTTCAATAAATTCTGCGCCGAAAGCGACTATTTTGTACCACATGGAATGTCGTCATCGGCTTCTGTTCGGTCCGGAAGTCTGCCTGCGACCGTTGAGACCATAAACTCTGACCAAAATGAGGCCCTATTTTTAAATTCTACAACTACTTATTTACCAATCAAGGAGAGCGCATTTGAGAAAATTGAAGCTCGGGCAGTTGCGTCTATCGCTGTATTAGCAGTTTTGATAGCAGGATTATCTTACGGCGGTTGGTCCGTTCTGAAAGAAATTCAACAAGTACAAATGGCGCCGGTTGAGGTTGCACCAATTTTAATGGCTGAGATTGATCCAATCACAAAAACCTATGCAAACAATTCTGTACCTATGTCTGAAATAGACAGCGATAACAGGGTTCTTGAAAAATTTGATCGTTTATATAGCCCGAAGGCACTCGATGTTCCAATTATGATTTCGAGGGAAACACCAATTGCAATGCTCGACTCAAGTACCTATGGAAATTTCAAACCAGAAAAAACTCCACCTCGCGTAGGCTTTGAAAATATATTAACGGAACCTAATTTGAAAGTGACCAGTGCTTTGGGAGCAACGGAAATCACAAATCCTGTACCCCGGGTATCTGAAGTTTTTCCCGCTCAAATAGCATTATTTGCCGTTAGGAACGCCTGGGTAAGCGTTAAAACTTCTGATGGTACGCGCATTTTTGAGAAAACCATGATGGCTGGAGATGAGTTCATTCTTCCAAAGACCGAAGTACCTCCAGAGTTACGAGCTGGAATGTCGGGTTCAATCTACTTTGCAATAGACGGTGAGCTTTATGGCCCGGCCGGCACTGGCACAAGAGTCGTCAAAAATATTACTCTTTCAAAAGAAACTCTAATGGAAGCTTATAGAAAAGCTGATTTGAACCAAGATCCAGAACTTATACAAGTTGCCACAGCGGCAAAAGCGTCAAGCTTTACAATCGACAAAGTGTCAGATTAATATGACATAAATTCTGCACCTTTATGCAGGAGTTGTTGGTCTGAGCTCAGGAAAACTGTTATGTCCCTCAATTCTGTTCGCCCTTGGCGCAACATCTATAGGCGAAAATCGCGACAGATACATGTAGGAAATGTTCCGGTAGGCGGTGATGCACCTATCTCTGTCCAGACGATGACCAATACACTTACAACGGATGCACATGCGACTATCGCGCAGGTACAGGCCGCTGCTGAAGCAGGTGCCGACATCGTGCGAGTGTCAGTACCAGATGCTGACAGTTCAATGGCTCTACGAGAGATAGTGCGGGAAAGTCCCGTTCCAATCGTTGCCGACATCCACTTTCACTATAAGCGAGGAATCGAAGCTGCAGAGGCGGGTGCTGCATGTTTGCGTATCAACCCTGGAAATATTGGCAACGAGGCGCGTGTACGTGAAGTAATAAAGGCTGCACGTGATAACAACTGTTCTATGCGGATTGGTGTCAATGCGGGCTCCCTAGAAAAGCAACTTCTGGAAAAGTATGGTGAACCGTGCCCTGAAGCAATGTTGGAAAGTGGCTTGAGCCATATCAAAATTCTGCAGGATAACGATTTTCTGGAGTTTAAGATCAGTGTTAAAGCTTCTGATGTCTTTCTGGCAGCAGCAGCTTACGAGATGCTTGCAGAGGCTACGGATGCACCAATTCATCTTGGGATTACAGAAGCGGGTGGGCTTACAAGCGGAACCATCAAATCAGCAATTGGCCTCGGAAACCTTCTATGGATGGGAATTGGTGATACGGTGCGCGTCTCCCTTTCAGCCGATCCGGTAGAGGAAGTGAAGGCTGGCTATGAGATTCTAAAAGCCCTTGGTCTTAGGCATAGAGGCGTGAATATCATATCTTGCCCCAGCTGCGCTCGACAGGGCTTTGACGTTATAAAGACAGTAGAAATTCTTGAACAACGTCTTGAGCACATAAAAACACCCATGAGTCTTTCTATTATTGGCTGCGTAGTCAATGGTCCCGGTGAAGCATTAATGACGGACGTTGGCTTCACAGGTGGTGGAGCCGGTCATGGAATGGTCTATTGGGCAGGCAAGCAGGATCATCGTATTGATAACACTAAAATGGTGGACCACATTGTCGAACTTGTGGAAAAAAAAGCTTCTGAACTAGAACCAACCGAAGTCCCAAGTGAGATCGCAGGTTAACTTAAAGCTGCTCAGCATTTAGCCAAAGTAAAAATAAAAAAATATTAAGGATAGCCTTGTCAACGAGAAATTGTTTGGAGTGTATTGTACCAAAACTGACATTCTCTAAATAAGCAGCCATTAGTTCTTGATCGGTTAACCAGTTTTTAAGATTTAAACTGACAAGAATTACCAACCATCTGACAATCATTATAAAAAAACTGTTTTTCGTCATATCGATATTGGTCACAGTATGACAGTTTGTCGCCTGCCAAATCGGCTGTGGAATTTGATACTGTCGATAAAGCCTATGCCGATTTGCTTATTCAATATTTCATGAACCTAACCGCAGATTAATATTTGGAAGGCTAATATGTGGCGTCACAAATTCACTAAATAATAATATTTAAGAAAATAAATAGATATTTTATTTCACCAACTGATGACACACAGTGCCCAGCACCTTTTTACATTTGCACAAAAAGTGCTATTTTGTTTCAATGTTGCGAATAATCAAGGTTATATCAAAATTAAAGAAAGCCTATGCTATATTGTAACGGGTGATTAATATTGAGGGAGAATGATATGATAAAACTTTTACCTTTAATGGTCGTTCTGGCTATATCGGGAACTTCGATATCTGCTGGCTGTGACCAAATTTCATCGTCCAATGCTATTTACCAATCTATATTGAGAGCTGATGCGTCCACACGTTCTGTAAGAAAACTACAACAGACACTTGGCGTTTCCGCCGATGGCGTATGGGGGAGTCGTAGCCAGGCAGCTTATGAAAATTTGGTGAACCGGTGCAATTCGTATAGTTACCCGAGAGAAACTACCTTTGTTGGAAATGTAAAAGTAATCGATTTTTATCAAGAAAAAACCGTATTTGAGTCTATTCCATATGAATTGTGTTCCAATCAACAGCAGCCAGTCTATGGAGAGGTCCTGACTGAAAATGATCCAAGCGCTTTCGTAGGTGGTGCAATCGTTGGAGGTATTCTGGGCAAAGCTATTACTGATAAAGAAGGCGGCGCCGCTCTAGGAGCTATTATTGGCGGAGCGATTGCAAATGAAAATCAAAAAAACAAAACTAAGAGAAAAATTATTGGTTACAATGATGAGCTGGTTTGCAGGACAAAATTCAAGAAAGTACCTGAAAATTTCACTCAATACTCTCACTCAACAATTACCTTTTTATTAGATAGACGAGAATATACTCTTGAATTTAAGAAAAACTAAGGACGATGCATGGCGCCGTGATACGCGAGTCACATTTCTTCCAGCTTGATAATGTCTACTTAGTGATGTTGGATAGGTACTAACCAATCATTTTGGGGCACTAGAAACCTTGACATGTTTTTTAGCCTAAGCGATTGGAAAAATTGAATGATTATATCATAAAACAGTTTTTAACCAGGACTCAATATAGCTGTAAAAACTATTTGTACACAACACCCATCGGGCAATTCTGATTTGTGGGCTTGCCTTGCAGGTCGAGCTGATTTGATTGGAAACAAAGATACCCAATGTGGATTTACTAAGTGGCGATCATTTTTGTTCGCAAAATAAAGATCTATTTTAACTATATCTTGTATTGAACCGCCGGCATCAGTAATTATCTGTTCCAAGTATTCAAATGCTAATGCTATTTGATCAGGCTTTTTCGGTAAGTATTCACCGTTTTTTTTGCTCTTCCCAGAAATAGCTGAACTAATTAAAAGTCCACGATGAATGGCTGCTGCAGGAATTGGGTTTTCATGTTTAGGAACGTCTGGTGGATTGATTGATATAACCATTAGGCCCCTCCAGATTGGTGTTGGATAGGGTTGCTAAGTGTACCAAGTGGATCAATTGAAATTGTGATGGTACCTATCTCTTCTCCTATTAATAAGCTTTTGTGACCATGCGGAAAACGACCACAACCTTTCCCAGTAGTTCCAAACGAAATTAGATCGCCTGGCTCCAGAGTAAAATATCTGCTAGCCTCTGAAATGCATTCTTCTACACTAAAACGATAATTGGCAGTACTGTCATGGGTAAAGATCTCATCGTCTAAGCTCCCAATAACAGCCAGATTATTGGGTTCGGAAACTAAATCTTTAGGCGTGATCCAAGGTCCCATTGGTCCAAAAGTATCCACACCTTTGGACCTGGTGTGGTAGACGTAGTAAGCATCAGTATCGTCCAAACCCTTTAGGTTACGCCATTTGTAGAATTCTGGCCTCGCTAAATCTTTGTCATAAGTAACAGCAATGCTATCTTTCTGAAACTTAAGCCCATGGGAAGTCACATCATTATGAATCATATAACCGAAAATAAAATTATGGGCATCTTTTTCACGAATATGCTTGGCGCGACGGCTAATAATCGCACAAAGTTCTGGTTCAGGAATAACTGCACCCCAGTTTGGATCTACAATAATTGGTTTAAGGTGTCCCTGAAGTGCTGAAGGCGGTTTTAGAAAGTAGTTGGGAACACCTGGGTCTTTATGTGCTTTTTTCATCAATTCTTTATTATTAAAAGCGACTCCAAGAATTTTAGAGGGGTTGGGAATCGGCGGAGCCCAATTTACTGGATCAAAACCTTCAAGTTTATCAGCAAAACTTTTTAGATTAGATAACAAATTCGGCGTATGGTTTGTTGCCGAAATTAAATCAAGAAGCGATGGGAAAAGAGGATACTTTGCTATACGGGAGACGTCTTTAAGCAGGCGTGCACGACCATCGGAAGCTTGAATAATCGGCTCCATTTGGTTTTTCAGAAAAATAGTTCCTAGTTTCATGTTTATAACTCCTGCGCAAGAAAATCTTCTAGCGTGACCGGAGAAACTGCCTTCTTAGAAGGTATAATCGGAACAGAATCAAAGGCAGTGGCTTCATAAAACCATTTTTTTGGTGCGGGGAAACCCCACAATTGTGAACGTTTAGTGTCTGACAAATCCCACCTTTTGGGTGCCTGATTTGAATCAATGAAATTATAATGACTGGTGAAAATCTCTACGCGGTGCCCATCGGGGTCGCGAAAATAAATGAAGAAAGCATTTCCAATACCATGCCGCCCCGGCGTTCTATCCATGGAATCAGCCAATCCAAGGGAAGCCATTACATCTGCTGCATGTATGACATTTGATAGCTCGGGAGTATGATAGGCAAAATGATGTAATTGTGGTCCGGCACCATTAGAAAACACCACATCCTGAGTATTATTTTTTCGTTTCAACCATATTCCCCACATTTCATCAGTTCCATCCGTAGCGGTGTATTCAGACAGCCTGAAGCCCAAATCAGAATACCAACTGTAGGCATCTTTAACTTCCGGAGTAGATATCTGTATATGGTCAAAGAATGCTAATCTTCCGCCAGATTGTTGATGAAAATTTTGTAAACGACATGTCGATTGCTCCATTTCCGCACAAAACTCTAGCGGAACCCCTACACCATCAAAAACTTGCAAGGTCAGCCCCTGAAAAGGGCGGTCAACAAATTTTGATTCAATTCCCATAGCCAAAAAGTAAGCATGCGCTTTGCGCAAATCGTTATCAGTTTGCACCCTGTAAGACACGCTACGACATTTTGGTGAATTATCGGGGGTAATTTTGTGAAATACCAACGAGTGATGGGAGGTTTCCTCAACTGCTCTCAGATACAGACTGCTGGAATCTCTGAATGTAGCTTCTAGCCCAAGTCCAGTTTCATAGAAATATTGGGATGCATCGAGATCAATACTCGTCAACGCGAGATGGCTAATGCGAGTGATATTAAAAGGGGGTTCGAAGTTGGGTGTGAGAAGTGCCATTCTTGTCCTCTATCCGAAAATTTTTTATATTTTAATTTATTAAATTGCTATTTTACACACTATCTTAAAATAAACCGAAAACATTAAGCGGATTCTTAAAATTTGCAAAATAAAGTAAGAAGTGCTCTGAAGAGACGCAGCTAAATTCTTTCGCATATTTTGTATGGTACTTTTTACCAATGCCTGTTTTTAGGTAAATTTTTACTAAAACAAAATATTATATGGCGCGGTTGACGGGGCTCGAACCCGCGACCCCCGGCGTGACAGGCCGGTACTCTAACCAACTGAGCTACAACCGCGCGTTGTCGCTGGAGTACGATAAGACATTACAAGGGTCAATTGCAAAATACATTTAATGGTGAAAATTTGCTTAGATGGGGCAATTTAAGTTCTCACATTTTTTCAAATCGTATTATTGTTCGAATAAATTTAACTGGACACCCTACCAAACCGCTAAAGTTCTTGTTATCCCGATTTATCATCCGATCCAGTTTCAATGGCTAATAATTAAAATTTTCACTGGTGAACTTGCAGAGGTTTGTTTCAAAGATTACATTAACTACTATCGGGACAAGAGCATCGGCATCTGCCTCTCAGATGGTAATTTGGCATCTTGTTGAAAACACTTTGGCATCTTGTTGAAAAAGGAATGATAATGAACGAGTCCCTTAACGAAAGTTACCCTGTCCTGCCCTTGAGGGATGTTGTTGTTTTCCCACATATAATAATGCCGCTATTTGTAGGTAGGGAAAAGTCGGTGAGCGCTCTTGAAGCGGTTATGCAAGACGACCAGCATATTTTGCTTGCAAGCCAAAAAGATGCCTCTGAGGATACACCCAGCGTTGGGTCGATCTATGATACTGGTGTATTGGCTTCTGTTCTTCAATTGCTCAAACTACCCGATGGAACGGTTAAGGTACTAGTTGAAGGCCAGTCAAGGGTGCGAATAACCGAATATGTTGAAAATTCGAAATTTTTCGAAGCTCGGATAGAGCCCTTAGATGACGTACCAGGTGACGAAACAACAACTGAGGCATTGTTAAGAAGCGTTTCTCAGGAGTTCGAAAAATACGCAAAAATTCGAAAGAATATACCGGAGGAAGCCTTAAGTGCTGTAGCCGAAACTACAAACGCGGCAACGCTTGCGGATATCGTTTCTGGCCATCTGGGTATTGAAGTCGATCAAAAGCAGCAACTTTTGGAAACACTTTCGGTCAGCGAGCGTCTCGAAAAATTATACTCTCTTATGCAAGGAGAACTGAGCGTTCTCAAGGTTGAAAAGAAAATCAAAACGCGTGTTAAATCTCAAATGGAGAGGACTCAAAGGGAATATTATCTGAACGAGCAGATGAAAGCGATTCAAAAAGAGCTAGGCGATGGAGATGATGGCCAAAATGAAGTTACTGAACTAGAGACGCGCTTGCATGAGGTTAAACTCAGCAAAGAAGCAAAAGAAAAAGCCGAAGCAGAAATTAAAAAACTCAAAAGCATGAGCCCAATGTCAGCGGAAGCTACTGTTGTGCGTAACTATCTAGACTGGATCTTGGGGATTCCTTGGGGTGTAAAGTCGCGCGTTAAAAAAGATCTGAACCGTGCACAAAAGACCCTTGATGGTGATCACTACAGCCTTGACAAAGTTAAAGAAAGGATTGTTGAATATCTCGCTGTACAACAACGTAGTGCAAAGCTTAAAGGGCCTATTCTCTGTCTTGTAGGCCCTCCTGGTGTAGGAAAAACCTCTCTTGGCAAGTCCGTTGCAAAAGCCACAGGAAGAGAATTCATACGTATATCACTTGGTGGAGTAAGAGATGAAAGTGAAATCCGCGGACATCGTCGAACTTACATCGGTTCTATGCCAGGCAAAATTATTCAAGCGTTAAAAAAAGCAAAGACAATCAACCCGCTTATTCTTCTAGATGAAATTGATAAAATGGGACAGGATTTCCGTGGGGATCCGGCCTCTGCTATGCTGGAAGTTCTCGACCCAGAACAAAATAGCACTTTCGTTGATCACTACATGGAGGTGGAGTATGACCTCTCCAATGTTATGTTCCTTACAACTGCAAACAGCTACAATATGCCCAGTCCGTTGCTCGATAGAATGGAGATAATCACACTAGCCGGATACACAGAGGATGAAAAACGGGAAATCGCAAGAAGACACCTGATCGAAAAGCAGACCAAAAACCACGGTTTGAAAAAAGATGAATTTCAATTGGGTGATGATGCGTTAAACGATATCATTCGCCGTTATACCCGTGAAGCGGGCGTACGGAACTTGGAACGTGAAATCGCAAAACTAGCAAGAAAAGCTGTAACAAAAATTGTGAAACGTGATGTCGAAAGCGTTGAAATCACGTCCGAAAATATAAATGATTATTTGGGTGTGAAAAAGTACCGCTACGGGCTCGCAGAAGATGAGCATCAAGTTGGAGTTGTTACCGGTCTCGCTTGGACCTCTGTCGGTGGGGATCTTTTGTCCATCGAAGCTCTGCAAC
>MDTG01281953.1_pt1 | contig 17620 bp, 15 predicted proteins | sample 811421 | NCBI WGS metagenome assembly MDTG01 (sample SAMN05326645, study PRJNA326480) | marine metagenome | isolation source: seawater | place: Pacific Ocean: South East | collected 2011
GCATGACTGGTATTTATCTGCGAATATAAATTCTAAAAAAAATTTAGATCAGCATTTAATGTCAGGATTAAATTATGATGGCATTCCTAAAAATTTAAAAAATACTTCCTTTCCCTTCCCTTACAATGATTTTGATTATCTTGAAAAGTTAGTTAATAGAAAAAATATAGGTGTAATCAAAATGGAAGTAATGAGAAATATTCAGCCAAAGAACAATTTTTTAAAAAAGGTAAGACAATTGTGTAATAAAAAAAATATAATTTTAATTTTTGATGAATGCACCTCAGGTTACAGAGAAAATATGGGAGGTTTACATTTAAAATTTAAAGTAAGTCCAGATATGGCAATTTTTGGGAAAGCTTTAGGTAGTAGTTTTGCAATAAATGCAATTATAGGAAAAAAAAAAATAATGAGAAAAGCTGAGAATACATTTATTAGTAGCACTTTTTGGGGAGAAAGGATTGGTTATGCTGCTGCACTTTCTTCTATTAAAGAATTTAGAAGATTAAATATTTTTAAAAAAATCAAAAAAAATGGAATCTTAATTAAAAATATTTGGTCAGAACTATCAAAAAAGCACAATGTTCCTATTAAGGTGATGGGTTCAAATGCTATACCATCTTTTGAATTTTGTTCTCAACATATTGAAAAAAAAACTTATCTAACGCAAGAGATGATTAAAAATAAAATTTTAGCAACCAACATGATTTATATTACTATTTTCCATAGTGAAGAGAATATTAAAAAGTATGTAAAAATTTTAGATAAAGTATTTTTTAATATTTCAAAAGAAAAAATAAAAAATATCCTTAAATCCAAAATATGTTTTAAGCCGATTAATCGAATTAATTAAATTATGAAATTTATACCTTATGGAAGACAATTTATTGATAAAAAAGATAAAGAATTTGTTTTAGACTCATTGTCTAATAATTTGATCACAACTGGTCCATATGTTGAGAGATTTGAAAAAGAAATTAAAAAATATTTAAATTGTAAATATAGTTATACTTGTAGTAGTGGAACAGCAGCAATTCATTTAGCAATGTTATCAGTTGGTTTAAAAGAGGGTGATACTATTTTGATGCCGGCAGTAAATTTTATAGCATCTTACAATATGGCAATAAACATGAAGCTAAAAGTTTATTTGGTGGATGTTGACGAATTCACCGGTCAAATAACGCCTATTAAACTTTGGGAGTGCATAAAAAAAAATAAACTAAAAAAAATAAATGCTTTGATCTTAATGTATCATGGAGGTTATCCAGAAAATATTAATCAGTTTTATGATATTAAAAAATTTTATAACTTCTTTATAATTGAAGACGCTTGTCATGCTCTTGGTTCAGAATATAAATTTAAAAATAAACATTTTAAAGTAGGCTCATGTAGACATGCAGATGTTTCTACTTTTTCTTTACATCCACTTAAGACCATTACTTCTGGTGAGGGAGGTATTGTAACAACTAATAAAAATTTTATTTCTAAAAATATTAAATTATTTAGAAATCATGGAATAAAGAGGAACAAAAAAAAACATTGGGTTTATGATGTTAAAAGATATGGATTTAATTATCGACTTTCAGATATAAATTGTGCTTTAGGACTTTCTCAATTAAAAAAAATTAATTTTTTTATTAAAAAACGTAAAATTATTTATAATAAATATTTAAAAGAATTTAGAAATTATAATTCAAAAGTATTAGTTCCAAAATATTCAATTGAAACCAGACCTTCTTATCATTTATTTTTATTACATTTTAAATTTGATGAAATTAAAAAAACTAAAGATAATTTTATCAAATATTTAATGAAAAAAAAAATATTAGTTCAACAACATTATATACCTATTTACAAATTTAGTGTGTTCAATAGAAGATTTAAGAATTTCAGTGGATCTGAAAAATATTTCAATAGATCTATTAGCATACCCATATATGTTAATTTAAACAATAAAAATCAAAAAAAAGTTATAAAAGTTATTAAGAATTATTTAAAATATTAAAAATATTTTAGTTAGATAATAATATTGATTTTGTAAGTTTTATTTCAAATAATAAAAAAAATGTTAAAAGAAAATATATAAATATTTATTAATTTAAAAATGATAAATTCTAATAAATCAGTTTCTATAATTATAAGAACAAAAAATGAGGCCAAATGGATTAATAGCTGTTTGAAAGCTGTAAAAAAACAAGAATTTGATCAAAAAAAAATTCAAATTATAGTTTTAGATAACAATAGTATTGATGGAACATTAGATATTATAAAAAAATTTGATGTTAAATTAATAAAATATAATCCACCAATTTATCTACCTGGACATGCTTTAAATTATGCTGTTAAAAAGGCTAAAAATGAAATTGTAATTTTTTTGTCTGCTCACTGTATCCCAACTTCAAATAAATGGTTAAAAAACTTAATAAATAGTTTTGAAGAAGAAACAGCTGCCGTATATGGCAAACAATTACCATACTCATTTTCATCGTTTAAGGATAAGAGAGACTTAATTAACCAATTTGGATTAGAAAGAAGAGTTCAAAAAAAAGATAATTTTTTTCATAATGCAAATAGTGCAATAATTAGAAAATTGTTAGTAAAATATCCTTTCGATAATAAAATTAAACATATTGAAGATAGAATTTGGGCGAAAAATATTTTAAGGAAAAATTATAATATTGTTTATGAACCCAAAGCTAGTGTCTGGCACTATCATGGATTAAATCATTCAAATGATGAAGTTCGTTCATTGGGAGTGGGAAGAATTTTACAAGATTTGATAATAAAAGAGTCAAATAGTAAAGCTACTATTCACAGTACACACAATCTTCTTAAAATAATTTCTCATAATCCAATTATAAATAGCAATGTATTTTTAAAGTACTTAGAAGAATTTAATAAATTAATTGGTAATAAAAATTATTTAGGTGAAACATTAGTACTTTCAAGTGATAAAAATATTTTAAGTAAGATTAAAAAAAATTTTAATTTCCAAACTTTATATGTAAAAAATAAAAAATTAAGATTAATTAAAAAAGTTAAAAAAGGTCTAATAAATTTTGAAAAGAAAAATCAAACAATTATTGATGCAGTTATGATTGTAGATGTTATTAAAACTTTAAAAAATGCAAATGAATACAAAAAATTATTTGAAAAATTTTTTTCAGAAAATTACAACGTTGTAATACCAATAAAGAAAGATTATGAGATGTATTGGAAAAGAAATTCAAACCAAGATCTTATGAGATTAGATGATGCTAATAAAATGAAAAAAGATAAAGAACCATTATATAAAGGTTTAAATAAAGTTGCATCTGTGATTAGTCCATCATTGATTTTTAAAGAAAAAAATTTAGGCGATCAAATTGGTTGTATTATTATTAAATGAAAAAAAAATTTTTAAAGGTTGGTGTAATTGGATGTGGTAGAGTTTTTGACCACTACTTAAATTTGTTTAAAAAAAAAAAAATTCCTCTAATGAAAATTGTTGCATGTTGTGACGAAAATCCAGCAATTTTAAGAAGAAAAATACAGATTGGGGATATAAGAAATTATACAAAAATATCTGACATGGTTAAAAACGAAGTTCTTGATTTAGTCCTTATTCTTTCACCTTCAGGTCTACATTACCAACATACAAAATATATTCTTAAAAGAGGTATTAATGTATTATGCGAAAAACCAATGAGTTTAAAGGTAAGTCATTGTGAGGAACTAATTAATATTTCAAAAAATAAAAAAATATTCTATGGAGTAGTTTTCCAGAACAGATTAAATAAAGCCATACAGTTTTTAAAAAAACAGATTAGCAGTAATGAACTTGGAAAAATTATATTTTGCAATGTAAGATTAATTTGGTCAAGAGACGATAGCTATTACAGCGACGGCTGGCACGGAACGTGGAAAATGGACGGCGGAGTTCTTAATCAACAATTAATACATCATTTAGATTCTATGATAAACGTCGTTTCAAAAATTGTTGAGATAAATTCTTTCTCATCAACTATTGTGAATAAATTAGAATGTGAAGACTCGATTTCTGCATCTTTTAAATTAAAAAATGGAGGTTTAGGTCAGATTATAGGGACAACAGGTTTTAGACCTAAAGATACAGAGGCTTCGATTGAGATAATCACCAATAAAGGTATTTTTAAAATTGGCGGCATAGCTTTAAACATGATAAGTAATTGGATTGTTAATGGTCAAGAAAAAAAAAATAAATATAAAAAATACTCAGAAAAATTTGATCACGGTTATGGTAATGGACATGAAAAATTGCTCAATATGATTTCCCAAAAATTATTATTTAAAAAAAATGTCGACAATTTTAGTTGGTGCACTAAAAGAGCCTTGGAAACATCCAAGATAGTTTCAAAAATATACAGAAGTATAGAAATGAAAAAAAACATTAACGCAGATAATAAATTATATTCATCAAAACTTGGTAATTAAAATGGATAATAAATTTCCTGGAAAAGATATTTCATTAGACGATTTAAAATCAAAAATACCACTTTGTGCAAAAAAAAATAAAAATCATAAATCAATTGTAAAAGTAAAAAACGTTGAATTTGGTGGAAAGAAAATACCGTTTTTAGCAGGACCTAATACAGTGGAAGATTTAAAAATGATAGACAAAATTGGTAAGTTTTTAAAATCAATAAAAATTTGTGGACTTAGAGGAGGTGCTTTTAAACCTTTAACTTTTCCCTATAGAAGTGAAAAGTATTTTGAAACAAAATTAGATGGTTTGAAATGGTTAAAAAAAACAAAAGATAAATACAGTCTTATAGTTACAACTGAAATTATGGAATTAAAATATCTTGATGATATTTGTAATTCTACAGACATTATACAAATAGGCAGTAGAAATATGCAAAACTATCCACTTTTAACGGAATGTGCAAAAACCAAAATGCCCATAATGCTAAAAAGGCATTATGGAAGTTCATTAAGAGATTGGCTTGGAGCTGCAGAGTATATTTTATCTGAGGGTAATAAAAATGTGCTACTATGTGAGAGAGGAGTTTCGGTGCCTCATACACATAGATCAAGCTCAAGATTTTTAATGGATTTACAAGTAATCCCTGCAGTAAAAGAAATTTGTCATTTACCAATTATATCAGATCCATCACATGCTACTTTTTGGGCACCGTGGGTAGAGTCAATGACATTAGCAAGTATAGCCGCAGGTGCTGATGGAATTTTAATTGAAGTTCATCCAGACCCAAAAAAAGCAGCAGTAGATCCTTTACAACCATTAGATTTTAAGCAATTTAAATCATTAATAAAAAAGTCAAGAAAAGTTGCAAGTAGCATCAATAAAAAAATAATTTAATGTTAGATTTTGATCAATGTATTAACAAGATAAAAATAATTAAAACTGAAACATATTGTTTAATTATTGGAGGCCAAGGAGCAAACAAAGCAAGATCACCTAAAATTTGGAATCGTATACTTAAGTATAATAAAATTAATTGCAAAATGATACCTCTTGAGGTTAAACCAAATAGTTTAAAAAAATTATTAAATTATTTAAAAAATGATAAAAAATTTTTAGGTGGCGCAATAGCTGTTCCCTATAAGGAAAAAATTTATAATTATCTTATAAATGATATTGATATTTTTACTAAAAAAATTGGATCAGTAAATTGTTTATTCAAGGAAAAGAAACTTAGAGGAATAAATACCGATGGAATTGGTTTTTATGAAACTTTAAAAAAAAATAAAATAAATAAAAATTTAGAAAATATCTTACAACTAGGGTATGGTGGAGCTGGTAAAGCCTCATTAGTTTTTTTGAGAAAATACTTTCCAAATAAAACTAAAATTTATTGCTCAACAAGAAAAAATTTGTCAAAAAAAATAAAAAAGAATGGTTGTGATTGGATACCATGGGGTAAAAAAAATTTAATCATAGATAATTGTAATATGATTGTTAATTCAACTTCAATAGGATTTGGAAAGATGAAAAAAAAATCTCCATATAACTTGAAAGAGAAAAAACAAATTAGATATATTTATGATATAATTTATAATCCTAAAAAAACTGTTTTAATAAATAAATCCAAAAAATTGGGAATTAAAACTATAAATGGACTTGATATGAACTTGTTACAAGCTCATTTTGCCTTAAAGAAAGTTTTTAAAAACAAGATAAAGTTAAAATAATTACAATTAAATGTTTCCTTGCAAAAAAATTGGAAAATATTATTCAATAGACAGGTAATAATTAAATGAAAATAGATAAATCTGAAATAATTTGTATCATACCAGCACGATCAGGTTCGGAAGGATTAAAATTAAAAAATATTAGAAAATTAGATAATAGAGAATTATTAAGTTATCCAATTAAATACGCTAAAAATTCTAATTTAATAGGAACTATTTTAGTTTCAACAGATAGCGAAAAAATAGCGAAAAAAGCCAGAAAATATGGAGCCATAACTCCTTTCTTAAGACCAAAAAAATATAGTGGAAAATACTCAACTACCGAGACAACTTTAAAACATGCTCTTGTTACATATGAAAAAATAATAGGTAAAAAATTTAAATTGTGTGTGTTTCTCACTTGTACAGATGTTTTTAGGGAGAAAAAATGGATAAGAAAAGGAATTGATATAATAAAAAAGAATAAAAAAATTGAGAGTGTTTTTGTTGGGTATAAAACTCATAAAAATTTTTGGGAAAAGAATTCAAACTCTAAAAATTTAAAGTGGAAAAGATTAAAAAGCTTTATGAGAAATTATTCTTCAAGACAAAAAAGAAAATCTATAGTTAGAGAAGATACAGGTTTATTTTGTGTTTCAAGGGCTGATCTTTGGAGAAAAGGTAGGAGAATTGGAGATAACATAGAAATTATATTAAATCAAAATAGTGAGTCCTCAATTGATATACATAACTTTAAAGATTTAAATATTGCAAATCAAACAATTAAAATTTTGAAAGAGTATAAATGAATATTATTGGAATTCACTATGGTCATGACAGCAACGTAACGTTATTGAAAGATGGTAAATGTGTTATGGCAATATCTGAAGAAAGATTAACAAGAATAAAATATGATAATTCTTGGCCCCAAAAAAGTTTAGAGTTTATAATTAATAAATTTAATCTAGATACTACAGCGATAGATTATGTAGCAATAGTTGGTAGTAGCAGGTTAGAAGAAACATCAGGAGGGTCGTTAATTAAAATTTATAAAAAATTTGGTTTTAAGGTTAATGCATTCATCAAAATAATATCTCCTATTATTAATTTTTTTGACAACATATTCACTTTTTTAAATTTAAGAAAAGGTATTACAATTAGAAATATAAATAAAAAAATTAAAAATTTAGGTATAGATGTAAATAAAATAATTTTTTTAGACCATCATTTTTGTCATGCTATAGGAGCTTTTCATGCATCCGAATATAATAATGCGTTAATTTTTACATGTGATGGTAAAGGAGATGATTCTTGTCATAAATCATACATAGGAAAAAAAAACGAAAAAGGGCAGAGAAAAATTGAACTTTTGGCAAAATCTAAAGATATAGACTCTATTGGTTTTTTTTATTCTTCAATTACTGAGTTTTTAGGATTTAGAGCTTTGCGTCATGAAGGTAAAATTACAGGTTTAGCAGCATATGGAACAAAAAAATATGAACATGTAAGTTCACCAGTTAACTTATCCACTGACGGACTAACACTTAAAAATAATTTAATTAATAATTACGAAATTACATCAAGAATATTTTTAATTTTTAAATTTGCTTTTCTAAATATTAAGTTTTTTTTTAAAAATTTATTTAATAACTCAGCTTTAGAGCTAAGATATTATCAACTCAAATTAAATAATTTTATAAATAAAAATTTTAAGAATGAAAGTAAGGAAAATGTTGCAAGTTATGCACAAAATATTTTAGAGAATAAAATAAATGAATTGGTTCTAAATACTCTTAAAGTTAAAAATAGTGAAAATATTTGCCTTTCCGGAGGAGTATTTGCAAATGTGAAATTAAATCAAACTATTTATGAAAAAACGAGAAAAAATATTTTTGTCATGCCTGGAATGGATGATGGTGGTTTGTCAATTGGTGCTGCTCTACATGTTTACGAGGTAAAATCTGGTCTTCAGGCAAAAGAAAATTTTGATAATGTCTATTTTGGACCAAAATATACAGATAAGGAAATATTATCTGAATTAAAAAAATTTAATTTTAAATTTGAAAAAATAGAAAATATAGAGCAAAAAATCGCATTATATCTTCATGAGGGTAACATCATAGGTAGATTTAATGGATCAATGGAATGGGGCCCAAGAGCTTTAGGAAATAGAAGTATTTTAGCTGCTCCAGTAGATAAAAAAATAAATAAAGTATTAAATGATAGATTAAATAGAACAGAATTCATGCCATTTGCTCCAATTATTTTAAAAGAAAAATTTAATGAATATTTTAATAACTACGATACTGAACTTAAGTGTATTAAATTTATGACTATTACCTTAAACGTTAAAGAAGAAAAAATTAAATTTATTCCAGCAGTAGTTCATATTGATAATACAGCTAGACCTCAATTAGTGACGAAAGAAATAAATAGTTCATTACACAATATTTTGAGAGAGTATGAAAAAATTTCTAAAATTCCAGTCCTTGTAAATACTAGTTTTAATTTACATGAAGAACCAATTGTTTGTTCTCCTTACGACGCTTTAAGAGCCTTTGAACAAGGAGCTGTTGATTATTTGGCTTTAGAGAATTTTTGGATTTCTAAATAAAACATAAATAATTTAAAAAAAATTAACTAATTAAGAATTTATGTTGTTATTAAAAAATAATATTTTATATTAAAAGAGTTTTATAAATATTTATAATAAACCTCACTTATTATATTAAACTATATGTTAGAAAATTGAAAAATTTAATTCAAAATATTGAAGGAATAATTTTACCAGTTCCATCTTTTTATAAAAATAATTTAAATTTAGATTATGATAAATTAAAGAAATTTTTAGAATTTCAAATAGAAAAAAATATTAAAAATTTTTATTTAGCATCAACAGCATCTGAATTTGAATTTATGAGCGAGGAAGAGAGATTAGAAATTACAAAATTTATTTCATTAATTATTGGAAAAAATAGAGTTTTACTTGCACAGCCCATGGGTAGTGGAAGTATAATGTCCCAAGCAAATGAAGGTTTAAAAATGATGGATGCAGGCGCTTCTGCTTTAGTAATTAAACCTCAAGCAGTTAAAGAAAGTGCAAATTTTTTTGGAAGTAAATATGCTCTAAGATCATATTCTCCCAATAGACATGATAGATTTTATATTAATTATATAAATAAAATAATCAAAAAAACAAATGCCCCTATAATTTTTCATGATCAGCCATTTGGAAATGGTATTGGTCTCTCTTCAAATGCAATAAGTGAAATATTCAAAAATAAATTAGTTTTTGGATTTAAATTACACACACAAGATTTAAATCATTTAAAAAATCAATATCAAAAATTAAATAAAAAGATTTGTTTTGATGGTTTTGGAAAAACTACACAGTTTTGGACTTTACAGTGGGGAGCTAAAGCAATGCATAGCTGTTGGTCATGGTTTGAACCAGAAATTGATATTAAATTTTTTAATTTAATGAAAAAAAAGAAATTTGAAAAAGCTCTTAAAATTATAAATAGAGAAACACCTATAATTAATGCTATAAGAAATACTGGATTTCCAGGCTATAAAGAATTGATGAGACTCATAGGTTTACCATACACAAAATCAAGAATACCAGGTGAAAGACTTAGTAGTACAAATAAAATTATAATTAAAAAAGCATTTAAAGAAATTAAAAAAAATAGAATTTATTAATGTCAAAAAAAATTTTAGCAGTTATTCCTGCAAGGTCTGGCTCTAAATCAATAAAGAATAAAAATTTAAAAAAAATTAATAATAAAACATTAATAAATATTGCTGTAACAAAAGCTATAAAATCAAAATTGTTTAGCAAAATATTAATTTCAACAGACTCAGAAATCTACGCTAATGAAGCCAAAAAAGCAGGCGCAGATATTTTGGAATTGAGACCTAAAAAATTGTCAGATGGAAAAACTACACTTGCATTAGTTCTTAGAGATTTATTATTAAAATTAATTGCTAGGGGGGAAAATTATGAAAATATAATTTCTTTACAACCGACATCTCCTTTTTTATCGATAGAATCAATAAAAAAATGTGTAAAACTTTTTTTAAATAATAATGCTACAGGTGTAGCAACAATATCTAAAATAACTGACTCTCATCCTTTAACCGCACAAAAAATAGATAAAAATGGAAAAATTTCTTTTCTTACAAAGCCAAAAAATTTTAAACAATTGTTTCCAAGACAAAACCGACCAAACTCCTATAAATTTACAGGTGGTCTTTATTTGAGAAAAAGTAAAAATATTTTAAATTACAATGGTGATGGTTGGGCCTTGGGAAACAAACCTTATGGGGTAGTTGTACCAAAAATTGAGTCTATAGATATAAATTATCCTGAAGATTTACATACTCTGAAATATTATTCAAAAAAGAAAAAATAAATTAAAATTTTAAATTAAAAAAAAAGATGAAAAATAAAATTATAATTTTGTTTGATTATCCCAATAAAGATTTAAATATTAAAATTGCTATTAGAAAAAAGTTAAAAAATAATTTTTTAAATGCAAAAACTGATTTAAAAAATTTTTCAAAAGTATTTATTTACAAAAGTAGATTTAATAAAAATTTCAAAAAAGATATTCCGAAAAAAAAAACATTAAATCAAATTAAAAATTATTACAATAGATTAGATATTAATATTAGTTTAGAAAAAATTTTTGACATAAATTTTTTTTTAGAAAAAATAAAATCACAAAATAAAAAGGAAAAAATTTTTATTTCACCTTATTCCATGTTTCATACGGGATATAGCGAAGAAGCTATTATATTTTATGAATTATCAAAAATATATAATATGCAATTTTTGAAACCAGAAAGATCATTTATTAAGAATAGATATATTTTAGCTAAAAATATTTATAGACATCCATACATTTTGAAAAAAAAAACTAATTTTTCAAAGAATAAATTTAATGCTTTTAAAAGGAATTATACTTTAGCAATAGAAAATTTTTCAAAAAATATTAAAAAAACAAACCATGAAAGTAATGTCTCTTTTTTTTATAAAATATCACTTTTTATATTGAGGTTAATTTTTAATTTTAGATTTCAAGAAATACCAAAAAAATATGCATTAGTAATATTAAACAATAGCATTAAGCTTAGTTCTATCTCTGAGTTTATTAAATTAAAAAAATTTGTGAAAAGATTTCATCAAAATTTTAAATATGAATTAGTTTTTTTAATTCATCCCTCTGTTAATGTATTTAAATTTTTATTTAATCATATTAAAAAAAAAGATATTTTTTTTAATAACAATAGAACATTTTTTTTACAAAAACCTGGAAATCTAAACGAAATTATTAGCAAAAGTAAGTTTATTGCACACACTTCATCAAGCTTATCTCCTCAATTAATATTTTTTGAAAAAAAAATATTATGCCTAGGAAGAAATATTCCTTACATAAATCTCTCTAATAATTTAATTTCAAATTTTGAAAAAAATGGTTTTAAAAATTTAAAAAAGAAAGCTGAAATTAAAGATCAGTTAGAAATAGATAAATTTTTAAATTCCGTTTTGACAAATAGTGTTGATCATAGAGGTGACTTTTATCTTGAAGTAAACAAAGATCATTATTCTTCAGCAATTAAAATAACAAAAACTAGAGAAAATATTGTACAAAATCTATTAAATTCAGTTTAAAATTTATACACTTACATACATGCCGTTAAAAGTTAAAATAGAAAAAAACAGAATTAAAAGATTAAGTAATTATATCAATTCTAAATATTATAAATGTGAAGACACTAATCTAACTACGCACTGGAAAAAAAGAGTAAAAAATTTTCATAATCAAGTTATTTTTAAAGATAATTACGTTTTGATAAATAAATTTAAAAATGGATTCGATGAAGACTATCTAGATAATTTTAATCCAAATTCTATTTCAAATTTAAATAAATTTTCATTAAAAAAAATTTTAGCTCACGGTTTAAGTCCATTTTTTAAAAAAAATAGTGCAATTGAAAGATTAAAATTTGAATTTAAGGAACAAAAACATAACAAGATTATACTGCCTGACTCAAAAATTTTAAATAGACAACAAGCTTTAGCTTATTTGTTTTTTAATGACATAATTAATATAGATCAAATAGATAAATTAAAAAAAATTAATTATTTAGAGATAGGTCCTGGAGCAGGCCACTTGACTTTATTATTTTTAAAACATTTAGAAATAAATAAAATTAACTTAATTGATTTACCTGAAATAATTCCATTAACATTTATTTATATATCTTATATGTTTCCCAACGTATCTATTTCACTTCCCAATGAAGTAACCTCAAGAGAAAAATCTCTAGTTTCGTTTGAAACACCATCCAGTATTGATAACATTGATACATTTAACCTAATGGTTAATACCCAATCTTTTGGTGAAATGAATTTATCGAATATAAAAACTTACTTTAATTTTTTGAGAAGCAAATGTGATGATCAAAATATATTTTATTGTTATAATAGAGTAGAAAAATATATGAAAAATCAAAATAATACTGATAACAAGCTTCAACCCATTAGATTTACAGAATATAATTGGTCAGAAAAAGATGAAGTTTTACTTTATAAATTAGATGATTTTCATCATATTTATTCAAAACAACCATTTTTTAAAAAAGCTGTTAAATTAAGCAAAAAAATTTAATTTTAAATAAGTTAATTTTAAATTTAAGTGATATAATTTACTTAAAATCATAAACTAATATGATTTTTTTATTAACATATCAATTCAACTCAAATAATGAAATTCAAAAAAAAAACTGAGGGCATTATCTTAATGATAACCTCTTTCAATCAACTGTATAATTTCATCTCATTTTTTCTTGAAAAAAATTTAATTAAAAATAAAAAAATTTATCTAATTATATTTTCAGATCAAATATCTGAGTCACTTATATTAAATTTAAGACATTACATTGAAAATTTTGTTAATATAGAAGTGATAGATTTAAGACGTGAATTTAATAAGTCTAAATTTAAATTTTTTCAAATTAAATATTTAAAAATAATTTTTTATTATTGTTTAGTTCTTAAGAAAATATTCGAATTAAAAAAAAACGCTTATATACCATTTTTTTCAATTAGTGGAAGAATGCAAATCCCAGTTCTTTGTTTTATGCTTTTCTTTTCTTACTCTAAATTTTTTTTTATTGAAGATGGTGTTGGAGAGTATGTTCCTCGAGATTATCAAAAAAAGCCATTAACATTTTATTTTTTAGAATATTTTTTAAAAATAAAAAAATCAAGGATTCGTATATTGCAGTTAGCTGAACCTGGAACAAAATATCATTTGGTTTTAAATCAGCCATTTTTGAAAAAAGAGTATTTAATTGATAATAGAGAGATCTACATTAATTTTATAAAAAGCCAGGAGAAAAAATTACCTTTTAAACCTAAGTGTATAATAATTGGAACCAACCCACTTGAAAATAATATTGATTACTATAAAAATTTATATACCGAAACAGTAATAAAATTAAATAAAAAATATTTATACAAACCTGATGAAATACTTTTTTTTCTTCACCCACGGACAACATTATCTTACAGAGATCAATTAAATAATATTCTATCTGATTACGTTACTATACATCCCATATCATCAATCATTGTTGAAAATTATTTATCCCAAGAAAACCTTGAATTAATAGTAGGTTCTCTGTCATCAGCATTGTATTATGCAAAAACAATTTTTAAAAAAAAAAATGTGTACCATTTAGATGATAATACCTCATTTCATTATGAACATTTTGTAAAAGTATTTAATTCAGTAGGTATAAAAAATTTTTTTAAATCGGATATTTAAAATGAATAAAGTTAATTATAAAATTTTAGTCACAGGTGGTGCTGGAATGATTGGGTCAAATTTAGTAAAGAAACTTGTTGATCTTGGATTTGAAGTATTTGTTGCAGATAATCTTTGGAGAGGAAAAACAGAGTATTTGTTATCAGAAAATTCAAAAATGGTTATTCCAAATAAAAACTTTTTTCATGTGGATTTAAGAGATTATGAAAATTGTCTAAAAGTTACAAAAAATATAGATATAGTTATTCATCTAGCAGATGTAGTTGCAGGAATTAACTATGTTTTTTCCAATGAAAGCTCATTATACAGATCTAACATATTAATAAACACCCATACATTAAATGCATCGATAGCTAATAAAGTAAAAAAATTTATCTATGCTGGTACTGCCTGTTCTTACCCTAAATCCAAACAATCTACGATTAATCCTCCGCCTTTCAAAGAAGAAGATGTTTTTCCAGCGGAACCCGAATCCTCTTATGGTTGGAGTAAACTCATGGGAGAGTATGAAGCTGAGTTAGCTTTTAAAGCTGGCTTGATTGATATAGAAATTTTAAGATTGCATAATGTGTATGGATCTCCATCTGAACTCAATCCATCATTTTCTCAAGTGATTCCAGCCCTATGTAGAAAAACAATTGAGCAAAAGAATATGAAGATAGTTGTTTGGGGATCTGGCAAGCAAAAGAGAGCTTTTGTACATGTAGATGACATTGTAGAAGGTTTCATTAAGGCTATAAATAAAAAATCAAAGTTTAGCGGTGTTATTCAACTAGGACCAAACTTTTCTACATCAATTGCTGAGATAGCACAAAGGATAGCTTTGTTATCAGAAAAAAATATTTCTATAGATTTTGATAAATCAAAACCAGAGGGAGATGTTGATAGAATGGCAGATAATACAAGAGCAAAAAACCTTTTAGATTGGTCTCCTAAAGTTAATTTAGACGATGGATTAAAAAAAGTTTTTAATTGGTGTAAATTAAAACTTTCATCAAATTAAAATGCGAATTTTGTATTTAAGTCGAAATGTAGATAATTATAAATCAGCCAACTATCAAAAAGAATTTTTAAATGCTTTGTCTAAATTATCTTCATTATTTATTTATGGTCCAGGTTATGAGTACTTTGATCACAAAAAAACAGTAACTGACATAATTAATTTTTATGGCCCATTTGATATAATTTTTGTTGGTCATTTTTGGCTTTTTGATGGCAATCAAAAAAATATCGACCCATGGCCTCAATCTGGATTATCAAAAATTTTGCTTAAAAAATTTATTTTTCTTAACAAAGAATATGCAAATTTAGAAAAAAAATTAAAGTGGATAAAAAAAAATAAATTTGATTGTATTTTTTCTCATCATCAAGATTGCGAAAAATGGAAAAAAAAAATAAATAAACCATTTAAATATTTACCATTTGCATATGATGATAAATATTTCACTTTCTCAGGCAAAAGAAGAAAATATGACATAGCTTTTAGTGGAGCTTTACAAAATAAAAGAGGAAATAAGGTACAATCTGATGTTAGATTAAGAATTTTAAATCGATTATACTATACCTTATTTGACATACCTTTAGTTAAAAGAAAAAAATATAGTCATTTAGCAATATATTGGAATTCTACCCCAACAACTTTTTTTGGTTATGTTTTATCTAAAATTTTTAGAAAATATAAATTTCTTAATATTAAAAAATATGCAGAAATCCAAAAAAAAACTAAGTTATATTTAAATTGCAAATCTCCTCTAAATCTTATTAGTCCACGTTATTTTGAAAATATTGCCTCAGGGTGTATGGTTATCACTGAAAAAAATTCTATTCTTAAAAAGTTATTGCCGAAATCTTCTTATGTAGAATTTTATAATGATCTATCAAATTTTGATCAATTAATATCTGACAGTTTGAAAATTTTTGATTCATCCAAAAAAAAACGTGAAATTGCAGCAAGAATAATAAAAAATAAACACAATTGGAATATAAGAGCTAAAGATACTCTAAAATTTATAAAAACTTTTACAAATGAAAATTAAAAAAAATAATTTTTACTTTTTAATATTTTTTTTTGCATACTTATCAATAATTTATTTGAAGAATTTTATATTTTGCGATCTGTATTTTGGAAAATGTATTGAAGAACCATATGGGGGTGATTTAAGAAGATATCTTAAAGGACATTATAATGATATAATTGTGCATCATTCTGGTTTTTCTTTATACCTTATTTTCTATTGGGTGCATTCTTGGCTAAAATTTCAATATTTTTTAATAATATTTCAACTTACATTTTACTCTGTAATTTTTTTTAGCGGATTACAATTTCTTAAAAATTTCTCACTTGGGAAATTTACCATTTTTACTTTTATAATAATTTTTTATCCTCTATATGAGGGGTACTCTATAATTGCTTTAAAACAGGGCCTTGGTATCATTTTTATGATATCAAGTATTTTTTTAGTTAAAAAAATATATTCATTTAAATCCTTTTTTTTAATGTTGGCATCTATAATGAGTCATTATGTTTTTTTACTTTTTTATTTAGTACTTTATATTTCGAAATTTTTTTCAATTAAGTTTTTAACTTATTTTTTTATTTTTTGTATATTAGGTTATATTTTTAGATTAAATGGTTTTTTATTTTATTATGTAATAGAGCTTATTGAGCCTTTGCATAAATCATTGTACAATGAAACGTGGTTTAGAATAAATTCTGAAGTAAAATATTCAATTGTAGCCTTTTCTTTTTTTCCTTTACTACTTTATCAAAATATAAAATTTAGAACTTATGCAGATAAAGAATTTTTATTTAAAATGCTATATAAATTTCATTTATTATTTTGTGCTATTATTTTTTTATTTTTCTCTGAGTTTTATTATATAAATAGATTTCTTGTTATAAGTTGGATATTTTATCCTTTTTATTTACTTAATTTTTTAAACATCACGAAATTTAATTTTAAAACTATTAAAAAAAATCCATAAGATTAATTTTCTTTTACATTTAAAAAAATTTAAATGATAATAAATTAATGAAAAAATTAGCAATATGCATACCTACATTTAATCGCGCTGAATTACTAGACAGATTATTAAAATCAATACCATCATCATCAAAAATAATTGTTTCAATATGTGATGATGGGTCTAATGATAATACACGTGAAATAGTAAAAAAACACAAAACAAGAATAATAATAAAATATGTATTTCAAAAAAATAAAGGAAGAGCCTCCGCTCTCCGCAAGTCAATATTAAATGTTAAAGCGCATTTTATGCTTATAATGGGTTCAGACGATTTTTTCACTAGAAATGGGATTAACATAATTCTTAATACAATAGAAAAAAATAAACATACAAAGTTTTTTGTGTTTTCTACTCTCATTCAAAATCAAAATATATCAAATAGTGAGAGTTTAGAGGGTATACCAAAAACAAATTATCTCAGTCTTAGATCTGATTATAAAATCAGACGAGATTTAAAAGAGGTTGTTGAGCATAGATTGATTACAAAGGTAATGTATAAAAATCCAAAAAATATTCGCCGTATTCCAACAAGTTATCTTTGGTTTAAATTATCTGAAAAAATTGATTGTTTACCAGTTCATAGCAAACCAGTTATAACAATAGAA
>MDTG01123584.1_pt1 | contig 17617 bp, 22 predicted proteins | sample 811421 | NCBI WGS metagenome assembly MDTG01 (sample SAMN05326645, study PRJNA326480) | marine metagenome | isolation source: seawater | place: Pacific Ocean: South East | collected 2011
AATACACAGCTCTCTCTAACGTTCTCAAATCTTTTTGTATAGTTTGTAAAATTTCTTTTATATTTAAAGTATCCGCATTAGTAATTGCAAATGGGATATTAAATATAAATATTAGGCTAAATGAAATTATAATTTTTTTAAAACAATTAAACATGTGTATTTTCTAATTATAATGATGGCAAAAAAAAGACCCACCAATTCAATTGATGGGTCTAATTTTGTCTAAAATTCTTAGTTAGCTTTTACTGTTACAGATCTTCTGTTTTTTGACCATGACAAAGGATTTGAGCCCGAGTCAACTGGTCTTTCTTTACCATAACTAATAACGGAAATTCTATCTGCAGATATGCCGTATGTTATCAAATAATCTTTTGCTGAGTTTGCTCTTCTTTCTCCTAAAGCTAAGTTATATTCTCTCGTGCCTCTTTCATCAGCATGACCCTCGATAACAACGTTTACATTCGAGTTCTCTCTTAACCAAGCAGCTTGTTTTCTGAGTGTATCTCGTGATTTTGTTGTAAGAATTGATTCATTTGTTGCAAAGAATACTCTATCTGGAACACCTTTTGCTAATTCTCCAACTGTATCAGAACCCACGTAAACATCACCTTGTATTTGTGATTCAATGCTACCAGTTGTAGTTTTTTTTGTAGCACAAGCTGATACTACTAAAGTAACTATGATTAATAAAAAACTATTTTTTAAAATTTTGCTAAGACTCATTAATGCTCCTTAATGTATTTTTATGAACTTTTTCACAACTAATTAGATGTTTCAAGCATAAAAATCAACCGAATTTCTTGCTTTATCATTAAATTTTACCTAATTACTCAATAAAGATGACCAAGATGGGTCAGAGGCATCGGTCTCTGTTTGCACCATTCTTTCATTATAGCCAGTTAAATCAATAGACCATAATTTTGCACTAAATCCCTCGCCTTTATCGTTAGTTTTTGTCTCTCTATAAAAAATCAAAACTCTGCCATTTGGTGACCAAGAAGGTGCTTCTTGATAGTAATTTTCAGTTAAAAGTCTTTCACCTTTGCCATCAGTTCTCATAACACCAATATAGAATTTTCCTTTGTGCAGCTTAGTAAAAGCTATCAAATCTCCTCTTGGGGACCAAACCGGAGTTCCGTAAAGTCCTTTTCCAAACGAAATTCTTTTAACTTTGGATCCATCTTTTCTCATTACATAGATTTGTTGGTAACCACTTCTGTCAGAGTTAAAAGTTATATATTGACCATCTGGAGAATATGATGGTGAAGTATCAATTGATGGGTGGTTTGTTATGCGCTCGACAATTCTATTTTCTAGGTCCATTGTATAGATATCTGAATTTCCATCCATTGCAAAACTCATAATTATTTTTTTTCCATCAGGTGAAAATCTAGGTGCAAAAGTCATACCTGGAAAATCTCCAACAACTTCCTGAATACCAGTTTCTATATCTAGCAAATATACTCTGGGTAAATTTTTAAAATACGAAAGATAAGTAACCATTTGATTTGTCGGATTAAATCTTGGAGTTAAAACTAATTCATTACCTAAAGTTAAATATTTTGTATTGTATCCATCTTGGTCCATTATAGCCAATTTTTTTAATCTTTGTGTTTTAGGTCCCTCCTCTGAAACATAAATAATTCTAGTATCAAAATAACCTTTTTCTCCAGTAAGGCGTTCATAAACTTTATCTGTTATAATATGTCCAACTCTTCTCCAATTATTAGGAACGGTAGTAAAAGCAAGTGCAAGCATTTCTTTTCCAGCTAAAACATCCCACAATCGAAATTCTACTTTTAATTTTTCATTTTCTACTAAAACCTTTCCTGTAATTAATGCCTGGGCTTTTATCAAATTCCAATCTTCGAAACGAGGCTTTAAATGAGCAATATCCGGTTTTTGTAGAAAAGCATCTTTGCTAAGAGGATCAAAGAGTCCAGAAGTTTTTAAGTTATTTTCAATAACATTTGAAATTTCTGATCCTAGATCTTTAATATTTAATTTTTTCTCAAAGACTTTGTTTGAATTTGTATCCTGAAAAAGTGGTGAAACTGCAATTGGCAAAGGATTTAAATTTCCTCTTGTAATATCAACTTCAATTAATGCAAATGAATTGCTAAAAGATATCATTATTAACAATATTATTTTAATAGTAATTTTTTTCATTAACCTCCTAACATCTCTCTTGCATCAAAATTCAATTGAAGCTCCTTCCACCTTTCATATCCACTTGTTGGAACTTTTAGTGGTTGGCATAATTGTACAGCTCTTAAAGCACTTTCGGCAAGAACTTTATAAAAATTTTGTCCAGGCATATTCATTCTTGCATGATCTAATATTTCAGATTTTATTAGACTTCCATCAGGTTTTAACTTTAGTTTAATTCTGACAAGAAGATTTTCATTATAAGGAAGACCTAGAGGAATACTCCAACATCCAAAAATTTGAGCTTTTAAAGCATCTTCTTCACTTAAAGTTAATTTTGAAAAATTCATAGAAGAATCTTGGGACTGAGAAATATTATCTATTTTTTTATTAGTTTCTGCCATATTTTCTTTTGACTTGTCTATCAGGGCTGCGATGCTATTTGGATCAAATAATTCTTTTTTTTCAAATTCTGAAACTTGTTTTACTTTTTTATCCTCAATTATTGGCTTCTTTTTTTTTACCAGTTTTTTAGTGTTTTCATCAATTATGTCTTCAGAGGGTTTTTGATTTTTTTCTTCTTTTATTTGAACTTTTTCAGTTTTTTGGTCTGGCATTGGAATTGCATCAAGTTTTTCCTTTTGTACAGTTTCTATTTTATTTTCTGGTGTTGGAGTCTTCTTTGGACTGATTTCTGAAACTTGGTCTTTTTTATTATCAATATTAACTTTTTTTATTTTGTCTTTCTTAATCTTCTTGGGTGGAGCCTGTTCAGAAAATAGTTTTTCATTGTCTTTCTTAACTTTATCAATAATTTTTTTTGCTTTAGGTGCATAAGGAATATTTGTTTTGTCTGCTATTTGAATCAACTCAACAGATACTAAAGGTGGAATATCGATTGGCTGCTTAGCTATAAAAGGTAGAGTGAATATACTTATTAAAACAATTAATAAATGAAATCCTGAAGAGATAAATAAACTTTTATACAAATTTTTACCTCTCTTTATTTGGTTCGGAAATTAAAGCCACCTTTGTAAACCCTGATCCAGATAACACACCCATTATTTCGAGCACTCTCCCATAATTTATTGCCTTATCTCCTCTGACGTATATTCTGGTATCAGTTCTATTGTTTGAAACTGCTAAAATCTTTGGAATTATTTTTTCAAATTCAATTTTTGTTTCTTGAATAAATATTTCACCCTTAGAATTTATTGTAAGTGTTAAAGGTTCGTTTTCCTCAGGTAGAGTGTCAGCAGATGTTTCTGGAAGATCAACTTGAACTCCTACTGTCAACAGAGGAGCAGTAACCATAAAAATAATTAATAAAACTAACATTACATCTACAAAAGGAGTAACGTTTATTTCGCTAATCGGAACTCTACTTGAGCTTTTTAGTTTTAAACCCATTTCAAATTATTGTAATAAATCTTTTCGAGAAATTTTCTAATTTTTGTAAATATTTCTTGGAGTCATTTCCAAACTTATTATAGGCAACTACTGCTGGTATTGCAGCTAATAATCCAAGAGCAGTTGCAAATAAAGCTTCGGCAATCCCTGGGGCAACTATTGCTAAGCTTGTATTTCTTGAAATTGCAATTGATTGAAAAGAATTCATTATTCCCCAAACTGTACCGAACAATCCAATAAATGGTGCAGTAGATCCAACTGTTGCAAGAAAAGTATAATTTTTTTCAACTGTACTCATTTGTTTTTCAATATTAACTTCTAGTATTGCCGATAATCTAACAGATAAATTTGTCTTTGATCGAGATTTCATTACTGCTTGCATAGAATCTTTAAATAATTCTGCCATTGGGTCATCTAAATTAGACGGAAGGTTATTATAAAAACTCTCCGCAGATTTTGATTTCCAAAATTTTTCCTCAAATTCTTCAGAATTTTTATTTATCCTTCTAAACATTCTATATTTATCAAATATAATAGCCCAAGAATAAATTGAAGAAGCAATTAAAATTATAATCACTGACTTTACAATTACATCTGCTCGAATAAATAGGCTGATAATTGAAAAATCCGTATTACTAGCTAGTCCCACAGCTTGTGAAGTTATTTCTGCATCCATAGTTAAATTTATCCATTAAAATGTGTCATGAATTTGTCTTAAAATTTTTAATCACTGTTTCTGAAATTACTTTCAAAATAACTGGCAATTAAGATAGCATCAGCCTTATTTGAGTCTTTTTTTCTCGATAGTTGTGATGAAATTTTTGGAAAAATATCAATTACTTTAGTTCTACTTGCATCTTTTTGAGAATTTAATAAATCAAAATATTTTTTCCATTTTGCTGGTCTAACATAATAGATTGGTAATTCCATTGCAGAACACAAACCTTTTATAATTCCATAGGATTGTCCAAAATTGAACATGCTTGTAACTCCTTGGCCAGGCATGGCAGATACTTGCTCAACTATCACTGCTATATTTTCTTTTGAATATCCTTTAATTCTCTCTGATACTTCATTATAAATTTGTCTACTGTTAAGTTGTCTTTTATTTTTTTTCCCCTCTGCCATTGTAGGCATATCAATAACACTTTTTACTTCCCCATTTTCAAAAAAACAAATTGCACCGTTAATTCCTGGATCAATTCCTATTATCATAATTTAAATATTTAAATCAACATTAGTATAAAAACTTTGAATATCCTCATCATCATCTAACGACTCAAAAAATTTTATAATAAGATCTCTAATTTCATTTTTAACAGTTATTTTATTTATCGGAATCCATTGAATTTCAGTTGATATAAATTCTTCAATATATTTTTCCATTTTTTTTTTTACCTCATAAACATCATTGGGAAGAGTATGTATTTCATGAAATTCTTTTTTGGTAAAGCATTCAGTTGCACCTGAGTCAATAGCAATCTCAAAAATTTTTTCTTCACTTATTTGTTTTAAATGTATCTTAATTACACCTACTTGATTAAAGTTATGTGAAGCTGAGCCTTGAGTACCTAACGCTCCTCCACTTTTTTGAAATAAAGTTCTTAAATTTGATGCTGTTCTATTTTTATTATCTGTCAATGTCTCTATAATAATTGCAATTTTATTTGGTCCAAAACCTTCGTATCTAATATTTTCAAAATTTGAATTCGCTACAACTGATGATTTGTCAATAGCTCTATCAATGTTATCTTTTGGCATATTTGCTGATCTTGCAGATTGAATTGCGGATCTTAGCCTTGAATTCATATTTGGATCTTTATCTCCTAGTCTGGCAGCAACTGTTATTTCTCTTGATAATTTAGAAAAAATCTTAGATCTTTGTTTATCAGCTTTACCTTTTTTGTGTTTAATTCCTGCCCAATGAGAGTGTCCAGCCATATCTATGATGAGTTCCTTAAAACTCCTCCGCTAATAAAACTAATTATATTATTACTTAATCCAGTTAGATGATTACAATTTACTATCGCACCACATATGGTTGCCTCTCCTTTTGATGGAAAATGTTTGACAGAATTTTTTTTTAAAAATCTATTTAATGAATTTTCAGTATCCATTCCTATAATTGAATTATAGTCACCACACATTCCGGCATCAGTTAAGTATGCAGTTCCTTTTTTGAGAACTCTTCCATCGTTTGTTGGTATATGTGTATGTGTTCCTACAACTAATGTTGCAGAACCATCAAAAAGATGTCCGATTGCCATCTTTTCGCTAGTAATTTCTCCATGAAAATCTACTACTAAAAAATCATAATCCTTTCCTAATTTATGATTTTCTAAGAAATTTATGCTGGTTTGAAAAACATCTTCAGACTTTTTCATAAAAACATTTCCCATTAAATTTAAAACTGCAACTTTAAATTTTTTTTTACTATTATAAATTTCAAATCCATTGCCTGGTATATTTTTTCCAAGATTTAAAGGTCTAAGTAATCTCTTTTCATTTTTAATAAAATCAAATGTCTCCTTTTGATCCCAGACATGATTACCAGTAGTAATAGCATCAACTCCCAAATTTAATAATTCATTAGTAATATTTTCAGTTATACCTACTCCCTCTTTTGCAGAATTTTCTGCATTTACAACAACAAAATCTATAGACTTTCTCTTTATAATATCTGGCAAATGTCTTTTAAGAGCTTCGCACCCTGCATCTCCGACTATATCTCCTAAAAATAAAATATTCATTTCTATTTTTCAGTTATTATTAGATCTAATTTTTGATCAAATCTATTTGTATTGAAATTATTAATGTTTTGAAATGAAAATGCTAAACCAATAAGTAAAATTTTTTTTGTTTTTTTTATTTTCTTAATATATCGATCGTAATATCCACCTCCGTAACCCAGTCTGTTGTTGTTATTATCATATGCAACTAATGGTACCAATATTACATCTGGTACAACTTTTCGAATATTTTTAGGAACTGGTATTCCCATTTTACCGATCTCTAAAATTTGTTTTTTTGACCATTTAAGAAAATCCATCTTATTGTTTGCTTTAATTTTTGGTAAAGCTATTATGAATTTGTCTCTATGCAATTTTTCTATAACATGTAAACAATCTATCTCAGAATTTATTGGATAATAGCAACCAATTATAGATTTAGAAGAAATATTATTTATTCTAAGTATTTTTTTTAAAAATTTATAATTAATCTCTTTTTGTTGATATTTTTTTTTTCTTATTTTTAAAATTTTATTTCTTAAAATATCTTTAGACAATTTTTTTATTCAGTTTTAAAATTATTATCATATTTACTAATAAAGCTCTCAATTTCTAAAGCTGTTTTGTCTAATAAATTTTCGTATTCATTTTTATGATTAAAAATATCATTTTCTAATGTAGAAAGTCTTTTATTAAGATTATCTTCTTGCTTCTCTTTTTTTTCTTTATATTCGTATACTAAAGATTTTAATTCTTTGAACTTCAGCTTAAGATCTTCTAACTGTTTTTTTTGAGTATTAACTTTTTTTATAGTTTCGAAGTATTCATCCATAACTGTAATTGAAGTTATTAGCAAAAGTTTACTTTCTCCTATATTTCCTAATTTTTTTTTTAAATCGTCAAATTTGTTATTTAAGTTGATTGATAGTTCTTCGAGATGCTCTTCTTGACCATTCTCACATGAGAGCAAAAACTCTTTTCCATTAAATTTAATATTTACATTTGCCATTTATCTATTTCCTCTATTAAATTAACTGTTTCTTGGTTTAATTCATCTATTTTATTATTAAATTCTGACTGTTTTTGTTTTTCATATGACTTCTTTTCCTCAATTTCTTGAAATTGTTTCTTTAGATCATCATTTTCTAAACTTAAATTTTTGAATTTTTGCTCTAATTCTTTTTTTTCAATTTCTAATTGATTTTTATGATTTTGGAGCTTTTCAATCCGACTAACGTTATCAAATTTTTTAAGATCTAAATTTTGTAGCTTTTCAAAAAGTTTTTCCAATTTTTTTTCTTTTTCGTAACTATTTTTCATATATACATCTATATTAATAAATTGAATCATCTAAGTCTATACAGGATAATTTTAAAAATATGCATAATAAAAATTTAGCTAACGCTATACGTTTTTTATCTATTGATGCTGTACAAAAAGCTAATTCAGGACATCCAGGAATGCCAATGGGGATGGCAGACGTAGCGACTATACTTTTTAAAAATTTTCTTAGATTTAATCCTAAAAATCCTAATTGGTTAAATAGAGATAGATTTGTTTTATCAGCAGGTCATGGATCAATGTTGCTTTACTCTTTACTGTATCTAACTGGATACAAAAGTATTTCAATAAATAGCATAAAAAGATTTAGACAATTAAACTCCATATGTGCTGGACATCCAGAATACCGCGCTAATACAGGTATAGAAACTACAACAGGTCCTCTTGGCCAAGGCATAGCTAACGCTGTTGGGTTTGCTATTGCAGAAGAGATTTTAAAGAAAAAAATTGGTAAAGAAATAATAAATCATAAAACTTATGTATTAGCTGGAGATGGATGCTTGATGGAAGGTATAAGTCATGAAGCAATGAGTTTAGCAGGACATTTAAATCTCAAGAATTTGGTAATGCTGTTTGATAATAATTCAATATCTATTGATGGTCCAACAAGCTTAGCAGTTTCAGATAATTATAAAAAAAGATTTGAAAGTTATGGTTGGGAATATATTTCAATTGATGGTCATAATGAAAGAGAAATTTTTAGAGCCCTAAAAAAAGTTCAAATTGCAAAAAAACCGACAGTTATTTCTTGCAAAACAATTATTGGTTATGGATCCCCAAATAAATCTGGGAAAGCATCTGCTCATGGAAGCCCCATGGGATTAGATGAAGTCAAAATAATCAGAAATAATTTAAAATGGAACTATGACCCGTTTAAAATTCCAGCTAAGATTTTGAAAGATTGGAGGAAGATTGGAAATAAAGGTAATAAAATTGAGATAAGATGGAATAAATTATATAAAAAGAAAAAGAAAAAAATAGATCAATTTTTCAAAAATAACTTTAAAAAAATTTTAGATAAAGAAAAAAAATTAGCTGTGGAAGAAAATAAAAGTATGGCTACTAGAAAATCATCTGAACTAACTCTTAATGTGCTTGCTAAAGAATGCGACTCTTTAATTGGTGGTTCAGCAGATTTAGCGGGTTCAAACAATACAAAAACAAAAAATCATAAAATAATTAAACCTGGTGATTTTAAAGGAAATTATATTCATTATGGTGTAAGAGAGCATGCAATGAGTGGGATTATGAATGGTCTTGCTCTTCATAGCAAATTAATTCCTTATGGTGGTACTTTTTTGATATTTTCAGATTATTGTAAATCTTCAATAAGGCTGTCATCCTTAATGGAACAAAAAGTAGTTTATGTTATGACACACGACTCTATCGGTTTAGGTGAAGATGGACCTACTCATCAACCCATTGAGCACTTGGCAGGCTTAAGATCAGTTCCAAACTTAAATGTTTTCAGACCTGCGGATAGAGTGGAAACAATTGAGTGTTGGGAACTGTCTTTAAAAAATTCAAAAACTCCAAGTATTTTATCTTTAACAAGACAAAATTTAAATCCCATTAGAAAGAAATATTCAAAAAGAAATCTCTCTTCATACGGGGCTTATGAAGTCTTAAGAACGAATAAAGATGTAAAATTAACTATACTTGCAAGTGGTTCCGAAGTTAACTTAGCTCTTGAGGTTAGTCATAAATTGGCCAAAGAAAAAATATATACTAAAGTTATATCAATGCCTTGTCAGGAACTTTTTGAATTACAATCAAATTTATATAAGCAAAAAATTCTTAACGAAACAAAAATGAAAATATCAATTGAAGCCGCATCTGGTGACTGTTGGAAAAAATATATTGGAAATGAAGGTTTGATTTTTGGAGTAAATAGTTTTGGTAAAAGTGCACCTTATAAAGATATTTATAAACATTTTGGATTAACGTCTGAAAATATTGTAAAAAAATGCAGGAAATTAGTAAAAATTAAATGACAATCAAAATCGGAATAAACGGTATGGGAAGAATTGGCCGTATGGTACTTAGATCAGTAATTGAAAGCCAAAATAAAAAAATTAAAATAAAACATATTAATAATAGATCTGGTCCAGAGACTACTTGTGCTTTATTAAAATATGACTCTATACATGGAAAGTTTAATGCAAAATTAGATTTTGAGAAGGACAAATTAAAAATTAATAAAAATAAAATTTCATTTTCACAAGAAAATAAAATTGAAAATATTAATTGGAAAAAATTTGATGTAGATATTGTTTTTGAGTGCACAGGAAAATTTAATGTAAAAGATAAACTGTTGTCACACATTCAAAATGGTGCAAAAAAAGTAATTGTTTCTGCTCCTTGCAAAAATGCAGATAAAACAGTAGTTTTTGGTGTTAACGAAAATATAATATCTAAAAAAGATAAAATAATATCAGCAGCCTCATGTACAACTAATTGCTTAGCCCCTGTTGTAGATGTAATTCATTCAAATTTTGAAATTAAAAAAGGATTTATGACTACTATTCACGCTTTTACTAGTGACCAAAGAATCTTAGATAATTCTCATAAAGATCCGAGAAGAGCAAGATCTGCTTCTCAATCAATTGTTCCTACATCAACAGGGGCATCTAGGGCAATAGGAGAAATAATTCCAAGTTTAAAAGGTAAGCTTGAAGGTGCCGCAATAAGAGTGCCTACTCCAAATGTTTCACTTGTAGATCTGGTTTTTGCTACAAAAAAAGATTTAGATAAATATAAAATTAATAAAGCATTTGAAACAGCTTCAAAAAAAAAGCTTAAAAAAATCTTAGAAATTAGCCATGAAAAATTAGTTTCAATAGATTTTAATCATAATCCTGCGTCAGCAATTGTAGATACTTCTTTAACCTGTGTGATAGGTAGCAAAATGGGTAAAATTTCAGCTTGGTATGATAATGAGTGGGGTTTTTCCAACCGAATGTGTGACATAGCAGAATATCTTCATAAGATTTCTTAATGAAAAATATTAAGGATCAATCTTTATCAATAATTGAGCACAAAACGATTTTGCTTAGACTAGACTTAAATGTACCATTAAAAAATGGAGAAGTGGTAGATGACACAAGAATTCAAAAAATTAAAAACACAATAATATTTTTATTAAAAACTAATTCAAGAATTTTAATTATTTCACATGTTGGCAGACCAAATGGTAGAATTACTGATGAAATGTCTCTTAAGCCAATAGCAAAAAAACTGGAAAATATTTTAAAATGTTCACCTGATGCCCAAAAAATATTTGGGACTAATGAAAATATTATTTTGATAAAAAAAAATTTAAAAGAAATTAACAAAGAAGAAATTTTTAAATCTAAGAATGAAAGAATTGTTATGCTTGAAAACATAAGATTTTATGAAGAAGAAGAAAAAAATGACAAACATTTCGCAAAAAAAATATCATCTTTAGGAGATATTTATATAAACGATGCATTTTCATGTTCACATAGATCCCACGCATCAATAGATAAAATAACTGAATTTTTGCCCTCTTTTGCAGGTTTACAATTTTATGAGGAAGTAAGTGCTCTAAAAAAAATAACTTTTGAAATAAAAAAACCAATTACATGTATAATTGGTGGCTCTAAGATATCTTCAAAAATCAATATAATTAAAAATTTAATTCCAAAATTTGACAATATGGTGATAGTTGGAGGTATGGCTAATAATATTTTAGAGTACAAAGGATATTGTATTGGAAAGTCTATAAAAGAAGATAATTGTAAAAATATTATAGATGAAATTTTTAAAACTGCAAAAAATTATTCTTGTTTAATTTCTTATCCAGAAGATGTCCTTGTGGGAAAGAATCTAAAAGATGTTTCAAAAGTAAAGGAGCTTAATGATATGAATAATGAAGATTTAATTTTAGATATTGGACCAAAGACAATAAAAAAAATAAATAAGATTATTGATGAAAGTAAAACAATTTTGTGGAATGGACCTGCTGGATATTTTGAAAATCCAAATTTTGCAAACGGAAGTATTAATATTGCAAAAAAAATTACTGAAAATAATATTAAAAACAAACTTTATTCTGTTGCTGGTGGCGGAGATACAGTATCATTGCTCAACACATTAAATGCTGTTGACAATTTTAATTTTGTTTCAACTGCTGGTGGAGCTTTCCTAGAATTTCTTGAAGGTAAAGAACTTCCTGGTATAAAAGCTCTTAAGTAATTAGATACATATAACAAAAATGACTGAGCTTAATAAAATTGCAATTAAAATTCTCTCAGATGGAAAAGGTATACTTGCTGCAGATGAAAGTAATGGAACTATGACTAAAAGGTTAGAGGCTGTAAATATTGAGTCTAATCCCGAAAGTAGACTTTCATTTAGAAAAACTTTATTCTCCTCAGCGTCAATGAAAAATTGTATTGGTGGTGTTATTTTATACGATGAGACAATTAATCAATCAATTAGTCCTGATAAAACTATACCTAATTTGATTTCTGACTCAGGGTCTATACCAGGCATAAAAGTAGATACTGGAGCAAAAATTTTAGCAAGCTCAAAAGAGGAAAAAATCACTGAAGGGTTAGATGGATTAAGAGAAAGATTAAAAAAATATTACACGTTAGGTGCAAGATTTACAAAATGGCGGGGAGTATACAGTATAAGCGAAAAATATCCGAGTAAGATAGCTATAATAACTAATGCTCATGCACTAGCAAGGTACTCTGCATTGGTGCAAGAAAGCGGAATGGTTCCAATAGTTGAGCCTGAAGTATTAATGGATGGAGACCACTCGGCCGAAGAATGTTTCAAAAAAACCTCAGAGGTAATAGAAAGATGCTTTGAGGAAATTATACTTCATAAAGTTGATCTAAAAGGATTAATTTTAAAACCAAATATGGTTTTAGCTGGAAATAAATTTAAAAAACAAATTTCAAATGATGAAGTCGCACACAAAACACTTGAATGTTTAAAACAATCAGTGCCAGATGAAGTTCCAGGAATTGCTTTTTTATCTGGAGGTCAATCAGAAATAGAGGCAACTGAAAATTTAAATTTAATTAATAAAAATAATGATACTAATTTTATTATGAGTTTCTCCTTTGGAAGAGCTCTTCAACAAAGTGCTCTTAAATATTGGGCAAACAATTCTCAAGATGTTAATGGGACTCAAAACACATTCAATCACAGGGCACAAATGTGTACTTTAGCAGCACAAGGAAAATGGTCTAAAGAACTTGAAAATAAATAAAAAAAAATTTATTTATCTTATTTCTCCTAATAAATTAACTAAAAATTTCTATAAAAATTTAGACCAAGTTTTAAAGTTAAATAAAATTAGTTTTTTTCAAATGAGATTTAAAAAATACTCTTTTATAAAAAAAGTTGGAATCGGAAAGAAAATTAAAAAAATTTGCAAAAAAAATAAAGTAATATTTTTAATTAACGATGATCCATTTCTAGTAAAAAAAATTGATGCAGACGGATGCCATCTAGGACAAAATGATATGAATATTGTAGAGGCAAGAAAAATTATAGAAGATAAAATTATAGGTATTACGTGTCATAACTCTATTAAATATGCAAAAATTGCTATTAAAAATAAAGCAAGCTATTTAGCTTTTGGTTCATTCTTTTCTTCAAAAACAAAAAAAAGTAAATTTAAAGCAACTACTAAAATTTTGAATCAAGCTAAAAAGCTATCCAAAACTAACTTGGTAGCGATTGGAGGAATAAATTCATCAAATTATAAAAATCTATTGTTGAACAATGCTGATTTTTTAGCTATTTCAAGCTACATTTGGCAAAATAAAAAGTACAAACCAGTAGAGGCAGTAAAAAATTTAAAATGAAAATAAATGCAACTGAAATTAGAGTAGGAATGATATTGGAGTATAAGAATGATTTATGGGAAGTTATTAAAACTCAACACGTTAAACCAGGTAAAGGAGGAGCCTTTGCACAGGTAGAAATGAAAAGTTTTAATAAAAATACAAAATTAAATGAAAGATTTAGATCAAGTGAAACAGTAGAAAAAGCGACCTTAAATGAGATTGCTTTTAATTATTTATATAAAGATGACAATAATTATTATTTCATGAACCCTAAAACATTTGATCAAATAAACATAAATGATGACATTATTGGACAAAAAGGAAAAATGTTAAGTGAGAATTTAGAGGTAACAATCAACTTCCATGATGATTTACCTTTATCTATTAACCTACCAAATCAAATTGTTTGTAAAGTTGAATTGACAGATGCTGCAATAAAAGGTCAAACTGTATCTTCATCATATAAACCTGCAACATTGGATAATGGTATAAATATACAGGTGCCTCCATTTATTGAAAATGGAGATCAAATAATTGTTGATACTAGATCAATTGAATATGTGAAAAAATTTGATCAATGAAATCTATATCTCCAAATTTAAATATTATGATTAAGGCTTGTGAAAAAGTTTCTAAAATATTAATCAGAGACTTTGGTGAGGTAGAACAGCTTCAAGTTTCAAAAAAAGGTCCAAGAGATTTTGTGACAAAAACTGATAAACGTGTAGAAGCTATGCTTATTGATGAGTTATCTAAATTAAAAAAAAATTATTCATTTATTACAGAAGAAAATGGTATAATTAAAAATAATAATGAAGATAGTGTTTGGATTATAGATCCAATTGATGGTACTAAAAATTTTCTTCATGGGATACCTCATTTTGCAATATCAATAGCTTTGAGAGTTGATAATGAAATCATTTCTGGAGTAATTTTTGATCCAATAAAAAATGAAATATTTTTTGCAGAAAAGGATAATGGATCATATTTTAATAATCATAGAATAAGAGTTTCAAAAAAAATTAAGCTAGATGAGTGCTTGTTTGCTTCAAATCATGAAGGAGTAAAATATGCACCATCTGAATTAGAAATGAGATGCTCTGGAAGTGCAGCGTTAGACCTGGCTTACGTCGGGTCTGGAAGATTAGATGGTTTATTTTATAATAATTTAAATATTTGGGATATTGCAGCTGGAATAATAATTGTTAAAGAGGCAGGAGGAAATATTAATGATATTTACAAATATGACGAAAATAATATTGATGTTAGAGCTTCCAATAGCAATATTTACCCTGAAATGATCAAAAAATTAGATAACTTTTAATTGTTTTTATAAAAGGTTTTGCTATAAACCCGCTAATGAAAAAAAATATACACCCAAATTACCATTTGATAAAAGTTGAAATGACGGACGGCACACAGTTCGAAACCAGATCAACATGGGGTCAAGAAAATGATATTCTAAAATTAGAAATTGATCCAAAATCTCACGCTGCATGGACAGGCGGCAAACAAAAAATTTTAGACAAAGGAAGAATTAGTAAATTTAATAAAAAATTTCAAAACTTTAGATCAGAGAAAAAAGATTAATGTCAGAAGCTCCTTTAATGCCAATGGCAACAGCTGTGTGGCTTGTTGAAAATACTACTTTAACATTTAAACAAATTGCTGAATTTTGTAAACTTCATGAAGTAGAAATTCAAGGTATAGCCGATGGTGATGTTGCTAAAGGGATTGTGGGCTATAATCCTATAATGTCAGGGCAACTCACAAGAGAGGAGATAAAACTATCTTCTGAAGACCAAGAAAGACCTTTAACATTAAAAGTAAATGAGGTTAAAATTGAGAATACAGAAAAGAAAATAAAGAAATACGTCCCATTATCCAAAAGACAAGATAAGCCTGACTCTGCATTATGGTTAATAAAAAATCATAACAATTTAAAGGATTCTCAAATAGCTAGATTAGTTGGTGTCACAAAAAATTCTGTAAGCTCTATAAGAAATAAAAGTTATTGGAATTATAATAATCTTAATGCAAAGGATCCAGTTGCAATGGGATTGTTTGCTCAAAAAGATTTAATTAATGAAATTGAAAAAGCAAATAGAAGACAAATTAGAGAGAAAAAAGAATTAGAGAAAGCTAAAAATAAATAGAATGTTTTTAAATAATAGACAAATTATAATTATGATGATATGTACCCGTAAATTTGGAGGTTGTTATTAAAATAGAAGTTAAAGATAATAATATTGAGCAAGCGCTTAGGGTTTTAAAAAGAAAATTGCAGCGTGATGGTTTTTTTAAAATAATAAAATTAAAAAACACATATGAAAAACCCTCAGAGAAAAAAAAGCGAATACTTCAAGAAAATATTAAAAGAGTTAAGAAATTAAATAAACTCAAGAACAGAATTTAATACCGCGGGGTGGAGCAGCCTGGTAGCTCGCAAGGCTCATAACCTTGAGGTCGGCGGTTCAAATCCGTCCCCCGCAACCAATTTTATTATGGGTGCTAAACTAATAGTTAAATTAAAAAAAAAAATTTATCTTAATGATATCTTAAACATACCTAAATATAATAAAATAAGTTTTAATAAGATTACATCTTCAGATAATCCACTTGATCAGTCATTAATTTTTTTAAAAAAGGATATAGATTTAAAAATTAAAAAAAAAACTAAAGTTTCAATTATCTCAAATAATATTCTTAAATCTAAAGATAAGAATTATATCTATACTCAACATCCTAGATTATTATTTTGTAAGATTTTAAAAAAACTTAAAAATAAAAACCTAATTATTTATCCAAAAATTAAAAATAGCATTTCCAAAACCTCAAAAATTAGCTCAGAAGCGATTATTGGTGAAAATGTTCAAATTGGTAGCAATACAATTGTCGAAGAAGGTGCAATAATTAAATCAAATACTATAATAGGTAAAAATTGTATCATTAAATCTGGCTCAATAATAGGTGGAGATGGGTTTAGCTTTGAGAGAGAAAATTCCAAAATATATGAAATGATTGCTTTTGGAGGTGTAAAAATAGGAGACAATGTATCGGTGGGTTTAAATAGCACCATATGTAAATCTACTTTTAACTTCACTGAAATTGGAAATGGTTCACAGATAGATACCCTCGTTCAAATAGCGCATAATGTTAAAATTGGAAAAAATTGTACAATTACAGGAGGTACACAAATCGGAGGCAGTTCCATAATAGGAAATAATGTTTGGTTATCACCGTGTTCTAATATCAGCAATAATATTAAAATAGGAGATAAATCATTTATTGGTATAGGATCAGTAGTTATAAGGAATGTTCAAAAAAATTCTAAAGTTTTTGGAAATCCAGCTCGTAAAATAGATTAGAGTTTATTATAGTAATTAAATGAGCTTTTTAGAAAAAACAATCAGTAATAATTTTTACAATAAAGGAGCGATAATAAGCTCTTTAAATAAAGATAAATTGTTAAATTTAGAAGTTAAAAAATTAATAAAGATATTTGAAAGAACTGGAGTTATATTATTTAAGAATTTTAAAATCATACCGTCTGACATAACAAAGTTTACAGACAAATTTACTTATAGATATGCGAATGATGCCACAAGAAGAGAAATAAAATTTAATAATCAGAAAATAAAAAGTGTAGATTTAGGAAATGATGAGATGGCATTACATTCTGAAGCAAGCTTTTCACCCTCTTGGCCTGAAATAGTATGGTTTTATTGTAGCAAAGCTCCTAAAAAAAGTGGTTTTACGACATTATGTGATGGTATTCAAATTTATAAAAATCTTAACTCATATACAAAAAAATTTTTCTTAAAAAATCAAATTAATTATAAACTTCTTATACCATTTAAACAAAATGTTAATTTAGAGGAAATATTTAAAAAGAACAGACTAAATAAAAATATTAAAGAATGGGTTTTAGAAACACCTGGCACCTTCAACACTAAGATTAATTTAAAAGAAGGTTTTGTGACAACTGAATTTAGAAGATATGCTATTGTTGAATCAAGAATTAGTGGACAACTAACTTTCTGTAATCATTTACTGGCAGTATTTGGCACTGATCCACAAATTATAAAGTGCACTACTTCAGACGGTAAGAAAATTCCTGATGAAATTTATAAAGAAATTAGAGAAGTATCAAAAAAA
>MDTG01226394.1_pt1 | contig 17617 bp, 13 predicted proteins | sample 811421 | NCBI WGS metagenome assembly MDTG01 (sample SAMN05326645, study PRJNA326480) | marine metagenome | isolation source: seawater | place: Pacific Ocean: South East | collected 2011
GTTTCCACCAAGTTTTATTCCAATATCTCTAAACTCTTTTTGATAATCTGCATTAGTTTTTTTAGAAACTAGTTTATCAGTTTCAATATGTTTCTTAATGGATAATAAAATTTGATTGGGGTTGACTGGCTTTATTAAGTAGTCAGAAATTTTTGCTCCAATTGCCTCTTCCATAATACTTTCCTCCTCACTTTTTGTAATCATTATTACTGAAAGATTAGGACGCTTATTTTTTAATTCTATTAATGTTTCTAGGCCTGATAATCCAGGCATATTTTCATCTAAAAAAACTAAATCAAAATGATTGTCATCTATTAATTCAATAGCTGAAACACCATTATTGGCAGTTTGAATGAAGTAGCCTTTTTCTTGCAAAAATATTATATGGGGTTTTAAAAGGTCAATTTCATCATCAACCCACAAAATCGTTATCTTATCATTAAAATTCATATCTTCAACGAGATTTATAAATGATTAAAATTACAGTTATTTTTTAAATGAAGAAGTCATCAAAAATCATTAACGATCCATTGTATGGTTTTATTAGCTTAAAGGGTGGAATTATTTTAAACTTAATAGAACACCCCTATTTTCAAAGACTTAGAAGAATTTCACAGCTTGGCTTAACTAATATGGTTTATCCAGGGGCAAATCATACACGTTTTCATCATGCATTGGGAGCAATGCATCTTATGCATAAAGCAATTCAAGTTTTAAGATTCAAAGGAATTGAAATCTCTGTGGATGAAGCGGACGCTACAAAAATTGCAATCCTTCTTCATGATATAGGTCATGGTCCTTTTTCTCACGCTCTTGAACACAGCATTGCGGAAGACATTTCTCATGAGGAGTTATCTTTAATTTTTATGGAAAAGTTAAACCTTGAATTTGAAGGTAAATTATCTCTAGCAATCAGTATTTTCAAAAATAAATATTCTAAAGCTTTTTTACATCAGTTAGTTTCTAGTCAATTAGATATGGATAGACTAGACTACCTCAACAGAGACAGCTTTTATTCTGGAGTTCAAGAAGGAATTATTGGAGCTGAGCGGATTATAAATATGCTTAATGTATATAACGGTAATCTTGTTGTAGAAAGTAAAGGCATCTATTCTGTAGAAAAATTCCTGATTGCTAGAAGACTTATGTACTGGCAAGTTTACTTTCATAAAACTGTTGTTTGTGCAGAACAAATCCTCATTAAAATTCTTCAAAGAGCTAAAGAATTAAGCCGAAACAATATCGATTTAACATGTAGCACTTCACTAAAAATATTCTTAAATAAGAAAGTTTCCACATCAGACTTTACTGATAATAAAGATACTTTCACAGCTTTCACAAATCTTGACGACTATGACATATATTCTGCTCTTAAAGAATGGCAACATCATTCAGACAATATATTATCCTCACTTTCAAAGAGTATTATTAATAGAAACCTATATAAAGTTAAATTGGAAGACAAGCCTTTTACTAATTCAAAAATTTCTGAAATCAAAAAAAATATTTCAGAAAAATATGCGTTAAAAAAAGATGAAATTGATTATTTTTTTATTTCAGGTGAAATAACAAATAGTATATACAAACTAAACAATTCAGATATTAACATTATTTTTAAAGACAAAAGTGTTGACGACTTGATATCATCGGCAGATAAATCTACTATTTCAGCATTAACCAAAAACGTCAAAAAATATTTTTATTGTCTTCCAAAAGACTTGTTTATTTAAAATAGATTTACAGAATGAAATTTACAGTAGGAGAAATTGCTGAAATTATTAAAGGAAAAGTTATTGGTGATGAACAAATAATCATCAGTTCTCTCTCAAAAATCGAAAGCGGAAAAGAAGGTAGTTTAAGTTTTTTAGCTAATTCAAAATACAATCATTTCCTATCTACATCTAATGCAAGTGCAATTATTATTGGCTCAGACTACAATATTGATGATAATATTTCTACAACCCTAATAAAAGTCGATGACCCCTACCAAAGTTTTGCCCTAATGCTTAACGAATTTAGTAAAGATCAACACCCCGAGGTTGGTATACATAACTCTTCTGTTGTAGATAAAAGTGTTTCAATAGGAAGTGATACTTATATTGGTCCTAACGTAAATATTGGTGAAGACTCAATAATTGGAAATAGGGTGAAAATTTATGCTAACTGTAGCGTTAGTGATAATGTAATAATTGGTGATAACACTATTATTTGTTCTGGCGTTAATATTAACTCATTTTGTGAGATTGGTAACGGATGTATTATTCAATCAGGAGTAGTTATTGGTAGTGATGGATTTGGATTCGCTCAAAACAATGACAATGAGTACACCAAAGTAGCACAGATAGGAAACGTGATAATTGAAGATAATGTCGAAATCGGTGCAAATACTACAATTGATAGAGCTACATTAGGTTCAACTATAATACATTCTGGAGTGAAATTAGATAATTTAATACAAATTGCTCATAATGTAGAAATTGGCAAAAATACCGTAATCGCTGCACAATCAGGCATTGCTGGTTCAACTAAAATTGGAGAAAATTGCATGATTGGTGGTCAAGTTGGAATTATTGGACACCTAAAAATTGGGGATAATGTTAAAATAGCTGCTCAGTCAGGAATTTCATCAAACATAAAAGACAATGATATTGTTCAAGGTTCGCCAGCCTTTTCTATTTCTGACTACAAACGATCGTATGTTTACTTCAGAAAACTTCCTCAGATGAATTCACTTTTAAGCAAAATAGAAAATGAGTTAAATAATCTACTCTACAAATAAATGCCAGAAATCCAAAATACCATTACATCTCAAAATACTCTTAATGGTGTTGGACTCCATACTGGATTGAAGACCAATATTACTTTTAAGCCAGCTTCAGAAAATAGTGGTATATCTTTTGTCCGTACAGATTTAGATGGACAACCTGAGATTGTAGCTAACCTTTCTAACTTTCATGAAACCAAGCGAAGCACTCAACTAAAATATGGTTTAGCTAGTGTACAAACTACTGAGCACTTATTAGCTGCTGTAAAAGGGCTTGAGATTGATAATTTAATTATTGAGATTGATGGCCCTGAGTTGCCAATTCTAGATGGTAGTTCAAAACCATTTGTGGACGCTCTTCTAAAATGTGGAATTCAAAAACAAAGCGCTAAAAGAAAATTATTTAAAGTTAATAAAAAATATTACTTTAAAGACGAAGAAACCCAAAGTGAGTATACTCTTGAGCCATATAATGGCTTTAAAATTGATGTTACAATTGACTACAACTCTAAGGTATTACCAAAATCTGAAGCTAATTTAAATTCGATTGATGAATTCGTAACTGAAATTTCACCATCAAGAACATTTGTCTTTTTACATGAAATACTAAGCCTATTTAATCATGGATTAATAAAAGGTGGTAACTTAAGTAATGCAATAGTTTTTGTTGAGGATGAAGTAAATTCTAAAGAACTTTTTAAATTAGCAGATATATTTAATAAAAAAGATATATCAGTAAAAGAACAAGGAATTTTAAATAATGTAGATTTATACTACGAAAATGAACCAGCCAGACACAAATTATTAGACGTCATAGGAGACCTAGCATTAATGGGCATTTCTATTCAAGGGTATCTAAAAATTTCAAAGCCTGGTCATAAATCGAATATAGCATTTGCAAAAAAAATTATGCAGATTATGAAGACTGAAGCACCTTATTTCGACGTTAATCAAACTCCAGTAAAAGACATAAATCAGATTATGGAGATGTTGCCACATCGTCCTCCATTTCTTTTGATTGACAAAATTATGGATTTAAGCGATACACATGTTGTGGGGCTGAAAAATGTAACAATGAATGAAGACTTCTTCAAAGGGCACTTTCCTGGAGCTCCCGTAATGCCCGGAGTATTGTTAATTGAAGCTATGGCACAAACTGGAGGCATATTAATTTTAAGTACTGTCCCAGATCCAGAAAATTACCTAACTTATTTTATGAAAATTGATAAAGTAAAGTTCAAACAAAAAGTACTTCCTGGTGATACAGTAATATTTGACTGTAGACTTATGAGTCCAATTAGAAGAGGTATATGTCATATGTTTGGACAAGCATATGTTGGCGAAAAACTAGTCATGGAAGCTGAGCTAATGGCTCAGATAAAAAAAGTAAAGTAATTTAGATGTCTACAAATTTAAAAGATATTCACCCAAATGCAAAAATTGGGGATAATGTCACTATTGATTCGTTTACTACTGTACATAAAGACGTAGAAATTGGCGACGGGACTTGGATTGGTTCAAACGTCTCAATAATGAATGGTGCCAGAATTGGCAAAAATTGTAAAATTTTCCCAGGTAGTGTTATCTCAGCCATACCACAAGACTTAAAGTTTGATGGAGAAGATAGCGTAGTTACAATTGGCGACAATACTACTGTGAGAGAATATGTCACAATTAATAGGGCAACAAACTATAGTGGTATAACTTCAGTGGGTAAGAATTGTCTTATTATGGCCTATGTGCATATTGCTCACGATTGTCATATAGACGATTATGCAATTTTGGTAAATAGTGTACAATTAGGTGGGCATGTTGAAGTTGGAAGGCACGCAATTATTGGAGGTATTAGTGCTGTACATCAATTTGTGAAAATAGGCGAGTACTGTATGGTATCAGGTGGCTCACTAGTAAGAAAAGATGTTCCTCCGTTCATCAAGGTAGCTAAAGAACCGCTTACTTTTATTGGGATAAATTCTATTGGACTAAAGCGTAAAGATTTTTCCAAAGAGAAAATCACTGAAATTCAAGATATGTACAGAATCATATTTCAGGAAAGCTTCAATTATACCCAAGCTACTGAAAAAATAGAAAAAGATTTTAAACCCTCTACTGAAAGAGATTCAATAATAAATTTTATAAAAAAATCCGAGAGAGGTATTATAAAAGGACAAAAAAAATAATATTATGGCATCAACAGCAGATTTTAGAAACGGACTTTGTATTAAACACAATAACGACTTGTGGCAAATTGTTGAGTTTCAACACGTGAAACCTGGAAAAGGGCCAGCATTTGTTCGAACAAAACTGAAAAACTTAACTAATGGAAGGCGTCTTGACAACACATTTACAGCAGGAGTAAAAATAGATGTCGTTAGGATTGAAAATAGAAAACATCAATTTTTGTATGCCGATGGAGATTCTTATCACTTTATGAACTCCGAAAATTATGAACAAGTTTTTTTAGATAAAGCATTAATAAATGCTCCAGACTTTTTGAAAGAAGGTGAAAATGCTGATATCCTATTTCATGCCGATGAAGAAAAAATTTTAGTTTGTGAATTGCCCGCATCAGTTGTTTTAGAAGTTACTTATACTGAGCCAGGAATAAAGGGGGATACCGCTACAAATACTCTAAAATCATCAACAGTTGAAACTGGAGCGACAGTTAATGTTCCGCTATTTATTAATATTGGTGATAAGATAAAAATAGATACTAGAACTGGAACTTATTCTGAACGAGTTAAAAGCTAAATGTTAAAACTCTTTTATAAAAAAGGAGTAATAGAAGCCGGTTGTGACGAAGCCGGTAGAGGGTGTTTGTCTGGACCTGTTGTTGCCGCATCAGTTATACTTCCTCCCAAAATAAAATTGAAAGGGCTTAACGACTCGAAATTACTGAGTCATAAAAAAAGAATAGAGCTCGAGCCAATAATTAAAGAACAAGCTATTGAGTGGGCGATTGGCATTGTCTCATCTAAAGAAATTGATGAAATTAATATTCTAAATGCTTCTTTTTTGGCAATGCATAGAGCAATTAACCAATTAAAAACTAAAATTGATTTGTTATTAATTGACGGTAATAGATTCAATAAATACGAAAGCATTGAACATAATTGTATAGTGAAAGGAGACTCAAAATTTCTATCAATTGCCGCAGCTTCTGTGTTAGCAAAAAACTACAGAGATAGAACTATGGTTGAGTTGGATGAACGTTTTCCAGCATATGACTGGAAAAACAATAAAGGATATCCTACAAAAAAACACCGACAAGCAATTTTAGAAAATGGAATTACCAAATACCATCGAAAAAGTTTTCAGTTAGTTCCTTTGCAATATGAAATTGAATTTTAATTAAATTTGAATATCATTTTCAAAAAATTATGAGGCAAAATAAAAATATAATTTCGATAAGTTTTATTCTACTATTGATTGTGATATTCTTTATGATATTTCAAAAATATCAAGAACTAAATCAGGTTGAAACTGATGCTATACAAGCAGTGCCAATAAACGCAGCCTTAATTGTAGAAAGTGATAATTGGATTGCTTCATTCAATGAACTTGAAAATTCAACTATTTGGAATACTATTACAGAAAATACTAAATGGGTAGAAATCGATTCATCTTTAAACGACATCAAAAATAAATGGGAAGGCTCACTTGAACTCAAGCACTTTTTTGAAAATCAAAAACTATACCTTTCCCTTCATCACTCAACTAATTCATACTATTATTTTCTATCAGCCTCATGTTCGCAAGATGATATAGATTACATATTGTTAAATGATTCGATAATTGGAAGTTATGAAATGAGAGAATACGATGGTATTTTGATTTATAAACTCTCTAATAATCTGAACCTATGCTTCCATAATAATATATTATTTGTCAGTAATTCAGAGCTACTTGTAGAAGACGGCATTCGGCAGTTGAATAATAAAATCAGCTTGCTTGAAAACTCCTCTTTCACTAAAGTTCAAAGTACAAAAAGTTCATTTGTTAAAACACATGTATATGTCAATTATAAATACTTATCAAAGCTTATTTCACAAAATACATCGATAAACAATGCGGATATTAAATGGATAAGTCGATGGGCAAGTTGGGCTGAATTAGACCTAGAAATATCAAATAATGACTTAACTTTTTCAGGCTTTACACTTGTTGAAGATTCATCATCAAATTACCTCACTTCTCTTTTTGGACAAATTGAACAAAAAATACAAATTAGTGAAATTGCCCCCAGAAACACAAGTAAAATTATAGCTCTGGGCATTGAAGATATTAAACTATTTTACTCAAATTACAAAGAGTTTCTTGCCAAACACAATAACCTATACGAACATAATAAAGCTATTGGCGACATTAATACCAAGTATAATTTAGACATTGAAAACTTATTAAATGGTATAGTTGAAAATGAAATGGGACAATTAACAACCCATTCATCATCTGGCAAGACGGAAAGCTATTTGTTCTTCAAAACCAAAAAAGAGTCACAAGAAGTAGTTAGTTTTTTGAGTAAATCCATTGAAAGTAGCAGTTATTACGAAGAATACAGAGGCTTCAGTATTTCTCAACTTAATATTCCAAGCCTATTTAAAAAGTTGTATGGTTATATTTTTAAATCAGTAAAAAATAACTACTTCACTTGGATTGAAGGCTATCTAATTTTCTCTGATTCACCTACTGAATTAAAAACATTTATTAATAACTTTTTGTCCGAAAAAGTATTGAGTAATAGTCCTAGCTTCATCAACTTCAAAGACAAGATTGGAACAAAATGTAATTTCTTAATGTATTCCAATCCTTCTATCTCAAATTGGAATACTTCACTAAACGATAATTTTAATCGAATCATACTAAAAGAAAATTGGACAAATATTAATGGTTATGTTTACCAATTGAGTTCTAAAAATGAGCTGTTCTACAATAATGTTGTTTTACATTTTGAAGATAACTTACAAGAAGAAAGTCAACTTGATTGGATTGTTGATTTGGATAATAATATTATTACCTCACCCCAGATAGTATATAACCATTCGACCAAAAAGAAAAATATTATAGTTCAGGATGCTAATAAAATCACTTATCTAATTGATGAAAAAGGTAAGGAATTATGGAGAAAAGCTCTAGGCGGAAAAATACTGGATGATATCAGCCAAATTGATTTTTATAATAATGGGAAACTTCAATACCTTTTCAACACTGAGGATAGCTTATACATTCTAGATCGCTTAGGTCGAAATGTAGAAAACTTTCCAGTTAGCCTAATATCTAAAGCAAAAAGAGGTCATACACTAGTTGATTATGATAAGAATAGAAAATATAGAATATTAGTTCCTTCCCAAGACGGTATATTGTATAATTATTCTAAAAACGGAGAACAAGTAATAGGTTGGAAATTTGAGGCAATGAAGAGTCCAATTACCAACAAAGCTAAATACCTGTCTATCTCAGGAAAAGATTATATATATGTAGTTGATAATTCTGGCAACGTCAGTGTTGTTGGAAGAAATGGTAGAAAGAGAGCTAAGGTTAATGAAATTCCGATTTCTGAAGAATTTTATTTAGATGATAAATTTGGATATTTATACTCTTCAGATTCAAATGGTAGTGTTTGGCTAACTAAATTAGATGGAACAAAAAGTAAAATAAAAACGTCTGAGTTAGAATCTCATCAATTTTTTGCTGCAGAATTCAATGATGATGAGATGATTGACTTGTTTATCTCTGACGGCGATGAAGTTGAATGCTTTAATCTTGAATCTAAGGTAATGTCTTTTGATGTTGCAACAGATAAAACACCTAAAGTATTCCAATTTAAAGACAAGTTAATATTAGGTATTTCAAGCAATGGTTATTGCCACTTATATTCTTCAGATAAATCGCCATATACCAAAAAACCACTTTTCGGTGGTGGTGATTTTGAATGTGTTGATTTAGATATGGATAACAAAATCAATCTAATTGTGGTCAATGAAAATATTCTAAACAACTATACCTTAGAATAAAAAATTACCTTAACAATCCGATAGCCATTGTAGGTTTATAGTTTTTTCCGTCAACAGTTGTAACACTTAAACGAATATTTAATCTCTTTCTGTTTACTGGTAAGAAAAAATGTGTTGATAAACCATAATTAGTTAGAAACTCAATATTATTAATATTACCTAAAGGGGATAGAATTCCAGCTTCAACGCCAACTCCTAATCTAGTATTCAGTAAATATCCACCACCTAATATCAAACTCAAATCTTCAAATGATGATGAAAGGCGACTACACAAATAATACTTTTTATCTTCCTTAATTACTATATAGGATTGGGTGATTACATCCTCCCAACCTATAGAAAAACCGCCATAAATTGACTTTTCAGAATCTATTTCTTTATCAAATTGGCTCAAATTGTTATCCTCAATTATTCTAATAAGGTGTATTGCATAATCCGGATTTGTAGCGTATCCTGCTTTCTTAAGACCCTTTGCCCATGATTTATAATCATCAATATTTAATTTAAACAAATCTGAATAGCGTTCTTTTAATAAGAATTTAGAATGGTCTTCAAAAGATTCCTCAACGTTTTTGTATGCTCTAAAACATTCATCCAACCTATCGTCATCATGAAATACTTTTTCACCTTCCCAATTGGAATGGCATTTTATTCCAAAATGATTATTAGATTTTTTTGCTAGCTCACTGTTACCATCAGCACTCTCAAGAATGGCTTGTGCCAATGTTATACTTGCTGGGATATTATACTTTTTCATTTGAATAATAGCCTCACCTTTATAACGCTCAATGTATTCATCACGGCTTATATTTTGAGAAAAAAGATGCTGCCCCAAAAACATAAAAAGTATTAGAAGTCTATTTTCCATCCTTTAGATTTTATTCGTTTATTCATGCCCTCAATCCCTTGGGTACCTCCAGTGTGAATAGCTAAAATAGTACTATTTCGCAAAAATAAATCTCTTTTAAGCATATCAAAAATACCATAGAACATCTTAGCAGTATATACTGGATCAAGTAAAATTGAGTGCTCTTCTTTAAAATCATTCATAAACGTAACAAGCTCCTCTGAAATTTTAGCATAACCCCCAAAATGATAATCTGTACTCAAGCTCCAATTCATAGAGTTTGCATATTCATTTATAGTTTCGGTTAAGAACTCTCCTCCCTTCAATGAGGAAAAACCAATAGCAGTTTGATTACTCTTTAATGAATTAATAATTCCAGAAAGTGTTCCTCCAGTACCAACCGGTACACATACAATATCAAAATCTACATCTTGAATCATTTCGGCACAACCCTTCACAGCTAAATCGTTCGTTCCACCTTCTGGAACTATATAAGAATTTTCATATTCTTGAGACCAATCAATACTGTCCTTTAGCCTATATTGATTTCGACCCATGAACTTAAAATTCATTCCAAAACTAGCCGCTTTTCTTAGAGTAGAGTTTTGTTTTGAAAATTCTTCTCCTCTAATAATTCCAATTGAATTTAAACCTAAACGATGACAAGCATTAGCAGTAGCAAGAATATGATTTGAAAAAGCACCTCCAAAAGTGACAACAGTATCATGTTTGAGTGCAATGGCCTTTTTTAAATTATACTTTAATTTCCACCACTTATTACCCATACTGTCAACATCATTAATGTGTTCCTTTTGTACCAAAATCCTTACCCCTTTTGATAATAATAAGGGAGAATAAAGCTCAACAACAATTTGTTTTTTATCTTCAAAAAACATCCTCTAATATAAATAATGATTATTGTAAATTTGTACCTCATAAAATATTAATGGCAAATTTTTCAAATCAGGGTAAACTTTCAGAGAAAGACTTTTACAAAAGTAGTAAGGGTTACATCATTTTTACAGAAAAATACCACCTAAAAAGAGGGTACTGTTGTAAAAGTGGCTGTAAGCATTGTCCCTATGGATATGATAAGAAAACGGACTCTTTAACTAAAGCAAAGAAGAAATGAGTACTTTTAAAAAAAGCATACTAGAAGGCATACCAAAGAAAATACCGAGTAAAAAAGAATTTGACTTGAGTATTAACCACGCTCCCAAGAGAAAGGATATTCTAAGCCTTGCAGAGAAAAAATTAGCCATAAAAAATGCTTTGAGGTATTTTCCACAAGACCAACACGAGTTTTTAGCTAAAGAATTTGCAGAGGAATTGAAAAATTTTGGAAGGATATATATGTATAGATATCGTCCTGATTATGAAATGAAAGCTCTAAATATTGAAGATTATCCAGGTAAATCTAATCAAGCAAAAGCCATAATGCTTATGATTCAGAATAATTTAGATTATAACGTAGCTCAACACCCTCATGAACTCATTACTTACGGAGGTAATGGCGGAGTATTTCAAAACTGGGCTCAATACAGACTGTGTATGAAATACCTTGCTGAAATGACCGATGACCAAACTTTAGTCATTTATTCAGGTCATCCAATGGGGCTATTCCCTTCACACCAAGATGCACCCAGAGTAGTTGTAACTAATGGAATGATGATTCCTAATTATTCAAAAACTGATGATTGGGAAAAATTTAACACTTTAGGCGTAACACAATATGGACAAATGACAGCTGGTTCATACATGTATATAGGTCCACAAGGTATCGTTCATGGTACAACTATTACTATACTGAATGCAGGCAGAAAAGTATGTGATGATGGACTTGCCGGAAAATTATTTTTAACAGCAGGTCTTGGTGGAATGAGTGGTGCACAACCAAAAGCTGGAAACATTGCAGGATGCATAACCGTAGTAGCTGAGGTCAATCAAAAAGCTACTCATACAAGGTATTCTCAAGGTTGGGTAGACGAAGTTATTGAAGATCTCGACCAATTGTGCTCCAGAGTCAGAAAAGCAAAAGAAAGAAAAGAGGTAGTGTCTATTGCCTACTTAGGAAATGTTGTTGAAGTTTGGCAAAAGTTTCTTGTCGAAGATATTTATGTTGATTTAGGATCTGACCAAACATCATTACACAATCCTTGGGCAGGAGGCTATTACCCTGTGGGACTAACATTTGAAGAAGCAAATGACTTAATGGTAAATGAGCCTGAAAAGTTTAAAACAGAAATACAAAAAACTCTTCGTCTTCATGCTGACTTGGTCAACAAGCATTCTGAAAAAGGCACCTACTTTTTCGATTATGGAAACGCCTTCTTGTTGGAATCTTCTAGAGCTGGAGCGGATATTATGTCTGAGGATAATATTAGATTCAAATATCCATCATACATACAAGACATAATGGGGCCAATGTGTTTTGACTATGGCTTTGGTCCATTTAGATGGGTTTGTGCAAGTGGTAAATCAGAAGATTTAACTAAAACCGATGAGATAGCTTGTCAAGTTTTAGAACGAATTAAACATACTGCACCCGAAGAAATTAAACAGCAAATGGAAGACAATATCAGGTGGATTAAAAGTGCTGAAGAAAATAGACTTGTGGTTGGCTCAAAAGCACGAATCCTTTACGCTGACTCTGAGGGTAGAATAGAAATTGCAAAAGCATTCAACAAGGCGATAAGAGACGGTGTTATTGGTCCAATTATTTTAGGAAGAGATCACCATGATGTTTCGGGAACAGATTCTCCATATAGAGAAACCTCAAACATCTATGACGGCTCAAGCTTTACTGCTGATATGGCAATTCATAATGTAATTGGCGATAGCTTTAGAGGAGCAACTTGGGTATCTATCCACAATGGCGGTGGAGTCGGCTGGGGCGAGGTTATTAATGGAGGCTTCGGAATGCTCATTGACGGAAGTGTTGAAAGCGACAAACGATTACAAATGATGCTACACTGGGATGTTAATAATGGTATTGCCAGAAGAAGCTGGGCAAGAAACGAAGAAGCTATTTTTGCTATCAAAAGAGAAATGAAACGAACACCAAAATTAAAAGTTACTATTCCTAATATTGCAGACAACAAAATTTTAGACTCTTTAAAATTAGAATAGTTATTTTTTTCTACTTTTAGAGATTGAATATAGCTCTTTCACTAGTCTAACTCTAAGTTTGACGCTAAATTAATACACGAAAAGATATATTCAAATCAGCGAAACCTTCGTTTTGAAATAGACTTTAAAAGTTAAAACCTAGAAAGATATTGAAATAAAACTTATCGGTTTGATTATCAAGATTTGCGATATACTCTTCAGAATTAATCGGCTTTGTTTTCGAAGAAATATCTTTTAAATGATAACCTCCAACAACATCCATAGTTATATTTCTAAAAATTATATACTGAATACCAGCACCTAAACCCCTTCCTAACTCAGATATTTTCTTATCATAACCTCCATTGCTGTTTACCTTTTCGTCGGTATAAGATTCCAAATATGATGAATACGTACCAAAAACATTTAGATATACTCCCATTGGAGCATCCCACGTAAAATAATACTTAAGCTCAGGGACAAACATAAAACCATTATATCTGAATGCATCAGGATTATAAAAGGGCTGTCCATCGATATTAGCAATTTCCGCCTTTTTTTTATCAGATAATAGGGTTGCGTTAATTTTATAAGAAAACTGGGCAGCATTTCTACTGTAACCTGGGTCAAGCATACGTTCAAAGGCCAGAGTATAACCTCCTACTGGAGCAAATGGCTGATATAAGCTTGTGCTCAATACATTATCAGAAACTCTGAATGTTTGGGATTGACAAGAAACAGACACTAAAATTAGTATTGATATAAGGTATTTTATCATGAGGTACAAATATCAGCATTATTTTATTAGTTATTCGCATCAGTCAAGGCAAAATATAACGCCTTCAAAGTGTAAAAATTACACGATTTAAACGTTTTTTGATTAAAAATCTCAAGTTTTACTAGAGTAAAAAAGATATTTAAAATTTAAACATCAAATCCACAATCACTAAAAGTCAAAACCTATTTTTTTAACTCTTTTTGTGTTAAATTTGCGATTATTATAATTAAACCTATGGCGAAAAAGATTTCAAAAGAAACTTATTTAAATTGGTATAAAGACATGCTTTTGTGGCGAAAATTAGAAGACAAGGCATCTGCTCTTTACATCCAACAGAAGATTAGAGGTTTTTTGCACCTCTACAATGGTCAAGAAGCTATCCTCGCTGGATGTCGATCCGCAATTGACCCTTCAAAAGATAAGATGATTACCGCTTACAGAAACCACGTTCAACCTATTGCTATGGGCGTTGACCCTAAGCATGTTATGGCTGAACTAATGGGAAAAATAACTGGCTGCTCTAAAGGAAATGGTGGTTCAATGCATATGTTTAGCAAAGAACACAACTTCTATGGAGGCCATGGAATTGTCGGTGGACAAATTCCTTTAGGTGCTGGTTTAGCTTTTGCTGATAAATATAATGGAAGCGATGCTGTTACACTATGTTTTATGGGTGATGGTGCCGTTAGACAAGGTTCCTTACATGAAACATTTAACTTAGCTATGCTATGGAAACTTCCCGTAGTTTTTATCGTAGAAAATAACGGTTATGCTATGGGTACTTCTGTTGAAAGGACAGCTAATCATACAGAAATATGGAAGCTAGGATTAGGTTATGAGATGCCAAGCAAACCAGTAGATGGCATGAGCCCTGTAACAATGATGGAAGCCGTTGAAGAGGCAGTTGCTAGAGCCAGAAAAGGCGACGGCCCAACATTTTTAGAAGCAAAAACATATAGATATAAAGGGCATTCAATGTCTGATGCACAACACTACCGTACGAAAGACGAAGTTAGTGAGTATCAAAAAATTGACCCTATAAACACTACACTAGAGCATATCAAGAAGAATAAATTTGCTAGTGAAAAAGAAATTGAAGCAATAAATCTTGAGGTAAAAGAGACGATAGCTGAAGCAATTAAATTTGCTGATGAATCACCGTTCCCTACAAAACAAGACTTATACGACAGTGTTTATGAACAAGTAGATTATCCATTTATTAAAGACTAAGAAGATGGCAGAAGTAGTAAATATGCCCCGACTCAGTGATACGATGACTGAAGGTGTGGTAGCAAAATGGCACAAAAATGTTGGTGACCAAGTTTCAGAAGGCGATTTATTAGCCGAAATAGAAACAGATAAAGCCACAATGGAATTTGAAAGCTTTCAAGAAGGCTTCTTATTACATATTGGAGTAAACGAAGGAGCTAAAGCACCTGTTGATAGCATACTGGCTATTTTAGGTGAAAAAGGTGAGGACATTACAGAGCTATTAAAAGCTGAATCTGCCCCAGAACCTAAAAAAGAAGAGCCTGCTAAAGAAGAACCAATGGCTGTAAATACGCCTAAAGTTGAAGAGGTAAAAGTAACAGCTCCTTTACCTACCAAAACAAAAGAAACGGCAGTTGAAAGCAATGGAAAAGCCATAGCATCTCCACTAGCTAGAAAATTAGCTGATGAGAGAAATATAAACCTTTCACTTGTTAAAGGAACCGGAGATGCTGGCAGGATAGTAAAACGAGATATTGATAATTACTCGGGCGGTAACTCAGCACCTTCTGTAGAACGCTATACCGAAGTTGAAATATCTCAAATGAGAAAAGTCATCGCTCAGCGACTTTGCGAAAGTAAATTTACTGCTCCTCACTTCTATTTAACTTGTGAGATAAATATGGACAAAACCATTGAAGCAAGGAAAGCAATTAATACTGTTTCTCTAGTAAAAATCTCTTTCAATGATATGATTGTCAAAGCAACTTCAATGGCATTACAAGAACACCCTCAAGTAAATTCAAGTTGGTTAGGCGATAGAATTCGATTCAATGAGCATATTCATATTGGAGTGGCTATGGCAATTGAAGACGGTCTGCTAGTTCCAGTAGTAAGATTCGCAAATAATAAAAGACTTTCTGAAATATCATCTGAAGTTAAAGAATATGGCGTTCGAGCTAAGGCTAAAAAACTTCAACCAGAAGATTGGGAAGGGAATACCTTTACCATTTCAAATCTAGGAATGTTTGATATTGAAGAATTCACAGCTATTATAAACCCTCCTGATGCTTGTATTCTTGCTGTAGGAAGTATTGTAGAGAAACCTATTGTAAAAAATGGCGAGATAGTTATCGGAAATACACTGAAAGTTACACTTTCCTGCGATCATAGAGTAGTAGACGGTGTTGTAGGGTCTAAATTCCTAGGAACTCTTAAAGGGTATTTAGAAAATCCTGTTCTATTTATGGGCTCAAATAATATATAATATTCGACTGAAAACTAATTTAAGCCCTATCAATTCCGATAGGGCTTTTTTTTATCTTTATGCCATGCAACAATTATTAACTTCAATAGAATACTTAAAAGGTGTTGGCCCCAAACGAGCCGAACTGTTGAGAAGTGAATTACGCATCCACACCTTCAACGACTTACTAAACTATTTTCCTTTCAGATACGTTGATAAAACAAAATTCTATAAAACCAATGAAGTAAATAGCGATTTACCATATGTACAACTTGTTGGAAAAATCGGTGAACTAAAAGAAATTGGTACAAAACACAGTAAAAGGCTAACAGCAAAATTGAAAGACGATAATGGAGCTATTGAACTGGTTTGGTTTAAAGGCACTAAATGGATGAAAGATGGTATCAAAACAAACGTTGATTATGTCGTGTTCGGAAAACCCAACTTATATAATGGCAAAATAAACATTGTACATCCCGAACTAGAAATAGTAAGCAATAATAAAAATGAGGGACACAATAGTTTACAACCCATTTATTCAACCACTGAACAATTAAGTAACAAAGGACTCACCAACAAAGCTATTGGCAAACTGACAAGAGTTCTACTCCCCCAAGTAATTAATGATATCAAAGAAAATATTTCTGATGAACTGATTAAAAAACTGAATCTTCTTTCAAGGAAAGAAGCCTTCATTAACATCCATTTTCCTAATGATAGTCAGACACTTCAAAGAGCACAATACCGTTTAAAGTTTGAAGAATTATTTTTTCTTCAACTTCAACTCATTAGAATGAAAATTGTGCGACAAAAAAAATTGAAAGGTTTTCCCCTTTCGACAATCGGAGCACATTTTAACGATTTTTTTCATAATCACCTTCCCTTTGAACTGACAAATGCCCAAAAAAGAGTTCTAAAAGAAATACGACATGACTGCTCCAGAGAATCACAAATGAATAGACTCTTGCAAGGCGATGTAGGAAGTGGTAAAACACTTGTTGCATTAATGTCTATCCTTATGGCGATTGATAATGGATTTCAAACTTGCTTAATGGCTCCTACTGAAATCTTAGCTCAACAACATTTTGAGACACTCAATGAACTTCTAAAAGATATGCCATTAAAAGTTTCTCTCTTGACAGGTTCAGTGAAAAAATCCGAGCGAACAGGCGTTCATGAAGGCTTAGAAAATGGAGATATACATATACTTGTTGGCACACATGCCTTATTGGAAGATAAAGTAAAATTTAAAAATATTGGATTTGTTGTTATCGACGAACAACACCGTTTCGGGGTAGCACAACGAGCTAAAATGTGGCTTAAAAACAGTAAACCTCCACACATACTTGTCATGACGGCCACTCCAATACCTAGAACATTAGCAATGACACTATATGGCGATTTGCACATCTCAGTCATTGATGAACTACCTCCAGGCAGAAAAGAAATTAAAACCATTTGGAAGTCTGATAGTGGAAGACTCAACATGCTTGGATTTATCCAAAAAGAAATAGAAAAAGGGAGACAGGCATACATAGTTTATCCTTTAATAAATGAAAGTGAAAAACTGGATTATAAAGACTTAATGGATGGTTATGAAAGTATTTGCAGAACATTCAAAGATTACAATATTAGTATCGTTCATGGTCAA
>MDTG01161821.1_pt1 | contig 17616 bp, 15 predicted proteins | sample 811421 | NCBI WGS metagenome assembly MDTG01 (sample SAMN05326645, study PRJNA326480) | marine metagenome | isolation source: seawater | place: Pacific Ocean: South East | collected 2011
ATAAATGAACTATTTAGAATCAATAGGAATGAAAGCAAAAAAAGCCTTTGAAGATTTAAAGAGTGTAAAACATATTAGAATAAAAAAAGTCTTAGATAATTACAATAAATCTCTTTTAAAAAATACTAATAGAATAATCAGGGAAAATTTAAAAGATGTTAAAAATGTTAAAAGAAAACACTTAGTTGACAGGCTTATTTTAAATAGAAAAAGAATAGAGGGTATTAGACATTCAATAAATGAAATTGGAAAGTTTAAAGATCCAGTAGGGAGAGTTTTAGAAACGTGGCGTAGACCAAATAATTTGATAATTAAAAAAGTAACAACTCCAATCGGTGTTATAGGTGTGATATATGAAAGTAGACCTAATGTAACTGCTGATGTAGCGGCTTTATGTTTGAAATCAGGTAATTGTTCTATTTTGAGAGGTGGGTCTGAAGCTTTTAATTCAAATAGAGTATTAGCTAACTTATTTAGAGAAAATTTAAGAAAAAACAATATCAATCAAAACTGTGTTCAGTTTATTGAGAATAAAAATAGAAAAATAGTAGATCTACTATTATCAAAAATGAGTGCATACATTGATGTAATTGTTCCAAGAGGAGGTAAAGGACTTGTGGCTAAAGTACAAAAATTTTCTAATGTACACGTAATCGGCCATCTTGAGGGGTTGTGCCACATTTATGTTGATAAAACTGCAAATATAGAAATGGCAAAAAAATTAATTATAAATGCAAAAATGAGAAGGACAAGTATTTGTGGAGCGGTTGAAACTCTTCTGATTGAGGAAAAAGCCATAAACTCACATGCAAAAGAAATAATAAATGCTCTTTTAAATTCAGACTGTGAAGTAAGAGCTGATAAAAAAATTAATAAACTTTTTAAAGGAAAATTAAAAAAAGCTAGTGAAAAAGATTGGAAAACAGAATATCTGGATGCAATTATTTCTATCAAGGCCGTTAAAAATGTAAATAGCGCTGTAGAACATATATTAAAATACGGTACAATGCATACAGATAGTATTATTACTAATAACAAAAAAAATGCTGAGATTTTTTTAAATGGTGTTAATAGCTCAATAGCAATGCATAATGTCTCAACACAATTTGCTGATGGTGGAGAATTTGGTTTTGGTGGTGAGATTGGCATATCTACAAATAAACTTCCACCTAGAGGTCCTGTCGGAATAAATCAATTAACATCATACAAATATCTTGTTTCTGGAAAAGGAATTGTTAGACCATAATTGATGGCAATTATCCAAAAAAAATACATTGGTTTATTAGGTGGTAGTTTTGATCCTGCGCATAAAGGACATTTAGGCATATCAAAAATTGCTATAAAAAAATTTAAATTAAAAAGAGTTTATTGGGTTGTTACCAAAAAAAATCCTTTCAAAAATAAAACTTTTTATACATTAAATGAAAGAATTAAATATTCAAAAAAAATAACTAAAACTCAAAAGAAAATTAAAACAATTTACCTAGATGATATTATTAAATCTTCAAGAATTATTGATGTAATAAATTACTTTATAAATAAAAAGAAAATAAAAAATATCTATCTAATAATTGGTTCCGATAATTTAATACGATTTCACAAGTGGAAAAGTTGGAAAAAAATAGTAAATTTAGTAAAATTAATGGTTTTTTCTAGAAAAGGATATGATAGAAAGGGTATGAAATCAACTGTGGTTAAAAATTTTAAAAATAAGATCATCTTTATAAAAAACAACCCAATATTTATATCGTCAACTCAATTGAAAAAGCGAGTTAAATTAATTATTTAATGGAAGTCATTGATATTAAAAAAAGTATAGAAAAAATATTAGATGATAATAAAGCTCAAAATATTGCATGCATTAACTTAAAAAACAAGTCATACATAGCAGATTATATGGTAATAGCATCTGGAACATCTTCAAGACATTTGCAGTCATTATCTGAAATTCTTGTTGTTCAATTAAAAAAATTAGGAATAGAAGATTGTCGTATTGAGGGTAAAGATAGCAGTGATTGGAAGTTAGTTGATGCCCATGATATAATAGTTCATATTTTTCATCCAGAAAAAAGAGAATTTTATGATTTAGAAAAAATGTGGTCCGAGGAAATTCCAAAAGAGAAAGCTATGATATGAAAAAAATTGTTATTTTAATAATCCTAACTCTAATTTTCTCAGTGAATGTTAACGCTAAAAACAGTCTTTACGAAAAAATAGATCTTTTTGGCGAAGTTTTAGAAAATATTCAAAAAGACTATGTGGAGGATGTTGATCAGGCAGAAATGATGGACTCAGCGATTAATGGTGTCCTACAATCTCTTGATCCTTATTCAGCATATATGAGTCCTGAACTTTTTAAAGAAATGCAAACTGATACAAGAGGAGAATTCGGCGGACTTGGAATTGAAATTGGCATGGAGTCTGGGGTGGTAAAAGTAATTTCTCCAATCGATGATACACCAGCAGCAATAGCAGGTATTAAAGCAGGAGATTACATTGTAAAAATTGGAAAAGAACAAGTACAAGGCAAATCCTTACTAGAAGCCGTTAAATTAATGCGAGGTCCAGTAGGAACGTCTATTGATCTTACAGTAAGAAGAAAAAATATAAAAAAACCTTTAGAATTTAAGATCGTTAGAAAGATAATTGAAATTCAATCTGTGTCTGCAGAAGCAATAGGTGATAAAAAAAATTTAGGATATATAAGGTTAAAGTCATTCAACGAAAATAGTGATAAACAGTTTTTAAAGTCTATTAAAGATTTTGAAAAGAAACCGAAAATTAAAGGTTATGTACTTGATCTGCGAAATAATCCTGGTGGATTATTAACACAAGCAATAAATATTACCGATTTTTTTTTAGAGGACGGAGAAATAGTATCCACCAAAGGTAGGAAAGTTTCGGAAACTAGAAAATTTTTTGCAAGAAAAGGAGATGAGATTAAAGGCAAACCAATCGTGGTTTTGATAAATAATGGGTCAGCTTCTGCCGCTGAGATATTTGCTGGAGCATTGAAAGATCATAAAAGAGCGATTATTTTAGGTGAAAATTCTTACGGTAAAGGGTCAGTCCAATCAATTATTCCTTTAAGAAATGGTGGAGGGATGCGATTAACTATTTCAAAATATTACTTACCGTCAGGTAAATCGATCTCCGAAGTTGGTGTCACTCCTGACATATTTGTTGAGGAAGAAGGTGACGATTTTCTTATAAATTCTGATAAAGATAATCAATTAAAATACGCTATTAAACTTTTTAATTCTTAAATTATGAAAAGAGAAAAATTACCTATGCGTAGTGGTGTAGGAGTTATAATTTTAAATAATAAAAATGAGGTTTTTGTTGGTAAAAGAAAAGATAATCCGATTGATAAATGGCAAATGCCTCAGGGCGGTATAGATAAAGGCGAAGATTACCTTTCTGCGATGAAAAGAGAACTTTATGAAGAAACAAGCATAAAAAATATAGAAGTTTTGACTGAAATTAAGGGATTTTTTGAGTACGAACTTCCCAATAATTTAATTGGTATTATTTGGAAAGGGAAATTTAGAGGTCAAAAACAAAAATGGTTTATTGCTAAATTTACTGGAAACGAAGAAGAAATAAACCTAAGAACAAAAAACCCTGAATTCATAGAATGGAAATGGATCCCGCCAGAAAAACTTCCAGATGTTATAGTGGATTTCAAAAAATCTATGTACCTAGATATCTTAAAAAGTCTTCAAAAATTTATAAGCTAATGTTTTTGAGTGTATTAATCTTGTAAGAAAGCAAATATTTTTCTTTATCAGTAATGGTATCACTTTTTATTTTTTTTTCTGCTTCAATAATAAGATTTTTTATTGAACTTGATTCTATACCTGATAATTCTTTTGCCGTTGAGGTCAATATTAAAAGAGTGTTATTTGCAAACTCAACTATACCTTCCTCGATGAAATAATCTATTTTAGGTTCATTTTTTATATGAATGATACCTGGTCGTAAAAAAGTAATTAAAGCGATATGATCTTTTAAGATACCCATTTCACCTTCGTAGGATGGAATTATGACTTCTGAAGTATCAAGTTTTAAAATTGTTTCACTTGGTGATATTATTTCTACTTTAAATTTTTCAGACATTAATTTTTGTCTTTAGTTAATTTCTCAGCTTTTTCTACTACTTCTTCTATTCCACCCACCATATAGAAAGCGGCTTCTGGCAAATGATCGTACTCACCCTTACAAATTGCATCAAAACCTTTAATAGTTGACTCCAGGTTTACTAATTTTCCCGGGGAACCTGTAAATACCTCTGCAACAAAGAATGGTTGTGATAAGAATCTCTGTATTTTTCTAGCTCTTGCTACTGTTAACTTGTCCTCTTCTGAAAGTTCATCCATTCCAAGTATTGCAATTATATCTTGAAGAGATTTATAGGCTTGTAAGACTCTTTGTACGTCTCTAGCAACTCTATAGTGTTCCTCTCCAACTATTCTTGGATCTAATATTCTGGACGTAGAATCTAAAGGATCTACTGCCGGATAAATACCTATTTCAGCAATTTGTCTTGATAAAACTGTTGTTGCATCTAAGTGTGAAAAAGAAGTGGCGGGTGCCGGATCTGTAAGATCATCTGCCGGTACGTATATCGCCTGAACTGAGGTAATGGAGCCTTTATCTGTAGAAGTAATTCTTTCTTGTAGATTTCCCATATCTGTAGCTAAGGTAGGTTGATATCCTACTGCTGAGGGTATTCTTCCTAACAACGCGGAAACTTCTGAACCAGCTTGTGTAAATCTAAATATGTTATCTACGAAAAATAAAACGTCTTGTCCCTCTTTGTCTCTAAAATACTCTGCAACAGTTAATCCGGTCAAAGCTACACGAGCTCTTGCTCCCGGAGGTTCATTCATTTGTCCATATACTAATGCAGCTTTTGAACCTTTCCCATCAGTTTTAATTACTCCAGACTCAATCATTTCATGATAAAGATCGTTACCCTCTCTTGTTCTTTCTCCAACTCCAGCAAATACTGAAAAGCCACCATGGGCTTTTGCAATATTGTTTATTAACTCCATTATGGTAACAGTCTTACCAACTCCTGCTCCTCCGAATAAACCAATTTTACCGCCTTTAGCATAGGGTGCTAGCAAATCTATAACTTTGATTCCTGTAACTAATTGTTCAGTTTCAGTCGCTTGGTCTGTAAATTTTGGTGCAGATCTATGAATAGGCCACTTCTCTTTTGTTTTAACTTCTCCTTTTTCATCAATTGACTCCCCAACCACATTAATAATTCTTCCAAGAGTTTCGGGGCCAACTGGCACACTTATTGGGGATCCAGTATTGACTACTTCATCGCCTCTTTTTAGTCCCTCCGTTGCGTCCATCGCAATAGTTCTAACATCATTTTCTCCTAAGTGTTGTGCGACCTCCAAGATTAACTTGTTACCTGAGTTTTCAACTTCAAGGGCAGTATAAATTTCTGGAAGATCACTTTCAAAATTGACATCTACTACAGCACCAATAATTTGCGTAATCTTACCTTTTTTGCTCATATTTATAAACTTTCTGCTCCAGAAATTATTTCTATTAATTCTTTTGTAATAGAAGCTTGTCTGCTTCTGTTATAGTTAATTGTGAGCTTATCAACTAAATCTCCTGCATTTCTAGTGGCATTATCCATTGCAGTCATCCTTGATCCCTGTTCACTAGCTGCATTTTCTAAAAAAGCTTTAAAAACTTGGGTGGAAATATTCTTAGGAAGTAAATCTTCTAAGATTTCATCTTCTTCAGGTTCAAATTCATAAAATGAGGAGTTTTCGTTTTGAGGATCAGTATTATTTTTTTCTGCAGGTATTATTTGTTGAGCCTGAGGTATTTGAGTAATAACATTTTTGAAATTATTGTAAAATAAAGTACATACATCGAATTCATCTTTATTAAATAATTTAATTATTTCTTTACCAATAATATCTGCCTCATTAAATGAAATTTGTTTTTTATCTTTGAAGCTAAATTTTTGAACAATAAAGTTTCCATATTCTCTTTTAATTTGATCAAATCCTTTTGAGCCGACAGTTATTATCTTTAATTTTTTTCCTTCATCTAAAATCTTTTTAAAATTTATTTTAGCTAACTTGCAAATATTAGAGTTAAAAGCGCCACACAAACCTCTGTCAGCGGTTAAAACTACACATAAATAAGTTTTATTATATCCAGTTCCCACAAGAAGTTTTGGGGCGTTTAAAGGATCGTTAATTGATTTAGTCAGATTTAAAATAATATTTTGCATTTTTTTGCTGTAAGGGCGTCCTTTTTCTGCATTTTCTTGTGCTTTTCTTAATTTCGCAGCTGCTACCATTTTCATAGCTTTTGTAATTTTTTGAGTGGACTTAACACTTTTAATTCTTTTTTTTAGATCGTCTAAACTTGGCATTATTATTTACTTTTTTTATAGTTTTCAATTACTTGAATTAAAATTTTTTCAATATTTTCCTCGAGTTTACCAGAGGTTTGAATTGCATCAATTATCTCTGGTTTTTCGGATTTAATTTTTTCAATTATATCCTTCTCAAAAGTTTTAATTTTTCCTAGGTCCACATCATCTAAATAACCTTTAACTCCCGTGAAAACTGATATAACTTGCTCTGCCACTGTCATAGGAGAATATTGATCTTGTTTTAAAAGTTCTGTTAGTTTTGCGCCGCGATTGAGAAGTTTTTGGGTAGAAGCATCTAAATCTGAGCCAAACTGAGCAAAAGCAGCCATTTCTCTGTATTGGGCTAATTCCAACTTTATTGAACCTGCAACTTTTTTCATTGCTTTTGTTTGTGCAGCAGAACCAACTCTAGATACAGATAATCCAACGTTTACTGCTGGTCTTATGCCTTGATTAAATAATTCTGTTTCTAAAAAGATTTGACCGTCTGTTATAGAAATTACATTTGTTGGAATATAAGCTGAAACGTCTCCTGCTTGTGTTTCAATTATCGGTAAAGCTGTTAATGATCCCCCTCCACTTTTATCGTTTAATTTAGCAGCTCGTTCTAATAATCTACTATGTAAATAAAAAACATCACCTGGATATGCCTCTCTTCCTGGTGGCCTTCTTAACAAAAGTGACATTTGTCTGTATGCAACAGCTTGTTTCGATAAATCATCATAAACAATTAAAGCGTGCATACCATTGTCTCTAAAATATTCACCTATAGTACATCCTGTGTAAGGAGCTAGAAATTGCAAAGGCGCGGAGTCTGATGCTGTTGCAGCAACAATTGTAGTATATTTTAATGCTCCTGCCTCTTCTAAAGTTTTGGATATTTGAGCAACTGTAGAACGTTTTTGACCTATAGCGACGTAAACACAATACAATTTCTTTTTTTCATCGGAAGATTCATTAATATTTTTTTGATTTATAATTGCATCAATTGCCACAGCTGTCTTACCTGTTTGCCGATCACCAATTATTAATTCTCTTTGACCTCTGCCTATAGGAATAAGTGAGTCTATCGATTTTAAACCTGTCTGCATTGGTTCATTCACTGACTTTCTTGGAATTATGCCAGGTGCTTTGACTTCAACACGTTTTCTTTTTTTTGCCAAAAGTGTACCTTTGCCATCTATTGGATTACCTAACCCATCAACTACTCTACCTAAAAGTTCTTTACCTACAGGCACGTCAACAATTGCATTTGTTCTTTTAATAGTATCACCCTCTTTAATATTTCTATCATCACCAAAAATTACAACGCCAACGTTATCGTTTTCTAAATTTAATGCCATTCCCTTAGAACCGTCCTCAAACTCGACCATCTCTCCAGCTTGTACATTATCCAAGCCATAAACTCGTGCTATTCCGTCTCCTACAGACAAAACTTTCCCTATTTCAGAAACTTCTGCTTTCTCTCCAAAATTTTTTATTTGGTCTTTTAACAATTTTGTTACTTCTGATGGATTTATAGTCATTTTAATTTTCTATCATTGCTTGCTCGTATTTTTTTAGTTTATTTTTAATTGAAGTATCAATCATAAAACTTCCTACTTGAAGTTTTAAACCTCCAATCAAACTTTTATCTACTTTATAGTCAAATTTTAAAATTGATCCTATAGTATCTGATAACTCTTTACTTATTTTTTCAAGATCAAGCAAAGAAAGATCTTTAGATGAAATTAATGATGCTTTAATCTCACCCCTTTTTACAGAACAAAGTCTTAAAAAACTTTCAAAAATTTTTTCAACAAAGAAGATTCTTCTTTTTTCAATAATTAATAAGAAAAATTTTTTTAAATTATTTGAAAACTCTAATTTTTTACTTAATAAACCTATAACTTCATTTTGCTGAGTTATAGTTTTGCTTGGATCCTTAAAAAAATTTTTCATGTCTGGACTTGAATTTAAGATTGATTGAAAATTTTTAACATCATTCTCAACTTTTTCTAAATCATTAAGCTCTCTCGTAACCTCAAATAAAGCGCGAGAGTACCTTTCTGAAGTTTCATTCGAGAAAGATTTATGTGTGCTCATTTTTTGTTGTTAGAGTTTAAAGTGAAATTATGCAGAGGTCGTACCATAAGAGTATAACTTGATCAAGTTGCCAATTTCGGAATTAAGCAAAGTTGATAGGATCAACATCAACCGTAAGTTTTATTTTTGAGGAGATTTTAAGCCTATTAAGGACTTTTGTGATTTTTCTTTGCATCAAAAACTGACTATTAAACCTTATTAATAATCTAGATCTAAAATTTTTATTAATCTTTAATAAAGGGGAGTCCACTGGACCTAAAACCTCTAGATCGTTAATTTGCTTTAATTTAATTTTTATTTCTCTTGCTCCCTGTAAGCTTAAATTTCGATTTTGTGAGGAGATAATTATAGCTATTAGCCGTATATAAGGAGGTAATTTATTTTTCTGCCTTAATAAAAGTTCATTTTTAAGAAGATCTTCAGATTTATTTTTAATAAGTTCATTAAGTGTACGATCATTTGGGTTCAATGTTTGATAAATAATCAAAGAGTCTGAGCTGAATCGCCCAGCCCGTCCACTTAATTGGTGATATAATTGAATATTTTTTTCAGTTGTTCTCAGATCATACCCTCTACCGGAGAAATCAGCATCGATTACTACAATACAATTTAACTTAGGAAAATTAAAACCTTTTGAAATCATTTGAGTCCCTATTAATATATCAATTTTATTTTCATTGATTGCTTTAAATAAGTTTTTCGTTTTTTCTTTTGATGTTAAGTAATCGCTTGAGAAAATACTAATTTTCTTGTTAGGAAATATTTCTTTTACTTCTTCAAATATTTTTTCTACTCCAGGTCCATACATTATAAATTCACAGCTTCCATTAGATTTGCATATTTCGTCAATTTTTTTTTCAAAAGAGCAATGATGACAAACTGCTTTATTTTTTAATTTATGAAATGTGAGATATAACGAACAATTTTGGCAAACTTGTTTATAACCGCAATGCTTACAAATTAAATATGGTGCAAATCCTCTTCTATTCAAAAAAAATAAAACTTGATCGCCTTTATCTAGAAAATTTTTTACTAAATTTACAGTTTTATTTGAAATAAATTTATCTTTTATTCTATTCAAATTTAAATTAATTATTTTTGTTTCAGGTAAAGGATAATTTTCAAATCTTTTTTGTAACTTTACATGTCTATATTTTTTATTCTGAATATTTTTAAATGTCTCTATCGACGGAACTGAGGAAACCAAGTGTATTGGTATTTTTTCAAAATTTGCTCTAGATATAGCCATATCTCTAGCATTGTAAATTACTCCTTCATCCTGCTTATAAGAAGCATCATGTTCTTCATCAACTATGATTATCCCAAGCTTTTTAAATGGCAAAAGGAGAGCTGATCTTGCACCAACCAGAATTTTAATTTTATTATTTATTATTCCTTTCCAGATAATTCTTTTTTGTTTCGGTGTAATTTTTGAGTGCCAAATAGCAGGTTCAAAACCAAAAAATTCTTCAAACCTTGATTTGAAATCATTTGTTAAGAATATTTCAGGTAACAAAACTAATGCTTGATTATTTGCTTCAATTATTTTCTTAATACGTGCAAAATAAACTAAAGTTTTTCCAGAACCAGTTGTGCCTTGTAAAACTGAAACATCAAATTTATCATTTACAGAGTCGAGAAACTTTAGTGCCTCTTTTTGCTCTTTATTTAATTTAAAAAATTTTGTTTTTGTTTTTCTTTCTTGTCTCAACTTGTCTTGCATTTTAATAAACTTGTCTGATCCACCAATAACCATTTTTAAAACAAGTCCTATAGGAACCATATTGTAAGAAGAGAACCATTCAATAAAGTCAATTAATTTTTTATCAATTGAATATTTTGTTTCACTAAAGATTTCTTTTATCTTTATATCCTTCGGTACAGAATAATTGTTCTTCCAGATTACACCAATTTGTTTTTTTGATCCAAACGGAACCTCTACTAAGTTACCAATTTTAGTTTTAATCTTAGTTTTATATGTAAAAGGAAAATTAAAGACTTTTGGCAACAGTACTTGTGCTTTCATGCGATAATAGTATTAGAATTTATTTTAATTAAAAATGAATTGGTCTTTTATCAACAGCTAATGCTGCTTCTTTTATTGCTTCAGTATGTGTTGGATGAGCATGGCAGGTTCTTGCTATATCCTCCGCACTTGCTCCAAACTCCATTGCCAGAGCCATTTCTGCAATCATATCTCCACAATGAGGACCTATAATATGAACTCCTAAAACTTTGTCTGTTTTGCTGTCAGCCAGGATCTTTACAAAGCCCTCTGTTTCATTGTTAACTTTTGCCCTTGAGTTTGCCAAGAATGGAAATTTCCCTACTTTGTAAGATTTGTTCTCATCTTTCAACTGTTCTTCAGTTTTACCAACTGTAGCTACCTCTGGTGAAGTATAGATAACACCAGGAATTACGTCGTAATTTACATGACCCGCTTGACCTGCTAATATTTCTGCAACTGCTATGCCTTCCTCCTCAGCCTTGTGTGCCAACATTGGTCCTTTTATCACGTCTCCAATAGCATAAATATTTTTTATTGAAGTTTGTAATTTTTCGTTTACTTCGATTCTCCCTTTATTATCTTTTTTTATACCTACTTTTCCTAAATTAAGGCCTTCTGTGTATGGCTTTCTACCTACAGAGACAAGAACCTTCTCAAATTCTAATTCTTCATTTTTTGATTTTTTAATGTCTGTATAATTTATTGAAACTCCTAAAGTTGTTTTTTTCACAGAATTTACTTTTGAACCCATTTTAAATTTAATGCCTTGCTTAGTTAAAATTTTCTTGAATTCGTCCGAAATTTCTCTATCCATTCCAGGAGTTATATATTCTAGATATTCAATTACCGTTACTTCTGAACCTAATCTAGACCAAACTGATCCCATTTCAAGACCTATATATCCTCCACCAATTATTGCTAATTTTTTTGGAACTTTATTGAGAGATAATGCTCCCGTCGAAGAAATAATATTTTTTTCGTCTATTTCTATTCCTGGCAAAGAACTTACTTCCGAACCGGTTGCAATAACGATATTTTTTGACTTATAATTTGTTTTATTGTTGTTATCGTAAACTACTATATCATTTTTAGAGAATAAAACTCCTTTTCCTTTTATGTAAGTAACTTTATTTTTTTTAAAAAGAAATTCCACTCCTTTTGTAAGAACTTGAATTGATTTGTTTTTATTTGACATCATCTTTTCAATATTTAATTTTATTCCATCAATTTCAATTCCTTGTTGATTAAAATCTTTCTTCGCTTTATGAAAATTTTCAGATAAGTTAAGTAAACTTTTAGATGGTATACAACCTACATTTAAACATGTGCCGCCTAATGCTCCTCTAGACTCTATACAAGCTGTTTTCAAACCAAGTTGAGCAGCTCTAATTGCACAAACATATCCACCTGGCCCGCCTCCAATTACAATTAAATCAAAATTGTCTGTCATTAAATATTTAAAAATAGCCTTTTAGGCTGTTCTAATGATTCTTTTACGATTTTTAAGAACGAGACTGCTTCTTTTCCGTCAATTATTCTATGATCGTAAGATAAAGCTACGTACATAACAGGTCTTATTTCAACTTTTCCGTCAATAACAACTGGTCTTTGAATAATATTATGCATTCCTAATACAGCTGATTGAGGTGGATTTAAGATTGGTGTTGAAAGCATTGATCCATAAATACCGCCGTTAGTGATCGTAAAAGTACCTCCTTGTAAGTCTTCAATAGTAATCTTCCCATCTCTAGCTTTTTGCCCGAGGTCTCCGATGTTTTTTTCTATATCAGCAAAAGACATTTCGTCAGTTTCTCTTAAAACTGGGACGACTAGCCCTCTGTCAGTCCCTACTGCAATACTAATATTATAATAATTTTTATAAACTATTTCTTCACCCTGAATTTCTGCATTGATAGAGGGATAATTTTTGAGACCAATTACACATGCTTTTACAAAAAAAGACATGAATCCAAGTTTTACTCCGTACTTATTTTGAAATTCATCTTTATATTCATTTCTCATTGACATAACCTCGCTCATATCGACTTCATTAAATGTAGTCAGCATTGCTGCGTTCTCTTGTGCCTCCTTTAGTCTTTTAGCGATTGTTAGTCTCAATCTTGTCATTTTTAATCTTTCCTCTGGGCCATATTTAATTTTTCTATCTGATGGAGATGGTTTAGAGCCCATCAAACTCATTATATCCTCTTTTAAAATAATCCCGTCCTTACCTGATCCTTGAATTCTATTTATATCAACTTTTGCTTCGTTAGCCATTTTTCTCGCAGCAGGGGATAATCTAGGTTTTTCATCAGACTGCATTGTTTTATTTATAAATGATTTTTCTTTCACATTATGAATTTCTTCTAAAATTAGAGGCTCCTCATCAGTTTCTATACTTTCATTGTCTAGTTTCAAAATTTTCTGATCTGGTTTAGATTTAATTATTTTTTTTGGAATTTCTTTTTTTTTCTCCTCATCAAATAATTTAAAATCTTTAGCAATCTCTTTTTTTGGTGGGCTATATTTTTTTACCTCTTTTGTTTGGGTTTTATTTTGAGTAGAATTATTACTTATAGTTCCTAATAAAGATCCAACATTAACTGTTTCGCCCTCTTTTACGGCAATTGACCCTAAAATTCCATTGGTTGGTGCAGGAACTTCAACATTTACTTTATCAGTCTCTAGTTCAACAATTGGTTCGTCTGCAACCACCTTTTCTCCTTGCGATTTTAGCCATTTAGAAACAGTGGCTTCTGTGACTGACTCACCCAAGGTAGGAACTGTAATTTTTTCTGACATTTAATCTCTTAGTATCTTTTCTAATATTTCTTTTTGTTGTGCAAGATGTTTATTAGCATTTCCAGTCGCAGTGGAAGAAGAAGCCTTTCTTCCTACGTATTTTACGTTGATATCTTTTAAATTTATAATTTCTAGGGTTCTATCAATATAGTTTCTTACAGTATTCCAAGCACCCATGTTTTTGGGCTCTTCTTGGCACCATATAAATTCAGCATTTTTATATTTTTTTAACACGTTAGCTAATGTCTTTGCTGGAAAAGGATAAAGTTGCTCTAAACGAATAAATACTGTTTTATCATTTTTATTTTTTTCTCTCGCTTCTACTAAATCGTAGTAGATTTTTCCTGAACACATAATAACTTTTTTTATCTTGGTATCCTTTTTAAGCGAAATTAATTTATTTGATTTATTGTAAGCGTCATCTTCTAAAACTCTATGAAATGTGCTTTTAGCACTAAATTCTGAAATATTTGAAATACATTTTTTATGTCTCAATAAAGATTTAGGTGTCATTACAATTAAAGGTTTTCGGAACTCTCTATGCATTTGTCTTCTTAGAACGTGAAAGTAATTTGATGGTGTTGTGCAATTTACAACTTGAATATTTTCACCAGCGCAGAGTTGCAGGAATCTTTCTAATCTTGCTGAAGAATGTTCTGGGCCTTGTCCTTCGTATCCATGAGGTAGTAACATTACTAAACCACTTGCTCTACCCCACTTTGACTCTGACGAGGTAATAAATTGATCGATAATTACCTGACCCCCGTTTGCGAAGTCACCAAATTGTGCTTCCCATAAAACAAGAGTTTCTGGTTCGGATAATGAATAACCAAATTCAAATCCAAGCACTGCTAATTCTGAAAGTAAACTATCTATGACTTCAAATTTCATTTGACCATTTTGAATATTGTTAACAGGTATGTACCTATCGTGATTTTCTTGATTTCTTAAAATAGCGTGTCTTTGACTAAAAGTTCCTCTGCCTGAGTCTTGACCTGATAATCTTACTGAAAATCCCTCTGTTAATAACGTACCAATAGCCAAGCTTTCAGCTGCTGACCAGTCAATTTCACCTTTTAAAAACATTTGAGCTCTAATTTGAAATACTCTTTTTAAAGTTTTGTGAGCATTAAAATCTGAGGGTATATCAAATATTTTCTTTCCTACCATTTTTAGTTTTTCCTTATCTACCCCACTTACACCCCTTTTATCTTTTCCCAGTCCTGGCTTAAACCTTGACCAGGCTCCATCAAACCATTTTAATTCTGATTTATAGCTTTTAGAAGTTTCAAATTCTTTTTCTAAATAATTTTTAAATTCAGTTTTATCTTTTTGTAATTTCTCATTTGTTGTAAGTCCCTGGGCTGATAGTTTTTTACCATACAAAGCTAATGTTGTAGGGTGAGATTTTATTTTTTTATACATAATTGGCTGAGTAAATGAAGGTTCATCCCCTTCATTATGTCCAAATCTTCTATAACAAACCATGTCGATTACTACATCTCTATTAAATTTTTGTCTGTATTCAGTAGCAATTTTTGCACAATGAACCACAGCCTCTGGGTCATCTGCGTTGACATGAAATATTGGAGCTTGCGCAGTTTTTGCTACATCAGATGGGTAAGGAGATGAACGAGCGAACCTTGGTGCTGTTGTAAAACCAATTTGATTGTTAACAATAATATGTATAGTTCCTCCAATATTATGCCCTGGTAATCCTGACATTGCAAAACATTCTGCAACAATTCCTTGTCCTGCAAAAGCAGCATCGCCATGCATTAAAACTGGTATAACTTTTTTTCTATCTTTGTCTTTATGAAAGAATTGTTTTGCTCTTACTTGTCCAAGAACTACAGGATTTACGGCTTCTAGGTGTGATGGATTATCTGTTAAACTAATATGTACTAAGTTGCCATCAAATTCTCTGTTCGAGGAGGCTCCAAGGTGATATTTCACATCTCCTTCAAAATCTTTGCTCGCATTTACCGTCTTTCCAAAAAATTCACTAAAGATTGCCCTAAAAGGTTTTCCCATAACATTCGCCAACACGTTTAATCTTCCCCTGTGAGGCATACCTATTTTTATTTCTTTGGCCCCTAAATTACCTCCCCGTTTAATAATTTGTTCCAGAGCTGGAATTAGGGACTCTCCACCATCAAGCCCAAATCTTTTTGTTCCAACGAATTTAACATGTAAATATTTTTCAAATCCCTCTGCTTGAATAATTTTATTTAAAATTGCTTTTTTTCCATTTTCTGTGAAGGATATATCCTTCTCTGGTCCCTCAATTCTATTTCTTATCCATGCTTTTTCGTCAGGATCACCCATATGCATAAACTCGTAACCAATCGTTGAACAATAGGTTTTTTTTAAAATTTGAAGAATTTGATTCAAATCAGCATACTGAAGACCTAGAACACCATCTAAAAATATTTTTCTGTCAAAATCTTTTTTAGAGAAACCATAACTTTCAGGATTTAACTCGGAATGTTCTTTTTTTTTTTGAATTGATAGTGGGTCTAAATTTGCAATTAAATGTCCTCTGATTCTATAAGCTCTAATCAACATTATAGCTCTAACAGAGTCTTTTGAAGCTTGTTGAATTGATTTTGAATTTACATCATCTTGCTCTTTAATAGCTTTGGACTGTTGTTGGGTGTTGAAAATTTTTTTTATTTTTTTTTCTGGTGACCAACTAGGGCCATTTAAATCTTTGAGAATTAATTTTTCGTCTTCACTTAATCCTTCAAAAAATTTTCTCCAACTTTCAGGCAAAGAATTAGGGTCCGTCAAATAATCAGAGTAAAATTGATTTATAAATTCAGAATTTATTCCAGATAAAAATGAAGTCTTTTTAAATGTTATATTTCTATCAGAGGAAGACATTAGTAATTCATTCTAACATAAAATATCAGAAATCAACCTTTAAGTTTTTCAAAAAGCGTTTTTCCAATATCTGCTGGTGATTTTGATATTGTTATTCCTGCTGATTTCATAATTTCTATTTTATCTTCAGCGCCTCCTTTACCACCAGCTATTATCGCCCCAGCATGTCCCATTCTTCTACCTGGTGGTGCAGTTAATCCAGCAATAAAGCCAACCATAGGCTTTTTAATTTTTTCTTTTTTCAAAAATTCAGCGGCTTCCTCTTCAGCAGTTCCACCTATTTCACCAATCATTACTATTGATTCTGTATCATCGTCCTTTAAAAAAAGTTCCAAGCAATCAATAAAACTAGTTCCATTAATTGGATCCCCTCCAATACCTATGCAGGTAGATTGTCCCATACCATTTGCGCTGGTTTGAGCAACCGCTTCGTAAGTTAAAGTTCCTGACCTAGAAACTATTCCGACTGAACCCTTTAAATGAATATTCCCAGGCATAATGCCAATTTTACATTCGTCTGGGGTAATGATGCCCGGACAGTTTGGACCAATTAATCTTGATCTACTCTTCTTTAAATTTTTTTTTACTTTAATCATATCTAAAACCGGAATCCCCTCGGTTATACAAACAATCAATTCCATTTTTGCGTCTATAGCTTCAATAATTGCATCTCCTGCAAATTTAGGTGGGACATAAATCATTGTGGCATCAGCAGAGGTTTTTTGTTTTGCTTCTTGGACTGTTTCGAATACCGGAAGATTTAAATGTTTCTGACCACCTTTTTTTGGTGTAACACCACCAACCATTTTAGTTCCGTATTTAATTGCCTGTTCAGAATGAAAAGTTCCATGTGTTCCAGTAAAACCCTGGCAGATAACTTTTGTTTTTTTATTTACTAACACTGACATTTATTTGATGGCCTTAACAATTTTTTCTGCTGCATCATTTAAATCAGATGCAGATAAGATTTTTAAACCAGATTTATCAAGAATTGATTGGCCTTCTCTAAAATTAGTCCCAGCTAACCTTACAACTAATGGCACAGATAAATTTACTTGTTTAGCTGCATCTATAACTCCATTAGCGAGCACGTCACACCTCATTATCCCACCAAAGATATTTATTAAAATTCCTTTTACATTTTTATCAGCTAAAATTAATTTAAATGCAGCTGTTACTTTTTCTTTGCTAGCTCCACCACCAACGTCTAAAAAATTTGCTGGTTCTTGACCATATAATTTAATTATGTCCATAGTAGCCATAGCTAGACCTGCTCCGTTTACCATACAACCTATTGAGCCATCTAATTTTATATAAGCTAGATCGTATTTGCTTGCCTCTATTTCAGCTGGTTCTTCTTCATTTAGGTCTCTTAATTTTAAGATTTCTGGTCTTCTAAAAATTGCATTATCAT
>MDTG01393685.1_pt1 | contig 17616 bp, 13 predicted proteins | sample 811421 | NCBI WGS metagenome assembly MDTG01 (sample SAMN05326645, study PRJNA326480) | marine metagenome | isolation source: seawater | place: Pacific Ocean: South East | collected 2011
CATTAATGGTACAGTTAAGATCCAATCTACATACCTGTAGGCAGTAGTAATGTCACCTTCCATAGCAGCGTTTCTCATATAATAATAGTGGAGAGCTGCAATACCAGTAATAAGAGCTGAAACAAGCATTGAAGTTTTCCACTTATCAGCTACCATATTCATGGCAGAGAAAAAGAACATTGTAGATGCTAGCATAGCAGCAAATCCAATCCAAAAAGTGAAGTCAGTCAAGCTTAAGTCAGTACTTAAGAATGGTAAAATACTTAATAAATTTTCCATAATTAAATTAATTATTGTTTATGAAAGTAAATTAAATAAAATAATGGAGTAAAAAAAGATAATTTGAAAAAAAATCATATCTTTTTTTTATTAAATTTTAGTAAAATATGCTTAAAATTATTCAATCACTAATAGTTATTTTTCTAGTATCAATTGGACTAAGTTATTTATTACCAGTTATTTATCAAGATATACTAGGCTTTTTATTAATTCTTACAATTGGATTAATTCACGGCGCTAATGACTTGTTAATAATTAAAAAATATGCTAAAAATGATGGCTTAAAAAGTCAGTTTTCATACTTTTTACTCTATTTATTTATAGTTTTTCTTGGTTTTGCATTTTTTTACCTATTTCCTTCAATAGCCTTATTATCATTTGTGCTCGTTTCTATATATCATTTTGGAGAGCAACATTGGGAAGCTTATGCATTAAATGCATTTCCTGTAGAAATAAAAAAAATATATCCTATTGTTCTACATGGTTTAATTTTCTTTGTTATTGTATTTATGAATAATATAAATATTGTAAACAATGTTTTGATTAATTTTGATTCTCTTTCACTTGATTATACTTTTTTGCAAGTGTCATTTTTTTCTTTATCTATTATCTATATGTTTATTTTATTTTCATCTAAATCATTTAGAGGTTTTTTAATTGATGAATTTGTTTTTTTTATGTTATTCTATTTATTAACATTAAATTCTAGCTTAATTTATGGGTTTTCCATTTATTTTATTTTTTTTCATAGTATTTTATCAATCAAAGATCAAGTAAAATTTATCTATGATGACAATAGTTCTCAATATATTAGAAAGTATTTAATCAACGCATTGCCTTATTTTACTCTAGCTGTAATGTTTTTATTAGCATTTTACTTAATAATTGACTTTGAATCTTTAAATATACTTCCTATTCTTTTCACTTTCCTTGCAGCTATCACATTCCCCCATGTGTTAGTTATTGAAAAAATGTATAGCAGTATGAAATAGTTTTCATTAAGCAATATGTATATTTGAAAAAACTATTTTATGAAACTAATTGATGGGAAAAAAATCTCAGGAAGAGTATTAGACGAAATTAAATTATCTGTTCAGACCAGAATCAAAAATAATTTAAAAGTTCCACATTTAGCTGCAATTTTAGTTGGTGATGATGGTCCCAGTAAAACCTATGTAAATAGCAAGATCAGAGCATGTGAAAGAGTTGGTTTTAAATCTTCACTTTTCAATTTTGATGACTCAATTAGTGAAAATGACCTAATAATTCAGATAGAAAAGATTAATGAGGATAATGATATAGATGGATTCATTGTTCAATTACCATTACCTAAACATATAGATCAAGAAAGGATTTTAAATAATGTAAATCCTAATAAAGACGTTGATGGTTTTCACCCAAATAATTACGGAAAGATGACGCTGGGTATTGATACTTTTTTACCAGCTACACCGGCAGGTATTATCGAACTCATTGAAAGGTCTGAAATCCAAACAGAGGGAAAAAAATGTCTTGTGATTGGTAGAAGCCAAATAGTGGGAAGACCTATTAGCATACTTCTTAGCCAAAATAAAAGTTTTGGAAACTCCACAGTTACTGTTGCACATAGTAGGTCTAAAGACCTTGAAAAATTATGTCTTGAAGCTGATATAATTATTTCTGCGATTGGTATACCAGAATTTATCAAAGGAAATATGATAAAAGAAGGTTCATCAATTATAGATGTTGGTATAACTAGAGTTGATGATACTTCATCGCCAAAAGGATATAGAATAGTAGGTGACGTTGATTTTAAGAGTGTCTCAAATAAAGTTGGTTATATTACGCCAGTTCCTGGAGGTGTCGGGCCAATGACAATTTCTATGCTTTTAAAAAACACATTGAAGGCTTGTGAAATTTCAGATTAGTTATTCAATTTCATTCATAAGACTATAAATTTTTAATATTAATAGTCCAAAAAGTACACTTGAAATAATTAGTAGAAGATTAGTTAGGCCACTTGAAGAAAAAGATAGTCTAATTAGTATTGTACAAATAATAAAGCCAGTATTTCTCATAATTTGACTGTACCTTTCAGTATACATGAAAGATAATAATAGAATAAAGACATCCGCTATAATTAGTATTGAAAAGAAAGTATTATAAAAGACTTCGTTAACGTAGTAAAAAGAACTTGCAAAGTTTGTGTTAAGACCAATATAATACCAATTATATATTCCTATTAAAAAAATACAAATCATAATAGGAATAAGCAGTATACTAATAATTTTTTTTGAATCTATAAAACTGTCAATATTTTTAACTACTTTTTTGGGTTTAATATTTGATTTTACACTGTTAAACAAAAAAATTAGGAAAAAAAGTACTAAAATGCAGATTAAATCATATGTAATCTGAAGATTATCAGGATTTTCAAACCAATTGTCTGCTTCTAGATTTAATTTTGGAATATCATAAAAAATTCTCCTAATAATTATAAGTGATATTATTTCAAATTGTTTTAGAATTGACGTTGTAAAAGACCTGGGAAGGTAATAGATTAAAAGGAAAATTTCATAGTATAAAATTATTGAAAATGGGGTGTAAATTGCAGAAATAGGATTTGTTAGTAATAGACTTTCATTACCAAATTCAATAATTGAATTGTTATTCAATAGAACTAATGTTAAGTGAATAATAAATCCTATTGTAGCAGTCCAAATTGTAAAACTTTCAATTTTTTTTCTGTTTTTATCTGAAAAAATGTTTTCAAAAATTTTTGTTCCAAATTTGAGCATAATCATATTTTTGTTGAAAACAGCATGTTTATATCTTTGAAAGATTTAAATTCTAATGCGTTTCCTGAATTATCATAAAAAAACATTGTTTTTTGCTCCCCTGCAAGTCCTTCAAATCTTATATATGGTTTTATAATAAACTTTATTTTATTTTCGCTTAGCATATTTGCTAAATTATCAAATTCATCCCATGGAATCACTACACCAAAGTGAGGAACAGGAACAGACTTTCCATCAACTTCATTATGATGTGCTTCTCCTCTATGATTAGGATCAACATGAATAACTAGTTGATGACCAAAAAAATCATAATCTGCCCACTCATTAGACTCTCTTCCCTTTTTGAGACCCATTATATTCTCATAAAATGATTTAGATTCTGATAAATTTTTTACAGGAATAGCTAAATGAAAAGGAGATAATTTTGTCATATTTCTTTCAATATAATAAATATTTTTTTCTAATTTTCTTAAACTTTTCAATACCATCATTCCAAGACTCTCTAATCTCAAATTCACTCATACCGTCAATAATTTGTTTTTTGAGATTTGATGTTCCAGATAACTTATCAAAATCATTTCTAAAAAATTTTTTCTTGTCACTAATTTGGTTAAAAGAACTGATCAACCATTTAAGTTCAATCATCCCTTTAGTCTCATAGTCTCTTAGATCTTCACCAAATGACAATTTTCCATTTAATTTTGGGTACTTACTACCAAAATTCGGTGAAGGTATAAAACTAAAATCATTCTTAAAGTCTGGATGACCATAAATCTGAAATTGAATATTAGTTCCCCTTCCAACACTAACTTCAGTTTTTTCAAGAAAAGCTAAACTTGGATATAGATATATAGATTGTAGGTTTGGTAGGTTAGGAGAGGGTCTTACTGGTGGTTCATATTTGAGACCATGATTATAATTTTTTATTTTAATTACCTCTAAATCAGCTTTTGTTTTATTTTCAAGCCATCCCTCGCCGTTAATCATCTTACCATACTCACCTATAGTCATTCCATAAACAATAGGGACAGGATGTAATCCAATAAAACTAATATTTTTATCTTCTAATACAGGCCCGTCTATATAGAATGAATTTGGATTAGGCCGGTCCAAAATTATTATTTTTTTATTATTTCTAGAGGCAGCTTCCATTGTATAGTGGAGAGTTGATAAATAAGTGTAAAATCTTACACCTACATCCTGAATATCGAAAATAATTATATCTATTTCTTGCATATCATTATCACTAATCTTTCTTTTTTTTCCGTAGAGTGATATTACCTCAATATTTTTATATAAACCATTTTCAATCTTTTCTCCATCATCTTTATCTCCAAATAGTCCATGTTCAGGACTAAATATCTTTTTAACTACTATTCCACTTTTTAGTAATGTGTCAATTAGATGTATTTTTGAATTTTTATTTCTTACGATACTTGTATTGTTTGCAACTATAGCTATATTTTTATTATATAATTTGCTTATATATGTTGTTATCCTCTCTGAACCTGGGATAATATCTTGAGAATATACATTTAAATTTAATAGAATAATCGAAGTAAATAAAAGCGTATTTTTGAGTAAAACTATAAGATTGAATTTCCCTTTTTTCATATATAAAAAGTTAAGATCAAGTAACAATAGAATTAATGTTTCATCTCGTATAATAAAAATAGCTATTATATCTGTCTTTCTTGGAATTTTTGTGTCTTTATCTGCAATCTCAATCGGTAAAGGCTTACAGTTGGCTATAAAAGATAAATTATATAGTGTAAGTCCAGATATTGAAATATCTACATTCGAAAATATTTCACGTGGTATAGCATCAGAAAAAATATTAGGTGTTGAAAATCTCAAATATGAAATTGAAAGTCGTTTTTCGAATCTAGAAATCCATTACTCTATTGAAAAACCTTCTTTAATTTCATTTAATAGCAAAATTGAGTCAATAGTATTTAGGGGAGTTACCCCAAATTATCAATTTGAAGATTTAAATAAATTTGTTTTAAATAAAAATTATGTTTCAACTATTTCCGAGAATGAAATAATTATTTCCAAATCATTATCCGATAAATTAGATATTTCAATAGGACAAAATATAATTTTATATTTTCAAGTTGATTCTAGTCAAAAAATTCCTAATATTAGGTATTTTGAGGTAACGAATATTTTCAAAACTGACTATCCAGATTTTGACAATAACTATATTATAGGCAGCTCCGCTTCATTACAAAACATTTATAAATGGAATGAAAATGAATTTTCTACGGTAGAGATTAACCTTGAGGATAAATCTCAAATTTCCAATGTTAAGGAGACTTTGAATTCACTAAAATCAATTCAAAATAGTAATATGTATGTTCAATCTGTAGATATGAAATATAATAATATTTTTAAGTGGGTCTCCATTTTTGATTTTAATATAGTCATTATCACAACTTTAATGATATTAATAGCCGTTATAAGTGTAATAATATCTTTATTTACACTAATTTTTGAAAAAGTAAAAATGATAGGCATAATGAGTTCGCTTGGATCAACAAAAAAATCTATTAGTCTAATATTTCTTTATCAAGGAATTGAAATTATACTTAAAGGTCTTATACCTGCTAATATTCTTTTTCTATTGACTTCATTTATTCAAAATAATTTTAAAGTTATAAAACTGAACCCTGTTGATTATTACATTGATTCTATACCTTTTGTTGTAAGTATAGATTATATAATTTTAATGAATTTTACATTCATTCTTGTAAGCGTAACTATTTTAACTATTACTCTTATTTCAATAAATAATCTTTCACCTACAAGAAACATAAAGTCATAGATGAAGTACTTTGAAAATATTTTAGAAACAATTGGAAACACTCCATTAATTAAGCTTAATAAAGTTACAAAGAAGTTAAATGCAAATGTGTATGTTAAAGTTGAAAGCTTTAATCCTGGTAATTCAGTTAAAGATAGAATAGCTGTAAAAATGATTGAAGATGCTGAAAAGGATGGAAGACTCAAGCCTGGAGGAACAATTATTGAGGGTACATCTGGAAATACTGGAATGGGACTCGCATTAGCTTCTATTGTTAAAGGCTATAATTTAATTTGTGTTTCTAATGACAAACAATCCAAAGAAAAATTTGATGTCCTGAAAGCAATGGGATCTAAAGTAATTATCTGTCCCACTGATGTTGAACCAACTGATCCAAGATCTTATTATTCAGTTGCAAAAAAATTATCAGAAGAAACTGAAAATTCATGGTATGTTAATCAGTATGATAACCCATCAAATAAATTAGCACACTATGAATTAACAGGTCCTGAGATATGGGACCAAACAGATGGTAAAATCGATCATTTTGTTGTAGGTGTTGGAACTGGAGGGACTATATCAGGTGTTGGTAAATTCTTAAAAGAAAAAAATCCTGATGTAAAAATTTGGGGAATTGACACTTATGGCTCTGTTTTTAAAAAATATCATGAAACTGGTGTTTTTGATGAAAACGAAATATATCCATATTCAACAGAAGGAATAGGTGAAGATATATTGCCTAAAAACGTAGATTTTCAAGTTATTGATCATTTCGAAAAAGTTACAGACAAAGATGCGGCAATTTATACCAGAAGACTGGCTAGAGAGGAAGGGATTTTTGCAGGAAATTCCTGTGGAGCAGCAATTGCAGGTCTTATTCAGCTAAAAGAAAATTTTAAAAAAGAAGACATAGTAGTTGTATTACTTCATGACTCTGGCAGTAGGTATATTGGAAAAATATATAATGATAATTGGATGAAAAAAAAGGGATTTATCTAATTTCTAAATACTCCTTGAGGAAAAGAAACAATACTCTCAAATCCTTCTGAATTAATGCTAGAAATTCCAAAAATATAATTGTCAATTACAATTCCTTCTAATTTAAAGTTATCAGTCTTATCAATTATTCTGCTGTAATCCCATGTTGATGAAGTCGTTTCTCTCCAATAAACTTTATAACCAACAACTGAACTATCTTTTGGCTCTTCCCATTTAAATTTTACACTAGGCTGAACAATTCCGCCAATTTTTATATTTTCAGGAGGTTTTGGTGAGGATGCAATATTAGCCAATGAAATTGCATTCACAGCAGTTAACTTAGCTGCATACTCAAAATTGACACCAGTTAGTACATCACCATAACTTACACCATCCTCTATTCTTATATCATTGTGTTGTCTGTTATAATTTTCATGAGCTTCCATTATTCTAATACCTGCTATTCCTTCATCGTTGAAAGGCCTATGATGTCCACCTCTTCCAAATCTGTCTAGCCTATATATCATTATTGGATTTAGTTCGGGCATAAATTTTTCTACTGTCTTATGAACATATCTTGCAAGTTGTCTTGATTCTCCATCATTTTCTGTTCCCCCAGTTCTCATGTTGAGCTTATTTGAGTATTCAGAATTAAAAAAAAAATGGTTCTGAAAAAATTCTAAAACTTCTATTGTCTATTACACCATCTACACCTTCAATATTTCCAATCATATCATTATTGAGAATTCCAATAATATCCCAGCCTTTTGTTTTTGAATATTTGGCAAGGCTTTTACCACCTAGAAGTCCTTGTTCTTCACCACTTAGTCCAACATAAATAATACTATTATCAAATTGATATTTACTTAAAACTCTTGCAGCTTCAATAGTTCCAGCCATTCCCGAAGCATTATCATTTGCGCCAGGTGAGTCATCTATGTAGTTATTTGGATCAGAAATTCTAGAATCTATATCTCCACTCATTATAATAAATCTATTAGGATTTTTAGTACCCCTTTGAATTGCAACTACGTTATAAATCCATACTGGAAAAATAATTCTTTCACGAGGAGATGACTCATTATATGTGTCTTTAGTGACGTAACTTTTTTCATAAAATACTTCTAAACAATCGCTACATTTTTTTGAAATTTCTTCAAATTGATTTTTAATCCACCTCCTAGCTGCACCAATTCCTCTTGATTCAGAAATAGTATCACTAAGTGTATGTCTTGTTCCAAAAGATACAAGCTTTTTGATGTCATCTTCAATTCTTTCAGATGAAATTTCACTAATAATTTGATACATCATAGACTCTTCCTGAGCATTCATGATTGATAAACCTATGATAAAATAAAAATATAAGACCTTTCTCCTAAAATAATTCACTAGAAACAATATTTGTTTTCAGATATTATTTTATCCGCTACTTTTATTTTCAAATCAAAAATATTTGGATTTTCATTATATTTTAATTTTTCAGTAACTGAAGATAATACCTCGTCTTGATTTTTAGAATTTATGATACTATTGATTATATCAGTAGATTTTTTAAGAACAATCTGGCTAGCTTCATAGACGTATAGTTTAGTCATGTTTACTTGGTCTTGTTGATCTTCTATGGAAGTCTTACTTATATTTTTTAATGTTCTTTTAAGCGTAGACTCAGAAATATAAGTTTCAATAGCAAGGTCAGAAAGGCTTATCAGAACTTGTTGATTGTTTTCAATTTCTGCTCCATATTTTTCAAATGCTTTCCCTAGTAAAAGAATAAATATCCTTTTAATATTCTCAACTAAAATTATCTCATCATTTAGGCATTCTGATACTTCTTCGATTATGTTTGAATCACCATTTAAAATTTTTTGGTAGGGTGTCATAATATCTAAATCGCCCTTCATTGCCTTTTTGAGAAGCATACCAATTATCAACATTCTATTAATTTCATTAGTTCCTTCATATATTCTGCCTATTCTTGCATCTCTCCATGCACTTTCTATTGGTGCTTCAGCAGAGAATCCCATACCTCCAAATATCTGTATACCCTCATCTGCACATATCTGCATATCTTCAGATATAGCAACTTTTAAGATAGAACACTCTATAGCAAATTCTTCAACACCTTTTAATTCAGATTCTTGTTTAGACATACCATCTACATGATATTCATCAATTTTTGATTGTACATCATTAGCAGCTCTATAACAAGCTGACTCACCTGCGTAGCATGATGTGGCCATTGATGCTAATTTTTCTTTTATTGCTCCGAAATTTGAAATTGGTTGTTTAAATTGTATTCTATTATTAGCATAATCGGTTGAAATACTGATGGTCCTCCTTTGTCCATCTAGATTTCCTGCACCAAGTTTTATTCTACCAACGTTAAGTGCATTCATGGCTATCTTAAACCCTCCATTTCTTTCTCCCAATAAGTTTTCAACTGCAACTTTTGTTTCATTAAAAAATACTTGTCTAGTGGAAGATGAATGAATACCAAGTTTCTTTTCTTCTTCTCCTAATTTAATACCATTTCCTTCTTCATTTGGAACTATAAAAGCAGTTATGTTTTTGTCATCTTCTATTCTTGCAAATACAATAAATATATCTGCAAATCCTGCATTTGAAATCCACATTTTTTGACCACTTATTTTGTAGTGGGAACCGTCATCACTTAATACAGCCTTTGTTTTGCCTGAATTTGCATCAGATCCAGCAGTTGGTTCAGTTAAACAATATGATCCAAACCATTCTCCAGATGCTAATTTTGGTAAATACTTATTTTTTTGATCCTCATTTCCAAATAAATATATTGGTAGTATAGCAATACCTGTATGTGCACCATATGCTGTAGCTACTGATCCTGAGCTTCCTGAGACATAATCAACTGCAAGCATAGTAGAAGTAAAGTCCATTCCCATTCCTCCATACTTTTCTTCTAGTGAGACTCCTAGCAGACCAAGTTCACCCATTTTTTTCATAGCCTGTACAGTTAAATCATAATTTTTTTCTTCATATTTCATTTTATCAGGCCATATCTCTCTATCCATAAAATCAATAATAGTATCTTTCATCATTAATTGCTCCTCAGAAAAATCTTCTGGTGTGAAGACTTCCTCAGATAAAGACTCTCTCAAGATAAATTCGCCACCTTTGAGCTTTGTTTTGTTTTTTGTAGGCATATTTTTTTGTTTAAATTTCGTTTTTTTAATTATCTGTCATTATATGTTATATAAATTTTTACAATAGTCAAATAATTGTTATTTATATAATATATTGATTTACAACATATTATATATCAAATTTAATTATTTCTAATAATTAAAAAAAAGAATTTAATTATTATTTGTAGAATTTAGCCAATTGTAAGCATTGTTGAAAACTATAATCCATGGTGAGTATTTATCATCTCTGTTGTCAGGATAAAAAGCCCAATTATGAGGATATAAAGATCTTTCAATATGAGGCATCATTACTAAATGCCTTCCATCATCTGATACTAACATAGCAGTATTAAATTTTGAACCATTAGGATTGGCAGGATAAGTTTTGTATGAATATTTTGCTGCTATAAAATATTTCTCTTCTGGATAAGGAAAATCAAATTTACCTTCTCCATGAGCAGACCATACTCCTAATCTTGTTCCCTCTAGGCCCTTTAACAATATTGATGGGGATTCAACTATATCTATTGATGAAAAAATACACTCAAATTTATTTGAATCATTATGCTTCATCTTTGGTTTGAGAGAATGATCTTTATTAATTAAACCTAGCTCTATAAAGAGTTGACAACCATTGCAAACTCCTAATGAAATTGTGTCTTTTCTTTTAAAAAAATTAGTAATTGCATTTTTTGCTTTAGGATTATGATTGAATGATCCTGCCCACCCTTTTGCTGAGCCCAAAACATCTGAATTTGAGAATCCACCCACAGCAACAAGTAACTGAACGTCTTCTAAATTTTCTTTTCCAGATATGATATCTGTCATATGAATATCTTTTACATTAAATCCAGCAAGAGACAGCAGATATGCCATTTCTCTTTCTGAGTTACTTCCTTTCTCCCTGATAACTGCAGCATTGATAATTGTTCTATCAAAATTTGTATTTATATTCCCATTAAAGTCATTTGGAAATATATAATTAAGTGGTTGATTTTTATAATTATTAAATCTCTCAATTCCTTTATTATTTTTAGTCTGAATCTTGTCAAAATCTTTAGAAGTACTATACCAAATGTCTCTGTATTTACTGATATTGAATGAAAAATTATTATCAAAATTTTTAATATTAAGCAATCCATCATTATTCAATTTTCCAATCTTATGACAAACAACACCAATTTTTGAAAAAACATTTTTCAGATTAGAATTTGACTGAATAATAACTCCGTGATTTTCAGAAAAAAATAATTTTACAATATCATTACAGCCAACATTAGTAAGGTTTAAATCCATCCCAATACTTACTGAAGAAAAACACATTTCAAGTAAAGTTGTTATCATGCCTCCCGAAGATATATCATGTCCGGATTTTATTTTATTTGATTTTATTAAATCTTGAATTAAGTTGAAAGAATCTTTAAACTTAACTGCATTTTTTATTGTCGGAGCATCATTTCCAATCTTATTTTGTGTTTGAGCGAAAGATGACCCACCAAGTTTTAATTTATCAAAGGATAGATCTATATAATAAATATCACCACTTTCTTTATATAGGACAGGTCTAATAACTTTTCTTATATCTTGACAGTGTCCTGAGGCAGATATTATTACAGTACCCGGGGATTTGATCTTTATATCATCATATTTTTGAACCATTGACAAAGAATCTTTACCAGTTGGAATATTTATTCCAAGTTCGATCGCAAATTTTGAACAAGCATTTACTGCTTTGTATAACCTTGAGTCTTCTCCTTCATTCCCACATGGCCACATCCAATTAGCTGACAATGAAATAGATTTGATACCATTCTCGAGAGGTGCCCAGATTATGTTAGTTAAGGATTCACCTATAGAATTAATGCTTCCAATTGATGGATTTATTAGCCCTGAAATAGGCGAGTGACCAATTGAGGTAGCTACTCCATTATAGTTTTCATAATCTAAAGATACAACACCACAATTTGATAAAGGTAACTGAATTTCACCAACAGTTTGTTGCTGAGCAACCCTACCAGTTACACATCGATCAACTTTATTTGTAAGCCAGTCTTTACAAGCTACTGACTCAAGTGATAGGATACTTTCAACGTAATCATAAATTTTTTCAGATTCATATTTAAAATCGGAGAATTGAGTTTTTTTGGTAATATCAGTAATAATTTTTTTTGGAGCATCTCCGAACAAATTATCAATTTCAAGATCAATTGTCTCAATATTATTGTTTCTATCAAGTACCCTGAATCTTTTATCTGCTGTAACTTTTCCAACTCTATAAATTGGCGCTCTTTCTCTTTCGGCGATATTTTTGACTATGTCATAATCCCCTTCTCTAATAATCAGCCCAATTCTCTCTTGAGACTCATTCCCTATTAGTTCTTTATATGATAGAGAGGGATCACCTATGGGTAATGAGTCTAAATATATTTCACCACCTACATCCTCAACTAGTTCTGAAAAACAGTTTAAATGACCTCCTGCACCATGGTCATGAATAGAAACAATTGGATTTTTATCCATTTCAAATAAAGACCTAATAGTATTGGTAACTCTTTTTTGCATTTCAGGATTTGATCTTTGTACTGCGTTTAGCTCAATTGAATTATCATAACTACCTATATCAGTTGAAGAAACAGATGCTCCACCCATACCAATTCTATAATTATCACCACCGAGCAGAACAATAATGTCTCCTTTTTTGGGTTTTCCTTTCATTGATTGTTTAAGTTCTCCATATCCAACTCCACCAGCTAGCATAATAACTTTATCATAAGAGAGAATCTCATCTTTTTCTTTGTGCTCAAATGTAAATAATGATCCAACTATTAAAGGTTGTCCAAAGCAGTTGCCAAAATCAGAGGCACCATTGGATGCCTTGATTAAAATATCTGCAGGTGTTTGATACTTCCAGTTTCTCTCTTTAATATTTTTCTCCCAACTTTTTTTATTATTTAATCTTGAATAAGGTGTCATATATACTGCAGATCCAACTAATGGAAGTGAGCCTGTACCTCCTGCTACTCGATCTCTTATCTCACCTCCAGAACCAGTGGCTGATCCGTTATATGGTTCAACAGTTGTTGGAAAATTATGAGTCTCAGCTTTTAGGGAAATTATACTTTCAATTTCTTTAGTAATAAAATAACTAGCCTTATCACCTCTTTTCGGCTGAAACTGATTAATGATTGGGCCACTTATGAATGCGACATTATCAGAATATGCTGAAATGATAAAGTTCTTATTCTTTTTTGAAGTTAATTTAATTAAATCGAACAAGCTCTCTTTTTTTTCGACACCGTCTATAATAAATTTACCATTAAATATCTTGTGCCTACAGTGTTCAGAATTTACTTGAGAAAATCCATAGACTTCAGAATCTGATAATTTTCTTCCTATTTTTTTTGATAAATTTTCTAAATAAGAAATTTCAAAATTATCTAGAGCTAATCCTTGCTCATCATTATACTTGGATATACTATCAATAAAATGTATGTTTTCAGGACTTATATTATTATCAAATATCTGTTGATTTAGATTCTGGTATTTTTCATTAATCATTTTATCAAATCTCTCAGACTTTTTTAGATAAGTAAACTCTTCAATACGATTAATATTTCTGAGCCCCATATTCTTAGTAATCTCAACTGCATTTGTACTCCAAGGAGTAATCATTGAGGATTTGGGTCCAATAAATTTTTCTAATATTTCTGTTGAGTCTATATAGTCTGATTCAAGAACCCAGGAAAGTTTTTTAATATCTTCTAATCCTAATTCTTCTGTAACCAAAACTGCAAAAACTTTAAATTTAGGATCCCCAAAAAATAATATCATTGTAGAATATTAATCTGTAAATTTAAAAGATTTAGTCTTAGATTTGTAGCTCATTCATATTTTTATATGAAGAATTAGAGTTAATAAGTTCCTCATGGGTTCCTTGAGCTACTATTCTACCTTTATCAAGAAGAATAATTTTATCACATTTTTTTATTGTTGAGAATTTATGAGCTATAATCAGTGATGTTTTGCCTTGCATAAGCTTATTGATTGCATCTTGAATTTTTTTCTCTGATTTACTATCAAGTGATGAAGTAGCCTCATCAAGAATTAATATAGAGGGACTTTTCAACATTGCTCTTGCTATTGTCAATCTTTGTTTTTGTCCACCAGATAATTTATTACCATAGTCACCAATTACTGTGTCATATCCATCTATTTGATCTTCTATAAATTCATGAGCATTAGCTTCTTTTGCAGCACTAACAATATCTTCTTTTTTTGAATCTAAATTTCCAATTTTGATATTATTAAATATATTATCATTAAATAGAATAGATTCCTGTGTTACAATAGAAATATTTTTGTAAAGAGACTCTCTTTTTATATTAGATATATTAATTCCGTCAATCAACAAGCTCCCAGAGTCGGCACTAAAAAATCCATTAAGAAGGTTCGCTATTGTAGTTTTTCCACTTCCTGAGGATCCGACTAACGCTACACTTTCACCTTTGTTTATACTAAAGCTTATCCCGTCTAAGATCTTTGACTTACCATAACTAAATTTTAAATCTTTAAAGCTAATTTTATCTTTAAATTCCTCAAGTTCTATGTTTCTACTTTTATCATTAGAGCCTTTATTATACTCAATAATTTCAAATACTCTTTCTGCAGCAGCATTACCTTTCTTTATACTATAAAAAGATTTGCTAAGATTTTTAGCTGGGGTTAATATATTGTATGCAAGTCCCATAAAAACAATAAATGTTGTACCAGAGATTGATTCGTTAATAAGCACCATTCTTCCACCAAACCATAGAAGTATTCCAATTACTAATATCCCCATAAATTCACTAAATGGACCAGCTAAATTTTTTCTATTAATAACTTTATTAGAATACTTGTAAAGAAGGTTGTTTATTTCATTGAATTTTTTTGAAAAGAAAGATTCTGATACAAATGACTTTATTACTTTTTGTCCACTTATTGTTTCATCTATAATTGATAGAAAGTTACTTTGTTGTTGTTGTACTTCTTTAGAATCTTTTCGTAATTTCTTACCAATAATTGATATAATAAATCCTGAGACAGGTATAAATAATATTACAAAAAGTGTTAGTTCAGGACTAATAGTAAACATTACAATGAGTGTAAACAATATTGTCAAAGGTTCTCTAACCATCAATTCAAGAATTGATAAATATGATGTTTGGATTTCAAGAATATCAGCAGTAATCCTTGACATCAAGTCACCTTTCTTCTTATTGAGAAAATAAGGAATTGGCATAACTAAAACTTTGGAATAAAGATTCTCTCTTAATTTTTTTAAAAGACCATTTTTTACGAAAGTAATGTTGTACAACGCTAAATAATTAAAAAAATTCTTCATTAGGAAAAAGAAGATAACTATACCAACAACAATTATCAGTGTTGTTGAAATATCAGCTTCTAGCTGCTTTGAGATGTAAAAATTAAAATAATTTTCTGCATATTCTCTGATATTCCCAATACCAGTATAATTAGGTTCTACATAAACCTTTTTTGTTTGTTTAAAAAGCACATCTAACATGGGAATAAATGAGACAAACGCCAGTGCACTAAAAATTGCATAAAGAATGTTAAATAGAATATTAAGTAATGCAAAGTATGAGTAATCTAGACCATATTTAAGAACTCTTATAAAATAATTCATTTAAAAAGTTTTATTTTTTATTGAATATTTATCCTTAATAAAGTTAGACTTTAGAATTAATTCAGCTAAAAAACCTGCAATAAAAAATTGTGCGCCTAAAATCATTGTAGTCAAAGCGATATAAAACTCAGGTCTAGTTGTAATTAACCTAGAATTTGTATCAATAAATAACTTGTTATAGCCAATGTATATAGAGAATGTAACACCAACAAGAATCATTATAGTTCCAATTAATCCAAAAAAATGCATAGGCCTTTTTCCAAATTTATTAGTAAACCAAAGAGTAATTATATCCAAAAACCCTCTAATGAACCTTTCATTACCAAATTTACTAACACCATATTTTCTGGGCTGATGTTTAACTACGTGTTCTCCAATTTTACTAAATCCCTCATTTTTTGCTAAAATCGGAATAAATCTGTGCATGTCAGCATATAAATTAATTGATTTAATTACTTCTTTTCTATAAACCTTTATTCCGCAATTAAAGTCATGAAGCTTGATGCCTGAAAAAAATCTTGCAATCATATTAAAAAATAAAGATGGAATTTTTTTATAAAAATATGAATCATATCTTTTCTTTTTCCAACCAGAAATCATATCTAGTTCATTACTAATAAGCTTTTCAATCATAACTGGAATTTCTTCTGGTGAGTCTTGAAGATCAGCATCTAGAGTTGCAACATATTTCCCATTTGATTCACTAAATCCAACTCTTAATGCTTGTGATTTCCCATAATTTTTGTTAAATGAAATACCTTTTACATAATTATTTTCCCTGGCTAATTTCTCAATAATTTTCCAAGATTGGTCATTACTACCATCATCAACATAAACAATCTCGTATGAAAGTTTATTATCTTTAAAGGTATTGTGTATCCACTTGTTGAGTTCGATTAGTGACTCTGATTCATTATATAGTGGTATTATGATTGATACATCCATAGGCTATTTACGCTGGCCTATTTTTTTTAACTGCTAACCCTGTTAACAATGAAATCAATGTACCAAAGAATAATGATACTGCCATTCCTATAGATGATGAAATCAAAGGGTCTCCAAAGAATTCAAATGCACCTTCTATTGCTTCTATTACTTCATTGCCAATTTCTGGATTTTGTTCTATTGCCTGATCTATTGCATAATCCATAGCCTTGGTCATTGTATCTGGATCTACAATATTACTCTGAAAAAGCCCATATAAAATACCAATTGCAGATCCGAGAGCTGTAATTCCAATACCAATTTTCATACCCTCACCTAAAGTTATAAAACCATCATTCATTTTTTTAAATTCTAACTGTCCAAAAACAATAGACCCGGCCAATATCAGTAATCCAGTCCATTGTTGAATTGAGGAGTTTTGATAATGCATATCCATCAGGTAGAGCATTAAAGTAAATGCAACAGTAAGTCCACCCATTATTAAACCAAAGTTTAGTACTATAGAATTAATTTTTATTTTAGGTTCTGACATATTAATCTTCTTACTTATTGGATATAAAATTAAGCAATTATAATGATAGGATATATGAAAAAAATTCTAAATTTGCAGTCACTTTATAATTATGAAGAGTAATACACATCCAGATAACTATCGATTAGTGGCATTTAAAGATATGTCTAACAATGACGTTTTTGTTACTAAATCAACAGTTGAAACAAAGGAAACGACCAAAATTGACGGTGTTGAGTATCCTCTTTTTAAACTTGAAATATCAAGAACATCTCATCCATACTATACTGGTAAATCCAAACTTGTAGACACTGCTGGTAGAGTTGATAAGTTTAGAAGTAAATATGCTAACTTTAATCAGTCCAGTGTTACCGAGGAAACGCCAGCTGTAGAAGAAACGCCAGCTGCAGAAGAAACGCCAGCTGTAGAAGAAACGCCAGCTGCAGAAGAAACGCCAGCTGTAGAAGAAACGC
>MDTG01133217.1_pt1 | contig 17615 bp, 15 predicted proteins | sample 811421 | NCBI WGS metagenome assembly MDTG01 (sample SAMN05326645, study PRJNA326480) | marine metagenome | isolation source: seawater | place: Pacific Ocean: South East | collected 2011
TCAATATTCGAAATATAGTGATCAATGCTCTTAATTATGTTCATTCTTAAATCAGTCAAATCCTCACTAAGTTGGACAACTAATGGGTTTCTAGTTGTTGCACTAGACAATAGATTTTTACGCTTTAGTACTAATTTGTTATAAGATACTACTAATTCATTAACATTAGCATTGGCTAAACCAATATTTGAAGGCAAGAGACTAAAATCATCTTGATTTTTAAGACTCCTTTGTAATGAGATCGCAAATTCTTTTTGTGTAGATAAATCAAAATATTCTTGGTCAATTGAAGATATATTTTGAAGCGCCATTGCTGTTTGAGCTTGTGGAGAAAAAATAAGATTGTCCGATTTAAACCCGATTGTTTCCAATGTTAATGAGTCAATTTCATCTTTTATAGAAATCAATCTTTTATTGATAAAATCGATAGATAATGCGTAAATTTCTTGTTTGTCAGATTTTTGCTGCTGATGAGCAACCTCAATCAAGGTATTTATAATTTCTTCATTACGCTCAATATTTGAACCTTGAATTTTTAAATCAATATTATCCCCATCTTTAGAACTCGAAGTGATGCCAATGAGTCTGGATAGATCTGCAATTGTTTTTTCTTTGGAACTTCTATATACGAGAAATTCAGACTTAAGTGTTTGTTCTTTATCAAATCTAAAATTTAGTCTTTCGTTATTTACAATGAGTTTAAAATCATCTGTTTCAAACGGCTGTGACAAATCAAAGGTAATCGCTTTCTCACTAATTTCAATAATTCCTTTGCTAGATTCTAATATTAAACGTAATGAACCTTTAAATTTATTTGACTTGAAGACTATTTCGAAAGGAATTTCATCTCCGTATATGATAGTCTCTTTGACTCGTCCAACAGTATAGACTAGGGTCTGTAAATCCAATCGATCTGAAAGAATGGATAAATTTTGCCTTGAACCGATTTGGGAAATATAATTATCAGTTTTTGATCTTCTTACATTAAACATAGAAGATTCCGTTAAAAAAGATGTTGGATCTGAAGAAGCATCTTTGACTTGAAGGATTGCGCTTGTATAAAATATAGTATCTTGGTAACGCAGGTATAGAAAAGAACCAACAGAGAAAAGTAGTACTGAAACTAAAAACCAAGGCCAAAAAAATAAAAAGTAGCGAATTTCTTTAATAATATCAAAAGAATAATTTTCTTGATTTTCTTGAGTATTCATATAAATTAACGTGTTAGTAATATAATTATACTAAGGCCTAAATTTATGAGTGCACCAAATGCATTTATATTGCCAATGATACCAGACGATTTGACTAGTGCTTCATTTGGACGAACATAAACAATGTCATTTTGCTTTAGATAATAAAAAGAAGACTCCATGAATTCAACAGAAGTTAAATCGATATTGTGATGAATCTTTTTCCCATTTTCATTTCGGATAATAAGTATGTTACGGTCAGCATTGATTGTAAGATCTCCAGCCAATCCTAATACTTGAGGAAGACTCACACGTTCTTCTAATATTGAGAAAGTACCAGGGGTCTTGACCTCTCCCAAAACAGAAACTTTAAAATTAAGAAATTTGATGTTAACTGTGGGGTCGTTTACGTAATGACTGAGGGCTTTTTGAATTACTTTTGCAAAGCTCTGTGTAGTTTGATTGGAGGTGTCTAAGCTTCCAACAATTGGAAGATTGATAATCCCATTTTTGCCAACTAAATATCCTCCCTGTTCAGGATTTATTGAAGATTGTTTTTGAAAAACAAGGATACTTTCTGGGTTCAAGGCATTAATTTGAATGTCTAAAAGATCTCCCGGTAGTATATTTAAAAAATTGAACTTATTTTCAAACTCAGCCTTCAATTTACTATCGACATCTTGGAAGTAATGAATGTCTTTTTTAGAAGAGCAGGATGTTATGATTGAAATTAGTGCAAAGTATAAGATGACTTTTGACTTCATGTTAAAATTTATTGCAAACTTATTGTTTTTTGATGACTTTCTAAAAATGTTTTTATATTCTTAACATTTTTGAGTATTTGTACTTGCCACTATTACGGATATAATTTAAAAAGTCATATGACTGATTGATGTTAATTTTAAACATTAATTGGTTAAAAGTTTTGATTAATTAAGTATGAAGTCTTTAGGTTTCTCTTAAATTTATTATTAAAAACTTCGTTTTGGTAAATTTTTAAACCATTTTTCATGTAGATTTGATGTTGGCGATATAATCACCAAAGCTGTTAATAATATGAGTTTCATATCTAAAATAAATGATTTATGATTTTGATACCATAGCTCCAGTTCACCTTTAAAAGGGTAAATTTTTCCTTTATAAAACCCCCAAAGATCAGCACCTTTATTTTTTACTTCTGTTATTAATTCTTCTTCGTCTCTAAAAATAATAGAACCTATTCCTGTTAATCCAGGTTTTACATTGTATATAACTTTTTGAACTTCATCGGGGTATACTTCAAAACTCTCTTTCATAACAGGTCGAGGTCCAACAACACTCATATGACCTATAAGGATATTAAATAACTGAGGAAGTTCATTAATCTTTGACTTTCTAAGAAATCCACCCAAAGGAGTAATTCTAGGGTCATTTTTTGTTGTAATTATTCCTCCAGACATTTTCGAGCTGTTTTTTAACATCGTAGCAAATTTCCATATATAGAATGTTTTATTTTTATATCCTACACGCTCTTGCTTATAAAAAACATAACCCTCTCCTGTTAATTTTAAACCTATAATTACTGGTATAAGTATAGGGCTTAAAATTAAAATCGCTACTCCAGAAGTTAGTATATCAAAAGTTCTTTTTAGTAAACAGTACATAGGTTACATTTTTTGATCTAATGTTTTACCTGTTTCAATATGTTTAAAATTAGGTAAAATTTTATTCAATATTTCTATAAAATCCTCTTTATTGTTAGATTCTTTTTTAAATAGATCTTCTATTTCATTAATCATTTCTTCCATATCAGAAATCAACGGTTTTAAAGAGTTGGTAACAACACCAATAGAATCGTATAAATTAAAGTTTACTTCATCTTCAGAGGTATAAAACTCTTCAAATAACTTTTCACCACTAGTATCTGTTTTGAAAAAATAAACTGGATATGAAGACTTGTCAGTCAATTGTAAGGCTAATTCTTTGGCTTCAGTTTCACTTTTACAAATCTTTATATCTTTTTTTAAATATTTAAAAAAATCTTCTGTTATTGTTTTAAAATTAACTAGCTGATTTTCAGATAATTTAGGGAAATAAATATCACCACTGTTCCCCAATATACATGTTAATAAGCAAATATCTCCGCTTTCTTCTGGTGATACAAAAAATCGTTTGACATCAGAAGGACAAGAAATTGGTTGTCTTTGGAGTAGTCTTTCAAGATAACCGTACAATAATGATCCATTTGAAAAAGCAACATTCGCAAATCTAGCTGTAGTAATTTTTAAATCATTAGAATATGACATAATTACATTCTCCATCATTTTTTTTGATCCCCCCATTACATTGACAGGGTTGGCTGCCTTATCAGTTGATACGCAGAAAAAATGAGAGGGTTTGTTTTTCTTTAAATAATCTAGCAAATGCTTAGCATCCAAAACATTATTTTTAATCATAGCCTCTATAGAAAACGAATCTTTTTCACTTCTAACATGTTTATGTGCTGCAAAATTAGCTACAATATCAAAAGCTCCGTGCCTATCAAACATCTTGTAAAAAACCTCAGAGTTAAAAGACATTGGATAAGTCAAATAATTCTTTGGGACACTTAAATTAGAATCACTTCTTAAAGTTCTTGTTAGTTCCGTCAAGCCATTCTCATTTGTATCTACAACGATTAACTCCGATGGATGATATCTTAGGGCTGACTTAATATAAGAGGAACCTATTGTTCCAGCACCTCCAATTACTAAGATGGATTTCCCTTTAATTTCTTTTGATAATTTTTTTTTATTGTCTAATAAATCTTTTTGGAAAAAGCTAGTTTCTCTTTTTATTACATAATTCTTAATAAACTCGGAAATATTCGGAAAAATCATTAACTGTAAAATTTTTTAATTTCTGAAATAACTTTATGTTGATCATCTATTGTTAAATTTGAAGACGATGGAATACTTATACATTCTTTAAAAATCCTGTTTGATATATCTTTTTTAGTAATGTAGTTAAGACTCTTGTACATTGGGAGTTTATTCATTGGCGTCCAAAATGGCCTACATTGAATTTCACATCTATTCAGGTGACTTAACAAAGCTCTCATTTTTTTTGTTCGAAAAGTAAACAACCAGCAATTAGGATTTGAATTAGGATCATTCTCTTGGAATTTAATATCGCCTATTCCATTTAACTCACTCCTATATAGCGCATCAATTTCTTTTTTTCTTTTTAAAATACTTTCAAAGTTTTCCATTTGTGCAACTCCAATAGCAGCAAGAACGTTCACTAAGCGATAATTATATCCTACTTCATCATGAAAATAATCCAAAGGATCTGTTTTAGCCGTTGTTGTAATATGTTTGGCTTTGATGGCTATATCTTTATCGTTAGTTAGAATCATTCCACCCCCACCTGTAGAAATTATTTTATTCCCATTAAAACTTAAAACTCCAATTAAACCGAAAGTCCCTGAATGTTTGCCGTCTTTGAAACTTCCAAGAGCTTCTGTGCTGTCCTCTATTAAAGGAATGCCAAAAGTGGCGCTGATTTCTACTAATCTGTCAACATCAATAAATCCCCCTAAGACATAAACAGGCATAATAGCTCCAATTTTTTTTCCTGAGGTTTTTTCTGTAGTTATTGGTTTACCTTCTACAACTTTAGTTGTAGTATTATTTTCCAACCATTTTTGAAGTAAATTAACATCCATTTGCCATGAGTCTTTACAAACATCTATTAAAGCAATTTCTGCTTCTAAATATGAAATCGCATTTAGTGTAGCTACAAAGGTTAGATTTGGCGCTATAACGATATCGTTTGAAGAAACTCCTGCAAGATTTAATGAAACTTGTAAGCCTGCCGTTCCATTCATACAAGCAATCGCATGCTTAACTCCGGTATATTTTTGTATTGCTTCTTCAAATTTGTTTACAAAAGCACCGGAAGAAGAGATCCACCCTGAATCTAAACATTCTTTTACATATTGCCATTCATTTCCGTATATATTTGGTGCTGATAATGGTATCATATTATATTTGTTTAGCGGGATTACCTACAAAAGTAGTGTTAGATTTTATATCTTTTAAAACTACAGATCCGGCTCCAATAATTGCATTGTCTCCAATTTTTGTTCCCTGTTTAATCACTGCGTTAGCCCCTATCAAACATCCACTTCCAATTGAGACATTTCCAGATAAAACAGCTCCAGGAGCAATATGAGTAAATTTACCAATAAAACAATCGTGATCAATAATTGCTCCTGTATTAATTATACAACCAACGCCTATTCTAGCTTGTGCATTAATAATTACGCCGGCATTTATAAAAGTTTGACCTTTAATTAAAGACGTTTTTGAAATTATTGAGTCCGGATGTATTAAAGAGGTTTTTAAAAAAAGACCATTTAGCTTAAATTTTTTATAAAGTTTTCTACGAATAATATTATCTCCTATTGCTATAAATGGTTTGCTACTTATGTCTATCTTTTCTTCATGACCTAAATATTTCAACTTATATGGGTTACTAGCTTTCTCTAAAATATCATGATAAGCGAAAACAGAAAAGCCTTGCTGCATTGCAACTTCAATACATACATAAGCATGCCCAGAATAACCAATTATAACAACTTCTTTATTTTTCATTTTTTATTAAAGAATTATATTCACTTAACAATAAATCCCAAAACAATTTACGTTCATATCTTTGTTTAATTATATTTCTTGTTTTTTCCTTCAATTCATTAAATAGAGTATAATTAGTGCATATTTCAAACATTGCATCATAGATTGCAGAAATACTCTTAGCTTTTATTAATATTCCATTTAAATTATTTTCAATAATTTCATTACATCCATTAATATCTGAAACTATACTTGGCAGACTCATAGATCCTGCTTGTAGAACTACATTTGGAAAACCTTCACGATAACTTGGAAAAACTAATACATCTGAAATTGCAAAATAGGGCCGAACATCATTTTGAAAACCAATAGAAATTATTTGTTTATTAGTCTTTATTACTTCTTTTGTTTTTCTTTCTAATGGATCTAATTCTTCTTCTAAAGGGCCAACCAATAATAATTTTACGTGATTTTTTTTCTTTGATAATTCAGCAAAAGCTTCTATCAATTCATTGATACCCTTATCTCCAACAATTCTTCCAACAAATATAAATACAAAATCTTCTTTTTGAATTTTTAGATCTTCTTTTAAAGTAATTTTTTTACTATCTGAAAACAAGTCAGAATTAAAATACGAAGTATCTATTCCGTTAGAACTTCCGTTAGCAATAACTTTTAATTTATCCGCCTTAATAAATTTATTTTCTTTTATTATCTTTTTTAACCCAAATGAATTAGGGTAAACTTTAGTTGAACATTTATATGTTAACTTTTCTGCAAAATTTAGAACCTTTCTTTTAATTCCATTAGCTTCTAATAATGGTAAGCCTGCAACTGTATGTAATCTAATAGGTACTCTAGCTAAATATGCTGCCAACATTCCAACAACACCTGCTTTTGGAGTGTGTGTATGAACAATTTCCGGTTTTTCTTTTTTAAGGTATTTATATAGTTTATAAGTAACTTCTAGATCCTTAAATGGTGTTATTTTTCTTGTTAAAGGAAATATTAGATGTCTACATTTTTCATTCTTGACTATATCATCTATTTCATAACCATCAGAGCTTATCATTGTAACATCATATCCGTTTTTGGTCATAAAACGCATTTGCCCTTTAATTAAATATTTTAAGGATATTGGCACTGTAGTAATACGAATGAGTTTATTCATTAACAAGTATATATTAGTTGTTTAAACCTTAATCTTTTTTTGATAGGATAGCGACCATAAAATAAACAAAATCATTCCCGGTAAAAACATATTTCGCATACGTAACATAATACCTAAATTACCCAATATTTGAGAAAAAGATAAAGTTCCTAAAACTAAAAATATTACTAATCCTTTTATTAGAATGGGCGACGATTTAAATGATTTTTGCAACTTATTCCGAAAAATCTTTATGGTTAAAAGAAGTAATAATAAATTTTCAAATGATGCTAATAATGCTGGTAAACCATTAATATCGAAAAAGAATGGGCGATATAAAAATGTAAAAATTTTTACGGGGAAAGAATATGAAGATATATCAACACTTGAATCAGTGTGTGATCTACTTAATCCTGAAGTTTTTTTAATAGCAAAGTTAGATAGTTGTTCTACATTTATTTCTTCTATTTTAGCATAATCTAATATGGTTGGTAAAACAAAAATTGCAATACTAAATAATAAAAGTGAAAAAGTCACCTTTTTAAAACCTTCTATACTAGAACTAAATATGTATATAAATCCAAATGAAAGGACTAAAAACATAAAAACATGAGGGCGAACAGCAAATATTAATAATGAAGGTATAATTAGTAAAAGGTTCTTTTTTAAATAATACAAATAACTAAAAACCCCGATAGCAAATATTACTAAAGTATCCTTACCTGCTGCTACACTCCAAAAGTGAAGGTTTGGAAAGAAAAAAAGTAATGGGAAAAGTTTCAATCCTGCAAAACTAGAATTATAAGGTATTAATTTGGTTGCTAAAAAATAAAAACAACTTATGCCTATAAAACCAATAAAAGTATAAAGCATCGTTCCAGAGAAGTAAGATAATCCAAGTAAATTTGCAGGAAAATAATGTATAGCATACATAAAATTGGTCCCTTTAGAGCTTGTAATGTTGTAAAGAAAAAACTCCCAAGAAATCTCCTTTGCTAAAAACCAATAACCTCTAGCATCAGTGGCAACAAACATCGCAACATAAACACCAAAAATTAAATGATACACCCACAAAATATTTAAGTATTTAAACTCAAATTTATTTAACCTTTTTTTGAGATTTTGAACAAAAACAAATCCAATAAATAGAATTCCAATTAAAAAAATAAAATCCATTTTATGACTTAAAAATTAGTTCTTTATACTGTAAAAAAACTTTATTAACAGTAAATTTATTAAGCACTAAATTCCTGCCATTTCCTCCTAATTTTCTTTTTAATGATTTATCTTTTATTAAATTTTCTATTGAAGAACACCATTCCTCAATATCATTTGCCAAAAAACCATTCCAACCATCCTTGACCACCTCAACATTCATTCCTACAGGAGAAGCTATCACAGGAATACCACAGCCCATGTATTGAATTAATTTATAGGAACACTTCCCTAATTCCCAAGGAGTATTCTCTAATGGCATAATTCCTATATCAAATTTTTGAATCTCTGAAACTTCAGAAGTTTCCGTCCATTCTATATATTTAATATTATCACCTAAACTCAAATTTTCTTTAGCCCCGATTATATGTACATTTAAATTGTATTTTTCTATAATTATTTGCAGAGCTGGTTTAATAGATTTTATATATTTAAGCGTTGAAGGAGAACCTATCCAACCAATAATAGTATTTTTATTGGATCCTTTATTCAAAACCTCATACCGATCCATATCAATAACAGTAGGAATTATTTCAACTTTTTTAGCTCCAGATTTTATCGCTCTATTTGCTAAATAAGAATTTCCAGCAATAACACATTGGCTATATTTCATCACATTGTCAATCTTATTTTTTAAAAAAAACCGAATAAGTCTATTAGTATTCAAATCATAATTATGAAAAATGGCGTCATCATAATCAACGATATAATGCTTTCCCAAAAAAAACAATAATCGTTCAAAAAAGGATGGTAGGTATGGGAATAATTCTTTTTCTATAATAATCCTATCAAACTTCTTCAAATTAAAAAGAACTAAAAAACGATTTAAATATGCAATAATAATATTCTTTTTTGATTTTTCCCCTTGGTAAAGATTTTCTATATAAACGTCATCAAACAATGGCTTTACAACAACCTTAACTCCCTCCTTTTCCAAAAAAGGAAAATATTGATAAGACCTGAGCCTACTACTTGCTCCTTTTCTACTATATTTTGTAAAGTATAATATGTTCACTGATAGTTTGTTTTAGTAGGCTTAGATAAAGATTAAATGTAATTTCGAAAGAAATCTAACTAATGCAATAAAGTTTTAGTTTTTTCGTCAGATTTTAAATCTATTAAATTATGGTGATAGATTAAAGAATAATTCTTAATTCCAATCTTAGTTTCACTTAAATAATAATTCCTCATATAATTGTATTGAAATATAACATAATCCGATATCTAGCTATTGTTTATTAAAACATAAAAAACTTTACAGTTTTTTATTTTTAAAACAACACTTTTTCAGAACAAATTTTGTTTAATTTTTGTTTATAAATATCCTTTGTGTGATAAAAATATTTTAGCTTCTCTCACATTAAATGACCTTCTCTTTTAAATAACAGCTAACTTACTTTTGCATCTTTAAAATTACTACAATACAACAATAAAACTAAACATTGAAGTTAAGCTAAAACAACTCTTAGATTCGGAAGAAAGGTTACAATCATTTTTTTCTGTTTTCTAAAAATTTTACCATTGTTGCAATTTGGTTGTATTGCCCTTCATATACATCATTATTTATATCTTCTTTTATTTTACAATAATCCAAAATTCTCCAAAGTTCACTATCTCTTTGATTCATAATATATTCTTTAGAAACCTTATTTACAATAGCGGAGTATGCATTTCTAATTTGTTGATTAGTATCTCCATTATTTAATTTCCAAATAATTTTAGGTAAATAAGGAGCAATATAATTTAATGCTTTTTGAAATAGATTTTTCCCAAATTCATTTTTAGATGTCAATATCGGAGCATAAGGAAATTTTCCTTCCGTAATTGCATCACATAATCTAAAATGAATACCTTCTTTTAAATTTCTTTGTAATTGAGGTTTTGTCGCCGTAAAAACAGTTTTATTAAAAGACTCTATTGCAAATGGGGCAAAAACATCTTTATTTAAATTTACTTTTTGAGAATAAATATACCCCTGTTCACCCCTAAAGCGTTCTAAATGAAAAAAAGCAGATCCTAAAAGTTGAACATAATGTTCTTTATTTTCAAAGACACTATATTTACTTAGAAAATATTTTTCTAATTTTAAGCCTATGCCTTTTGTAATCTCTGATGAAACCAAAGGGTGAGAAACCAACATTTCAGAATAAGAGGAAATGAAACTTTTAAAATTATTAAACCTCAACTTACTTTGATGTTTTTCTCCGAATTCCGAGTCTATATCCGCTCCATTTCCGGCAAGACATACTTTAAAGGAATCTTTCGTTTGAAAAAAATCACCAATACAACTGTCTAAAATTAGTGTAAATGGATCTTGTTTAGAATCTTTAAATTCATTGACGCTTGGTGTAAAATCATCTAAATTATTTTTAATTTTAAATTTTTTATGTGGTATTTCAAATTGCTTACTTAAATAAGACGCAATCCATAAATCTAATTTACCTGCTCTATTATAAGTATAAGTTTCTAACAGTTTACCCTCTGTATTATAAAAAAAGCTTAACATCAGCCTACCATCAAAACCTCCTGACAAGCCTATAGCGGTTTTATGAAAGTTTCTTAAATATTTAGCAGAATTTTTAAACTCGATTATTGTCTCGCTTAGATTTTCTTCAAAATTTTTCTGGGGAATTAAAAGAGAATTTATGTCTTCGTAAGATGCTACATTTAAACCGTTCTTATCAATTTTTAAACTCCCATATTCAGGCAAAGTATATACATCTCTAAATAATGTATTATATCCTGGAAACACCCCAAAACGACTGGTTAAAAAATCTGTAATAATTTGTTCTGGGTTAGGTACTATCTCTCCTGTTAATTCTAATAATTTAAGTAGGTTAGTTACATAAATGTCTTTCCCTTTTTTAAAATAAAAAACTTTATGAAAACCTAAATTATCTGTTTTACACGAAAAAGTTTTGTTTGTTATCTCGAAAAGAGCAAACTGACCATTATACTTTTCAGGAGTTTTACAATCCAAATTCTTAATGTTTCTTAAATCAACATCCGTAGTTTTTTTTCCAAGCAACAATCCTGAATACCCAATAAGTGTTTCTTTACTTTCTAAAATATAGTGCTTTTGAGACCTTTGAAATTTAGTTGCAAAAGAGATAAAATGAAAATTTCCTAAATTTTTCTCAAAAGCATCAAAATGCTTTAATTGATCTATCTCTTTTATTATTGAAGCAGAATTTTCCATAAAAGAGGAAGAAAAACCTTTACTACCACATTTTAGTATCCAAATGTTCATTATTTACAAATTTTAAATTTATTTATACCTCTTTCTAAGAAGGGAGGTTTATATTCCAAATATCTTTCAACAATCATTTCTATGGCCAAATGTTTTTTTATTCGTAAGGTTGTAATCTTATTAAAAAAACATTTTGCCCACTCCGTTATAATAATTCGAATACACATAAATATTATTGATTCAATAATATTTTGATATTTTTGACCAGGACTTATTTAGACAGTAATTCATTTTACAAAAAAGCAACATCGTTACTAATGTATAATAGTTAATGTAAAAAAGTTTGGAAAGTTCTTTATCATGCCTTTTTATCTCTAATACTATCCAAAAACACACAAAATTATGTTCACAAAATGCTGCAAGTGATGACCACCTATAAGGGGCTATGTTTAATTACATGTTTTTTAACTTTATTTAATATACATAATTTCTTCATATTGAAGTAAACACCAAAAAGTAAAATATTTTTACTTGTAGTGTTTTTTTAGTAGCCTCAGATACTTATTAAATATGATTTCTACAGAAAACTTCCTTAATGCATTTTCTCTTATTTCTGCTTTATTAAAAATATTTTTAGACTCTATCCCTTTTATCAAAGTATTCGCTAAATCAAAGGGATCTCCTACTTTGCATAAAAATCCGTTTTTGCCTGAAGTAATAATTTCAGCATTTCCTCCTGGACAATTAGTGACAATTACTGGCACCCCTAAACACAAAGCCTCAATAATCACATTGGAAAAACCTTCATAAATCGATGATGATACTAAATAATCAGCCTGTATAAAGTATGGATAGGGATTTGCAACATGTCCTAATAAAAATACGTGCTTTTCTAAACCAAGATTTTTAATATTATTTTCTAATTTTTTTCTTAAACTACCTTCCCCTAAAATTAAAAGATTGAACTTAATTCCTTTTGCTTTTAGAATACTGCATGACTCTATCAAAGTGGCATAATCTTTTTGAGGACTTAACCTTCCAACAGCAATAAAATTATGTTTTTTTAAGGTTTTTTTCTTAGATTTTAGATCTATTACATCAGTTAAAACAGGATTATATATAACACTGTAATTCTTAATTTTAATTTTAGTCTCTCTTATGTAATCATCTTTCATATAATTGCATTGAAAGACAACATGGTCGGACATTTTAGCTATAATTTTATTGGCTAAAACATACAGATTTTGCTTTAATTTATTTTTAAACAATAATTTTTCAGCGCCAATTGTGTTACCAATTCGGTTTATAATAATTATTTTTTTTGATAAAAATGGTTTTGCTAAACTTGTGGTTAAACTGCACCCTAAACTACTAAAAACAATTTTAGGCTGTTGTTTCTTACAAAGAAAAATAAAAGGCACTACTGATTTTGTTGCCCCTGAAGTGTTTAATTCCCATATTGGAATTTCACTAGGTACATCAATTAATAATTCTCCCTCTTTTTTAAATAATAATAAAATTATTTGTTTTTTTGGATGAAGACTATTGTAACTCAGTAATAAATTTAGCATTACTCGTTCTGCTCCACCGCCTCTCAGGTTAGGAAGAAAGAAGATTATCATCTTTTATATTATTTTAAAAGAGATTGTTTTATTCCTAGAAGCTATCATAATGGTGTTTCAATAACATTCAGTTTTGATAGTTGTTAAGTAAACAAAAACTTTAACGTTGTTTTACTAAAAATTAATAACGGGTTTTTCATAATCGCTTTTTTATAATAATCTAATACACTTTCTTTATTAAGTTGTCCCAACTTTACAAGTTTTAAATAAAATTCTCCTTTTAAATATTGATTTCTGTTAGATTCTTTAAACTTAACTTCATAATCTATCAATAAAAAATAAAGCGCTCTAGAAATCTCTATTCTTCTTTTTTCTGTTAAAGAATTTTCGTGAAATCGGTAAAAATATAATTCATCATCCAATGGTAAAAATTTGAAGTCTAAGTAGGCTGCTCTTATCCAAAAATCATAATCTTCTACTAAAAATAGATTTGGGTTATAACCTTTAAGTTTTAATTGAACCTTTTTTTTGTACAAAAAACAAGCTTTCACAACATTGTCGAGTAAAATATCTTTTCTTGCACCCACACTCCTAAATCCTGTAACCTCACCCACACCGTCAATTGTATGATATGGGGCATACACTATATCTGCATTATTTAATTCAAGCTCTGTTACCATTTTTTGAATTGCCTCAGTATCATAATAATTATCGTCAGAAGTCCATGTATAATAATCTCCTTTTGCATGAGAAAACCCGATATTTAATGACCTTGGTAATTTTTGATTAATATCATTTTTTATATATGTGATTCTATTATCATTATAACTTTTTACAATGAGTTCAGAAGTGTCTGTAGAACAATCATTAACAATTATAAGTTCAATATTTTTATACGATTGCTTTAAACAACTATCAATTGCAATTTTTAAAAATTCTTCGCCATTATATGTTGGCAAAATAATACTAACTAACTTATTCATATAATTTCAAAACTGTTTTTTTATACTTTTTCATATTAAAAAACTCATCTACTTTTAATTGTGCATTAGTCTTTATTTTGAGAAGTTCATTATTAGATAAATTTAAAATATTTTCAATTGTTTTAGTTGCATTTTCAACATTATCATATTCAATTGTAAATCCGCTAACCTTATTTTCTATAATTTCTGGAATCCCTCCTACATCAGTAGCTATAACGATAGAACCCATACCCATTGCTTCTATTAAAATATTAGGTAGCCCCTCTCTTTTTGAAGTTAGCAACACAATATCTGAAGATTCTAAAATCTCAGGAATGTCATTTCTGAAACCAAGAAATTTAAGATGTTTTATTATTCCTAATCTATTTGCCAAATGCTTTAGCTCCTCTATATATGACGGTTCCCCTTTTCCCACAAGAAATAACATAGCATTATATTTTAATAAAACTTTAGAGATACTTTTTAGAAGAAAATCATGAGCTTTTACTGGAACTAAATTAGCGACACAAACAAATTTGAGATTCTCTTTATCTATACTTGAAAAAAAAGATGTTTCTTTTTCTAAAGGAATATAATAATCATATAAAACTTGACATTTATCAATAGAAACACCAACCTTATTTATCCAAAATTCAGCAGTATCTTTTGAAACAGCAATATACTTACTCACTATACTATTAGCAATTCGAACATATTCTTTATTAAAATAAATATCTCCCACTTCATATTTACTTCTCAAATGAGAGATTATCGGTAAATTTAATTTTTTACCAACGAGCAAGCCAATTCTATCTCTAAATAATTCTGTATTCAAATGAATTCCGTCTATTTTTTCTTTTTTAGAGATATTTATTAACTCCGAAATTGTTTTTTTATGAATAATCTCTAAAAGCTTTGTGCCGTTCTTTTTCAAATACCCCTTCATAAAAAGAGCATTAGCAAATAAGTATAAAAACTTCCCATTATTTGTAAAAACAGGATCATCTATGAGATATACTTTTATTCCATTGGTTTTAAACTCTGATATCAAATCATTTTGATTAAAAAAAATAACAACTGGTGTTATTTTTTTTAAATCTAATGCTTTAATATGTTTTTTTAAACTAATAAAAGATCCTCCGCCAAACTTTCCGCTTTCAACAAATAAAATTCTTTTCATTATTCTTTTATCAAATTATTTATCGCTACCGCAAAATTTTCTACAATATCAGGATTATCTATTACTCTTTTTTTACTTATGCCAGACCAAATTAATCCTCCATTGAAAGGAAAAGAAACTTCATTAATAGCCGCTAATAATTTTATTAACACTTTGTCATCAACAGCCTTAATGTTATCTATACTACATAACGTTTCAGCAAGACTAGATAGATCATTCGTACATACAAAACCTTGTTCAATGAATTTATATATAAAATTCCCCAAAAAAATTGCTGGCTTTTTTAATAAAATAGCTTCCAAACCAGCAGTACCTGTTAAAGTAATTACAGCTTTACAACTATTAATGAACTTAAACGAAGGCTCTATAGGGTTTACCATATAAACACCAGGTAGTGAATTAATTTTTTCATAAAACCCTTTTGGTCTTCTACCTATCATTGTTAAATGCTCTTTTACTATTAAAATATAACCTATAGGTTTAGCTTTTGCAACAGCTTCTAATGTTGATAGTTGATTGGTTTGAGATGGGCTAATTACCATAGTAGAGGCTTCCGGGTCTACATGTAAAGGATAAAAAAAGAATGGCTCCTCTATTAGCTTCTCCGCTTCAAAAAATGGTTTATTTCTCCAATATTTCTTTATTTCTTTAACTACTTTTTGTTCGTATTTTATATTTCCTAAATACGACGTGTGAAAGTGCTCACTACTTCTATCTAAATATCCCTTTATAAATTTAGCCCATAATTTAAGTTGATATTTAATTTTTGTTTTGGTTAAATAAATATTATTCTGAAGAATTTGGTATTCTGGTTGAAGTTGCTTTTCTCTGAACTCTTTTAGATGTCTTTTTCCAAACTCAATCGAGCTCCTTGACAAACACTCTGAAGGCTCTAAGAATTTTAATTTAACAAGGTCCATTTCATCTCTTGGAGATGTGTCGATAACTACTTTATTACCAATACGTGTGTGTGTTAATTTTGCAAAGGTAATCCCCAAATTTTTTGACATTTCTGCAATTGCTAACGTGAAAGCTCCTGCTACAGCATAACTATATATTACATCAGGTTTGTTTTTTGATAAAAACTCATGTAAATACTTTAACATTCCTATAACATAGTTTAAATGGGCTTGCTTATCCTTTTTTAAAACATCTAAAAATTTAGAAGATGCAATTCCTCCACCAGCTAAATAACCATTCCCTAAATGTCTGTCTGCAATTATTAGTTGATTTAGAATCTTATCTCCTAAAAGTGTTTTAAAAAAAGCTAAATCATCTTGTTGGTACTTTCCTTCTAGCCACTTTTTCTCTAAATCATGAGTGTAAACAACTTGATCTGCTAAATTTCCAAATTCTTCTTCTAAAAGTTTATGATATTTTTTAGCTCCCCCAATAAAACCTCCAGAAATAATGTTATTAGAGTTCAACTCATTAATTCTTTTTGCAATCTGAACAGGCCAATGCAAAAAAACTGGTGCACAAATAAAATATACTTTCTTATTCATTTAAAAAGGGACTTTATTGAAACAATTCATTAATGTCAATTTTTAAATCATTGACTTCAAATTGTAAATTCATTAATGTTTTTTCATTTATATTGTCGTCTAACACAATATCTTCTGTTATTTTGCTTCTGATTGATTCATAATAATCGAAATATTTGTAAGGATTTTTGTTACAATTAAAAGAAACCCAAACATTCGGAATTTTATATACATCAGAAAGTACTAACCCGTGTTGTGATGATGAAATAATATTTTCACAAGAAACAATATCGTCAATTATACTAAAAGGGTTTTTCATATCTCTTAAGATATTAATATAATGATAATCCGAATTATTTTTAATAATTGTATCTAAGGACGGTGTATTATCTGCATAATGTTTAATTATGCCTACTTTATATTTTTTAATACTTTGAGGTTTTTCATAAATTCTATCTATTAACAATACAGGATCACCAAAATCAACATTATTAAGTTTAATTTTACTATTATTTAAGTATTTAAGTGTTTTGGGTCCTCTTACAGCGTAAATTTTTTCTGGAATATAAACTAATGGTTGTTCAGGGTTTGCAACTCCGCTTCCTTAGATTCGAACTCTATCATTTTTTAAATACACTAATTATAGACCCTACCGTACTAAATACCCGAAGTTCAAAAACATTTAAAACTTCATTTTGATGAAATACGTTCTTATTGAACAATTTATTAACCCAAAAAGGGTTTATAGCAACTTACAATATAGCTGTTAGAAGTAAAACCAACTTTTATTGACTTCTTTATATTTTTTTCATGAAATCTTTAATAATTATAATATTCTACCGATTCAATATGATTTTTTTTACACTAAATTTTTTAAAAATACTCCCATAGATTAAAGATATAATTATAAAAAAACTAATAAAACTTATAATCTTAATGAGGCCTGTTAAAGAATTAGACACAAATTCATTAATAAAAAAGCTAATCAAAAAATGATAACCAAATACGGATAGTATATTTATAGCTTCCAAGTAAAAATTAAATTTTAAAATTTTACTGCAATAAAACAAAAAAACAAATGCAATAA
>MDTG01443035.1_pt1 | contig 17615 bp, 14 predicted proteins | sample 811421 | NCBI WGS metagenome assembly MDTG01 (sample SAMN05326645, study PRJNA326480) | marine metagenome | isolation source: seawater | place: Pacific Ocean: South East | collected 2011
CAGCGCCAAAGCCCCCGAACCAGACTGTCAAACACCAGCGATATCAGGCGGCCATCGACCAACCGTCACTCTCGGAGAGTGGTATCGCCGTGTTCCAGGCTGGAACGCGAGAACTGATCCGTTCCAACTCAAGCAATTCGGATGCCCAGATCGAAAGGGTCTTCTGAAAAAGACGCCTTGCGCCAGCAACTGCCCGTTCAGATTCGAATGAGTTCATGTCCTGCATCGGCGAAGTCTCCTCAACCACTTGCAAAGGAAGTCAATTCAGACTTCGTGACTCAATCGGTAAATCGATCGAGAAAGCAGTGGACCGAAGGACTGATCGACCATTCGAAAACGTCGATCAAGTTGAGGTCAGAAAATGAAGGAGATTGGGCGCGCTGAACCCCCCACCATCACGAAGATGGCGAGAAAAGCTGTCGTAACGAGCAACCTGAGTAAAACACGTTGTCGTATTTTAAACGTATAAATGGTACTTATCTCGTACGATCAACCTATATCACGTATTTTGAAGACCAAGTCGCTCAGTCAGGTGATCGAATTCTTCCAGGGTCTCGAACGACAACTGAACTTTCCCCGTGCCCTTTTTTCGACCGAGAACAATATGAACACGAAGCCCAAGGGTCTCGGTCAATCGCTTTTCAAGATCAGCGACGTTTGCTTGACGAGTTGTTATCGGACTTGACTTCCCCGGCACGGGCGCCTCGAGCGATTGCTCTTGAGAAAGAGATCGAACCCGTCGCTCAAGCTCACGAACAGACCAACCACCATTCAACGCAGCAGCAGCGGTTGCCCGTCGGACGACCTGGTCACTCAAAGACAAGAGCGCCTTGGCATGTCCCAGGGAAAGCGTTCCCTGACGAACAGCTGCCAGTGAAAAGTCATCCAGATCCAAAACACGTAGGAGGTTTGCAACCGACGATCGATCAAGACCGACCCGCTCAGACAAAGCCTTTTGAGTCAGACCAAAAGTATCCCGCAAACGAGCCAAGCCCCGAGCCCGCTCAATTGGATTCAAGTCTTCGCGATGGACATTCTCAATCAAGGCCAACTCTGCAGCTGCTTGATCATCCACATCCAAGGCGATGACAGGAACCTGATCTCGGCCCAGGAACTTCATGGCCCTGAATCGACGCTCACCTGCGACAAGTTCCCAGGTTCCCGTGTTCCCCGTGGAACGAACGACCAAGGGCTGCATCAGCCCCGAACGTTGAATGGAAGCCGCCAATTCCTGAAGGGCGGTTTCGTCAAAATCCTCTCGGGGCTGATAGGTATTGGCAACAACAGTCTCGACCGAGATCATGGAAACCTGAAGACCATCATGGGCCACAGAAGTCACACCAACGGCAGGGCGACCAGATGACCCCGGGTCAACCACGGACCCAGAGGGAGGGCCACCAGAGTGGACACTGGGCACGACATGACCTGGGTCGTCAAGGCCAGGAACCTCAAGACCAGGACTCGACAATGAAGCCGACTTTTCACGGTCAACTGGAGCCGATCCGGAGGAAGCAGGGGTGTTCCCCGTGGAACGCGGAACACCAGTCGCGACATCAACAGGAGAACTCAGAAGACTCCCAAGACCACGACCCAGACGGCGCTTCTTTTTAGGAGACTCAGAAGACACACCCTTGGAACCATCCCCGGTACCAACACTCGACTTCTTATTCTTAGGTTCTGCCATTGTGAATCCTTTCATTGAGGCGCGCGACATCCTGTACACCAAATGCAAATATCGCACGTTCCACGTGGAACGTCAACCAATGACAACCCAGCAAAAGACACAAGCAAACAAATCGACCCGCACAGCACGATTTTTTAAAGTGTAAATATAACACTTTAAGAACATTTGCTCTAATTAAGAGACTTTTAGATGTGTTTTTGTATTATATCGATACTTTTGTCAGCATCAGATCATTGGCCTGCTGGCCGAGACTGAACCCTGATGGAACGAGGTGTTTGATCAGGGTCGACCGGAGTAATGTCAACTCGATAGTCGCCAGAGGAGGGCACACGCAAAGCAACGCCTCGCAAGGAGTCATTCCATCGAATGATTCGAACCAGCTTTTCTGGCGTACCACCAGACCCAAGTCGACTTATTCGGTACAGCGATCCTGACTCCGGTGTCACCTCGGAAAACGGCAGCGGGGGAAGTGACCACGCCCAGTTCGCCCCAGCGAGTTCCATCGTTCGGTAGCTCAAGGGCCATCCTTCATATTGACCGATGCCGTCACCCAAACCGGCAGCACGAGGCCAGGCTTCAAGTGTGATTTCGTGCTGGGAAGGATCGAGACGAACAAGACCGAATCCGGGACTTCGATCATGCAGAGCCGATGGTTCATGCCCTCGGCGAAATGGATTCGCGACGGCATCGATGGCGATCATGTTTCCAAATCCGTCACGGTGTTCACCAAGAGGACGTGGGTCGTTCGTGTCGGGATCACGTGGCATCCACCTTCGGGGCCAGGTGTTCGCAATGGCAGGACTGCAGAACACGACACCACCATCACGTTGCATGTCGACTCCGTACTGCGCCGCGAACCCGATGTGTTGATCACCGCAAAGGTGGAGAACCTGCGCGGGTTGCAGGATGCGAAGTGCGCGGTCACGCGCGGTCATCGGCCAACCATTGCTGTCGGCATCGGAACACGGAACGTCATCGGTCGCGAACTGTCCGGGTTCGAAGATCGTGAGTGCGGGTTGCACGCCGCCCTTCGCGCCGACGGGAAGCGTCTGTACACATGCGAATGGTGTCTGAGAAAGCAACACCTTCATCCAGATCCCTTCATTCCAATCATCGACCCACTGCGCGAGAAAACGTTCCTGGGATTCACCGAGCAATGACGCTTCTGGTGCATCGCCATCAGTAACGACGTTGAAGTCCTCGGCGGTGAACCATCCGTTGCGAACTTCACCGTTTGGAACGGTGATGGTCGGAGAATCCTTGAACTGCCTGTCGGCGAGCACGGCGAACGAAACGCCACCGTACTCGAGGTCGGTGTGATAGACGGAGTACCCCGCACCGATGTCGCCCGCCTCGAAGGGATCGGGAAGGTTTCCGACCTGGGTCCGATGAACTGCATTCACGAATCTGGGTGGCCGCTTGTATCCGCCGGAGTCCTGTGCACTGTGTTCGGGTGTTCGCTTCGCCCGACGTCCGCCCGCACCCCATATGTTGCCGTGATAGACATCGTGGTCATCGGGAATGACGACGGTGGGTCGGTCTCGTGTCAGGTCACCGAACGCCCAGAGCCAGTGGGTGTACTTCCAGAGGTAGTCGAGTATGAACGCGTCTTCGTCGCGTTGACTGGCAGGGGTCAGATCACCCTCGTAGATCTGATCACCCGCGAAGAAAAGCAGGTCGGGGTCGGCCTCTTCAACGGCGCGAAAGAGCTCCTCGTGTGGAAACCACAAACCGTCACCGTTCCATGCGAGCCCACCGGTGTAGGTCTTGTGACAGGACAGGGAGCCTATGGAAAAAGGGGTTCCCGGCGTGGGTTCCCGGCGAACGGTGCCGTGATACTCATCAACGGCGATGGTCCCGTCCCTGCGCGCCAGTTTGTAGACGACGCGATAGGGGATGTCATCATCATCATTCCAGTCGGGGACCCTGAAACGAGCGGTTCGACTGTCGGGATCGATGGCCGAGGTACCCACGGAGATCCAGTTGCCTCGGGGTTCGGGTTGAATCTGCAGGGTCGCACTCTGCGTGTCATCCTTGCCGATGGGAGGGAACTGCGAGACCATCGTCATGACGTTTCGATCAAGTGTGTACAGCACGCCCAGGATCGGACCGAAGCTGCGACCGGAAACGGAGACCACACCGGCACCTCGCGCATCGAGACCGCGAAACCACCAACCGGAACTCGACTCCCGAGGACCATGGTGCGAGATGAGTCCGAAGGAACCTTGAACCTTCGAAAGTGGGAGGCCTTCGACGCGCGCGAGAGAGATCACCTGATCACCCTCGGAGTCGAAGACACGTGCATCGACGACGCAACCACCCTCGATGCATTCGACCATGACACGAAGTTCGACACCATCACGGGGCATGCGATACTCATCGATTTCGATTCGGCTCGTCATGCCGGGGAGAATGGGAAGATCGGAACCGTCGACGTCACCACTGATGACCCATGTCGAACGACCACGAACGGCACGCTCGTTGTCACGAATCGAAACGACTCCACGGCCGTCGACGACCACCATGATCCCACCGTCCTCGGCGGGGAGATGGTGAACCAATGCAGTTCGTCGGTAGTCGATGTCGGGACCACCGGAACCGATCAAGAGACCGGCCCATGCATTGTCGGCACACGGTGCTTCGAATTCGATCTCACCGAGGCCGACGCTGAGATCGGCACGTCCGTTCATTGGATCGAGAACTTCAGGAAGCACTTGCACGGTACGCATCGGGAGACGCTTCCCGGATTCAAGACACTCCAGTCATCCATTTTCAACCCGCCAGTCCTGCCATCGATTGGCATGGTAGTCACGCCCCACCCAGGTTCGATCAAGGTCGTTGTGCCAGGTGCTTCGAAACTCATCGGCGGACACACCACCGGCCGAAGGAAACATGCCCGAGCAAAGAACAAGGAGTGGAACGGATCTCAGAAGACCAGGACGTGAACGCATGGCTGAAGACTCCAATGGCTGACACCCACCCATGGGATGGATGGCAGAGTCATTGGAGTATAGAAGGCGAGTACACGACGTCAGTGACGGGGCGGTATGGCAGACCACGCCGAGGCGTAGAGATCGGATCGAACCGAGAGATATCCCGGATAGGACACTCGATGCTGTTCGAGATCCCGGGCGTCATAGCTGAACGTGCAGACCGGATCCGTGGATTCGACCAGGACCTCACCGTTGGGGTCGACCGCGAAGGACGGCCCCCCAAGCAGAACACCCTCCTCAGGTGAGGGTCGATTGACGGTTGCCACCCAACAGCAACTGGTGAGAGCATTGGCGATCAAGACGGGTCGCCAACGATGCCAGGTCGCCGATTCACTGGCCCGAGGCACCAGAACGCATTCCGCTCCGGCGGCCGCAAGAAGTTGGGTCCCTTGAGGTCGATTGGCATCCGAACAGATCTGAACACCAAGAGGAAATCCAAGCCCATCGATGGGTGCCAGGGGGTCTCGGCCGGGATCGTAGTGGTCAGCCTCCCAGAAACCCGGTTCATCGGGAATATGGGCCTTTTCCCACTGTCCGACCACCATTCCGGCGTCATTGATCACCAAAGCCGTATTGAAGCGCCTTCCAGCAGGATCTCGAAGGATGGCACCACCAATGAGCGCAATACCAGCCTCCCGAGCGGCCTCCATCTGCAGCTGACATCGAGGGCCAGCCATTGATTCCGCATCGGAATCGATTGAGACCTGAGTGGCAGGGGACCAAGGATTCATTGCAAGTTCAGGTATTACAGCAACTTGCGCACCCATCTCACGAGCTTCAAACAATCGTTTCAGGAGTCTTTCACCACCATCCTCCTGCCAGAAGACATCACTGATCAAGGCAACTGTTCGAATCTGGTCTGTCATGAAGGGTCCTTGAGGGCTGTGGGTGGGGTTTGGGGGGATGTCGAGGGAAGATCAAGCCGACCTTCGATGACATATATAAGGATATAAACGACTTCTTCGGGAGTGCGAGCCACCGCGAGGGCGGTTGAATCAACCTCCTTCAAAGCATGGTCAAGATCCTCATCATGAAGGGTGATCAGGCAGACGCCCTGCGCCACGGCGAGTCCGGCATCGAATGCGGCATTCCACTGTCGATACCTGGACCCGAATCGGGCGACCACGATGTCTGCTCGGGAGATGAGGGTTCTGGTTCGAATGGCATTCAATTTGGCACCCTTGTGATCGTGCCAGAAGGACGCCTTCTCGGCACCAAGGATGGACGCACCACAGGCATCACTCGAAGCGTGATCGGTGTTCGCCGCGGCAAGGGTGACCGGCAGATCGTGAGCGAGAACACCCTCTTCGATCCGATCACGCCAGTCGGTGTGCACTTCACCCGCAAGGTAGATGTTCAGATCAGGATGATGCATGAGAACGAGTTTCCTTCCAATCGAGAACACAGGCCGAGGGCGAACCCTTGTGCAATTCGAACCTCTTCACTGCCACACCGGTCACGAACGCACAGGCAGCTTCGGGGTCATCCGTGACATGAAAGAGATTCAGATCGGACGAATCGATCATGCCTTCGGCCATCATCGTCTTGGTCATGAAATCGATGAGCCCGGACCAGTAGTCGGAACCCATCAAAACCACCGGAAAATCACGTATCTTTCCGCACTGGATCAAGGTCAGGATCTCAGTGAGTTCATCAAGGGTGCCGACGCCCCCGGGCATCACGATGAAACCGTATGAATACTTGATGAGAGCCGTCTTGCGAACGAAGAAGTGTGTGTACGAAACCTGTCGGTTCACATAGGGATTCGCACACTCTTCGTGTGGAAGTTCGATGGACGCTCCGAGTGAACGGCCCCCGGCCTCGAAGGCACCACGGTTCGCAGCTTCCATCATTCCGGGTCCGCCTCCGGTCATGACGGTGAATCCTTCACGGGCGATGAGAGCTGCGGTCTTTCGACACATCTCGTACGCGGGATCGTCTTCCTTCGTGCGGGCGCTGCCAAAGAAGGTCACGCATGGTCCGATCGTTCCGAAAACGCGGATCGACTCTTCGAATTCTTCATTGACGCGTTCCAACATCTTGCGATCGAGATCCGGCTCCTGCGCACCCTCGAGAAAACGAATGACGTCGTACTCTGAAGGAGAGGATGGTCCCGTGAAATAAGGGCCGTGGTCGGGTGAAGAGGAGGGAGTCTCGTTGCTGTTCGGATTGTCTTTGTGTTCAGTCATGAGTACACGATACCGCTGTGGGCCCCGTTGAGGATGGTGGACTTTCCACTCGACAGAACTCCCTCGATCTTGGACAATCGGTGAAGGCAGGAGACCAACGTGCTGTTGAGACAGATCTACGACGAAGACCTCGCGCATGCAGCATGGCTGCTGGGGTGCCAGAGAACCGGTGAGGCGATCATCTTCGATCCAGCCAGAGACATCGACAGGTATCTCGAGCTCGCCGATTCCCATGGAATGAAGATCACCGCAGTGGCGGAGACCCACGTGCACGCGGACTTTCTGTCCGGAGCCCAGGCGATGGCGGAAGCCACCGGCGCGACACTGTACCTTTCCGCACATGGCGGAGAAGCCTGGACGGCACGATGGATCGAACCGTATCGAAACGTCATGCTGAGACATGATGACGTGTTTCGAGTCGGCGGCATCCAGTTCACGGCGCGGCACACCCCGGGCCACACCCCGGAACACATCAGCTACGTGGTGACCGACATCGGCGGAGGCGCCGACGAACCTTTTGGAATTCTCAGCGGCGACTTCGTCTTCGTGGGTGATCTCGGTCGACCCGATCTTCTGGAACGGGCCGCGGGACACGAAGGAGTCATGGAGCGTTCCGCGAAGGAACTCGCCGGATCGGCGAGAGAATTTCTCGAACTCCCCGACTACATGCAGGTTCTTCCCGCTCATGGCGCGGGCAGTGCCTGTGGAAAGGCTCTTGGAGCGATTCCACAATCCACGGTGGGATATGAACGAAGATTCAATGCCGCAATGAGTCTTCTCGGTGACGAGGAGCGATTCGTGCACTCGATTCTCGAAGGACAGCCGGCTCCACCACTGTATTTCGCCAGAATGAAGGAACAGAACAGAGATGGTGTGCCTGCACTCACGAAGCTGCCGGTGCCCGCGTCCTGTGCGCCGCAGGAGCTCGTGAAGGATGGCCGGGTCGTCGTGGATGTTCGTGACTGGGTTGATTTTCGTGCAGGACATGTTCCAGGCGCACTCTGGTCGCGAACCGGTGCGTTCTTCTGCGCGTCGATCGGGTCGTACGTGATGCCCGAAGAGGGAATCGCACTGATCTGTCATCCACACGACCTTGAACGATTGACCAGATGCCTTGTCCGGATCGGCCTGGACCGCGTTGAAGCATGGTGCTCGATCGAATCATTCGAGCATGCGAGAGACGAAGGTGCCGTCGACACGACGACGATCGAGGATGTGTCGTTGGACGACCTCCCTCGACATGTCGAAGCGGGAACGCCGATTCTGGATGTCCGTCGAACGGATGAATTCGCGGCCGGTCATCTGCTGGGAGCCGGGAACATTCCTCACACGAGACTTCTGCAGCACCTTGATGACGTCCCAGACTCCGGGGATCCGTTCCTCGTGCACTGTCAGGCGGGGGTGCGAAGTGCCGCGGCATGCTCGATTCTGGCGCGTAGAGGATTCAAGGTTCTCAACATTCCCGCGGGTTGGGGAGGACTGGAGAGGACATCACTCCCCAGGACAGACGGTTGCGTGAAGACCGGGTCGATGTGATGGATCGGATCCGGAACCACTCGGACGAGCCTTCAGATGACGCCGTCTCCCGGCTACACTTCGTTCATGCTCAGTGACATCGAATATGCGGCCCTCGGGTTCGAAACTTTTCATGACGACGTCCTTGCCCCGAGGATCGTGGAGAAGAGTATTCCACTTGAGGTGGAAGTCCATCAATGTTCGGAGCACCTGAGTCCCGAGGAAGCCCTCGGACGGACGTACGTCTCCGTCGAAAAGGGTTGGCGTTGGGGACCGGTCTGGTCGAGCGCATGGTTCAGACTGCGCGGCGAGATCTCCGATGAATTGCGCGAGTCGACACTCGATCTTCATTTCTCATGCGGGACCGAAGCCTTGCTGTGGATGGACGGCGTGCCCCACCACGGATTCGATCCATATCACCACCACGCGGAAATGACCGCGGGGATGCTCGATGGTTCGGTCGATTTTCTGATTGAAGCTGCGTGCAACAGACCACTGGGGGCCTCCCTCTTCTGGTGGGAACATGCGGAGGAACACGGGCGCTGGAACGAAGATGCACCCGGAAGACTCGAAGTTGCGGCACTCGAGGTTCGAAACCGGGACATCGAGCGATTCTGTTCGGCTTGGATGTTCGGTGTGAGGATGCTTCGAACCACGGAAGCACGAGACAGTCTCGGGCACCGGATCGAGTTCGGAATGCGCGAGATCAAGAAGGCCATTCTTCATGAAGGTGACGCATTCGATGTGACCGCTCGAGCGGCCGATCTGGAAAAGGTGCTTTCTGATGGAGACAAGACCAGATCGAAATGCTGCACCATCGGACACGCACACATAGACACCGCCTGGCTCTGGCCGATTTCAGAGACGAAACGAAAGTGTCTCCGGACGTTCGCGACGCAGCTCAGGAACCTGGAACGATTCGATGACTTCAGGTTTCTCTGCAGTCAGCCGCAGCAGTATGCATGGATGGAGGAGAAAAGCCCGGATCTGTTCGCGCAGATCAGCAGTCGTGTGAAAGAGGGGCGGTGGGAACCCTTTGGTGCGATGTGGATCGAACCCGATGCGAACATCCCTTCGGGTGAGTCGTTGATCAGGCAGATACTGCATGGAACACGCTACTTCGAAGACCGCTTCGGTGGGAGTGCTCCGCAGGAAGCGCTCTATCTTCCGGACACGTTCGGTTTCCCGGCATCACTTCCGCAGATATGCAGACTCGCGGGTCTCGATACATTCATCACGAACAAGATCGCATGGTGCGAAACCAACCGCTTCCCCCATGTGACATTCGACTGGCGCGGCATCGACGGAACGGAAGTGCTCACGCATTTCACGCCGGGTCATAATTACAACTCGTCGATCGACCCACAGGATTTCATCGACGCCGAGCACCGTCTGAATGAGAGTGACGGCGCACGCGGCGGTTCATGGCTTCAACCCTACGGCTGGGGTGATGGAGGTGGTGGGCCGGATCAAAGGCAGATCATGAATTCGGAATTGGCGAAAACCACCGCAGGACTTCCGGAGATACAGAGACGAAGTGCCACTGAATTCTGCCGAACGCTTCACGCCGAGTCCGAACCGGGATCCCGCCCGGTCTGGGACGGTGAGTTGTACCTGGAACTGCACAGGGGGACGTACACCACCCATGCTCGATTGAAGGCTGCGAACCGGCAGGCCGAAAGGGCCCTGCGGGAGATCGAAGCGCTTGGTCTTCTTCTTGATTCGAACGTGGCGTCCGAACAGGCATGGCTGGACGGAGCATGGAAGACCGTTCTTCTGAATCAATTTCATGACATTCTTCCCGGGTCTTCTATCGAAGAGGTCTATGAGGATGCCCATGAAGCACTGGACCACCTTCACTCCGAATCAATCGCCAGAATCAACGATGGTCTGCGAGACCTGGCACCGGCGTTCGACGTCGGTGAGGCGGAGCGACCGCTCCTGATGTGGAATCCTTCATCGACCGGGGGGAGCGCCGTGGTCGAGACGGACGCCGGACCGCGGTTCGTCCGGGACATCCCGGCGATGGGTTTCAGAATCATCGACCTGGCGCAGAACGACTCGCCGGATCATCCGGTTGCCTCGACGCAACGCACACTGGACAACGGCAGGGTGAAAATCACCCTCGATGAAGCCGGCCGAGTCTCGAAGATGGATGTCGCCGGGGAACCCTATTCGATCGCAGAACCCTTGAACACGTTGGTGTTGCACGCCGACAGGCCCCGACGGTGGCAGGCATGGGACCTTGATCGTGACTATGACGACCATCGAGACGAACAATCATCTCCGGCGGATTCGATCCGACTCGTGGAGGACTCGCCGCTGCGAGGTGTGATCGAAACGAGGCGAAGTCTGGGACGGTCGAGTTCCATCTTGCAACGCTACGTTCTGGAGGCGGATTCGGAGGTTCTGAAGATCGAGACGAGACTCGACTGGCAGGAGAACGACACGATTCTTCGCGCCGAGTTCTCACCGCGGATACGCAGTCGTCATGCGACCTATGGAATTCAGTTCGGTTCTCTCGAGCGTCCCACGCATAGAAACACATCACACGAAAGAGCGGCCTTCGAAGTCCCCGGACATCTGTGGATGGATCTCTCCCAGCCCGGAAAAGGGCTGGCCGTACTGGACGACGGATCCAGGCTGGGACGTTCCTGTCATGACATGACCCTGGGACTGTCACTCGTGCGATCGACTGATTTTCCGGACCCGAATGCCGACCGGGGCATTCATGAATTCGTCTATGCAATCATGCCGCATCATGGTGACTGGCGAAAGGCCGATGTCGATGGAGCGGCGGATCGACTTGGGATGCCGGTCAGATCCACTCCGGCATGCGCAGGCTCGCGCGGGCCCATCAAGAATGGACACGCTCTCGTTCCGGGCCTTGAATTCACGGACGGGATCGAGATCGCCGCATTGAAAAGGGCCGAAGAGGGGTCCGGAACCATTGTTCGCCTGGTTGAAAAAAGGGGAGCGGAGAGAACCGTGATCGTGGATCTCTCGTCGCATGGCTCGGCCGCGTGCGAAGTCGATCTTCTTGAAAACGCCATTGACCGGGAAAAACACTCGCGGGATCACCTAATCCCGTTCACGCCGTACCAGATCAGATCGATTCTTGTGACTTGACGGGATTCCCGTGGGAAGGGCGAACCTGAAGGGTGTCCGGCGACGTACCACGCTACGTGCCTTTCACTTTCGATGGACACCCCAAGGAGCGGGACGATGAACAGGATTGAAACGGAAACGACTGCTTCGACTTCAAAGCCCGATCTCGGGATCGATTGGAAGTCAATTCTGATCAGCGCCCACGTCGAGTCGAATGACGGCCAGAATCTTCATATTCTGAGATCCAAGATCAAGGACGGTGAAACCTACGAGGTCGAGGCGACCGACGGCATCGATGACGAACACGCCGAAGCATCGATTTTCGTGATCGAAAAGGAGATCGTTCTCAAGACATGCTGTCCGGACAAGATCGACAGTGACGCCACCGTCATGATGACGTTCGATCTGAGAAAGAACGTGATGGTGCAGGCGCTCACGATCGAAGCCGAGACGGACACGCCCATCATGATTCGGAACATAGAAGATGACACGATCGTCATGGTGACGACGGGGGACGAACCGGTTCTGCTGCACGCGGGCCCCTGGAGCCTTCAGGCGACCGCGGTTCTGGACGGTCGGGAGAGAACCACCTTGATTCGCATGAATGACGACGAGATCGAGTACCAGTGACCCCCTGGCGTGAATGAAGAAGCATGGCCCCCGAGAAAGAGACTGCGGTGGCATGCGGGTCATGGGGACAGGCAAGCGTGTGTTTGATCTCACCCCGATCGTGGCCGGAGAATGAATTCGGGCGGAGGTGGTCGGGAAGATCTCACGTTTGTCGATCAATTTCCCGACCTCCTTCATATTCAGGCACGGGTGGAGTCGGAAATCGTCATACTCTCAACACGATCCACGAAGGGTCCGTGAAAGGAATGACGAATCAATGAATCGTAGAACGAGCATCAACCTGTCGATCATCACGCTGATCCTCGGATCCCTTGCCGCATGCACCAACCTGCCCAGGGGAGTCGCTCCCGGTGCGACCCTCATCGGTCTGCCCGATTCAGGAAAACTGGTCAGGCTTCATCCCACGCAGCAACTCGTCATCCAGTTGGAAGCGAATGTGACCACTGGATTCCAATGGGAACTCGACAAGACGATCGATCGAACCGTGTTGCTCGCGGATGGAAGCAAGTTCAGCAAGACCCAGGCACAGCGTGATCAGGAGGACGAAGTGAGCGAACAGTTCCTTCGTTTCGTGGCACAGCAACCGGGAAGAACGCGACTGCAGCTTGTCTACGTTCAACCCAAGGTCGGCACCCTTGCGGATTCCCCGAGGTACAACGTCGATGTCATCGTGGCTCCCAAGCCCGATGAGACACAGTAAGACTTGAAAACGGATCTGCTGTGAACGCGAACAGAACAGACGAAAACCCCATCGAGGACGTACCTGATCCAAGAAGGTGGTTGATCCTTCTGGTGATGACCGGTTCTCTGGCGATGGTCATGCTGGACACGACGATCGTCGCGGTGTCCCTGCCCTCCATCCAGGCCAACCTGCCCGGTGTCAGCCAGAACGTTCTGGAATGGGTCATCGTCGCGTACATGGTGGTGCTTGCCTCGTTCATGGCGCTGGGAGGTCACCTTGGAGACCTCTTCGGAAAACCAAGGATGTTCTTCATCGGTGTGCTTGGCTTCGGTGTGTCATCCTTCCTGTGCGGACTGGCCTGGAACGGATCTTCACTCATCATCTTCAGGGTGATTCAAGGTCTCTTCGCCGTGATCATGCAACCGGCCTCGAGTGCGATCGTCATCGGTTCGTTCGCACCCCAGGACAGAGGAAAGGCCATGGCGGTCTATGCGGGAATTCCGCTTCTCTTTCTGACCGCGGGTCCGGTACTGGGTGGTGTGATCACCGAATACGCATCATGGCGTTATTGCTTTCTGATCAACGTCCCGATCGCGGTGACCGTCGCGATCGCGGTTCTCATTCTGAGACCAGGAAACCCGATGAGTCGAAGAGGGGCGTTCGATTGGTGGGGAGCGATTCTTCTTGGAACGGGCCTGCCGAGCCTCATCATTCCAATCCAGCAATCGAGTGTGTGGGGCTGGGAGTCGCCGTGGACGATTGGTGTGATCATTCTGGGATTGATGATCCTCACCATTTTCGTATGGCGCGAACTCAAGGTCGACGATCCGATCATTTCCCTGAGATTGTTCGCAGACAAGGTCTTCCTGGGGGATGCGATCCTTCTGTTCATCACGCAGGCGAGTGTCACGGGAATCACGATCTTCATCGCGATCCACCTTCAGGTCGTGATGGGATTCACGCCAGATCAAGCCGGACTCGCGATGCTGCCGGTCCTGGTCCCAGCGGCGGTGATGATTCACTTCGCAGGAAGGTGGTACGACAGATCGGGAGGGCGACGCCCGGTGGCCGTCGGGGGAGTCATTGTCACGGCGGGTCTGGGCGTGCTCGCCACCGGGACGGGAATGCAGATCTACCTCGTGATGGCGATAGGGCTGGGCATGATCGGAATGGGCATCCCCTTCGTCCAGTTGCCTGCCAACACCGATGGCATGGGGCGGGTCGATTCCAGAAAAAGGGGGATGGCAAGTGGCGTGCTCCAGACATGCCGCCAGTTTGGTGCTGCAATCGGAATCGCGGTGATGGGTGCCGTGATCGCTGGAGTTCAGAATGGGTTGATGAAGAAAGAGGATGCAGGCTCCGGGCCGGGAGATGGCGAGCAATTGTCACTCGCGAGGGAGGCCGCCCGGGGAGAACTTCCCAAGCTCGAGGCCCTGAGGGAAACCGATCCTGAACTGGCCGTGGTGATCGCGAACATCGTCTCAGACGGAATAGTGGCTGGATTATGGGTAGCGACGATCATGGCATCATCGATAATCATTATTGCGTTTGTATTTCTGGAAACGACCGCCGTCTCAATGAAAAAGAGTGTGACCAGAAATTCGTCGTGAAAGGTATGCTCACGACTCATGCAGAGATGTAGCCGAGCGGAAAGACACCATGCCGATATTTGAAAAAAAAGGAAGACGAGTCGCATTCATCCACATTCCAAAAGCGGCGGGTTCCAGTGTGGAGCACCTGTTCAAATCAGATGGTTGGACGATGAGCTTCTACAAGCCGACATCTGACGGATACAGTGTCTCGGATCAGCATCAGACCTATCGGGATTTGAAGGAACGGGTCGCCGATCTCGACGAACTCAAGTCGTTTGCGATCACCAGAGAACCATTTTCAAGACTGGTCAGTGAATGGGGATATCAGACCAAGAGGATCCAATCGAGCAAGTTGAGCTTCAGTGACTTCGTACGTCACCTGGAATGTTCTCTTCGGGTGGACACACGATACTGGGACAATCACTACAGACCACAGTCGGATTTCATCGATGACCAGATTGACGCGGTCATCAAGATGGAAGACATACATGAGGGGTTGCCGAGGTTTCTTCGAGAGAACGGAATCATGGACGATCCGAAAATCCCTCATCTCAACAGAGTTCATAAAAGACGGAGCAGGCCCGAACTCAACGTGGATCGTGAAGTCAGAGAAAGAATCATGCGGGTCTACGAACGGGACTACACGATGCTTGGGTATGAACGAATGTCGCATGGCGACTGACTGCACACAGGGGAACGAAGGAAAGATGGCAAAGAAAAACACAAGCTTCAAGGCAATGAAGTTCATGTCGAGTTCAGCTGTCATTTCTCAGGTGGCAGTGTCACTCAGGCAGATCATCATGTTGAGAGCCATCGGGGTGGAGAATTACGGAATTGCAATTCCGATGCTCCTGTCGAGCGTGCTTCTGGAGCGGCTGCTCGAAATGAACGCGGGCACGATTGTCGTCCAGGACCAAAAAGGTGGGTCGAGGAAGTTCCGGGATGCGTTGCAATTCATCAGTGTCAGTCGCGGGATTCTGTTTTTTCTGATCATTCTTGCGTTCGCCGTGCCTCTGGCGATATTCAACGACCTCGACAGTCGCGAGTACGTCCTCGGATTCATGTTCATGAGTCTGGTCCCACTCATCAGAGGTCTGTCACATATCGATGTCTTCAGGCAGATGAGACGGCGAAGGTTCGGAAAGATGGCGTATTCAGCCACGGTGACACCGGTCACCACGACGGTGATGATCTCCATCATCTGTCTTTTCATGAGCAGCTTCTGGGTTCCGCTGATCGCGAGAGTGATCGATGCAATCAATGGCTTGATCATGTCGTTCGTGATTTCGGAACGAAAATGGCGGATTCGATTCGACATGAAGAGTTCGATTCGAATCATCAAGTTCACAGTACCGTTGATCGTCGGAGGCTTGGTGATCTTCATCAGCTCAAGAGGCAGCATGTTCGTTCTGGGCGGTTCGGACTTCCTCTTCGGCTACGACATTCCCAAGTCGGTGCTGGGAACGCTCTCCGCCGCGATGATGATCGCCATCATTCCTGGAAAGCTCGGAATGAAGGTCATCACGCAGGTCTTTTCGCCAAGGTTCGCCGAGATCAATCGAAATGGTGGAAGCATTTCAAAGATGAGCGAGCAGGTGCAGGCACTCAGCTACACGCTTGCAGCTTCAGCCCTCATCATGCTTCAGGGCGGAGCGATCATCGTTCCGTTGCTCCTGACGGAACGATTCGCGGCGTCAGGGCCCTACCTCGTGGCATTGAGCATTTGGGGCGCACTGCGCCTGAGTGGCACCGCCATGAAATCGATTGCCCTCGGCCTGGGCGAGAGCAAGATAATCATGTACTCGAACTTCTGGTCATTGTTGGGTTTCGCAAGCTCGGTCCTTGTCATCTACAACCAGAGAGATCTCGTCGAAATCGCGTATTGCATGGGCATCGGTGAGTTGTTTTCAACGATCTCCCGCTGTGTCATGATCCGAAGAATAGTCCCAAGCATCAGCCTGACGACCTTGTTCTTCAAACCGGCATTGGTCCTTTTGGGCGCCACGGGAATTGGTATCTGTCAGCGATACGCCATTGATGGCCTTTCGATGCCGGTGGCCATAGTGGTGATCATCGTTTCGGTTGGATTGGGGACCAGCGCATTGAGTCTGGTGTGGGCACCGGCACGTCAGATCGTTTCAAAGAAGATGCCGTTCTGAATCCGTTGTTGTCAGGTCAGAATTTCGAGGAGACCTGGCTCGAGGGATCTTCATGGACACGGACCCATGAGCCGGTTTCGGAGTCGAAGGATCTGATGACGCGAGCGGGGTTCCCCACGGCCACCGAGAATGGTGGAATACTCTTCGTGACGACGCTTCCAGATCCGATGATCGAATTCTTGCCGATCGTGACGCCCTTCAGAACCACGACTTTTTCGCCAAGCCAGGCATACTCACCGATTCTTGTCTCTTCTGCGATCAGATGATTGTTATGGATTGCTGGCGTGTCGGTATTCTGCCACGTGTGGTCATGGTCCGTGATGTAGCAGTTCGCCGCGATCAGGACGCTGTGACCGATGTGTATGGATGATACAGCTGAAAGATGGACAGATGGGTGGATGATGCAGTCATCGGAGATCGTGATGCGATGTTCACCGGACCGAGGATTGATGGCGGTGAGCCTCGAGAAACGCCAGATATGTACGTTTCTTCCGACGTAGATCGACTGATGACCCTTGATCCAGGTTGGAAAGTTGATGCGTGAATTGGTTCCAAACGATCCCATCCTTGGTTTGTACAAGAGACGGAAGAGGAAATTGACCAGGCGCTTCGTCAAGCGACGCAGAAGCGATTGCGAAAATTTTTCCACGGGAATCATCTCGCCGCGAAGTGGTTGCGACCCGACCGTGGCATCGCATTCCGATTCTCGTTGAGGTGGTGGCACGATAGAACCCTTGCAGGAGTTTCATGAACACGACGAAAGCCGTGTAGATCATCGATCTGACATTAAGCTATCGACGGAAGCGAGATGAAACATGAGGACAAGGGCACGATGAGACCCCGACTTGTCTGTCGAGTCGGACAGTGCTTCGAATGGAAGAGTCCCAAAATACCGAGCATGATTTTTGAAAAACGAACATTTCCGGCGATGCCGTCTGTATCGCAGCCACAGTGATGCCTTGGCCTTCTTCGGAGGTGAGCCATCATCGAAGGGAAGACTGGAAAACTCCGGGTAGAGACGATGACAGGCATCGGTCTGAATGTCATTTTCGTGCATCATCTC
>MDTG01393804.1_pt1 | contig 17612 bp, 17 predicted proteins | sample 811421 | NCBI WGS metagenome assembly MDTG01 (sample SAMN05326645, study PRJNA326480) | marine metagenome | isolation source: seawater | place: Pacific Ocean: South East | collected 2011
GGTATTCAAAAAGAAGCTTTCTTTCAAAGAACTCCATGCGTAACCATTAGATCAGAAACAGAATGGACCGAATTAATAGAAAGTGGTTGGAACATATTAGCTGACCCCTCAGAACCAGAAAAGATAAGTGATTCTATAAATTTACAACTAAAGTTTGATAACAAAAAAGAACCCCAAAATTTCTACGGAGATGGATTTGCCGCAGATGAAATCATAAAAAAGATTATCAAGTATTTGGATCAATTAACAAAGTAATATAGGAGTTATATTCTTCTGGTATGCTGTTAATAATTTATACAATATATTTTTGGCCAACCAATTTGAGATTATAAACAAAAGGAAAATTAACGTCGCAATTGTAGGATGTGGAAGAATTAGTAAAAATCATATTAATGCAATAGCTTTGCATTTCGAATCATCAATATTGGTAGCATTCTGCGATACATCCTTAGAGAGATTAAAAGAGGCTCAAAGATTATTAAATGAAGCTTACAAAAATCAAGATATAAAAAATACTCGCCCTGAAGAATTTACTGATTTAAAAGAAATGTTGCTAAGCGCAACTTCTGGAGACATCAAAATTGATCTTATAGTTTTAGCAACTCCAAGCGGATTTCATTCTAAACAGGTCATTGAGATTGCCAAAGCTGGTATTCATGTGTGTACTGAAAAACCTATGGCAACAAAATGGTCTGATGGATTAAATATGGTTGCCGCATGTGATAAAGCCAAAGTTAGACTATTTGTTGTTAAGCAAAATCGCTTTAATTCAACTATTCAATTAGTAAAAAAACAATTACTTGCTGAAAGGTTCGGCAAATTATCCATTGTGAATGTTAATGTTTTCTGGCATAGACCACAAAAATATTATGACCAAGATAACTGGAGAGGTACTTGGGAACTAGATGGTGGCGCTCTTATGAATCAAGCAAGTCACTACGTCGACCTCCTCGACTGGTTGATAGGTCCTGTTGGTTCAATAAGTGCCTCAATTGCCACAATTGGAAGAGATATAGAGGTTGAAGATAGTGCTGCATTACAACTAAAGTGGAAAAATGGGACCCTTGGGACAATGGCGGTGTCGATGCTTACTTATCCCAAAAATCTTGAAGGATCTATCACCATAATTGGAGAAAAGGGAACAGTCAGGATTGGTGGTCCAGCCGTTAATAAAATTGATCACTGGATTTTCTCTGAATATCATGATGATGATCTTTTGGTTGAAAATGCTAATTATGACATATCAAATATATATGGTTTTGGACATCCTGCATATTACGCAAATGTTTTTAAAACCCTCCAAGGGAAAGAAGAACCTGTATGTGATGGGAGAGAAGGATTGAAAAGTCTTGAAATAATTATTGCAGCTTATAGATCTGCAAAATCAGTTAAAACAATACATTTACCATTAGAAAAATAATGGAGATTTTTGTTTTACTTCCAACATTTAACGAAGAAAGATCTTTACCAAATGTCTTGAGAAAAATTGATGAAACTTTAACCAAAGCTCACTTCAAATATCAAATAATAAGCTGTAATGATGGCAGTACTGATAAAACAGCAGAGGTTTTAGAAGAGCTGTCAAAAAAGTATCCTCTTAATATCATTACACACCCTATTAATAGAGGTTTAGGCGAAACAAGCAGGGACAACTTTGAATTGGCTGCAAGAAAAAGCAAGATTGATGATGTTATTGTCCGCTTAGATTGTGATGATACTCATGATCCTGTTTTTATACTTCAAATGATTGAAAAAATAAAAGAAGGTTATGATGTGGTTATTGCATCAAGATTTAGTAAAGGAGGCGGTCAAAAAGGAGTTTCCAAATATCGAAGTTTTATAAGTAGAGGTGCAAATATTTTTATGAAGATATTTTTTCCAATAAAAAATGTAAAAGAATATAGCTGTGGCTATAGAGCATATTCAGCAAAAATTATTAAAAAAGCAATAACAACTTATGGCAACTCCTTTATCCAATTAAAAGGGCTTGGCTTTACATGCACCCTAGAGAAGTTAATAAAACTCCATATGCTTAATGCAAAATTCACTGAGATACCATTTATACTTAGATATGACAGAAAAGTAGGTAATAGTAAGATGATTGGCAGCATTACCACTCTTGGATATTTTTTAATGGTAATATTAAATTATTGGCCTTGGGGGGGGTGGCGCGCACAAAGAAAATCAAAAAATATAAATAAACACAACAAGGTAATGAAAATAGGAGGGTAAAGAAAATCATTATGGATAACAAATCATTAGATAATGTAAAAGACTTTTGGGAAAATAATCCTCTATTTATTGGTGAAGCTAAAAATGAAAAAGGAACAAAAAAATTTTTTGAAGAGCATACACAAGTTTATATAAGTGATTGCTTTGCAGGAGAATTTGATCAAAAGACTGTCCCTAATAATTTAAAAGATAAAACCGTTTTAGATTTGGGTTGCGGAATTGGTTTTTGGGTTGTTCAATTATCAAAGAGTAATCCTAATAAAATAATTGCTGCTGATTTAACAAACTCAGCTTTAAACCTAACAAAAAAAAGATGTAATATTTTAGGGCTTAATAATGTTGAATTTATCAACGCAAATGCTGAAGAACTTCCCTTCAAAGACAGCACTTTTGACCATATAAATTGTCAAGGAGTAATCCATCATACTCCAAATACTGATAGAGCAATTAAAGAAATCTCAAGAGTTTTAAAACCTGGTGGTACATTTTCAATTTCTGTTTATTACAGGAATTTTATTTTAAGATCCTGGCCTTTTATAAGCCCTTTAGGCAAGATTCTAAGCAAATTTGGAGGCGGACTCAAAGGAAGAGGTCGCGAAAAAATATTTTCAACAAAAGACATCAATGAAATAGTTAGACTTTACGATGGAGGTGACAATCCAATAGGTAAATCCTATTCAAGAAAAAGTTTTCAGGCACTATTTGATAATCAAAAAAATTTAATCATAGATGATACTTTTCTACATTTTTTCCCAGCAAGATCTCTTCCTTTTTATATCCCTGGTACTGTTCATAAGTATTTAGATAAAAGATTAGGATTTATGATCTATAAAAATGGACGAAAAAAAATGGATGACTTTAATAATTAAATTTATTAACAAGTTTTTATTAATTAAAATAATAAAGGGATATAAATTAATATAAAATTAATAATTAATCTCTAATTGAAAAAAATAATCTAATTAATAACTTAAAAATTTTATTATGTGCGGTTTAATTACAATATTTAGCCAAAATAAATCCAACCTTTCACAACATATTGCAGAAAGTATGTTGGATGAAATTTCACATAGAGGGCCTGATGGGCAAGGTTTTGTAAAAACTGATGAATATTCAATTTTTGGTCATGTAAGGTTATCTATTTTAGATATAGATCATGGTTCTCAACCTATGATTTCTAATTGCAAAAGATATATCTTAGTTTTTAATGGTGAAATTTATAACTTTGTTGAACTTAGACAAACCTTAATCAAAAAAGGGCATACTTTTAGAGGATATGGAGATACTGAGGTACTTTTACATTTACTCATAGAAGAGGGTGAAGAATGTCTTAATAAGCTTAATGGCATGTTCTCTTTCGTTTTTTATGATATTGAAACTTACAAATGGATTGCAGCTAGAGATCATTTTGGCATTAAGCCTTTATATTGGGCAAATTTGGAGAGTGGAGGTATAGCGTTTGCTTCAGAAATTAAATCACTTTTATCTCATCCGTCAATCAAAAAAGAATTATGCACACCAGGGTTGCATGATTACTTAACTTTTCAATTAATTCTTGATAAAAATACTCTTTTTGAGGGGATTTATAAAATACAACCAGGTCATTTTGCCACTGGCTTCAGCAATAAAAGCAATCAACCAGAAATTAAGGAATGGTGGCGCTTAAATTTTGATATTGATGATTCTCATAATAGTGATTGGTTCAGCGATAAATTAATGTCCTATTTTTCAAACTCAATTCAATTACAGACGAGAAGTGATGTTCCTTTAGGATGCTACTTGAGTGGGGGGATGGATTCTTCAATTGTTTCTGCATTGGTATCAGAAAATTTTAGAGAAAAAATACCATGTTTCCATGGGAAATTTATAGACTATCCTGGTTTTGATGAATCTATCTACGCAGAAGAAGTAGTAAACCAATTTAATCTTGATTTATACCAACAAACACCTACAAAAGAAGAATTTGTAGATTTTTTGCCCAAAATAATTAGATCTTTAGATGAGCCGGTAGCTGGTCCAGGGGTTTTCCCTCAATATATGGTAAGCAAACTTGCTAGTGATCATGTGAAAGTAGTTTTAGGAGGACAAGGAGGAGATGAATTATTTTGTGGATATTCTAGATATCTTATTGCTTATTTAGAGCAGGCTCTCAAAGGTGCCGTCAATGAAACACAAGAAGAGGGAATTCATTTGGTTTCACTTTCATCTATAGTTCCCAATCTTCCAAGTTTGAAAGGTTACGAATCTTTAATACAAAAATTTTGGGCTGATGGAGTGTTTGGGCCGATGAATAAAAGATACTTTAGTCTTATTTCAAGAATGAAATTGAAAGATAATCCTTTTACTTCTGAATTACTAAACTCATTTGATCAGGATTCACAATATTTTAGATTCGATAAAATTTTTAATTCTTCAAATTCTGCTTCTTATATTAATAAAATGACTTACTTTGACCTTCAGACACTTTTACCAGCATTACTACAAGTGGAGGATAGAGTAAGTATGGCTTGGGGCTTAGAGGCAAGAGTTCCTATACTAGATTTTAGAATAGCTGAATTAGCAGCTAGTATTCCTCCAGTCCAAAAATTCAAAGGAGGGGAGACCAAAGCTATCTTAAAATCTTTATCAGCTAATATTCTTCCAAAGAAAGTTCTCAATAGGAAAGATAAAATGGGCTTTCCAGTTCCCTTATCCAATTGGATTAATGAAAAAGTTGTCAGAGATTTTTTAGGTGATTTATTATTATCAGAATCATCTCTTCAAAGAGGGATTTTTAGAAAAGAATATCTTAAAAAGATTTTAGAAACTTCAGAAGGGCCAGCTAGTAGAGAATTATGGGGTGCAATTAGTTTAGAACTATGGTTTAAAGAAGTTTTAAAGAAATGAAAAAAAAATATCCATCCTGGGTAAGATTACCAAATTCAGAAGAAATCAAATCACATATATTAGCCCAACTTTCTATGTATTGGAATGGTGCTAATGCAGCAGAAAAAGTTTCTAAACTACCAATCAAATCTAAAGAAAATTCTTTTAAAATTTCTTTACCTTTAAAATTAAAATCTATTAAATTACCTAGTTGGGCTAATAACATTGGTACGAATGGGGAAATACTTGTTCCTATGGAAATTGTTTCGGAAAATAATTGGGAAGAAGTTGATTGGTGGTTAGCAGTATTTTTAATGCTTGAATGTAGTCATGAAAGATTATGGGAATCAAAATATGGGAGTATTCATAGTTATTCATGGAAATTAAGAGGTTGGGACAAAAGAGCTTGGGAGCATCCTTGGGTAAATTACATAGGATTATTTCTGATTAAATGGGTTCATATATTAGAAAAGAAAGAATTCGATTCATTAACCATCCCAAAACTAAAGTTAAGGATGACGCATGATTTAGATGCAGTAAAAAAAACACTCCCAATAAGAATTAAACAAACTGCTCTCCATTTTTATAGAGGAAGGATAAAGGAAGGAATAAAATTTTTTTTTAAACGAGATAATTGGGATACATTATTTTTCATAATCAATAAAGAAAAAGTTTTAAGAATTAAACCTCTTATTCATATTCATGCCAAATCAAGAATTAGGAGTCCAATATCATGGTTATTAGATCCAAGTTATTCATTAGCAAATAAAAAACTTTTAAATAATCTTGAGTATGCTAAATCATGTGGTTGGGAATTAGGTTTACATCCTGGATTTAATAATTGGTCTTCAAAAAAGAAGATGCTCAAAGAGAAACAACTTTTAGAATCGGCTTTAGGTACACAAGTAACTTCTGTAAGACAACACTGGTTAAAGTTTAGTTGGGAGACAACATGGAATTGTCAGTTTTATGCAGGTTTAATTAAAGATAGTACTTTAATGTTTAATGATAGATATGGTTTCAGGAATGCATCAGCAATTCAATTTAATAGTTTTTACTCTCCAACTGAGCATAAAACAAAGTGTTGTATTTTAATGGACTCGCACAAAGTTCTAAATTCTGAAATTAAAGATATGTTTCAAGAAGTCAAAATCACGGGAGGGGTGGCAGATATACTTTTTCACCCTCATACTATAACTAATAGCTATGGTTTTTTTTCTATGTGGGATTTGTGTATTAGCTTACTAATGGAACATAAATGCTAAATAATTACGTACCTTATAAAGTCTATAAACGTTTGTGGGGTGACAGAAAGGTATTCGGATTAATTACTGATCCAAAAGACAAAGATTGGATTGCTTGGCAAAAAGAATACTTTCGTTTTTATATGGAGAACCAGAGAGGATCAGTTGTAAATAATGCTGGATATGAAGTATGAGCAAGGTAAATTTAAAAGGTAAAAAAGTATTAGAAATAGGCGCGGGTGATATTAAACATAATCAGTTTTGGAAAACCAAGCCAGCTAAATATGCAATAGTTGATAACTTACGTTCTATGCTAGAAAAATCAATATCTAGAATAAAGGAGATAGGAGTTGCTTATGAAGCGGAATTTATTGGGAATAATGAAAAATTTAAGCTTCCTTTTGAAGACAATAGTTTTGATGTATTTATCAGTTTTTATAATTTAGAACACCTCTATCCAATTTCAAATTTTACGAAAGAAATAGTAAGAGTATTAAATAAAGATAATGCGACTATAGCTGGAGCAGTTCCTATTGAAGGTGGATTAGCTTGGGGACTAGGCAGATATCTTACATCGCGAAGATGGTTCAAGAATAATACAAAAATAAATCCAGACAAAATAATATGTTGGGAACATCCAAATTTTATAACCGATATAAAATCAGATTTAGATGAACAATTCTCAAAAATAATTTATTCAAAAAAGTGGCCTCTGTCTAAATTACCGTTAGCTATGAATCTTATATGGAAATTCATATACAAAATATAAAAATAATAATTTTAACATTTTGAAAAAAAACAACCCATATCTTAAAGAAATCGAGAAAGTTCTTCCAAGAATACTCTCGCTTATCGATAATGATACTAGTAACGATACATATGGTTTACTGGACAGATTATATTGGGGATGGAAGTTAATAGATTTCCCTAATGGAACTCCGCAAGGTGTAATTAATGGTTTTGCAAGATTATGGGTTAATGGAATTTGGCCATACGAAACAAAAAAAGAACTTTTTATTAATCGTATTAGTTCAATTATTTATGCCGCTTCAAAAATAACAAGATATGATGGAAGCCTAGAGGAGGCATTCCCATATGAAGGAAGTTATTGTGTTACAGCACTAATCGCATATGATACCTTAGTAACTATTGATCTTTTAACTCCAGAATTATCAACAGTTGAAACCAATGGATGGCTTAACATTGTAGAGTCATGGATAAATTTTTTGATCAAATCAGATGAAGAACATGCTCTAATAAGTAATCATTTAGCAACTGCAGCAGCCGCATTATTCCGGTGGGCACATATCGCGGATGGAAGAAATAGTCAAAATCTCGCCCGACAGAAAGGAGAACTCTTACTAAAAAGAATATTATTTTTTCAAAGTGAAAAGGAAGGCTGGTTTAAAGAATATGAAGGTGCTGATGGAGGCTATCAATCATTATGCACATATTATCTTGCTGATTTATTAGAAAACTTAAAAAAATATTCAAATCTAGAAAATCAAAATGAGATATTAATAAAAAAATTATCGGAAGCCTTAGAAAAAAGTTTAGATTTTCTTAAATATAATGTAAACCCAGATGGAAGTTTTGGTGGCATTCATGGAAGTAGAAATACAAGAATATATTGTCCGGGTGGACTTGAACTTCTATCAGACAAATTTCTTATCGCAAGATTAATTAGCAAAAGAATGGAATCAAGCATTAACAATATGGAAGTTGTTAATCTATCAACTATAGACTTTGGCAATCTTTCTCCTATTTTTAATAGTTATTGCATGGCGGCCGTTATTTGGGAAAAAAGAAATAATAATAAAGATCATTTAAATATTTCAAGTCTGAATAATAAATTGCCATGCGATCTAGAAAAAACACATACAAAATATTTCCCAGAAACTGGTATATATATTCATTCAGCCAAAAGGCAATATACAGTTATCTCAATATCTAAAGGTGGTACAGTAATGCACTTTCGCTGTAATAAATTAAGTTTAATAAATTGTGGAGTTAGAGCAAAAATAAACAAACTCCGTGAAGTTAGTACTCAGGCTTGGAATATAGATAATAAATTTTCTTTAAATAAAAGTAGCATAACAATTACATCTCAATTTTATGAACTTAAAAAATCATTACCAAGTCCCTCTAAATTTATAGTTTTAAGGATTTTAGGTTTGAGTATATTTAAAATAAGATTTATAAAAGAATTTTTCAAAAGGATTTTAGTTAACCTTCTTATAAAAAATAAAAAACGATACGATATCTACAATAAAAGAACAATAATAATTGGAGAAAAAATAACTATTAAGGATGAACAACTTAGTAAAAGAAAGTTATACTCTGTTGATAACAATAATTATTTTATTTCTATACATATGGCAAGCCAAGGTTATTGGCAAATTCAGGATGAAGGATCATGATTCCAAGATTCAAACCAGATATAAATCATAAAGAGATCTTAGGGCTTTTTAATGTTCAAGATAATGCAGTAGAACATTTTGAAAATATTTTTAAAAGGAAATTTAAAGCAGTTGATGCAATTGCTTTTCCTTATGGTAGATCTGCGCAATGGGCATTTTTCAAATCATTAAATATAAAGAATTCAGAAATTATAATGCCCGCATATACATGTTCAGTAGTTGCTCATGCAATAAGTTTAAGTGGAAACAAACCAAAATTTATTGATATTAATTTGGCAGATTACAATATGGATTTAAATCAGCTGGAGAATTCAATAAATGAAAATACACGTGCCATAATTGCAACTCATACTTTTGGATATCCACAAAATATAGAATGGATTGAAGATATTATTAAAAGAGCTGAGAAAAGGTTCGATAGAAAAATATGGTTTATTAATGATTGTTGTCATGCCTTTGGAGCTAAATGGAAAGAGACATTAATTGGATCTTCAGGAGATGTTGCCGTTTATGCATTTAATATCAGCAAGCTAATAACAAGCATATTTGGAGGGATTCTGACTTTTCAAGACAAATCATTAGCTTCAAAAGTTAGATCATTTAGAGACAAGCATTACAAATCTCCTTCCTGGAATAAAAAAATCTCAAGAAGAATTTATCTTTTATTAGTATATTTTTTATTTAATAAAAAATCTTACGATTTCTTATGGTATTTAAAAGAAAATACCACTTTCTTAGATCATCTAACAAAGTCATATCATCTAGATAATAAGATACATTTCCCACCAGATTATTTAGATCTAATGTTGCAAGTTGAAGCCTCTGTGGGAGCTATTCAGCTACAAAAATATGATTCGATTATAAGAAATAGAATAAAAAAAGCCTATGAATATGATTTAACTTTACCTAGAAAGGAAGGTTGGATATTCCCCCCAATTATTAAAGGAGCAACTTACTCTCATTATACTGTGAGGGTAAAAAATAGAGCTAAGGTAATAAAAGATTACGCAGCAAAAGGTATTGAATTAGGAGAACTTATACAATATAGTATTCCTCACTTATCTTCTTATTGGGAAGATGGTTACAATAACAAATTTCCAAACTCGTTGGAAGCAAGTAAAAGTACGATTAATTTTCCACTATAGATATTATGAAAACATTGGTAATATTAGGAAATGATAAGATTGTCGGTCGAGCTCTTAAAGCAATATATCACTTAAAAGAGAATCAAATTGCATGTGATAAGTCAACCAATTTCAAAAGAGTAATAAAACTTTTAAATAGTAAAAAGCTATCTATTTTTTTATTTTTTAAGATGTTTCTGGCTGAAATACTCAGGAAAGGTGAGAAACCTAAAAAAAATATACTTACCATAAAATCAAATAAAACTTTACTTGAATTATTAAAAAAAATAATTATGACAAAGTAGTTTTATTTAGAGCTGGCCTTATAGTAAATAAGCAAGTATTAGAAACTGGAATAAATATATTAAATATTCATGCAGCAAGTTTGCCAAATTTTGCTGGTATTGGATCCATTAATAAAGCTTTAATTAAGAAAATTTATTGCCAAAAAGCCACTTTACATAAGGTAGTAGAAAGTATCGATTCTGGAGAAGTAATATCTGAATTAGATTATAAGCTTGATCCCAAGAAATCATATTTAGAGAATGAAGATATTGCTTATTCTGCAGCAATAAAATTACTTATTAAAACATTAAATTAATTATCTAAGAAATGTCTATTATTTTAAAACTTGCTAGAGATTAAGAACATGTCATATGTATTTCCAAATTACAACTATTTTAGAGATTTTCTGACAATATATTATCTAAGAAAATCATGTTTAAATGACATGCGGTGAATAAGCTAATTATTAAAAAATTAATTCATTTTTTAGAAATATTAATTTATTTATTGAATTGATATCTATACAAAAATCTTGATGGTTCACATAATGATTGAATCTCATTGAACAATAATAGTGGTATAATTCAAAAAAAAGATCATAAGAAATGGAATTTATTAATCAAATACCTTTTCATAAATTATTAAACTTAACTTTTAAAATTAACTCTAATATAATAACTAAAACATATCATGATTAAGTGTGATACATGTTTAATGGGAGATGATGTAAGTAATTTTAAAAAAATTGGGAATAAGTGTTCTTACTGTCAACCTGCATTTAACACGATAAATAATGAGAAAGATTCATCCAAATATTTTGATGATATTTCATATTTAAGAAAAATTAGAGATGTTAATGATGGTAAATGTATAGTCGGATTAAGTGGAGGTGTAGATAGCAGCTACTTACTCATAAAAGCTATTGAATTTGGTTTAAAACCTACGGTTATTCACTTTGACAACACATGGAATACTTCACTAGCTTCCCAAAATATATATGAACTAGTAAACAAAGCAAATTGCGAATTAATTACACATATTGTTGATTGGAGTGAATACAGAAGCATTTATCAATACCTATGTGATATTGATTTTGTAGATCTAGAAATAATTTATGATAATTTAATGATGAGAATACTTATAGATTCTGCACTAAGGTGTTCTTCAAAATACATTTTAATTGGTAGCAATAAGTCTTCGGAATCAATAACCTTACCAAAAGAATGGACTTCATACAAAATAAATAAAAGATTTCTAAAAGATTGCTCATACAAAGCAAAAAAAAGTATTAAATCCACGAAATTTTGTGGTTTCTACGAAAGATATATAATCCCTTACATATTCAATGTAAATTTTATTGCACCACTTGATGCTTTTGGGTACAACAAAGAAAGTGCCCTTAGAACTCTTATTTCAAATTGGGGTTATAAAGATTATCCATATAAACATTATGAAAATACATTAACAAGATTTTATCAAGGCTATATTTTACCAACTAAATTTGGAATTGATAAAAGAAGATTACACTATTCTAGTCTAATAGTCTCTGGGCAATTAGATAAAAAAGAGGCATTAGAAATGCTTAAAGCTCCCACCTATGAATCAAAAAGTTTGCTAGATCATGACATGGAATATTTTTGTTGGAGAATGGACTGGAGCATGTCTGAACTGAAGGACTATATTGGAAGAAAAAAAAGAACTCATTCTTCATATCCTTCGGAATCTAATTTCTACAAGATCGCTAAAAGCATCTACTCTAAGATAAGAAAATGAAGAAAGTATCCATATTAAATTATTCTACTGGTAATCTAAATTCTATAGTAAATACCTTAAATCTTATAGGCTATAAAGTATGTACAGTAAGCTCAGCAGAGGAAATTAGCTCTTCAGAAGTATTATTATTGCCAGGTGTTGGTGCATTTGATCATGCTATGAAATATTTAATAAAAAATAATTTAGTTGATTCACTAAATCAACGCATTAAAAAAAACATGAAAACCATTGGCATTTGTTTGGGTTATCACATACTATGTAATAACAGTTCTGAAGGTTTATGTAGAGGACTTTCCTTTTTCAATTCAAATGTAAAAGAATTACCTCTTAATAAACTAAATGTAGGCTGGTCAGATGTTAATAGAGATAAAAACTCAACTCAATATTATTTTTGTAACAAGTTTTATGTTCCATTATCCTCTAAAACAAAAGCAACCTATATGTTCGAGGGCAATATTTACTCAGCTATGGAAGAATTTGGTAATGTTTACGGCATTCAATTTCATCCAGAGAAAAGTTATGATAATGGCAGAACTTTTTTAAAAGAATTAATAAATAGATAAATTGAAAAAAAGATTAATACCAACACTTAGCTTCATTAATGATATTCATTACAATACTATTTATAAAAATAGATTAAATTATCATGGAAATCTAGCAAACAACATTTCAATTTTTTCAGGATTAAATGTTGATGAATTAGCCATATTAGACATTTCAAAAAGACCAAATAAATTTAATAGCAAGATTTTAAAAACAGCTGTTAAATATTGCCAAGCGCCAATTTCTTATGGAGGGAATATAGGTTCTATTGAAATTGTAGACAAAATCTTGTCAATAGGATTTGAAAGAATAATCCTCTCTTCTCTACCAATAAAAAATAATAATTTAACAAATAATATTATTAAGGAGTATGGATCGAGTACTGTAATTTTAAAACATGATTTTTTAATAAAAAAAGGCTTAATTTACTTATTATCATTTCATCCTAAATTGGAGTATCACCTTCTTGACGAACAATTAATTACAAGATTAAAAAATTTTTCATCATGTGAGAGGATTCTGTCTTTCTATCAATCAGATGGATTAGACAATATAGCAAATATGAGTTTAGTTAAATCTCTTTATTCCATATTTAATTCATGCTCGGGATGCATTTCTTATTCAGGTGGAATATCAAGTATGGCTGAATGTGATTTATTATGGTCTTTTGGATTTTCTGGACTTTACTCAGCAACTTTTCTTTCTTATGCAAACAAATCAAAACATAGTAAGATTCCTCATTATCCAAGTAATAAATATTGGCATTTTAATTAATGTATGAAAAATTTTTCATATATATTTGGTGCTGAAATTCTCTCTAAGTTAATTTTATTTTCCCTAAGCCCGATATTAGCTAATACTTTAACTTCTGAAGAGTATGGGATAGTTGAATTATTTTTAACTGTATATACGGCTTGTTCATTACTCGTTTCACTTGGTCTTGATTCAAGTTTTTCTATACATCTTAATAAGTCAAAATCATTAAATTTAGTAGCTAAAAACTTTATATGGATGAGAATTTTCATCGCACTAATTTGTACTTTAGCTGCTATTTTATTGCTGATAATATACCAATTATCTACAAATAATTTTTTATTATATCTTTCTGCTGGTATATTTTTATCTTCCCTTTCTCAAATCTATTATCAGTTAAAAGAAATTTTTAGATTTAAAAAATTATTTCGGATTTATGCTCTTGATCAAGTAATAGCCTCTTTATTATTAATACTTATCTACTTGAGTATTTCTGCTGTTCATATAAGTTCCTTAACATACATAATTGCTTTAAGTTTAAGCATAATATTTAGTATATTTTTTCTTACCTTTAATTTAGAAAAAGGTCAAAAAAAATATAAACCAATTTTTATTAAAAAATTAATCAACCTAGATTTTTTAGAATATGCAAATATAATTTATAAACATACAAAAGATAAGATTGAAAACTATAAAGTCTATTTGAAGACTGGGATGCCTTTTTACTTATCTGGAATTAGTGAGTTCCTTTTTCAATTTGGAGATAAAGTTATAATCTTATCTAAACTTGATTTAAGTAACCTAGCCTATCTATCAGTTGCTTATAAACCTGTTGTTTTAATGTCACTTTTATCAGCAGCTGTTTTTAAAACTATTCAACCAAAGTTATATAATCAAATCTCGAACAATAAATTAAAGTTTTACATAAATGCATTAACAATATTTTCTAAATTATCTCTATCTATAGCCCCATTAATTCCATTATTTTGCTACTCATATATAAAATTCTTATATCCACCAGAATATGAAGCGTCAATATATCCATCAATAATTTTGTTTTCTGCTGCAACTATTTTCTCATATTACAATCCCCGATTTAGTCTTGTAGCAATGAATGAGAAATTAGGTATTGCATCTCCATATTTAATGCTTTCATCTGGAATAATAAATATAATTTTATGCTTAAGTTTAGTTGAAAAATATGATATTCATGCCGCATCAATATCTACATTTATAAGCTCAATATTTATTATTATTGGTTTAATATATTTCATCTCAAGATATAAATTTTTAGAAAATAAATCATTTCATAGAAAAAAAATTAAACAAATAGATATTTCAATAATATTTTATATTCCATTAATTGTGATTTTAAGCTCATTAATATTTAAAACACTTTTAAATTTTGATTCGCTATCAATTGTCATAATATATATTACGACTGTGTTTATTTTTTCATCAGTTCTTTTATATTCATCATTTAGGCAACTTAAACACTTTGAATAAATATATTGAATGCTGGCTTTTATACTTAATTGTTTTATTCAAAAGCAGAAAGATAAAATGGTTAGCGAGTATTGATTCTCAATCATGTTTCGGCTTTTTTTGGTATAAAAGGCAGTTTAAAGCTTTATTATGTGAAGGAAAAAGTACATTCCTAAATAAAAATAAATATCCTAAACATAAACTTTGGCATTATCCATTTATATCAACTTATCTCTATACCAGAAGACCCCTATTATTTACTTTAATAACTTCACTTATTTGTCTTATAATTCCTTCTGTCTATTATTTCAATAATTTATATAGTCTTATTTTTGTTCTGATTATTGTACTTCCAAGTTATTTTATTCTTGGCAATATAGCAACTAGACAAAATTATCAATTATTAGGAATATTTCTTTTAATGATATTGATATTTCTCCTCTCTAATAATATTTATTTTTTATTTTCTCTCTTTTTAGCATTAATAATTCCTTTCATATCTCCTACAGCGTCATTAAATTTTTTAGGAATATCAATTATATTTTTAGTTTCATTCATTATTGGAAATCAATCAATCAATATTACCAATAGTCATATGATTCCTTTCATAATAGTATTAATTTCTTTTTTGTTTAAAGCATCTCCAATACTCTCATCTAAAAATCCAATAGATGAATTTAAGAAAATTATTTATGCAATTGCAATCCCTTCTAATAAGAAATCATCTAAACAAGTTTGTGATTTTAAAGATAGATTAAAGTCTTATTTTAAACTCTTAAGAGGATTGTTATCAAAATCTACTTTAGTAAATATATTCGAATGTTTATATCTACTTTATTTAGTAAATTCCAGCAATAATATTAATTATAATCTACTTTTAATAACTCCTCTATTCTTTTTGTTATTAAAAATTTTATATTCCTTAAAAGTAAGATATATGGATTATGAAAATATAGAAAGTTGTTATGTTTTTTCTTATATATATGCTTTATTAGGAACATCTAATCCATTTAATATTTTAGTTTTAATTTTATCTCTATATCCAATCTCTTTTAAAACATATGGTTTTAAATTTATTCCAGACCTAAAACAAAAGCATATAGATAAAATACTCTTAAGTTATATACAAATAAAAAATTTTTTATTGAATATAAATGATAAATTAAACCTAAATGCTGAATCTGAAAACACCTTAGTATTTCAATCTAACTTTAATAATAATCAGAATCCTAGATTTCACTATGCTTCATTCCCTCCGTTAGATCTATTACTTTATCTGAATGAAGAAATTAATTATTCAAACACAATAATTCCTGATAATTATTCATTAATTTCTAGTGAAAGAGAATTCAGGAATAATTCTTCTGTCTATAATGATATTTCTAAGGAATTGATTGAAACTATAATTACAAAAAACAAAGTTTGTTATCTAATATCTACATCAAATAGAAATCCTTTTAAGACTTCCTTATATGATATTCAAATATTGTCAAAATCAGATGAAATCTATAGTCCAATGCCTGCATCAAGCGAATTTAAAAAAGTACATTTATATCTAATAAAGCTAAGTCAATAAAAATGAATAATAAAATAACTAAAAATGAATCTTATATTTTTAATATAATAATTTGTTCCGTAGCACTTTATCCAACAATAGAAAGTCTACCAATAACAAATATAAATTTTGTTATGAGTGTAATCTATTCTTTAATTTTTATAGCTTTTTTAATTTACTTTAGATTTAAAATACTTCTTATCTCTTTTTCTCCTGTTTTATTTCTTTCAATAATACCTTTAATAATATCAATTTTTGTTCCATTTCTTATTGAGCAATATATTGACAAGGCCTATCTTTCTTTTTTGTTGCTACTTTTTTTTATTATCCCACTTTATAACTATATTATAAAATCCTATCTGAATAAGAATTTTTTTATAAATAATCAGTTTCGATATATCTTACTTTTTATATCACTTATTTCTATATTAATATGCAATGCAAATAAAGGATATTATGGCTACGTCACTGGAGGAGGGGGGAACATAAATAATGTATTAGCTACTATAATTCCCACTTTTTATATAGCTACATCTCCATTTAATAAAGGCTTAAATATAAATACTAGATTATTTTTTCTATTTATAACCTCTATTTTTTCATTAATTATTTACACAATAGATGCTAAATATAGTTTTCTAAGTCTGTTAATTTATACAATATTCACTTTATTTACTATTATTCCGCGTTTAAAGGGTTATGTTATTTCAAGAAATCTAATTTTTTGGGGAATAGTGTTTACTTTTTTTCTCCAAATTATTTTTTATATCTCTTCTTTAATTAGCACGACGGATGGAGAATTTGTGCTTTTTGATTTAGATATACTTTTCTCCTTGCCATATTACAACTCAATTTCCTATCGATTACTTGTCTTTTCTTATTTTTTTAAGGATTTATCTTTGAGATCTTTAAGTCATACTTTTGTCCTTGGCCATGGTTTTGGCTCACTCGCGCGAGAACTTACTTTATATGTGCCGCAATTAGGAGATAAAGTAGCAGAAGAAAGTTGGGCGCCTCATAATTTATTAATCCAATTTATTCATGACTTTGGTTTATTATTGCCATATTTTACTATTAAAAGTCTTTTAAAACCTTTGAGAATTAACTTATCAATAATTTATATATTTAAGAAAATATTACAACCATTAATACTTCAAAAACTATTTTTTATATTGTTGGCACTGCTACCTCTTTTAGCCTGCGCTAATCCATATCAACCCTTCTCATCAATTTGGATATTTATTTTATTAATATACGATACGTTTGCAACAAAAAAAATAGCTTAAAATAATAATAATTTTTTTTTTCATTTTAAAATTTCAATACCCACTTA
>MDTG01293743.1_pt1 | contig 17606 bp, 13 predicted proteins | sample 811421 | NCBI WGS metagenome assembly MDTG01 (sample SAMN05326645, study PRJNA326480) | marine metagenome | isolation source: seawater | place: Pacific Ocean: South East | collected 2011
CACCAGCAAGATACTCAAACCCCCTTTAGTGGGGTTGATGGCTTAGAGGTCAAACGGCTTGAAACCAAGTTACACATGCCGCTTTTGGCACGCTCTTCCTTTGCCGGTGACTGGTTTGCCGCCGCGCAATTGACCGAAAATCGGTTCTTATTGTCGGGCACTACCTCAGCAAAACGTCGCTTGTATCGTTTTTCAATTCCCATTGAGTATGAGGCGTCTCAGGCAGGTCGTTGGCAGCATGTCTTTCAATTTGCCCCCACTTATTTTACCGATGAGTCCTTGATTGATCAGACCCGCTATGTGAATGCTTTTGCTTGGCAAGTAAGTTATCGCGCTAATCGCAAAGTCAGTTGGGTGGCGGGTGTGCGCCAAGACGCCTTGTTTGGTGATACCCAGATGTATCCAATATTTGGCTTGCAATCCAAGCCTTATCGTCAGTTCTACCACCATTGGGTTTTCCCCAATATTTATTCACAGGTAACGCTTAAAAAAGGGTCCAGTGTGCGATTGTTTATGCAACCTGAAGGGGGAAATTGGCAATATCGTGAAAGTGATGGAAGCACCGCGAATCTTGTTTTTAATCACTGGGAACTGGGTATCGCCTGGTTGCGCCCGCTTCGATCGGCATTGCAATTGAAACTTGAAGTTGGCCTAACCATGAGAGGGGAGGCGAATATTGCGGGGGCCGATGGTGAGCTAGGCGATGGGTATTTTTTTCTAGTGGGCTTACAAAGTGCCTTTGCAAGATAAGGTGTTTAAAGGGTTGAAGCCACGGCTATAAGCTTGTGCGATTGTATGGCACAATCCGCCCTTTGAAATTAATGCGAAGCCGTCATGACCTTCTTAAAACGCCATTGGGCAATTCCGTTATTTGTTCTCGTCTCTATTTTCTTTTATTCGGTTCCACAATTTGATATGTGGGTTGCAGGTTTATTCTGGCAGCCTGACGTGGGTTTTGAATTAAATGAAAATCCAATTGTGCAGTTTGTATATGTCGTGTTTCGGTACATGCCGCACTTCTTAGTCCCTGGATTACTCATCTTATTAATGCTGCCTTGGCTTAAAAAATCATTGCAACCGTCCCGCAAATATTCCGGCTTTTTATTAGTCGTATTACTGGTTGGCCCTGGGATTATCGTTCATCCTATTTTAAAGGATAACTGGGATCGCCCACGCCCAAGAGACATTCAGCAATTTGGCGGCCAAGCCCAGTTTAGCCCTGCCTTTGTAATGGCAGACGAGCCAGGTAATAACCAAAGTTTCGCCAGTGGCCATGCGGCCATGGGCTTTTTCTTCATGGCGTTTGCCTGGGTATTTCGTCAACGTCGCTATTTATTGGGTGGGTTACTGATCGGCGCCATAGTGAGCCTAGGACGGATCGTACAAGGGGGGCACTTTGTCAGTGACATTGTGACGGCAGGCTTCATTGTTTACTTCACCTGCCAAGTGGTCGGGCACTATATGCTAGGGCATAGCCGCATCAAACCTGATCAGGATTGATCTATCTATTTTAACGATCTAAATGTGCAAATTATTGCGCTATTAGATCGATAGAATTGTTTTAAACTTGCTTCAACGTTAAATAATTCCTGAACTTGGAGCAAGTATATGAGTACACTTCTACAAATAAACAGTGGTATCTTTGGTGATCACTCAAACTCAACCGCCTTGGCCAATGAGTTCACTAGCCAATATCTCGCCCAACATCCAGATGCACAGGTGGTATTAAGAGACCTTATTTCTGAGCCAATTGCCCATCTTGATGCCAATACCATCGGAGCGTTTGCCAGCGATGAAGCGTCACGCACACCAGAACAACAAGCCATTTTAGACTTTAGCCAGCAGTTAATTGACGAGCTATCATCAGCGGATGCAGTGGTGCTGGGTTTACCTATGTATAACTTTAATGTGCCGTCTCAGTTAAAAGCGTATATGGACCAAGTGGCCCGTGCCGGTATCACATTCAAATACACTGAAACCGGACCGCAGGGTCTATTAGCGGACAAACCGGTTTATGTGATTGCAGCTCGTGGTGGTTTTCATCAAGGCCAAGAAACGGACACGCAAACCGGATTTGTGAAAACCTTCTTTGCTTTTCTTGGTATTAACAATGTGCAGTTTATTTACGCTGAAGGTGTCAATATGGGTGACGAGGCAAAAGCATCGGCTTATAGCGCGGCAAAAGACGCGATCTCAAAAACATTTGCTTAATCGAGCAATGCTGCCTAAAAATAAAGCCGTCTATGGCGGTTTTATTTTAATAACTTTTCGATCCAGTATTTACACTCTGTAACCCCCCACTCACGCAATGCCTACAAAATCGCCTATTTATTGTGGACCATCACGGTTAATCTGATAACAGGTTCACAGCGAGGGACATAGTTATGTTACGTCCTGTAGATATTCATAAAAGCTATTTAAAACATCTCACCGAATTTGCTGAGCAACACGGTGTCACCATCAGTTGTGATATTCGCAATGAGCACGGTGCTGTGATCATCCCTAAGGGTCGAAAACTGGACTCGGACCTCACTGAAAAAATTGCTAATCATTCGTTAAAAATTCCACTCGAACAGTGTATTACGTTAAACCGAAATTTTGATGGTCGCGCGCTGTGGCATGGGTATGACAATGTATTTAAGCACTACCCTGACATTGCTTTATTTCATCAGCGCTGGGAATTAGACGCATCGCTTAAAGCCGCATGTGCCTTCTATCAAGAATTTCCTTTGCTGGTACAAAAAATTACCATCTTAAAAACCACCATGCCGCGTTTATTTAAACAAGCCATTTATAGTGCGTACATCAGTTTGGCCATTGCCAAGCAACTAGGTGCACCAAAAGAAGAATGCAGTGCTGCATTTTTGGCAGGATTGATACACGACATTGGTATATTACATCTCGATTCTGATTTACTTAAGACGAACGGTGAATACACTCCCGAGCAATGGCATGCCATGCAGCGCCATACCCTAATCGGCCATGACATATTAAAAACCATCGAACACATGCCCAATGTGATTGCCAAAGCGGTACTTGAACACCATGAGCGGGTTGATGGCTCTGGCTATCCGTTTTCTAAGAAAGGATTAGAGCTGTCGGTAATGGGACAAATTGTGGGCATGGCCGACACGTGCATTGCGCTTTATCGTCGTGAGCTGGCGGGTAAAAACTTAAGTATTGATTGCCTGTTGCCCATCTTGCAACTTAACCCAGACATGTATTGCCGAAAAGTATTTCATGCCACGGTATCGTTAATTAGTGACATTAAATGGCCCATAAACCGAGTTTATAGTGATGAAAAAATGCCAGAGCTTATGAGCCGTTTGAAGTTGGAAAACGAATGGATACATCACGATTATAGTGTGTTGTATGGATTAGTGACCAGCGTGCGCCCACATTTAAACGATGGGAAGCGCAGTGCCATGTTAATTAACATGTCAAAGCGTATTCATCGCTGCCTAGTGGGTTCCGGTATCTTACAAAAAGAGCATAACGACTGGATGCTCAGCAGCTTTGTGTCAAATAATCAGGAAGATTATATTGCCATTGAACGCTTAGAAATTATGTATGGCGAAATTAAATGGCAAATGAAACAGCTTAAAAAACTATTATTTCTACTGTGGCGAAATCATCACTTAGAACACCCAGAGCTTGATAGGTTAGTGAAAAAAGGATTTATGCAAATTGAGCAATACCATAAACACCATACTGAGCCTGAGCTGCACTAGTGGCTGTGAACAAGCAGATTGAGCTGATAAACTAGAGCATCGATTGTATTTTGGGTGTAACCAATGGCTCTTCAATTTCAAATTGTTCCGGTAACTGCGTTTGAACAAAACTGCTCTATTTTATGGTGTGATGAAACCATGGAAGCGGTTGTCGTCGACCCTGGTGGCGATCAGCATAAAATTGAAGCAGCGCTGTCGGCTAATGGCCTAAAGCTCACCGCCATCTGGTTGACCCATTGCCATATTGATCACGCCGGTGCCACGGCCGATGTGTCTGATGCATTTTCAATCCCTATTATTGGTCCGCAAAAAGAAGAGCAATTCTGGATTGATATGTTACCTCAGCAAAGTGCCATGTTTGGTTTCCCCCAAGTAAAAACCTTCAGCCCTGACCGCTGGTTAGAGCAAGATGATACCGTGCAAGTGGGCAAGCAAGTACTGAGCGTGAAACATTGCCCAGGTCACACACCTGGTCATGTTGTGTTTTATAGCGAGACAGCGGAATTAGTGGTAGTGGGTGATGTATTGTTTAATGGTGGTATTGGTCGTACTGATTTTCCCAAAGGGGATCATCAAACATTGTTAAACGCCATTAAAGAGCAATTGTTTACTCTACCTGAGCCTACCCGTTTTATTCCTGGTCATGGCCCCATGAGCACCATCGGGCACGAGAAAAAGACCAACCCATTTGTAAAAATGTATGGCTAAAAAAAAGCCCCTACCGGCATAAGCCAGAGGGGCGAAGGGACTATGGTTTAGAACACATACATGGGGTAAATCAGTGTGTGTTCACAACAAAGCCAGCTTACCTTAGCTTAAGCATAAGAAGTGTTAAGACAACGTAAAGTTTAATAATGACCCGTAGGCCATTGTCACCAAAAGGAATGTTTCATGACTAAGCGCACATTAGAAATGACCGATGGTCTATATGACTATTTATTACAAACATCCGGTAGAGAATCTGACTTACTAAAAGAGCTGGCGGCTATTACAGCGCAAGATTCCATGGCAAGAATGCAAATCGCATCGGAGCAGGGTCAATTCATGGGGTTGCTGGTGAAGTTAATGGGAGCGCGCAACATTATTGAAGTGGGCACGTTTACCGGTTATAGCTCAATTTGCATGGCGCAGAATATGATCCGCCCAGCGCGCATGGTGTGCTGTGATATGGATGAGCATTGGACCAATACGGCGCAGCAGTTTTGGAAAAAAGCAGGGGTTGAGGATATTTGCCAACTGCATTTGGCTCCGGCCTTAGACACTCTACACAAGCTTCTAAAACAAGGAGAGGCTCGCACGTTCGACATGGCCTTCATCGATGCCGATAAGGAAAACTATGACCACTATTACGAAGCGTGCTTAAGACTGATCCGCCCAGGCGGTTTAATTTTAATCGACAACACATTGTGGGGTGGCAGTGTGGTCGACTTGAATAAACAAGATGTAGACACCCAAGCCATTCGAGCACTGAATAAAAAACTTCAAGCAGATCAACGGATCTCCCTCAGCCACTTACCCATAGCAGATGGGCTGACATTGTGCCTAAAACACTAAACGCTTTTAAGTGGCGAAGGTGAGTGCGGTAACAGTTGCGCACTAATGCCGCGCAAGTTGATCCACAGCATATCTTCTAATAAACGCTGCTGTTCTTGCGGTGTGTTTTGATCATAAAAGCCATCAATCATAAGCATGGCAATACCGTGTACTTTTGCCCAGCAGCTTCTTGCCAGTAACAAAGGGTCTTGCTGAATGAGATCCCCTCGCTCAACCCCATAGCTTGCTTGTTGCAAAATCACGTCAAAGGCGGTCATGCTGGTTTTGATTAATGCCTCATCGTGACAGTCCCGTTTTACCATGCCGCCAAACATTAGCCGGTAATGCTCAGGGTGCTTTTGAGCAAATTCCAAATAGGCCATGCCCAGCGCCATCAGTGCGCGAAAGGTATCCTCACCGTATTCACTGGCAGCATCCATGGTGGCTTGGGCTAAGCGGGCAAATCCTTGTTGGGCCAATAATGTGAGCAGGTGGGTTTTGTCATTAAAGTGTCGATAGGGCGCCGTTTGGCTCACACCTAAGTCACGAGCAACGGCCCGTAAACTGAGTTTCTCGACCCCTTGCTGCGCAATACGCTTAATGGCTGCGTCCATAAACGCACTGGCGAGGTCACCGTGATGGTATTGGGTTTTATTTAAAGTCATGTGGCCATTATTCATCTTATTGTTGACAGTGTAAACATCCAGATCTAGTATGTTTTCACTGTAAACATTAGATGCGATAACCCGCTTTGTCTTATATTTAATCGGAGGATGCCATGGGAAAATTTCAAGTGCTCGTTGGGGCAGCCTTATTCAGCTTAAGTACCTTGCTCCAAGCGCAACCCACATCGATTAAAGTGGCCCCCGCTGAATTTGAAAACCATGCCAAGCTGGTGGTAGCCAGTGGTGTGGTGCGACCCATCTCTGAGCAAACGTTGAGTTTTAAAGCTCCTGGCATTGTCAAAACAGTGGCGGTAAAACAGGGCGAGCGCGTTAAAAAAGGCCAGCTATTAGCCCAATTGGAGCTCGAAGAAATGAACGCGCAAGTGGCGAAGGCACAGGCCATTCTGACGGATGCCAAGCGTCAACTGGCTCGTTTAACCGCGCTTGAGGGCAGTCAATTAACCTCGGATGAGCGTATTCGACAAATTAAAACATCCGTAGACGTGGCGCAATCCGATTTAAGAATTGCCCGCTTTAATCGTAAGTACGCAAACATCCATGCTCCCGCCGATGGTCGCATTCTCAGCCGTCATATTGAAACCCATGAGCTGGTGGGCAGTGGACAGCCTGCTTATGTGTTTGCCGACGAACAAAAAGGCTGGAGCGTTAATATGTCGGTGGCCGATGTGGATGTGGTCATGCTGAATATTGGTGATGAAGCCATCATTGAGTTAGATGCTTACCCAGGTGAGCAGTTTCGGGCAACGATTCACGAAATCGCCGGTCGTGCCCATAATCGTACGCAAACCTTTGAAGTGGATTTAATCATTCAAACAGATCGTCGCTTATATTCGGGCTTAATTGCCCACACTGAGATTACGCCAAGCTTGCAAACCCATGTGGCCAAAATTCCCATGAGCGCCTTAATCCAAGCAAAGGGCCATGAGGCTGAGCTGTATGTGATTAACGAAAAAGGTCATGCACAGCTGAAAACCATCCAACTGGCCTATGTGGATGCAAACTTTGCTTACATCAAAACCGGTATTAACCAAGGTGAGCAGGTTGTTATTGAAGGCGGCTCGTTTATTACAAACGGTGAAGACATCGCCATTGTGAACCGATAGGGGCGAATCATGAAATTACCTGTACTGGCCATTGATAATCACCAAATGAGTTATTTATTGGTGAGTATCTTAGTACTGCTGGGCATTGTCTCTTATATGACCATGCCAAGGGCCGAAGATCCGCAATTAGACTTCCCATCGGTTTCTATTATTGTGGTGAACCCTGGCACCAATCCAAAAGACATGGAGTCCTTGGTTGTAGACCCGATTGAATCCGCTGTGAATGAACTTGAAGATATTAAAGTCATTAAAACCAATATCGAAGATGGTCTGGCTCGCTTTGAAGTGGAGTTTTTGTACGGCTCTGACCCGGACGAAAAATACGATGATGTACTCACCGCAGTGAATAATATTCGAGCACAATTACCCAGTGGCATTGTTAAGCTGGATATTAAAAAAATCTCCCCCAGTGAAGTGGGAATTTTGCAAATTGCACTGTCCTCTTCAGAGCATGACTTTATAACCTTACGACGCATGAGTGATGAGCTAGAAAATAAACTCGAGCGAATCTCGGGTGTAAAGCGTATTGATGTTGAAGCCTTACCGGACATGGAAGTTCAAATATTATTAAAGCCCGCCAAACTGCATGCCCTTGGCATCAGTTTACAAACGGTCTATCAGGCGGTTAACAGTGCGTCGTTAAATATCCCTGGTGGCCATGTGCATGCAGGTGGTCGTCGCTTTAGCGTTTTGACCAGTGGTGACTTCAAACAATTATCTGAAATTGAAAATACGGTCATCACAGCCATTGATGATCAGCCAATTTATTTACGCAACATTGCCAGTGTGGTTATTCGTGAAGGGCTACCTAGCTACCGCGGGTTTTATCATGGTAAGGCCAGTGTCTTTTTAAGTGTGATCCAGCGTGGCGGTAGCAATATTTTTAACGTCAGTGAAAAAGTGAAAAACGTATTAAATGATTATAAGCAGTCGTTAGCCGGTGATGTGCAACTGCATATTATTAATGATCAAAGTATCAGTGTTGAAAAACGTGTAAATGGTTTTTTTGCCAGCTTATTACAAGGCTTACTGTTGGTGGCGATCGCCTGTGTATTGGTATTGGGCCGTGGGCCAAGTTTTGTGGTGGTCATGGCGATTCCGGTTTCCATTTTTATTGCCATTGGTTGGTTAGATTTAACCGGTTTTGCCTTACAACAAATGTCCATTGTGGGCTTGGTGATCGCGCTTGGGTTATTAGTGGATAACGCCATTGTGGTGGTTGAAAACGTCATGCGTTTACAGCGTGAAGGACAATCACCTGAACAAGCTGCCAAGCGCGGCAGCTCTCAAGTTGCCTTGGCGATTATTAGCGGCACCCTGACCACGGTATTGTCATTTGTTCCCATGCTTTTGATGCAAAATGGTTCGGGTATGTTTATTCGCTCCATGCCGGTGACGGTTGTTTTAACCTTATTGGCGTCTTTGCTGGTGGCTTTAATTTTAACCCCCTTACTCAGTACGCGTTTGCGCTGTAAGCAAACGGGGCCAACTAAGATGCAAACCCGTTTAGATACATTAAGTGCTGGCCATTATGCCCAAGCATTGGATTGGGCGTTAAACCGTCCTAAAAAAATTATCTCCATTGCGTTGGCGGTATTTATATTAGCGCTGGCGTTGTTTCCTTTTATTGGGGTGAGCTTATTTCCTAAAGCGGAAAAACCCATGATCTTGGTAAATTTAGAATTACCAGAAGGCGCCAGCTTTTCGCAAACACAAGCCCAAGCCAAAAGCATAGAATCTATCTTGTTAACTAAAGAATTAGTGCAAGATGTGGTGGTGAATGTGGGTCGGGGTAATCCTCGTATTTATTATAACGTCAGCCCAAATCGTCAAACGCCTAACTTCGCTCAGTTATTTGTAAGGTTAGAAGCCAGTGATTTAGCCATTGTGGAACCGTTTGTTGAATCATTGCGTTTAGAGTTAGGTGCGTTATCGGGTGTGCGTGTATTCATTAAAGAATTTAACCAAGGCCCGCCCGCAGAAGCTCCCATATCCATTCGGGTGCTTGGCGATGATTGGCCATCCATTAAACAAGGTGCCAACTTGGTCGAAGCATTATTTAACGAGCACGCGGGCACGGTGAATATTGAAAACCCAATTGGCAAACACAAGGTGGATATCAAACTAGACATCAATCGTGATAAAGCGGCCATGCTTGGACTGTCAGTGAACACCATAGACCAAACCATTCGTGCAGCATTAGTGGGCTTGCCTATGGGGATTTATAAGGATGACTTAGGAGATGAATTTACAATTATGCTTAAGTCCTCGGATTCCCTTGAACCGCAAATCAATGCCTTTGATAGTTTGCAGCTACAAACCCCTTCTGGCGATATGGTGCCGTTAAAGCAGGTGGCCAGTATTGAATTGGCCAGCAGTATTCCACGCTTTCAACATCACAATACGCAGCGCATGGCGAGGGTGACATCGGATGTTCGCAGTGGCTATAACGTGGCCGATGTGACGGGTGATATAACCACGCAATTGGATCAACTGGCCTTACCAAAAGGGGTGAGCCTGTCCATTGGTGGTGAACAAGAAAACCGTCAAGAGTCCTTTGGTGGTATGGCGAAAGCCTTAATTGTGGCCATGTTAGGTATCTTTGCTGTGTTGGTAATGCAATTTAAATCCTTTAAACAGCCTTTGATTATTTTCAGTGCCATTCCGTTTGCGGCAACCGGCGCTTTTTTTGCGCTGTTTATCAGTGGTTATACGTTTTCATTTACCGCGTTTGTGGGTCTCACATCCTTGGTGGGCATTGTGGTAAACAATGCCATCATCATTGTGGATTACGCTAATCAAAAACTCAGGGAAGGCTCCGCTGTGTTAGATGCCATCGCCGATAGTGCTAAAGTGCGAATGACCCCCATACTGCTCACCACGGTTACGACCATAGCGGGTTTATTGCCCCTGACATTGAGTGGCTCAAGCATGTGGTCGCCTATGGGCTGGGCCATTATTGGTGGCTTATTGGTTTCCACCTTATTGAGCTTATTTGTGGTGCCGGTTTTGTATGTGTTGTTTACTGCAAAAACAGACGTGGACATGGCGTTAAATCCAGTATGAATGAACAGTTAACTGAACATGACAAAATGCTAGGCGGTGAGTGGTTTAACCCAACCGACCAAGACTTACGCCTGCGCCGTGAGCAGGCGCGACTTGCATGTGCGAAGTACAATGCGCATCCGAGTAAAGGCAATCTTAGGCACGTGACGCGATTACTTAAAACCAAGCCGAAGCAAATGGTCATTGAACCTGGTTTTCAGTGTGATTACGGCTCTAACATTTGTGTGGGTGAGAATTTCTTTGCCAATTTCAATTGTGTGTTATTAGACAGTGGTTTGATCACCATAGGCGATAACGTATTACTGGGCCCCGATGTGCATATTTATACGGTGGATCACCCTCGTGATGCGGTGCAACGCCGGCAGGGTTTATGTCAGGCTCAGCCGGTGGTCATTGGCGATGATGTCTGGATTGGGGCTGGGGTGAAAATCTTACCCGGTGTCAGCATAGGTGAGGGGGCCATTATTGGCGCTAACACCCTTGTTAAGCGTGATGTTACGGCGTTTTCTCGTTATATGGGTGATGCTCAATAAGTCTGCCTTAATGGGCTCGTTGCCTATTTAAAAGCGTCTACACTGAAGGTATGACGTTATCTTTGTTACACACTAACCGCTTTGCCACCATGGTGGTTGCGGTTTTAGCTTATTACCTGGCGGGTTTAATTGGCTTGCAGTTGGCGATCCCCCTTGGTTTTGCCTCTGCGGTTTGGCCAGCTTCCGGTGTGGCATTGGCACTGGCGGTTATCTTCCATGCTCCCTCTGTCATTGTGGGGACGTTTCTTGCGTCGTTTTTACTCAACTTACAACTCGTAATGAAGGCCAGTGGTGACGTTAATGTGTCTTTGGCGGTTGTGCCTTTTTTCATTGCTTTAGGTGCAGCTTTACAAGCAGGTGTTGGCGCGAGGTTGTTTCGTTATTTCTCAAAGCAGAAGTTAACATCGGATATGGCTCACACCATTACCCGCTTTGCGAGTATTGTGGTGCCCGTTGGTTGTTTGGTGTCAGCATCCGTTGGTGTGGCTACACTGCGAATTAATGATGTTATTTCCAGTGATGAAATGCTTTTTTCTTGGTTCACCTGGTGGCTAGGGGATGGTATTGGTGTATTACTATTTACCCCTATGCTGATGGTGATATTAGCGGACAAACGATATTTTAAATTTTCACGACGATTTCAGGTGGTTGTACCCACTGTCTTTATTTTTAGTTGCTCAAGCGCATTGTTTTTCTGGTCGGTTAATAACACGCAAGAAGCATTGCAAAGTGAATTTGATCGTAAAGCTAAGCGCTATTCTCAAAATATAGCAGAACGTTTAGAGCTTTCTAAAAGTAAGGTGCAATCCTATCAAGCGTTTTTTCAAGGCAGTAACTATATTTCCTATAATGAATTTGAACAGTTCTCAAAAGCGTTACTGGGAAAAGTAAACACCTTACATGGTGTCGGTTGGACTGAGATCACGCCTCATCGTGAGCGTAAAAATACAGTCAACGCTCTTCGAGAGCAGGGTTATCCTGACTTTGAATTTACAGCGCCAAGTCAAGACGGCATGGTTAAGCTTGGAATCAAAGATGTTTATTACCCGGTTTTGTATGTTTACCCCTATGAACAAAACCGCCGAGCATTAGGGTTAGACTTGTCTGAGTTACCCGGTCACCTAGATATTTTAAACAGCATTGAACAAACCGGTAAAGGCCGGGTCACGCCGCCCATTACACTGGTTCAAGAAAATGAAAATGAACGTTCCTTTATTATTTATTTGCCCGTTTGGAAGAAATACACAAATAATGAAGAGTTAAGGGGATTTATAAGCGGTGTATATCGTGCAAGTGGGATACTGGGTAGCGTGTTAAATGATGCTCAGAAACATAATATTGGCATACTCATTTCAGACATATCTTCTAAGTCGGGTGCTGAAGTGTTAATTGAAAGAGCGGTCTCTGCTCATTCATTTATAGAGGCCAATCAATTTACAATTGATTTTCATGGCTCTCAATATCAGATCGTTATTTCACCCAGTGCTGAGTATGTGTCTAATGTGAATGATTGGGTGAGCTGGGTTATTTTGATTTGTGGATTTTTTATATCAGCCTTGGTGCAGGCGTTTATTTTGATGATGTCAGGGGCCATTGAACACACAAATGAAATGGTAAAACGAAAGACAAAACAATTAACGTTGGCCATAGAGAAAGCACAGTCCGCCAGTCAGGCTAAGTCGATGTTTTTAGCCAATATGAATCATGAGTTACGCACGCCTCTCAATGCCATTATCGGGTTGGTGACCCTGTGTTTAAAAACAGACTTAAGCAATAAACAAGCCTCCTACCTGCAAGATGCTAAGCTTGCGACGCATACATTGATGTCCTTGATAAACCAATCTTTAGATTATGCAAAAATTGAATCTGGAAAACTTGAGCTAGAAAAAATAGAGTTTGATTTATCTGACGTAATTAAAAAAATATATGCCGTATTTCAAATGCAAGCCAAACAAAAAGGCATTGATTTTAAATTGATCATAGATACCCATATCAATCGAATGTTAATGGGTGATCCATTAAGAGTTGAACAAGTATTGTTAAACCTATGCAGTAACGCGTTAAAATTTACCGACGTTGGCAGTGTCTCCATTAATGTTACTGCTAAAACAATTTCTCATCAGCATGAAGAAGTAATCATCCGAATTAAAGATTCCGGCATTGGTATATCCAAGGAGCAACAGGCCACTTTGTTTCAATCGTTTCAGCAAGCCGATAATACGACAACGCGAAAATACGGTGGCACGGGTTTAGGCCTAGCCATCAGCAAACAGCTGGTGGAATTAATGGGAGGCCATATTGTTATTAATAGCGAAATCGGTAAGGGTTGCGAGTTTGTGATTACCCTTAGGTTGCAAAAAACTCAGCAATCGACCACGTTTACTAGCCAAACCATTGAGCAAGGGTATCTAGCCGATGAGAGTGCGGATGAAACTGATAATAGAATTGAGATAGCAAGTGCGTCTGAATCCAAGCAGAAGATGAGCTTGCATGGGGTTAGAGTTTTATTAGTAGAAGACATTGAAATAAACCGTATGATCGCCACCGAACTGCTGGAAAGTTATGGTGCCAAGGTGACTCAAGCCTGTGACGGGCAGCAAGCGGTTGATACATTAAAGTCAGACAATGATTTTGATGTGGTCTTGATGGATATTCAGATGCCCGTAATGGACGGTCTACAGGCCACAAAAGTCATCAGAGCCGTTCCCCAATTGGCTAAGATACCGATTCTAGCCATGACCGCCAACGCCATGAATGAGGATATTGATAACTGTCATGCTGCAGGCATGAATGGTCATATTGCTAAACCCATTCACATGGTATCGAGCATTTTAGCGTCTCTGCCTGGCCCACAAGCGCAATCCTAACCTAGGGCTAAAGGCATTATTCTGCTATTATTAGTCACTAATCGCCCTTTGGGGCATGAATATTTTTAGGCCAATTTATGAAATTATTGATTCGCAACCTTGCCCGCACCACCACAGAAGACGAAGTGAAGTCTTTGTTTGAGCCATTTGGTGCTGTGCAGTCTTGCACGCTTGTGATGGATGCACAGACAGGCACCTCAAAAGGTTTTGGCTTTGTTGAAATGCCAAACCCTGGTGAAGCCAAGGCGGCCACTAAAAATTTAAATGGGATGGAAATCGCGGGCAATACCATCCGTGTAAAAAAAGCGGAAGATAAGTAATCCCAGATTTAGTTTAACCATAAGAGATTCTATGACTATTCAAGAAATCAGTGTTAGCAATAACCAGAAAAAAACCATTCAAAAAGCGCTGAAAAAATCCAAAGCCCTAATTGAAGAAGAAAACGGTGATCTGGTGTTAGATCAAGAAAGCTATTTTGAATGGTGTGATGATACGGGTAAATACCCTCTAGAAGACATCATGCCAGACCAAGACTTTGATGATGATGCGCAATACATTGTCTTTGTATAAGTCAAAATAGGCTTGAAATAGGTGATGGTGAGAACAACGCCATCAATCTATTTTACCCATAAAAAAACGGAGCGAATGGCTCCGTTTTTTTATGGCTTGAATATGTGTCAGGTTATTTTGTTTTAGGTAAATCCCAAACCGTTAAGCCGGTTAAATCTTTTTCGGTTTTAAGTACTTTAGTGGCAACCACATAGGTGATAACAAACATGATCACATTGCCCACAAAGCCTGTGTAATACAGGTCAAATGGCACACTGATGGCATCTGGTAATAATTGGTTTTTACTTAGGATTGTCCATACGGTAAATACCATAGTGCTGACTAAGCCAGCCCAAGCGGCGCGTGCATCGCCTTTTTTGGTAAAGAAACCAATCAAATACAAACCTAATAATCCACCGCCTAGAATACTGGTTAAAATTGTGGCGGTATCTTGCAGAGTTTTGGTTTCGGCATGGGCCAGATAAATCGCCCCACTGATCATAAATATGGCGCTCAAAGAGGCAATGACCCAGGCCGCTTTTAAATAGTGTTTATCGTCTAGGCCTGGTTTTAAGTGGCGACGATATATATCCACCACCGATACGGTAGAAATAGCATTGATAGAGCTATCCAGTGACGACATGGCCGCTGCCAATGCAGAAGCAATCACGATACCGGCGACACCGGCGGGTAAGTGGTTGCTGATAAAATAAGGCAGAATTTGTTCAGGTGCGCGCTCGCCATTAAGCATTTCGCTGGCCGCCACCGCAGGGAACTCTTGGAAAAAGACAAATAAAGCGGTGCCTAAAAACATATAAAATGCCCAAATAGGCAAAGAGCTGCACACAGCCACAAACATGGCTTTACGTGCTTCGTGGGTGGACTTTGCGGCACAGTAGCGTTGCACGGTATTTTGGTTAGATGAATATTCGGTTAACCAAGCGATCAAACCAATAAATAACATCATGGTAATGGTTTTTTCGTCAAAACGTACCTCCCAGCCCACCGCCTTGAGTGTGCCGTCTTCCAGTACGCTGAAACTTAATTTATCAAACTGGTTTGCCACTTCAAAAATTTGCCCAAGCCCACCGGGTAACGCATCAATAATCACCCATAAACACAGTAACCCGCCCACTAGCAAAACAATGGTCTGCAATACATCGGTCCAGATGACGGCGTCGATGCCGCCAACAATGGTATAAATGGCCACAATAATACCGCCAATTAAAATACAACTAGTGGCACTTAACCCGGTTAACTCTTGAATGACCAACGAGAGTAAAAACAAGATCATGCTCACGCGTACAATTTGCGCAATGATAAACGCAATGGCGCCATACACACGAATACTGGGCCCAAAACGGTCTTCTAAGTACTCATAAGCGGATGTTACTTTGCCGCGTCTGAAGAAGGGCAAAAATAAATACGCGGCAATTAAAATCCCTAAAGGCAGCATTAGATTTGGCACAAATCGTAACCAGCTGGTTTTAAACGCATCCCCTGGGTAAGCCAAAAATGTAATAGAACTGATGGACGTGCCGACCAAAGATAAACCGATTACCCAGCCACCAAAGCTGCGACCACCCACAAAATATTCTTCGGTGTTGGTATTTTTGCGTGAGAAGTAAAAGCCAATGCCAGTAATGATCAGCAAATAGCCCACAAGGGCCAAAATATCTAAGGGTTGTAATGACACGGAGAGACCTTTTGTTTGGGTTCTTTTGTTTATTATTGGTGGCTTAGTTAAGCGGCGCACATGTTAACAAACTTGCCAGTTTAAGAGTATTTCTAAAATTTATATGATAATAATATTGCAAATAATATGTATTATCATTTAGTATTCTTGGCCTTTGATAGGTATGTAAAAGGTCTGATGTATGAAATTGAATAAATTATTATTAACCAGTGCCGTGACGTTAGGTGGGTTACTTATGGCTCAAGCCAGTGCGGCTGAGACACAAAGCATCACTGAAAAGAGTGAGGCCCAAGCGAAAGATCTAGAAAAAGTGGTGATCAAAGGGCAGCAGGATACAGGGTTTGCTGTGACGCAAATGAAAACCGCCACAAAATTAGACCTTTCATTACGTCAAACGCCTCAGTCGGTATCGGTGATCAGTAGCGAGCTGCTTAAGGACTTTCAATTAACCAGCCTAAATGATGCGCTGGCTTTGACACCAGGTATTCAAGTAGAAAAACCAGAAACCGATCGTATCTATTACATGTCACGGGGCTTTGAAATCACCAACTTCCAAATGGACGGTGTGGGCATGCCGTTATCCAATAACAACGTGGTGGGAGACATGGACACCGCCATGTTTGAACGTGTTGAAATTATTCGTGGTGCGAATGGTTTAACCGCTGGCGCCGGTAACCCATCAGCCACTATTAATATGATTCGTAAACGCCCAACCGATGCAACACAAGGCAGCGTGGGTTTCACACTTGGCTCATGGAATAAAGCCCGTTTAGATGCCGATGTGTCTGGTGCATTAACTGAAAAGGTGCGTGGTCGTTTAGTCGTAGCAAAAGAGAATAAAGAGTCCTATTTAGATCGCTATGAACAAGATAAAACCTTAGGTTATGGCGTAATTGAAGCGGACCTTGCACAGGGTATGGTGCTCACGCTGGGCCACAGCACTCAAGTTAATGATGCCGATAGCCCACTGTGGGGTGCATTGCCCTTGGTTTATAGCAATGGTACACCTACAAATTATGATCGCTCTACCAGTACCTCGGCCGACTGGAGCTATATGAATACAACTGAAAATCGTAGTTTTGCCGAACTGAAAAAATCATTCACTAACGGCTGGGGGATTGTGGCCAGTGCAAACTATGTGGAGTTAGAAACGGATTCTGAATTATTTTATTTATTCGGTACCCCTAACGCAGCAGATGAGTCCGGTGTGGCAGCCGCTTACGCCAGTGAATACGATTTGGATGAGCGCCAACAAATGCTAGAGGTATATGCATCGGGCCCATTTAACGCATTTGGCCAGTCCCATGAGTTAGTGGTAGGGGCGAACTATGCGCAATCACGTGTAAGCCAGGTATCTCTTTATGATGACACCACCATAGCAGGTTTTGCCGACCCATCGACATTAACACAAATTAACGTGCCGGAATTTGATGGTAACTATCCTCGACCGGATTTTACCAACGACGGTGGTGGCGGTGTATTTGAAGACACCCAAACCAGTGTATTTGCCACATCAAAATTGCAATTAACAGATAACAATCTTTTCATACTAGGTGGTCGTTTAAGTGAATGGGAAAGCGAAGGCAATGCTTACGGTGCAGAGCGAGCAACCAGCGAGACAGTGTTTGTTCCTTACGTGGGTTTTGTTCACGACCTTTCATCTCAGTTATCTGCCTACGCCAGTTACACAGAAACGTTTTTGAATCAAACGGAACTGAATGCGGATTTAAAACGCCTTGATCCAAAAACAGGCATTAATTATGAACTGGGCTTAAAGGCTGAAATCAATGCATTGAATGCCAGCTTTGCTGTGTTTCAAACGAAGCAAGATGACGTAGCTAC
>MDTG01063439.1_pt1 | contig 17605 bp, 13 predicted proteins | sample 811421 | NCBI WGS metagenome assembly MDTG01 (sample SAMN05326645, study PRJNA326480) | marine metagenome | isolation source: seawater | place: Pacific Ocean: South East | collected 2011
ACCCGATGGCCTACCCCCATGGCTCACACAAGGCGACCTCGACGCATACGCCCAAGCATTCATCCGAAGCGGCTACACAGGAGGACTCAACTGGTACCGAAACCTCCACCGAAACTGGGAACTCACCAAACCATGGCGACACGCACCAATCACCGTCCCAACACTATTCATGACAGGCACCAAAGACATGGTATTGGCAAGCTCAGGACCCGTAGATGAAACCCACCCAATGCTCGCATTCCAAGCACAATACGTGCCAGACCTACGCATATCATTCATTGAGGGAGCCGGACACTGGAACCAACAAGAAAAACCAAAGGAAACAAACACAGCTTTGCTCGAATTCCTCGCTGAGGTTTCACCAACAAATTAACGGCCTCGGTTCATTCGCTCCTGCATATCACGAGGCATACCAAAGGGCTGCGTCCGCTCCCAGAATAGCGACTCCTCACGAGAACGCTCATCACCACCAGCAATCAACTTCTTCACGATCCGGTTTGTATCCCACGAATTCTCACAAATCTCACCAGCCAATGAATCAACAAAAGAATCCAAATCATCATCCGGAACAGCATGATCAACCAACCCAATCTCAGCAGCCTGCGAACCCGTAATACGCCGACTCGTAAACATAAGCTCCTTTGCAGTTGACCGACCAACACGCTCCGGCAACCGTCTACTCATACCCCAAATAGGAACCAAACCCCACTGCCCATGCGTATCACCTAGTTTGGTGGACTCAGCAGCAACTAAGAAATCACATGCCAAAGCGAATTCAAGTCCACCCGTAAAGCAATGACCTCGAATCTTCGCAATCGTCGGTTGCGGAAGTTGTTCAAGAGCATCAACAGTCTCGGGCTCAAAATGCTTAGAGGGAGCATGCTCATTAGATGAAATCGCACCGAGGTCATGTCCGGCACAAAAACTACGGCCAGCTCCAGTAACTATGACACAACCAATGCTTTCATCATTAGCAATAGCGTCAACATGTTGTCGAAACTCAACAAATAATGATGGGTTGAGTGCATTGAGTTTTTCTGGACGATTGAGAGTCAATGTAGATACTGCGCCTGAGTCGCTCCGAATCACGAGAGTGCCGCTCATATATTTAGTACCTCACTAGTAAAGATCAAAAAAACTAATGCTGTTGGGTCGAACATCACTCTACTCCTTGTTGCCGTTTGAAATTTCAGATTTTGCTTTAGATACAGCTATTGGCCAACTTCCCAAACCACTCTTACGTACAGTAGCTAACGATGGAGCCTCACGGGATTTTGCCCATGATTCGTAGGCTGGGCCACTTGTTTTCTTTCCTTCTTTTCGACAAAACTTTACAAAAGAGATTAACTCAGAAAAGATCTTTTCATCTGTCCAAACTTTTTCATATTCACGCCTTTCCCTTGAAGGTACTTGAGCTTTTTCACAGGCATTTATCCAGGTTCCAAACCTCAAAAGATATGTTTGAAAACTGGGCCATGATTTCTCTGTGCGGTTTTGTTGAGCCACAATCTCATACTCAGATCCTGTAACGATTCTTCGCCGGATATTGAATGTGATCCTCAGGTATTCAAGTAATTCCTCATCACTGTGAGATTCTTCATAGGAAACATCTCGGATAATTTCTGCGTCAACAGGGTAGGCTAATGAATCATTTAATTCCTTAACGACCTCTAGCTCAAGCCCAAATTTTTCTGCGGTTGCGTTAATGAGGAAAGTAGAACGAAGGTCGGATATCACTTCTTCAGGATCAATATTTAAAGTTTTCAACACTGCTTTGAGTTGGCCTTCTTGATGTTTCCTTTCTGATTCCAATGTTCGTGATCTTCGAGCATCTTTTGCTTTTTTTCTATATTCTTTATTGCTTTTAAAAGGAAAATACCTACTAGCGTAGCTCCTAGCTGCTTCGTGAGTGATATCAAATTTCTCGCCCATCTCCCTAAAACTCATTCCCTGGTCTAGGTACATTGAGGTCTTAAGATACCTACTAATTTCTTGCTCTGAATGATGCGTTAAATTTGCTATCTCTTCGATTGAGGACCCGCTAGCGTGAAGTGTTAGTGAGTCATTTATGTTGAAAGGTTCCCTTAAACTGTAACCGTGTGGTTTGAGTTTGTCGTTAATTTCGTTTAATGAGGTTTGTCCGAAGTTTGGTAAGGCAAGTAGTTCAGCTTCTCGTTTATTTTGTAGGTCTTCAATTGTGTAGATCTGGTTATTTATGAGGCAATTGGTTGCCCGAACGCTTAAGTTAAGGAAATCAAGTTCGTATCCATCTGGTAATGGTATTGAAGGGTTTGTCGTCTGCTTTCTTACTACTAAACCGTGTTGATTGAGTTTGTCGTTAATTTCGTTTAATGAGGTTTTCCCAAAGTTTGGTAAGGCAAGTAGCTCAGCTTGTGATTTATTAACTAGGTCTTCAATTGTGTAGATCTGGTTATTTATGAGGCAATTGGTAGCGCGAACACTCAAATTTAGAAAATCAAGTTCGTACTCATCTGGAAGTCCGATTAATGAGTTCGTGTTTTGTTTCCGCACTGCGATACCGTAATGGCTGAGTTTGTCGTTAATTTCATTCAGACATGTTTGTCCGAAGTTTGGTAAGGCAAGTAGTTCAGCTTCTGATTTATTTATTAGGTCTTCAATTGTGAAGATTTTCGCTCTTCTCAAACAGTTTGAGACTCTCAAACTCAAGTTAAGGAAACCTAGGTAAGTTTCTGCCATACGGCGTCTAAATTACCTTATGAAGAACTTACGGTCTAAAACTTCATTAAATTTAAAGATATGTACCAGATATGAAGGCTTTCCGGATTTCTTCTACTTGCTTAACACCGAGTCCCTTATGGTCATGATGAGAATCAGGTCCTTCTAAAATCCATGTATGGAATTCTTCTTTACGTCTAGTCAAAAGATCTCGAAGAGAACTTCTTTGAACTCGTATTGTGAATAGAATCCAACCCGGTAAGTCTAGAAGTTGGAGTGTTTGTCTTTCGCTTCGAACAAAAAGTTTTTCACCTATTTCACCAAACCCTATGATCGGATCACCGTCTAGCGGCCTTTTCGGTTGATGTAGGTTGTTATCGGGATGGATGAACCAATTTCTTCTCCTTACAGGTTCATGCCCAAGCCGGTCAAAGAAATTATTTACTTTTTGCGAAAGATGCACTTCATAACCTTCAACCGGTCCATGGATATTACCCAAAGTCTTTCCAATCTTCTCACGTAACTGCCATCTTGAAGGAAAACAAAGAGACGCTGCTTTAAGAACCCAACCTTCTGAAGTTCTATGCATTAGGCACAAATCTTCCTGTATAGACAAGCCGGCCCTCTCAAGCGGGTGATCACAACGAATATCAGTCAGCTGAACTCCACTTTTGCGAATGAGTGAAAGAACACTATCACCTGCTTTTTCTGTATTTTCCTCTGCCATGAATACTTCTTTAGATTCATCTTTGGCGAGCTCACTCTTTAACAAAAGTTCCTCGTCGAAAAATTCGTCAATTAAAATCCATGGACGGTCACCGAGTTTTCGGACGCCCATAGATACAAGTGGCCCATTAGGATTCAAATCGATTTCATTAATCCAGTTCACTGTAATAGTTTAAGTTGTAATTGTAAGGAGAATTACAGTTGGCAGAATCATCTTTAAAGAAATTAGTCAGGGAGCTGAAAGCTGATGTCGAAGACGCTTTCGGAGATACCGACAACCCTACAAGTCCCACTGATGCATTTACTGACCAAATCCTCCAGGCACTAACAGAAGAAGGACGTTGGCCGCAGCATACAATTACGCACTTCAGACATCCTAAAAAACGCGACCTTGGAGAAATCTCTGCTTATGGGATTGATGATGATTCCAGGACTTTGTATCTATGCGTGACTGAATATGATGAAACGAATATTGATGTCAAAGAGATTTCGAAAAGGAAAGTTAAAACTAAATTACAAAATTTGTCATTCTTTTATGAAAAAGCAGTTGCCGGTACATATCAAATGGATCCTGATAGCGAAAATGAAGCAGCTTGTAGAATTATCGAGGAGGGAATTGGTCACGATTACAACTCAGTTAAATTCTTTTTTTTAACCAACTTTGAAATACCAGATGATCTAGCTATCGAACTGTTTGATAATGTGCAGGTAACGCATGGCTGTGAAGCTATCGGTATTCAACAGATCGCTAACTTATACAACCTCGGTGCTGATCAGGGGCCACTCGATGTAGATTTTGTAAAATTGACAGGCGCAGGATTTCCTTGCTTGCCCGCAACAAAAACACAGCAAAACGTGAAGATCTATTCAGGTTTCATACCTGGAGAGTCATTGGGTAGTGTGTACTCGCAATATGGGCCTAGATTGCTTGAACTTAACGTCCGATCGTTTTTGCAAGCTACAGGAAAGGTAAATAAAGGAATTCGCGAAACTATCGAAAATAATCCAGAGAAATTTCTGTCCTTTAACAATGGAATAACCGTGACAGCATCTGCGGTTGAGATAGACGATGATTCAAATGTTACAGCTTTAAAGAATATGCAGGTAGTTAATGGTGGGCAGACCACAGCCTCCTTGTCTCGCGCCTTAAATGATGGCATAGATTTAGGGAAGATTTTTGTGCACATGAAAATTGTCGAAGTTCCCCAAACGGATGTTGCAAAAGTCGTTCCCGAGATCTCAAGATATGCCAATAGGCAAAATGCCGTCAGTGAGGCCGATCTCACAGCACATCACCCATTTCACATTGCATTCGAGGAGATCGCCGAAGAAGTTCCCGTAACAGCCACTGGAGCGCGAAACAGTTATTGGTTTTACGAACGAATGAAAGGAGCCTACAGAAACCTGTTGGCAGACGCGAAATCGACAAATCAAAGAGAAAAATTAAAAGGTCGTTTCCCTAAAAAACAGGTATTCACTAAAACTGATTTGGCAAAGTATCACAATTCATGGGCCCAAAGGCCATGGCTGGTAGCGAGGGGCGCTACTAAAAACTTTACGTCCTTTATGGTCGACCTAGAAACGGGTGATGACATACCAGAGAAACCGGATGAGGAGTTTTTCAAACTACAGGTAGCAAAAGCGATTCTTTTTCGTCAAACGGACAAAATAGTTGCAAAACAGAAATTCGGAGGTTGGAAGGCCCAGATTGTGTGCTACACGATCGCATACATCTCAAAGAGAATCAAAGGGCAACTGAACTATGAAAGTATCTGGGCGACACAGGCTCTCTCCGAAGAATGGGTCAAGGCTATCACAGTGACCTGTTCCAGTGTGCACAACCATCTCACAAACCCTGCAGACGGTCAGAACATTGGAGAATATTGTAAGAAAGAAGAAACATGGAATGAAGTAAAGATGATCGATATTGATTTCGACTATTACAAACTCATCAGTTTTGACTACGTACTTCCAGTTGATGCAGACCCAGATGAAACACTTACCAAGGAGCAAACAGAAGCTCTAGCGTGGGCGAAAACAATCACAAAGAAAGAAACTGAAAGCTTAGCTGTTTGGATTGTCACAGAAGGAGCAGAATATGACCGAAAGTTATTTGGATTTGGGGCCAGGGGTTTTGTCCCAGAAATGGTTACAAGAATGGAAGCAAATTTAGAGTTGTACCCCAAACAAGCCACATGGCTTAAGAACCTCTGGGATGGTGCAAGAGAATACGGCTGGGATAATAACTTATGAGTGACGAAGAAATCGACGGGTCGCCCAAACCCGGGTCCATGATTGAGACACTTCGAAGTCTCGGATACGAGCCAAAAACCGCTATAGCTGACATTATTGATAACAGTATTACTGCCGGAGCAAAGAAAATACATGTAGACATCCATTGGAATGGTGGACCACCACACTCAACGGTAACAATCTCCGATAATGGGCATGGTATGAACAAGAATGAACTCGAAGATGCTCTTCGGCCCGGTATTCTTAGTCCCACCTCCCAGCGGTCTGAAAATGATTTAGGACGCTTTGGAGTTGGCATGAAAACCGCCAGCTGGTCGATGGGGCGACTTTTAGTCGTCAAATCCCGAAAAGACGGGATCGACAGCACTCTCCGGTGGGATCTTGACCATGTAGTCCAAAGCGAGAGGTGGGTAATGCAAGTCGGAGCTGGGGGAGCTGATGAATCCAAGATGGAATTCCCGACTGTAAAGGCGAAGAGCGGAACCGTTGTCCACATCGCTCATTGTGATAAATATATGGGAGCCAGAATCATAAATACTGATAACCAGCGTAAGATTTTTGACACGATGACGTCAGAAATTAGAGAATATTTGGAGATGGTGTTTCATCGGTTCATCGATCCAAGCACCACTCCTAAAGGACAACAGAAACCCAAAAAGGTAGAGATCACTCTTAATAAAATTCCATGTTCTGCCTGGGATCCCTTCATGCAAAACCATCCAAAAACAAAAATGGAACCGCCACAAAAGCTAAATTGCCAAGGCAGCCCCATTCAGGTAAGGACTTATATTCTTCCACATCGCGATCGCTTAACCGGTGAAGAACATAAAGTAGCGAGCGGGCCTAGAGGTTGGAACCTCCAACAAGGATTTTACATCTACCGTGCCAATCGATTAATCGTTTCAGGAGGATGGATCGGTCGCGGGGCTACCAAACCTGAGGAACATACCAAACTGGGACGTATTGCCGTTGAACTGAATCAGGAGATGGATAAGGCATGGGATATAGACATACTCAAATCCAAGGCTCGTCCTCCAGCCAATCTCAGCGAAGAATTCGGTCGAATCGGGAGTGTTGCTCGAAAAGAAGCTAAAGCAGCCTACCAGAACAGGGGAAAAAGAGCTGTTGGCGGCCCACGAAAAAGGAGAGCTTCTGTGCAACCCATGTGGATCGCAGAGCAAAGAGATAAGAAGTGGTACTTCAAGATCAATACGAAACATAAAACCGCTGAGATGCTTCTTCAGAGGGCAGGTGAAGTCGATGGCCTAAAAAAGATAGCACTGTCATTCATTAGATTGATCGAAAAAACAATTCCCATTGCGAAAATAGTCGTCGAAGCCAATGAAGATGAGGGAAAGCTTCCTTACTATGCAGGTGATGAAACAAAAATCTCTGACGATGCAAGGTTGTTGTTCAATGATTATCTCAACATGGGTTTTAGCCGAGAGGCAGCAATGTCAGCCATTGCAGGATTTCAGCCCTTCGATGAACACATTGCTATTCTCGAGACCCTTGAAGAAGAGGGTCTATGAATAACCCGTCTTACCACTCCACAGTGCTCCAATATCTGAAAATGGCTTTAGGAGTAGCCCAACAGAACGGAATAGAAATCACGAATATGTATGTGGAAGAAATGTTTGATGTGGCGATCAAACAGACTGCTATGCAGAACGGAGCTAACGAAAGTCAGGTTTTAACCAATGTAGATAAGAAATATATATGCGATCTAGTAGCACTTGAGGTCAATGTTTATCATCCCGAAGGGGGAATTCTTCAAGCGAAGAACGATAATCATACACCGTGGTTGGATGATCGCCGAGCAGAAATCGATTGGAGTCACTGGAATGCCTATAAGCAACTTATGACAGGCAGACTCGCTGAGAGATCCCTCCATACCCTCAATCAGGTTACGGATGAGGTCTTGAATTTAATCGGCGACCCAGAAAAAGAAGGTATTTGGGACAGACGAGGTCTCGTAATGGGAACTGTTCAATCAGGGAAAACCGCAAATTATGTGGGCCTTATCAATAAAGCCGTCGACGCAGGCTATAAAGTCGTCATCGTTCTCGCAGGTATGCATGACAATCTTCGGTCTCAAACGCAGTTCAGAATAGATGAAGGTTTTATAGGACGAAATACTCGAAATGGTGTCGGTGCCAAAGGCAGTTTCGGCGTTGGTCACTATAAGAAAAAAGGAGTCGATTCTTACACTGCAGCTGATGCAAGCGGTGACTTCAACAAAACAGTTGCTAACCAAGTTGCGGTAGCTATTCGTGGAGGACTCCCAAAAGTATTCGTGGTGAAGAAGAATAAAACAATTCTTAAAAATCTTAGGGAGTGGCTTCAAGTAGCTGCTCAATTAGGCGAACACCAACAGAAGATACCTGGCATTCCATTGCTTGTCATAGACGATGAAGCTGACCAAGCGTCAATAAATACGAAAAAAGAAAACCCATCTCACGTAGATCTAGATAATTTAAATCCAAAAGAATACGAACCCTCTGCAATCAATGCTGGCATTAGAAGAATACTTAATGATTTCGAACAGTCCTCCTATGTCGGATACACAGCTACCCCTTTCGCAAATATTTTCCAAATCATGCTTGATGAACCTGACAATGAGTTTGGCGACGATCTTTTCCCGAGATCTTTCATAAAGACACTTGCCCCTCCAAGCAATTATGTGGGTCCAGCGGAACTATTCGGCCTTGTTACTAAAGAAGGTGAAGACGAGAAACCCGGTTTGCCACTGACTGAGAATATAACTGACTTAGTCGATTGGATTCCCGATAAACATAAAAAAACACATCGTCCCAATATCCACTTTTTCCCTGAGAGCTTACATGAGGCTATCTGCTCATTTGTCTTAGCTTGTGCAGCACGGTTAGTTCGAGAACCTACAGCCGAGCATCACAATTCTATGCTTGTCCATGTCACACGGTTTGTGGCTGTTCAAGAAGAAGTTACCCAACAGATCCGTGTAAAACTCGATGAGCTACGTGATGGTTTGCTAAATCAGCATCCCGATGAGAATGATACTATGCAATCTCTTCGGAATCTATGGCAGGATAAGTTCGTTCCCAAGATCACAAAAATGATCAATGATGGCCATATCACGATAGATGATGAATGGATTAATTTCCCTGAAGCGAAAGTCCAAGAAGCAGTCGGAAGAATAAGTGTTAAACAAATGAGCGGGTCATCTAAAGATAGCCTGGACTATGAGATCTATAACCAGACGGGTCGTTCATTCATTGCCGTAGGAGGCGATAAATTATCCAGAGGCCTTACACTCGAAGGACTCACCGTCAGTTATTACAGCAGGGCTAGTAAGATGTACGACACTCTCATGCAAATGGGAAGGTGGTTTGGGTACCGCCACAACTATTTGGATCTCTGCCGATTGTGGACTACATCTGATATTCGTGTTTGGTACCGACATATAGCGACCGCGGCAGAAGAGCTTACACAAGACTTTAATGAAATGGTTACTCAGGGACGCACTCCTGAGGATTTCGGACTCAGAGTAAGATCTCACCCTGACTTGATGGTAACTAATAGGATGAAATGGAGACATGGTGAGAAGTGCCTCGTCACGTTTTCAGGATTTCGGCCTGAAACGGTCTCTTTTGATAAGAGCCTCGAGGAGAGATCATTCAACTTAGAGACACTTGATAGCCTCATCAAACAGGTTACTCAAGAGCCAAATTCAAACGTTTCCGAGAGCTCATCTGGAGATATCATTATCTCAGGAATCAGTCACCACGCTATTTGCGCCTATCTTGATCGATTATCGGATGCAGAATCTTACAGGCAAACTCGGTACCCGCTATCGACTCTTCGGGATTACATAGAGAGACGCACTGAGGATGGTGGCCTGGTTGATTGGACGGTCCTACTTAGATCAAATAGCCAAGCAACGAAATCCAATATGAGAGAAGTGGGGAAGTTCCACATAGGAATCTCGCACAGAACCAACAATAGCTACCCTGAGGACTCAACATACACAATTGGAAGTCTTATTTCCGCAGAGGACGAGAAGGTAGGTCTCACGGCAGAAGAAGTTCAGATGGCGGAAAAGATAGCCATAGAGAGACGAAAATCTAAAAGCGATGCTGACTCTCCGAAACCAAAGCCATACGGCTCTGACTTCCGCATGGCTCGGCGTCCTGAGTCAGCCCTGCTCATTCTCTACCTACTTCGCGATCAAGAACAATATGATGAGGAGAAGGCTCAGAGCATAGATGACGACCCGCCGTATGTCGGGCTTTGTCTGAGTTTTCCAGATGACCGAATCCCCGGTGGACAAGCTATTGAATACATAGTTAACCCCGTTTGGCTAAATGAAAATAGATAAAGTGAGGATCTAAGATGGAGGAACTAATATTACCTGATTTCAAAAAAGTCTTTGAGGAGATATGCAATGAAGAGAAACCTAATGGATTCACTCAGAGGCGACTTTCAATGGGGGCCGAATTCTATCTCTGCGTTTATCACCCCGAGAATATTCCAGCACTAATTGTAGAACTTGCAGACTCCATTGAATTTGATGAAGAGGATCTCAAGTCAACCGATCAGATCCTCGTTGATGTAAATAACACTTCGACAGGCGGAGCTCAGGCAACTTTACGTTTAAAAGACATGGGGTATTTAGATATTTTTGAACAATTAGCTTCAGATATCGTTCCAAAGGTCCAAAATTGCACTTCAGATGCGGATGCTGCTTCAATGTTGCTACGTCGATTTCGAACGTGGAGAGTCGCATTTAAGGGTAAGCGACCCGAAGGACTTATCAAAAGCGCCCAATTAGGTTTATTCGGTGAGCTGAAATTCTTTCAATCACTTATCAACAACGGGATAGATAGAAGAAACGCAGTTCAAGCATGGACAGGGCCTCAGTACGGAAAGCAGGATTTCCAACTCCAAGGGGTCGCCGTCGAGGTTAAATCGATCGTACATAGCGAACCTCAGAAGCTATTTATAAATGGTGAACGGCAACTAGACGATGCCTTTTTCGAAGCCCTCATCATAGCTCATTACAAAATACATCGACAGCAACAATCAGGAGAAAGTCTCCCAGAATTGGTAAATCAAATAAGGATTGATCTAGCGGAGGATCTTCTGGCTCTGGACTTATTCGAGGACAAGCTTCTTCTATCAAAATACCTTGATGCTCATCAAAGCCACTATGAGTCAACTGGGTATGGAGTTCACGATGTCCACTTTTACAGAGTTCAATCCGGATTCCCCAGAATAATAGAAGCTGCACTTCCTATAGGACTGGGATCTGTTAGATATGCAATAGATGCATCAGCATGCACCCAATACGAAATAGAAGAAGAAACTGTAATGTCTTGGGTAGGCCAGCTTGCACCAATAGAAAAGTCAAACAGTATTTTGATGGAAACAGATGAGATCGAATTCAAAGGATCTACATGGAAGCCCTTAAGCCCTCTACAGCAGGAACTCGATGAAAGGGCCCTAGAGGGAATCTCTAAGAAGCTCAACGGAGCAGTAGCAAAGACCGTAGCGGGTTTTCTTAATACTCGAGGTGGGACTTTATTGATCGGAATGAGTGACGATGGGGAAGTTATCGGCATTGAACAAGATATGGATTTCAAAGAATTATCAACACTTGATGAGTACCAGAGAAATCTGCATCAGTTGCTCGTGAATACAATCGGGGAAAGCATATTCGATAAAATACGCATCAGGTTTGAGAGTCATGACGATTTAACGCTTTGTGCAGTCGATGTTCGCCGCTCACCGAATCCTCACTTTTGCTATAATCTAGAAAAGGAGCCGCCACAGCGGGTTTTCTATGTTCGCTTGCAAGGTGAGACGGTAATTCTAGATCCTGATCAGTACGCTGATTATTTCCAAGAGCATTTCTAAATCACAAGCACATTCGACATTCCTATGAAGCAGAATTTGAGTAAGCGCCCAACACCGAAAAACATAAAAGTTTCTGAGCAAATGCGTCGCATGCCATCGAAGGATTCGTTGCCCGAATTAAAGATTAGAAAAGCGCTTTACGCAAAAGGAGTTCGATACAGGATTCATCGAAAAGACCTACCAGGAAAACCCGATATTGCTGTTGGTCCAGCTAAAGTAGCCATTTTTGTTGATGGGTGCTTTTGGCATAACTGCCCGGATCATGGCACTGTCCCAAAAAATAATCATCAATGGTGGGTTGAAAAATTCAAGCGAAACCGTGAAAGAGACTTGCAAAAAGATGAAGATCTTCGAGAACGTGATTGGCTTCCTATTCATGTATGGGAACACGAGGATCCGAATGAGGCTACTGAGAAAATTATTAAAATCATCAGAGAACGATTATCGACTCCAAACTCTAGGCCTGTGAAGTTAGGTCTCTGAGCATGCTAAAGTCACCGAATCGATACAAGAAATATTTCATCAGTGGGAGGTGCGTCATTGAGAAAATATAAAGTAGGCGCACTTTGTGCTGGCTATGGGGGTTTGGAGATGGCCTTATCAGAAGTTGTTCATACAAATCTTACTTGGGTTAGTGAAATTGAATCGGATGATCTTGTTAAAGATGCCCCAAGTCGAATTCTTCAAAAGAGATTTGGAAAACCTAACCTTGGAGACCTAACTAAAATAAAAGAACCACCAAAAGTTGATATTGTTACTGCAGGTTTCCCCTGTCAACCGGTATCTTTGGCTGGGAAAGGAAAAGGAGTAGAAGATGAAAGATGGCTCATCCACGACGTCTGCAGAATCGCAAAAGAAGCAGAAGCACAATGGCTCATCCTCGAAAATGTCCCAGGAATATTCAGTGCAAACGACGGGGCAGCTCTTTCCGCTGTCTGTGCCGCCATGGCCAACTTCGGTTTCACACGATGGGAGTGGGATACTTTTCGAGCCTCAGACGTCGGAGCGCCACACAAAAGACAGCGATGGTTTTGCATTGCTACCAACACCGACTGCACGAGATTACAAAGACGCAGGACCAAACGTCCAGTACAAACGGATTGCAGAGCATCGAGTTTTGCCTGGGGTAATTATGCACGAGCTATACAACGATGGGAAGAAATCCTAGGAAGACCAGCACCAGACCCAGCACTCGAATACGGATACCTCTCGCATTACTTCGTCGAATGGATGATGGGGTTACCGGAAGGGCACGTGACCGGAACTGATCTCGGACTATCCAGAAGTGTTGCAATAAAATGTTTAGGAAATGGAGTAGTGCCACAACAGGCTCAATTTGCCATCAAAAAATTACTCGCCCGAATAGAACCCGAAAGTAGCCATCGTGCAGATTGTATTTAGATCACAGTTATATGCCTCACCTATGTTACGAGCATGCAAGGGCTAGGTGTATGAAGTTTCTCCTCTCAAAACCAGCTCTAGAAATGATAACGGAAACGGCTCATATAAGAGACTCCAGAAACTATGGCTCTTTCCCTGATGTTGTGCAAAGAGCATTTGTAGCCTGTGATGAAATATCGATTGCCGTTGGTTATATAGGTGTTAACTCTGTTACTCACTTAATAGGTTTAGTGGAAAGGAATAGGGTGCACAGCTCGGTAAACGTATACGTGGGGATGCCTCTGGGGAAGTCAACAAGGGTTGCAGCTGAACAGTTAGATAAATTACTCCAAAGGCGAGGCTTGGGGAGAGTCTATGAAACTACTATGGAATTTCATGGAAAAGTCTATTTGTTTAAGGACAATGGTAGACCTATTATCGCCACGGTTGGTTCATCAAATTTAACTGGCATAGTCAAAAGTCATCCACGTCTCGAAGTGGACATTCAAATTGATGACCAGCAGACTTTAACTGCTTGCGAGAGTATTTTTCATGATCTTGTTATACCAATTTCAGTACCTGTTGGAGAAAGTAATGAACGCAGTCATAAGCAGACTGCTTCTACCGAAGATTTAGCAGAGGATACTTTACAGGGAATGTTTTCAGAGCTCGTTAGTAAGATTGATGAAGAAGAACTTGCAGAAGTCCGGCTAGCTATCATGGGCGACAAAACTTTTATTCACAGGTTTAGATGCTCCGAGAAGCAAACTGCGAGTAATCTCAATAAATTTTTCAGCGTAGGAAGAAAATCGAAGCGTAAAGATGGCACTGAAGTAGAGATTCCACGCCCATGGTATGAGGTCGAAGCTATCTTGCCAGAAGCAGAGAGAGAGGACCCAAATGCTCCTCCAAACCTTTTTACGGTTGTCACTGATGATGGACATGTCTTTGAGATGGGGAGGCGCGGAGACTATGATAAAAATCTTGAAAGTCGTCATAATCTCCAGGTGTTTGGGTATTGGGTCAAAAGAAAGCTTGAGGATTCTGGAGTATTGAAGCCTGGTGATTTAATCACAGATGCGACGCTTGCTGCTTATGGAAATGAAAACCTCAAACTAACACCTATTGATGATAACTCCGGGCGTTGGTATATGGATTTCTCTCCTAGTAATCAGGATGACTAAACAGGCACATCCTAGAGTAATTTATCATCCGATATCTATAAATGTTGTGTCCACTCTTTCTTATGAATGATCATTCTGTCCTACCTATAAGCGATAATGTATCGCATGGGAAAAAACAAAGAGGAGACGAAACCCAGAGTCGGTGGCCTGTTTTCGGGTGTTGGAGGAATTGAACTTGGTTTTCAAGAAAGCGGATTCGAGATTGCGTGGGCAAATGAAATCGATAAGCACTCATGCCAAACGTATAGAGAGAACTTTTCCCACACTCTCCATGAAGGAGATATAAAGCTTCTTAACGGGAAAGATCTCCAACCTGTTGATGTGCTTTGTGGTGGTTTCCCTTGCCAAGCATTCTCGATTGCAGGGTACAGAAAAGGGTTTGAAGATGACCGAGGCAATATTTTCTTCGAAATCATTCGATTGGTCAACGAATTAGAAACGATGCCAAAGGTTCTCTTTCTTGAAAACGTGAAAAACTTTAAAACCCACGACAAGGGAAACACTTTTAAGACAGTTCTTCAAATAATTAACGATTTAGGATACTCAGTCTTCCACGATGTTCTAAACACATGTGATTACACCTCTATACCTCAGAATAGAGAACGTACTTTCCTTATATGTTTCAGGGATGAATATAACTGGGAGTTCTCAAGTGATGAGAATTCTATGAGTTATCGTTTCTCGGCATTATTTCCTCCCAAGAAGATCTCTCGTAATCGACCAGTTAGTGCATTTCTTGAAAAGAAACCTGTAACAGAAAACTTTTATTACCGAGAAGATAAATACATGTACAAAGAATTGGTTCAGACAATGACATCTGATGACACGTTGTATCAATGGCGGCGACAGTACGTTCGAGAAAATAAAAACAATCGGTGCCCCACATTGACAGCAAATATGGGGACTGGAGGGCATAATGTTCCCTTGATCCGAACTGATGAAGGAATCAGGAAACTAACGCCAAGAGAATGCTTCAACTTTCAAGGTTTCCCTAAAAGCTTCAAACTGCCGAAAGACCTTGCGAACTCGCATCTGTATAAACAGTCTGGAAACTCAGTTTCCGTCCCCCTCATTAAACTTCTTGCGGAAAGAATACGCCAAGTGCTCTAAGCCTTATCCTATGACCATTAGTACCGCTTAAATTCATGATCTAGTCTTGAGATATGGGACCGTGGAAGGGCGATGCAGTAGAGCTTGTCGATGCTTTTCGCTTAGGTGACTTATCGCCGATAGAAGAATTAGAAAATGTTTTTGTCGCACTGGAGAACAGCGAATTAAATACTTTTTCCTTCGTTGACAATGAAGGAGCCAGAAAACGAGCACACGAAGCAGATATCAATCTTCCACTTGGCGGTGTTCCAATAGGAGTTAAAGAATTGCATAATGTTGAGGGCTGGCCTGATACTAGTGCTTCACTCGTCTTCTCTGATCGTGTTTCAAAGTTTGACGGAACGATGATTCAACGGCTGAAAGCTGCCGGGGCTAATTTGATTGGGCTTACCACTGCAAGCGAATTCGGTGGCCTGAACTGTTCAACAACCAAACTCAATGGTGTTACGACTAATCCTTGGAATCGTGAATTGACTCCAGGTGGTTCGTCTGGTGGTAGCGCAGCGGCTGTCGCAGGTGGGATCGTGACGCTTGGTACTGGTGGCGATGGTGGAGGCTCTATACGAATTCCAGCCGGTTTCTGTGGTCTTGTTGGGATGAAGGGCACGGCTGGCCGGATACCTCGGGGTCCGCACACTGGTATTGGGCCGTTGACTGTAGTGAGTGGGTGCTTGTCTCGTTCTGTACGTGATACCGCTCGCTGGTATGACGTGTGCGCCGGTTTTGACCCTCGCGATCCTTATAGTCTGCCGAAAGAGGTTGGGTGGGAAGCCCAGTTGGGTTCAACTAATTTTGCTGGTTCACGGGTTATTGTGTCACCGGATTTGGGGTCAGCGATTATTAGTGACGCAGTACGGAAGCTAGTTGAAGAGGTCGCAGCTGAAATCATTGCAATAGCTGGGTTGCGACAAGTTGATGTTCCTGTTTCTTTGCCTCCTATTGATTGGGAGTGGGCTATCGCTAATCAAGTTGGTTTGTATCAGGAGTTGGGGGAGAGGTGGCCTGCTTGTGAGGAGGATATGACGAAGTCTATGGCGTTTGGGGTTCGTATGGGTATCGAACGCTACAACCTTGATATCGCTGCTCGTGTTGAGGAGGGAAGGACAGCTGCGAACGAGCGTATGGCCGCTGTTTTTGATCAAACCGATTTTATTATTTGTGCATCAAATCCTGATATAGCGTTTCCTGCTCATATTGAGTCCAATACCCGTGTCGCTGGGAAGAAGGCTCCAGCTGGTAATAATGGCGCATTGACCATCCCAGCGAATATCTCAGGCAATCCAGCTATCTCAGTTCCTGCCGGGTTGGTTGATGGGATGCCTGTCGGTATCCAAATCATTGGTGTGCAACATTCTGATAGAGCAGTTTTGGATCTTGCTCATTTGTGGGAGCAGCACAATCCATGGCCACTAACAGCTCCAACGAACTAGAATTTGATTTGTCCTCCGCCGTCTAAGACAAGTGCCTGACCGGTTATCCAACTTCCAGTGTCAGCTGCAAGATACAGTCCGGCACCAGCAATATCTTCAACTTCACCCAGTCGTTTGAGTGGGTATTGTTGCGCGACCATATCGCCTGCGTCACCTTCCCACAGCATGCGAGCGAAATCAGTTTTGATCAACCCCGGACAGATTGCGTTAACTCGTACTCCGGGTGCGAGTTCCGCAGCGAGTTGCTTCGTCATATGGATTAATGCTGCTTTAGTGACGTCGTACACGCCCAGCATCGGGTTGGTTTCTAAACCGCCAACTGAGGAAATGTTGAGAACAACGCCTCCGTTATCCTTTTGGTACTTTTGCCAGACCTGTTGTGTCCACGCGAATGGTGCGGTCATGTTGACGTCAATGGTTTTGCGCCATCGTGGTAGATCAGCGTCAATCATCGGCCCAGCATACGGATTCGTGGCAGCGTTATTCACCAACACATCTACACCACCTAACTCCGAGATACATCGGTAAATTGCCTGTTCCATGTGGTCTGGATCACCAACGTTTCCGGCCTCCCACACACAGCCATTTCCTATTTCCGCAGCAGCGGTTTCGCACACATCTGCTTTTCGGCTGGTGATCATGACTTTGGCCCCAGCATCAGCAAAAGTCTTCGCGATCGATTTTCCTATGCCTTTAGATCCGCCTGTTATCAGCGCGGTTTTTCCTTGTAATGAAAGTTCCATGCCTAGACATTAGAACACAACAACCAGAAATGCTCATTGGGGAAGACCGGTTTGGATAAAACCAGTCACTGGTGATCTAATAGGAAAAGACTATTCCACAGATTTGAGGAGGCCACATGGCCATTGACTTTTCGCTCACACCAGAACTCGAAGCAATCCGAATGCGGATCAGAACCTTCGTTGACGA
>MDTG01410952.1_pt1 | contig 17605 bp, 10 predicted proteins | sample 811421 | NCBI WGS metagenome assembly MDTG01 (sample SAMN05326645, study PRJNA326480) | marine metagenome | isolation source: seawater | place: Pacific Ocean: South East | collected 2011
CGAAGGGTATGGTCGTCGCGGGAAACCCGGAGGATGATTCGAATGAGTCCTTTGCCGGTTCCATTCAGTTTTATTACAACTCGGCTTGGCAGAGTAAGGATCGTTATCAGTTGGCCCCAATTATTGAAGGCAATTCTTCCACGCAATTTTCAACCGCAGAGGATTCAACCGGGTTTCTTTATGATTTTAATGGGTCTCACCCTTTTGACTCCAATAACACTTGGTCTATTGCCGAGACCAATGCATCTATTTCTTCTTATGAAATCAATGCAACAAGTGGTGTTTTTTCGTTCGTACCCGACGCAAATTTCTCGGGCAATCTGTTTTTTCGCTCAACCCTTACAGGAATGGATGGATCGGATGAACATAATTTCTCTATCGATGTAACTGGATTGCCAGACTCTCCCATTTTTTCGAATCCCGATCAACTCACTTTGCCTTATGCAATGGTCGGTGATGCTTATGCGGTCACCCTTGAACTTTATGATGCGGACGGAGACTCATTGGATTTGAATGGGTCAGGTTTTCCGGATGGACTTTCGATTTCTGGGCATGTTCTTACAGGTACCCCGACTGTATCAAGCGTTGCTGCAGAGGATGGTAACTACAAGGATTACAATTTTACCTTGGAGGTAAGCGATGGGGGGCTGACGAGTTCAGCTTCTTTTTCTTTGAGAGTGTACAAGCGAAACAATCCCCCAAGCTTTGAAGATTCTTTAGGAAATCCGATTACGGATTTAGATTTGAACTTTTCAGAAGATTTTTCATCAGGAGATTGGTTGCTTTCCTTTCCTGATCTGTCCCTGAATGATCCTGATGGTGAAACTTTGAGCTTATCCGAGGTTCTGGGTATGGAGGTTCAGCATGGAACTCTGGAATTGAACGCGAGTGCGAGCGTTGGGCAGCAAATTATTTATGTGCCCGACGAGGATTATTTCGGCGATGATAATTTTTCTATTCGATTGACTGATTCGAACCTCATTGCCAAGTCCGTGGACTTGAATATCAGTATTAGCATTTCTCCAGTAAACGATGATCCAATCATCACTTCATTTCCGAGTAGCATCTTGGCAAACGAAGGAGTCGAGTACCTCTACCAAGTCACTTTTACGGATATTGATGATTCGAATGATTCTCTAAGTCTTTCGGTTTCCGGTCGACCTGATTGGTTATCACTGGATCTACCAAACAATCAATTGCTAGGTACTCCGAGTTGGTCGGACTACTCTCCCAGTGCGAGCAATCTATTCATAACCGTTACGGATGCTGCGGGGGCGAAGGATACGCAAGGATTTCCATTATCGGTGGTTCCCTTGAATTATCCACCGGTCATTGATCAGGGTGCATCCCTCTCTTATTCCATTAGTGAAGATAATTATCCGACCCCTTGGACTGCCGTCTCGCTTTCTTTTGCTGATACCGATACAAGCAAAAGCAGTTCCGCGTGGAGCCTTTTGACGGAAGCTGCTCACGGTGAGGTTACTCTTTCACCATCGGGAAATGATCTTGATGTTGATTACGAACCGGATGGTAACTTTACGGGAACCGATTCTTTCTCCGTTGTCATAACGGACTTGGTGGACACAAATGCCACGGATTTCATTGTCTTTGAGGTAAACATCGATTCGGTAGAAGATCCACCGGTCTTTACGACCGCTCCAATTTACACGGATGCCGTGGCAGGGCATGCTTGGGATTACTCCTTTTCCTTTGCGGATGCCGATCTCAATCAAACCGTGAGCGTGTCCTATGACGGCTCGGTTAGTTGGCTTTCACTAGATGACACAAATGATTCTTGGTCCGGTGAGATTAGTGGCACTCCTTCAACTGCTAACATTGGGGCGACTTCTTCCATCACCCTAACTTTGACCGACAGCGTTGGCGAAGCGACCGTCCAAGTTTTCGCTCTTCAAGTCTTAAGCTCTAATTCCCCACCCTCGATTGATCAGGGCGATGGCTTGCAAGTGGTCATGGATGAGGACACATCTTGGACTTTGGATTCCAACCTTTCGATAACGGAGTCCAACAACCAAAAACTCACTTGGTCCATTGATCAAATTCCGATTCATGGTCAGGTCGAATTGAATGCAACGAACGAGACCATCGATAGTCTTACCTATGTTCCGTCTACGGATTACTTTGGGACTGATTCCCTAATTATTAGCATTTCTGATGGCATTGCCGTAGATTTGTTTACTTTTGAGTTTGAGATCCAAGATGTCCCAGACACTCCTTCCATTAGCGATCTTTCCGATGATTTGGTGGAAGATGGTAACCTTTATCAGAAAGCGATTCCCTTTTCCGATCCAGATGGTTTCTCCGACCTCAATTATACGATCACCGGTTTACCGGGATGGGTGGTGGTGAACGATGCTGATTTTATGAATGGTTCGATTACTCTGTCCGGAACTCCTGCCGTTGCCGATGAAGGGGTCAGTGATGTAACTGTTCTGCTGACCGACAGTAACGGGTTTCAAGTTTCCCAAAGTTTTTCCATAACTGCTTATGTTTTGAATTATCCACCGGTCTTCGTATCCGATAGTTTTTCGATCACTATGACCGAAGATCTTCCTTCGACTTGGCTTTCCCCGTTTTTTGATGTCAATGACACGGAAACAATCTTGGGAAACCTCACTTGGACAGTGTCGACTGCGCCTAGTTCCGGTCAGGTATCGTTGGGGAGCGATCCGCAAAGCGAGGTCACCTATGCTCCTGATGGAAATTTTTCGGGTTCGGATACCTTTACGATCATGGTAACCGACCGTTCCGAGAACAATGACACTTCTCCTAAAAGTGCTTCCGTAGTGGTGGATGTCACGGTTTCTGCTGTTAACGACAAACCGGTTTTCACTTCCAATCCTCCAAGCAATTCCTCCGAAAGATATTCTTGGAACGACGAGACGCCCTACGAGTATATCATTACGGTCTTTGATCCGGATTTGCCATTGGGTGAATCTCTTGAAGTTGAATGGGATTCTGCCCAATCTCTTCCATCTTGGTTACACTTGGTCAACGATGGCAATGGGAGTGCCACTCTTTCCGGTTTGGCTACGGTTGCGGATGAGGGTAGTTACAATTTGAAATTCAAAGTTGTCGATAGGGAAGATTCATCTTTGAGCTCAGTTCATCAGTTCACCTTCTATGTGATTATCGATGACTATCCGCCGGTCTATCTTTCCCAAATTAATCAATCCACCTTGTCCACCATCCGTTTCTTTACAGAGGAAGACTCGGTACATAGCGAGTGGATCGGTTCAAGCGGATTCCATGCAATCAATCCTGACCCGGAACTGGATGATTATCCATCCCTGGAATGGACGGTTGAGAGGAATTCCAGTATTGGGAGTTCTATACAAGTCTCAGGTTCAGGCGATTTGCCAACTGAATTCAAGTACCAAGCTCCGGAAAACTATTACGGACTGGATACTTTTGCCCTGCGGATTTCAGAAGGTGACCGTCATAGCATTCTTGAGTTTGAAGTTCATATTAGTTCAAGACCGGATTCGCCCATTTTTACGACTCAAGTCGATGCGAATTATTCCCTGGAGATTGGCGAGCCATTCGAAATGGAAATCAATGCAACTGATCCAGACTCCGATCAAATCCAATTTCGCCTATTCGGTTCCGCTTGGGATCCACAACCGTGGTTGAGCATTCTTAGAACCGATCCCAATGGAATTATCATTGGAGGAGTTCCGAAGGTTGGGGTTCATGGAAATGAATTTCCATACACAGTTTTCGTGATGGATGAGACTGGTAGATTCTCCTCTATGAAGACTCAATTCGATTTGAGTGGGGAAAACCTACCGCCAACCATTAATTGGGGAATTGAAAGGACTGCCGTTTTCGATTCCAACGGTACACTCATATCTTTCTCTTTGAGCGAACTGGTTGCTTCGGATCCTGATTCCGATGAATTGCAATGGGAGCTTGTCCCGGGGAAATCGCCAGTCAATGGAGTGGCAACAGTTTCGGGGAATGGATCTTCACCCAGCGTTCTTTCGTACCTTCCCAATGCCATCGGGATTGATGAGGATGAATTCTCAATTCGGGTCTCCGATGGGAGAAATTATGATGAGATTAGGATTAAAGCCGTTGTTTCCTGGGAAGTGGATCGCCCAGTTCTTTCATCTTCATGGGTGGACCCAGTGATTACGGTTGTGGAAGGCGAAAGTTTTTCCACGGAAGTATCGATCGTATACAGCGATCAGAGAGAACAGTTTTCGGTCGAGCTGATCGAGGGGCCAAGTTGGGTGAGCGTTTACCATCAAAATTCATTATCTTTCATGCTTCAAGGTAATGCTCCCATAGGTAATTATAATGATTTTGTAGTCACGGTAAGGGTACAGGGTGAGAGGGCTTTGAGTGCAGAATTGAATCATACGATACGGGTCACGGATGGAACCCCTCCCCACCTGAAACTCCTTGGGGAGAAGTATATAAGACTGGCAAAGGATGAGTTGTTTGCCGAGCCGGGTTACTTGGCAACGGATCAAGATGGAAGCAGCCTTAATGATATGGTGAACGTAGATGTGGTGACGGGAGGTTTCCAAAAGATCAATTACATGGTTCAAGATGAAGTTGGCAATGAGTCTAGAACTTACCGATTGATCAATAAATACTTGGAAGCTCCTTTGGAGATGGACCGGACTCTTGTCCTCAGCGGTATAAGTGGGCACGGTTTGGCATGGGGGGATGGAGAAGAGGTTCTTCTTTGGGCTGAAGGATTAGACCATTTACAGGACTTCGAATCCAACTACACCCTATCCCCTGCGGTTTCAACCGCCTCGGTCGTCAGCATTCATAAAGACGAAGATTCTGCCCAAGTCAGACTCCCGTTCGATGGAAATGAGGTGGTTCTCTATGACTATGCCGAAAAGGATGGAGCCTGTTACTGGCTTGGCACCTTTCGAGGTGAATTATCGGTTTTGGGCAAACAAGTGGTTACCGATGCAAATCAATCGACTTTCCTTTTGAAAACTTCGGATTCGGGTGCCTTCGACTGGTTACAGACTCTAGATGCCGGAGAATCGGTTTCGGATCTTCATTTGGCTTTGGATTCGATAGGGCAGGTTTATATTACCGGATCTTACGCGGGGAGTTTTTCCTTTCGTGAGAATACCTTTGAGCATGCCCCACAAGACCGGGTTTTCGTTTGTACTTTTTCTTCCAAGGGCATTCTTATTTCTACCACTGCTCTTTCTGCTGAAGTAATTGAACGACCCGTTGGATTAGAGGTGGTCTCAGATGGCTCGGTTCTTCTGCTCTGCCAAGGGGAACTTGCTCAGCAATTGAATTCTGGTCGGCTTGTGCAGTTGGACCCCCAACTTAGCCCGACCGCTGAAATTTCTTTTGAGGGGACTCAAGTTTCGCTGAGAGATCTCTCGGTTTTGGGGGAAGAAGTTTATCTGAGCGGAAATTATCAGGGAGATTTTTTGGTGGATCAAAATAAGTATTTCGAAAACTCCAAGAAAGTTGGATTCCTACTTAAATTCACAACCGCCTTTCAAATTGATTGGGCTAGACAATTTGAGTTCTCGGAAGAAGGATCATTAGTGGATGTTTCTATGGATGTAATGGGAGATCCTTTTTGTGTCTTGGAGTTTAATGGTTCTTTTCTTGAGGATAACACAGTTGAGACTATGGGCGGAAAAGATCTTCTTCTTGCCAAAGTAAAGGCTTCGAATGGAAAAACCCTTTGGACCAAGCAAATAGGCGGTGTGGGAGAAGAGGAATACCTCGGGTTTTCCACTAATTCCGTCGGTGCTGCAAGTCTTATGCTAAGTAGTGAGAGCAGTTTGGTGTTGGATGAAAAACTGGTTCCTTCCGTATCTAATGGCGAGGTCTTGGTTTTGACTTTCGCACCGCTTTCGGGAGATCCTGTTACTTCGTTTGACCCTTTGGTTCTACAGGTTCAGGAAGCGTTCGTGCATTCTTTGAGCGTTCCACACCCGGATTATCTCTTCTTCAGTTTGCTGGATGCTCCGCCTTGGTTGAGTATGTTGGTTGATGAGGACTCGAATGGTACAGCAATCTTAGTTGGAACTCCAACTATTGAGACATTTCCCGCAGAGACAAATGGTACTGTGAAAATCCGAATATACAATGCGGAGGGTGGGTTTTCTGATGAAGAGATTGCCTATGACTTGAACTATTCAAATGCAGACCTCACTCAATTGGGATATTTGCCCGAAGTGGGTTCAAAGGATCCGGTTGCATTGGGGAGTGATGGTGAAATGGTGGAGATTTTATATCGACCCGAAAATGAAGGCTTGGTTGTCGTAGGTAATTTTAGGAATGAATTGGCTTTGTCGGGGTATGACCTACAGGCGACCACAAAGTCGGACGGATTTATTATCTTCATGGATAATAATCTTTCGGTTGAAAATATTTTACACCTGACATCGACGGAACAAGTCACTTTGACGGACGCCCAAATCACTCAGGATGGCAATATCTATCTGTATGGCACCTTTAAAGAGGATGTTTCACTCGGCGGGTTTACTGGAGTGAGCAATGGTGGTAGTGACCTTTGTCTGATTAAAGTCACTGCTACGGGCATAATTGAAAGTTTACATATTTTGGGTGGAAATAATGATGAGTTTTCCAGCTCGATGGCACTTGGGCTTGATCAAGTTTTTCTTTCAGGTTCTTTCTTGAACCAAGCGACTTTCGGTTCAAGTTTCCTGACCTCAAAAGGCCACGAAGATGCGTTTACATTAAGTTTGCAACTCGATGACCTCAGTCAATTGAGATGGTGTCAATCCTTTGGAGGTGCCGGAGTTGACCGGATGGAAGCACTCTCTCTTTCTACCAATCAAAAGCTACTTGCAGGAGGCACTTTTCAGGGGTTGATTGAGATCGAGGACAAACAATACGACTCAGGAAACGGTAGCGGAGTTTTTGCGATTATTTTCGACTCTGGTGGCGAATTGCTTACTACATCGGCATTTTTGGCCTCTGGTTATGCCACAAACTGTATATCCGAATGGAATCCCGTTAACGAAAGCTTTTTATTGGCCGGCGATTTTGTCGGAACACTGGCGGTTGACCAAACCCAAGTTTCTTCAAATGGGGGAAGGGATATGTTTGTCGCAAAGTTTTCCGAGGACCTCACTGCGGAGAATCTTCTAAGCCTTGGTGGGGTTTGGAATGATAGCGTTTTGGATATGAATGTTGACGCACTCGGAGGCATTACGGTTTCAGGCACATTCTACGAGAAAATTATTTTGGGCGATCAGATTTACCATTCTGCAGGATTGAAGGATTCCTTCCTGGTGAAACTGAGTCCTCAAGATCATAATGTTTTGGATTCTTTTCATTGGAGTAGTACTACTGATGATAGAATCGATCAGATATCCTCAAAGAACCCCGAGCACCTTTATTTTGGTGGACTGAGCAGTGGAGTCTCATCCCAATCCAGCCTTTTCCTCTCTGAAGTTGGGAATCAATCTAGAACCCCCCTTGTTTCGACTGCTTTGCCCACCAAAACTTGGGCTAACTTACCCTTTGATTTTACGATGAGAACAGTGGGTTGGGTTAACCCTCGAAGTCCATTTTCTTTGGTTGAGCAAAATGGAACTGACTACAGTTGGCTTCAACTAAGCGTCAACGAATTTGGCGTGATTACAATGACTGGTACTGCTCCTGAGGAAGTTGGCCAATATCCTGTTACATTTTCGGTAAGTAACTCGGATGGCGAAGAACTCGAGATTGTTTTTTTGCTCTCTATTTTAGAAATTAATTCGAACCCTCCCACGATTCTTCCTGAATCCGATTATGAGATTTTTCAGTTCCTCAATTTCGAAAAATCGTTCGAACTCTTTGATCGAGATGGAGATTCCTTGCTCATCGAAGTGCTTGCTCCCAGTTGGGTGAGTTGGACTTGGACGGACGATATGTATCTCAATTTAAGCGGTCTACCAAAGGAGGGGAGCTTGGGAAGTCATACCGTCTCTGTTTCAGCAACGGACTCTTCAGGTCTTAGAACTGTTACAGACCTTCAGTTGAAGGTAAAACCTCGGTTTATAAGTACTTCAAGCTCGGACACGAACTACGATTTTGATTTGGAAAACTGGTTTGGCCAATTTCATCTCATGGATAGCGGGTGGTGCTACCACCTTCATTTTGGTTGGATTTATTTGGTGCCGAATGAGAATGGCAAACAGCTATGGTTTTGGAAAAAGGGATGGGGGTGGACTTGGACATCCAAAGAACATTGGTTTTCTTCTAGGCAAAGCGGGTATCTCTTTATCGACAAAATCCAAGCTTGGATCTACTTTACCACTCCTTCTAACTATTCTACCGCTAGGGCCTACCTTTTTTCCAACATGAAATGGGTGGTTTATTCAAGCGGTTTTGTTCAATAGTAAAACTGCTCGAGCAATAATGAATGGCTTGAGGCTCAAGCTATGGCCCGATTGGAGCTTTTCTGCCTGTTGTTGAGGATGCTCTCTATGGAAGCAATAATGCTTTGATCATCAAGATCGTATTTAGTTCTCAGTTCTTGGACCGAACTGCCATGCGGAATGAAAGTATCCGGCCATCCGAAGCTCTTTACAGGGACTTGGAGGTCATTTGCCTGCAAACTCTCCATGATTGCAGAGCCCAACCCTCCCATCAATGCATTGTCTTCCAATGTGACTATGAAATCATGACTGGATGCGTGTTTGATCAGAAGTTCAAGGTCAAGAGGTTTAACGAATCGAACATTCACCAATGAACATTCAAAACTGTATTTTGCCGAAAGTTTTTCCGCTATTTTCTTAGCACTTTCAACATAAGGGCCGAGAGCCCAAATAGAACAAGTTTCGCCTTCCGCAATGACTTCGGCTTTCCCAATTTCAATCGTTTCAGGCGACTTCTTTAGGGCAACGCCAAGGCCATTTCCTCTTGGGTAACGGATAAATGCGGGTTGCCCTGATGAAATTCCCGTGAAAAGCATGTCTTGCAGTTCATCTTCGTCTTTGGGTTGCATGACCAAGGCATTGGGGACGCAACGCAAAAAAGAGAGGTCGAAAACACCATGGTGGGTGGGACCATCATTGGGAGACAGACCCGCTCGATCCAAGCAAAAGGTTACCGGCAGATTTTGGAGACATACGTCATGGATAATGGGGTCGTATGCTCTTTGCAAAAATGTGGAGTAAATTGCGCAAACGGGTTTAAGGCCTTGGGCGGCCATTCCCGCTGCCATTAATACGGCGTGTTCCTCTGCGATGCCAACATCATGAAATCGATCAGGAATTTTCTTTTCTAAAGCGTCCAAGCCTGTTCCAGCAGGCATAGCAGCTGTGATGCCGGTGATCGACTTGTCCTTTATGGCAAGTGCTGCCAGGCAATGACCGAAAACATCTTGATATTTGGGAGGGCTGTTTGGCTTTTTGGGTTTTGGCTCTCCGGTTTTTATGTCAAAGGGGCCTGATCCGTGCCATTTTTCGGGTTCCTTCAAGGCAACGGGAAATCCTTTCCCTTTCTGGGTAAGCAAATGTAAGACAATTGGCTCGTCAGATTCCTTGGCAAATTCAAAAAAACGAACCATAGTGTCGATATCGTGTCCGTCGATCGGGCCCAAGTAGCGAATACCAAGTTTCTCGAAGATGCTTGAGGGGGCTAGCAATTCCTTCGTGTCTCTCTTGGCCTTGGAAATTAATTTCATGAAGGATTGTCCGCCCGGTATCTTGGAAAGAAAAGATTGTGCATCCTTGTGCAGGCGATCGTAGACTGGATTTGTGATCAATTCATTGAAGTAGCGGGAAAAGGCTCCCACGTTCTTGGCAATTGACCATTCGTTGTCGTTCAGTACTAGGATGAATTTCTTAGTCGAGCATGCTATGTTGTTGAGTGCTTCCAATGTGATTCCACAGGTGAAGGCTGCGTCGCCCGCTATGGCAACGACATGGTTGTCTTCTTGCTTCAAGTCCCGTGCCATGCACATTCCAAGCGCTGCAGATAAAGAAGTTCCGGCATGCCCCGCACCAAATGCATCGTGAGGGCTTTCTTCTCTTGAGAGAAATCCGCTTAATCCATTTTCTTGCCTGATGTCGTCAAAGCGATCGTCATTTCTTCCGGTGAGAAGCTTATGTACATATCCCTGGTGGGAAACATCCCAGCAAAAGGAATCTTTGGGTGTCTCGAATGCAAGGTGAAGGGCAATGGTCAACTCAACTACACCAAGGTTCGGTCCGACATGACCTCCGTTTTGAGAGGTTGCTCTAATAATCCGATCTCTGATTTCCAGGGATAGGCTTACGATCTCTTCAGGGTCAAGATTATGAAGATCCTGAGGGTCTTTGATTTTATTTAATGTGGGAAAATCATCCATTGATTTAACAAAATTTCTAAGAATCAATTTCCGGAGGATCTTGGGTGGAAACTTCCTTAATTTTTAACTCAGCGGACTTTATTTTCTCTCGGCAATGCTTGAGCAAATTCATTCCTTTTTGGTAATGAGAAACCAGTGAGTCCAAAGGTGCGTCCCCAGATTCCATACGGTGCACGAGTTCTTCGAGTTCTGAAATAGCTTTTTCAAAGGACAAGTCTTCCGTAACCAAATCATTATCTTCACTGTCTTTATTCTGTAACACAGTAAATACATTAAGCTTGCTGGAAAAGTTCGCAACCTTTGAAAATGAATTCTCCAAGGTCGACATTTCAGGAAAGCATCGACATTTTCTAAACATGACATCTTTGCAAATCATAATCATAGTTGCAGCACTCTTCCAGTTTGTTTTTGAATTTGTTCTCAAATTGAAGAATGAAAAGCACATGTCTTCCATGCGTTCTGAAATTCCCTCAAGGATCCATGCCATCATGGATGAAACGGTTTGGAGAAAGGCAACTGATTACTCCATAGAGAAAAGCAAGTCCTCCAGAATCGAGGAGTCTTGGGGGATCGTAATGTTTCCTGTTCTTCTTCTCCTTCTTTTTCCTTGGACCTTTTCGACTTGGTCGACTTCCCTAAAGGATTCGATTTGGCAGTGTGCATTTGTCACAACTTGCTTTTTGACTGTCATTCAACTTCCTAATCTTTTTTTTGATTGGAAAAGGCAATTTGTCCTAGAGGAAAAGTATGGCTTTAATAAGTCGACCAAGAAACTGTGGTTTGCGGACAAGCTCAAAGAAATGATTATTGGCCTTTTATTTGGCATGCTTCTTCTTTCTTTTCTGATCTGGTTATACCGGACCTTGTCTGCCTCAATGCACGATCTCTGGTGGACCATTGCCTTTGGTGCTTTTTTTGCGATTCAGCTCTTACTTATGATATTGTGGCCCAAACTTATTCTTCCCTTATTTAATAAGCTTTCTCCTCTGGAAGATGGAGAATTGAAGGATCGTTTGATGGAACTTTCTGAAAAAACCGGCTTTAAAGCTAAAACTATTGAAGTGATTGATGGAAGCAAGAGATCGGGGCATTCGAATGCCTACTTCACTGGATTTGGTAGATTTCGGAGGATCGTCCTGTATGACACCCTGATTAAGCAAATGGAAGTAGAGGAAATTGAGGCAGTTCTGGCCCATGAAGTGGGTCATTATAAGCTAGGACACATTCCGAAAAGGATGGCCCTGTCTTTTTTCTTGGGCTTACTTAGCTTTGCCGTTTTGGCAGGGTTATTGAAGAGCTCCTGGTTCTACGCGGGTCTAGGTTTGCCTTCAAATCTGATGGGCTCTTTTTCTTCGTTGGTGGTGGGACTTAGCCTCAGTATGGGATTTTTCACTTACTGGATCACCCCACTAAGTAATTATCTTTCTCGCCGACATGAATATGAGGCGGATGAATTTGCAAAAGATTCGGTCAATAGCCCCGAACCTCTCATAAGTGCACTTCGAAAACTCTATGTTGAAAACCTCAATCACCCTATTCCCCACCGGCTCATGGCTAGCTTTCATTACTCCCACCCGACTTTGCCTGAGCGAGAAAAGGCTCTTTTAGCTTAATGGCGTTGCGGAAACTTTTGATTCAAGGAGTGTCGGTGTAACCAATGATGTATGAGCAGTGCCATACCCACCCCGATCAGATTCATGAATAAATCTCCGGGGGAAGGAAACCTTTCGGGAATGAACGCCTGGGCAAGTTCGTTGAAACACGCATAGGAAAATGCCATGAAAGACGCTGGGTTCCTGAACAGGCCAATTTTGTAGGGTTTTTTGGATATCCATATCCAAAGCCAGCCAAGGACAAAAAAGAGGGGGAGGTGACTAAGGTCCTGCAGCCAATAAGGATAATCGAAAAGTTCGGCTGACAAGCGTAAGAAAAGTTCGTTTGCATCTATTTTTTGAAGAGCCCCTGGTTTTGGAATTCCAGTTATGATTTGAAGGAATAGGGTGTATCCGATTGGTAAAATCAAAAATATCTTTCCGGGTGGTGCCCGAAGTAACAGTTCAATAATTTCTTTTTTGGTGGATTTCATTTTATGCTGGCACTCGTCTATTCTTGTAATTCTGCGTATCTTCGCACAAATATTATCGAATGCCAATTTACGAATTTTATTCTTCTGAAACTAGCAAAGTTTATTCTTTCTTCGCCCGTTCTTTGGTTCACGCCGATAAAATACCTTATTGTCCAGATGGAACGGAGTATAGTATGAAGAAGCTAGTATCTGGATTTTCGATTACGGGTGATAGGAAGGAACCAAATGCCGAGGAATCCATTGAGAAACTGGAGCAGGAAGATCCTTTTTCAGGAATGAGCGAGGCCCAAACCCATGCAATGATGCAGGAAATGGAAGGGGCGATGCAGGGGATGGATGAAGACAATCCGGATCCCCGTCAAATGGGTAGTTTGATGCGAAGAATGTGTGAAGTGACTGGAGAAAAGATGGACGAACCAATGGAAGAAGTCGTTCGAAAGCTCGAAGAAGGAATGAACCCGGATGAACTTGAAGATCGGATGGGTGATTTTATGGGCGATGAAGGGGATGGGGATAGTCCAAATGAACCAGATGACAAGACTGCGGAAACAAAAGCCAAGTTAAGAAGAATAATGAAGAAAAGGCTTGTGCGGGACCCTAAACTCTACGAGCTTGCGGAATTTATCTCTCAATGAATTTTAGAATTTCTTTATGCTCTTTAGTAGTTGTAATATTTACGATTTCTTGCGGATTGGAAGAGGATAAATCTGATGATTCTCCAAGAGTTTGGAGAGGTAGCGAAAGCGGATTTGAGGATGAGTTTGACTATGAAAAGGGAGTCGATGGTTCAACAAAGCCAATTCTCGTTGAAAGTGAAACTGGAAACTTATATTCAGGCACCTTAGAACTGAATAGTTCGGGGCAAGTCACTACCAAAACTTACCAAGGTGGAGTTCTTGACGGTATCAGCGTTAAGAAATCAAAGGATGGTTCTTGGGTTGAAGCTAATTATCTTAATGGTCAATTGCATGGCAAGATGACTTTTTATGATGCCAAAGGTAAAATACGAACTGTAATGAATTATGAAAACGGAAAGCTTAAAATTGTAGATTGATTTGTGCTTTTTTCATTGCTCGGACCTTTTTCTTACTTTTACGAATTCGCGTGTAGCTCTTTTAGCTTTTCTTGAGAGTTCGCTCCCATCTTCGTCGTTTTCGGCGTGGGGTAGAAACAAGTAAAAAGTAGTGCCTTTGCCAATTTCCGAAGAATATCCAATCTTCCCATTATGATCCTCAATGAAAAGTTTGGAATTGTATAACCCGAATCCGGATCCATCCATGGAATCCTTCGTTGTAAAAAAAGGTTCGAAAATTTTATCGGCATACTCCTGAGCGATTCCCTTGCCGTTGTCGCTCAGTGATATTTCCGCCCCATGACTTTGAGCAAGGTGTGGACCTTGGATTGCCCCTTTCATGATTTTTTCGCCTCGCTTTACCTTTTTTAGGGATATTCTGATTTTACCGTTTCTTTCAATTGCATCTCTCGCGTTAATTGCCAAATTTAGTATGACTTGCCTGAAGCCGGTTTCCTCCACAAAGCTAGGAATTGCCTCGGAGCCGAAATTAGTGACGATTTTTGCACTTCGAGGAATGATGATTCCAACCAAATCCATTTGATCTTTAAGTAACAGTCGTAAGTCATGAATCGATCGAGTAGCTGGTTTTTCTCGATGCAAATCTATGATTCGTCTTACCAATTTCTGTGCTTGCATTGCACTCTTTTTGATTTGGCCCATGCCATTAAGCATGGGATCGTCTTTTTCCATCATTCCATGGTAGAGCTCGCTGATCGAGAAGATGCCTGCCATTAGGTTACTGAAATCATGGACCAAGCCGTTAGTGAGGGTTGCAAGTCCTTCTCGCCAAATCGAATTGGATAAGCGATGTTCAGCAATCGATTGTCGAGTGATGTCTACGAATACGCCGTCGTAGCCTAATAGCCTGTTGGTTGCGGTTATGATTGGGGTTCTGACATCCAGGAGGTACCGAACTTGGTCATTGGGTGGGATTTTAATACGGTAAGTCAGGCTAAAGGTTTCGGCTCTTTTGGAGTTGGTGTTTAATTTATGTTGGAAATGCTCCCTATCCTGCTCGACAATCTTATTTAGAAAAAGCCCGCCATTTCGGGAGAATTCTCCATGTTCGGCAGGAAATAGCCTTCGGATTCCTCGAGACAGGTAGCTGAAAGTCAGATCGGATCTTTGGGTGAAAAAGATACCGGGGAAATTGCTGACATAGTCCGATAGGCGACTCTCGGCTTTCTGGAGTCGAATTAATGTGTTAGCAAGGGCCCTAGGGTCTTTCATTAGATCTCCCATGAACGCCTTTTTCAGAGAGTCATGGGGGGCAAGAGCGGGGGAAAGGGAAACCACTGATATATTGTTGTAGTTACAGCAAGACAGGAAAACACCAATCGAAGAATCTTGGTCGTTCTTGGATAGTGGCAGGAATTTCTCGAAGTCTGCCGAGTGCAGATTTTTGGGAAGTAGAATTCCCCAACTCGCTTCAAGAGAAATGAGAAAACTCAAGAATCGTTGACCTATCAAATCCTGAGTTTTTTTTCCAACCCATGAACCAAATGAATCGGATGCCTTGATTATGCTGCCATGCTGATCCATGGCGATTTGACAGTTCTCGAAATTTGGTGACTTCATGATCTTCTAAGAAGTTAGCCTAAAGCCCCCTAAGCCTTAAGACAATCCAAGATATTTTGAGGGTTCTAAGCTAGGTATTTTTTTCCCCTGCAGTTTACGATTAGATTAGATAAAGTAATATTATAGCCGTAAAAGCTATATAAATGGTGTAAGTTTTTATTGAGAGTTGGCGCAAAGATTGCATTGCGAGGGGCGCATGGCTGTAGTTTTAGACAATCTTTATCATCAGGAGAATTACCTTATTTCCAAAAAACTGTTGGACGCGACTCATCTTCGTCATGAAGCGCTCTCCAACAATCTGGCTAATGTTGAGACACCCGGCTTTAAGCGGCGTGACTTACCAAAGACTTTTGCAGTCGAACTTAGAAGGGCTGTTGACCGTCAAGATTTCCGCCGAGTTAAAGCTCTTCTACCACGCAGTGCCGAGGATCGTCAGGCCAAACCCGTACGACTTGATGGAAATACCGTGCAACTTGACGAAGAAATGCTCGCTATGAATCGGAACGCACTAAATTACGAATATCTAAGTGGTGCCGTCGGAGGTTCGATTAAAGAACTAAACCTAGCAATTCGTGGAAGAGTTTAAGAAAGGGGAATTACTATGTCGATGAATCTAATTCCAGGAATTGAATCAACGGGAAGTGCTTTGTCCGCAGAGAAAATCAGGCTAGAGATTATTGCCCAAAATATCGCAAATTCCAATACAACTCAGGATGCTTCGGGTCATGTATACAAACGCAAAGAAGTTGCTTTTGAGGAATACATCAAGATACCAGAGAGGCGGGTTCCGGGCTATGTCGACGAAAATCTTTATCAAGGTGTAAGAGTTACTGATGTGTTTGACGACCAGACTCCAGGGCGAATGATTTACAACCCTGGTCATCCCCACGCCAACGATGATGGTATGGTTGAGATGCCCAATGTAGATGTATCACGTGAAATGGTTGATTTGATCAGTGCATCTCGGGCTTACGAAGCTAATCTTACGGTCGTCAAAACATCCCGGAGAATGGCTCAACAGGCAATGGCAATTGGTAAATAACTAGACTTTAATTATGGAAATATCCTCTCTACCCAGCCTTAGCGATCTGCTAAACCAAAATCCGAATCTGCAACCAAACTCGCAGTCAGATCGATTTGCCTCTAATTTCGAGAACATTCAGAATCCACAGGTTAACGGCAATCGCTCACCAAACGGTGTGGTTCCGGTTGAAATTGATAAAACTTCTCCCACCGATCGTGTAACCGCCCCTGGTTTTGCTCAAATGTTTGAGCAATTTATAAAGGGAGTTGATCAAAAGAAGAAAATTTCCGCACGTGAAACCCAAGACCTCATTTTGGGCCGCTCTGATAATATCCATGAAGCGGTGGTTAAATCACAAGAAGCTGGCGTCGCTTTTAACCTCATGATTGAAGTTCGCAACAAACTGGTTGAGTCTTACAAAGAACTCATGCGGATGCAGGTATAGTTTATCAAGTTGTATAATTTTTAAGTATGAAAGAACGTTTCGAAAAACTCAGCGAATTGTGGCAGAATTTACCTTCCTCCAAGAAGCTAACCTTGGGGGTCGCTTTATTTGGAATCATTGGTCTCAGTATTGGGATTTTAAGTTGGTCTGGAGAGAGCACTCAAATGCGTGTGCTGGTAAGTGGGGCTGACTCCAAGGATTTGGCTGAAGTTGTGGATCTCTTGAAATCCAATCAGGTTCCTTTCGAATATAGCGAGTCAGGCGATACCATTCTTGTGCCTGAAGACAAGCGAGCATCCATGAGGATGGAGTTGGCAATGAAAGGCTTGCCTAAGACTGGTGATGTAGGTTTCGAAATTTTTGACGAAGGTAATTTCGGAATTAGTGATTTTGTTCAGCGCACTAATCATACCCGGGCGATACAAGGTGAATTAGCTCGTACTATCGGAATGATGGATGCCATTCGTTCCGCCAAGGTTTTTGTGGTAAAGCCCGAAAATAATCTTCTGCTCAGCGAAGACCCTAATGACCGACCAAGTGCATCTGTCTATGTCGATACGGGAGGGAATACTTTGGACAAGAGCAATGTAAATGCGATCCAATTTCTTGTCGCTCGTGCTGTTAAAGGCGTCAATAAGTCGAATGTTGCGGTAATGGATAACCAAGGTAATTTGCTATCCGAAGAGGGGGAGTCGGATGGTGTTGCCGGAGTTGCTGGCCAAATGATGAAAGCATATCAGGCACAAGAACGTCGTTTGGAGGCAAAAATTGAAACCATGCTCGCACGTCTCGTTGGCAAGGATCAGGTTGTGGCCCGTGTATCTGTGAATCTCGATACTCGTTCTTCGACATTGCTTGACGAGAAGTTTGATCCTGAGGGGCAAGTTCCTAGAACTACAACTTCGGATAAAGACGAGGCGAAAACAGTCGAAACTCAACCTCAAAACAACGCTACCGGTATGGGTGCGAATGTGCCCAACGTTAGCCAAGACGCGACTATGCAAGACCCGATCATGGCACAGAGCGATGAAACACGTGAATCGAAAACCACTGACTTTGAAATTAGCAGAACA
>MDTG01286627.1_pt1 | contig 17604 bp, 17 predicted proteins | sample 811421 | NCBI WGS metagenome assembly MDTG01 (sample SAMN05326645, study PRJNA326480) | marine metagenome | isolation source: seawater | place: Pacific Ocean: South East | collected 2011
ATATTATATCCTTAAAAGACTAAAACTAGGGAAAATTAATGAAATTAGCTGTTTTTGATTTTGATTCAACACTTATGGATGGAGAGACAATTGACTTTCTAGCAGATGAGTTAGGAATAGGGCAAGAAGTTGCACATATAACTGAAGAGGCAATGTCTGGACGACTTGATTTCTTTGAATCTTTAACTACAAGAGTAGGTTTATTAAAAGGCTTAGAGTATAAAAAAGCTGTTGATATTTGTAAAGAATTACCATTAATGAAAGGTGCAAAAGAATTAATTCCAGCATTAAAAGAAAAAGGCTACAAAGTAGTTTGTTTTTCAGGTGGATTTAGAATAGGAACTAGTCCTGCAAAAGACGTACTAGGACTTGATGCAGACTTTTCAAATGTTTTACATGAAAAAGATGGAATTTTAACAGGACTTGTTGGTGGAGATATGATGTTCTCTCACTCAAAGGGTGATATGATTCAAAGACTTCAATCACTTTTAGGAGTTACTCGTGCAGATACTTTAGTATGTGGTGATGGAGCTAATGATTTATCTATGTTTGCTCATGCTGATACAAGAATTGCATTTTGTGCAAGAGATGTATTAAAAAAAGAAGCAAATATTATCATAGATGAAAAAGATTTAACAAAAATTTTAGAAAAAATATAAGGAAAATAGATGAGTTTAAAAGAAGATATTAATTACTCTTTATGGTGTGATTTTATAGAAAGAGACTTTTTAGAAAATAGATTTCAAGAGATAATAAAAGATAAAACTATTCAAGGTGCTACATCAAATCCTGCAATTTTTGAATCATCAATTTCAAATTCTGTTGCATATAAACAACAACTTGATATGTTACAAGCAAATAATGCAAAAACAATTTATGAAGAGTTAGCACTAACTGATATTAAAAGAGCAGCTGAGTTACTTTCACCCTTACATAAAGAAGATGCAGATGATGGATTTATTTCTATTGAAGTTGACCCTTTACTATGTGATGATGCACAAGGAACTATTGAAGAGGGCTTAAGGTTACACTCTTCAATAAATGCTGATAATGTGATGATTAAAGTACCTGCAACTGATGCTGGTTATATTGCAATGAGAGAATTAACTTCAAGAGGTATTCACGTAAATGCAACATTAATATTTTCTCCAAAGCAAGCTATTAAATGTGCACAAGCACTTAATGAAGGTATTATAGAATCAAATAAAGATATTAAAGCAGTTGTTTCTGTTTTTGTTTCTAGATTTGACAGAGTGTGTGATGGTGAGTTTATTACAAAAAATTTAGAAGCATCTAAATTAGGTATTATAAATGCTACTAAGTGTTATCATGAAATTAATAAGTTTAAAAACTCAAATATTAGAACACTATTTGCAAGTACTGGTGTTAAGGGAAATGAATTAGCTCCAAGTTATTATATTGATAATCTAATCTTTCCAAACTCTGTAAATACTGCACCTTTATCAACTATTGAAGATTGGTTAAAAGATGGAGTTAAAGAAGAGACTGAAATTATAAGTGAAGAAGAGTGTAATGAATATTTTGAAGAAATAAAAAACAAAAAAGTTAATATGGAAAAAGTTTATACTGACCTTTTAACGCAAGGTTTAGATGCATTCAAAGTTTCATTTAAAGATTTATTAGCAAAGTTAATTAACTAAGTTAACATATTTATTAATCTAGATTACAAGTTAGTAACAAAAATATCTAATTTCATTAAGATATTTTTGGATAACATTTTAAAAATATAAGAAAAAGGCAAAAAATGAAGAAGTGGCAACCAAATAGCTGGAGAGATTTTCCAATAAAACAACAACCAACTTATACAGACTTAGAAAAGTTGAAAAAAGTTGAAAAAGAGTTAGGCTCATATCCTCCACTTATTTTTGCAGGTGAAGCTTTGAATTTAAAAAATCAATTAGCTGATGTTGTAAATGGTAAAGCATTTTTACTTCAAGGTGGAGATTGTGCTGAATCTTTTGCTTCATTTGATGCAAACAATATAAAAAATTTATTTAAAGTTATGATGCAAATGTCAGTTGTTTTGACATTTTCAGGTGGTTGTCCTGTTGTAAAAGTAGGACGAGTAGCTGGACAATTTGCAAAACCTAGATCTTCTGATTTTGAAGAAGTTAATGGGATTTCATTACCTTCATATAGAGGAGATATTGGAAATGATATTGAATTTTCTGAAAAAGCTAGAGGTCCAAAGCCAAAGAAATTATTAAAAGCATATAATCAAAGTGCTGCAACAATGAATTTACTTCGTGCATTTTCACGTGGTGGAATGGCTGATTTAAATCAAGTTCATTTATGGAATACAGATTTTGTAAAAGATAATACTTTAGGTGAAAAATATGATGAGGTATCTTCTAAAATTACAGAAGCTCTTAATTTCATGAAAGCTTGTGGAATTACAAGTGAGACTACGCCAAACTTAGCACAAACTAATCTATTTACTTCACATGAAGCATTATTATTAAACTATGAGCAAGCTTTAACAAGAAAAGATTCAATAACAGGTGATTGGTATAACTGTGCTGCTCATATGTTGTGGATTGGTGATAGAACAAGAGATTTAAAAGATGCTCATATTGAATACTTTAGAGGTATTAAAAACCCTATTGGATGTAAAGTAGGACCATCTATGAAAGAAGATGAATTAATTCAATTAATTGATACTTTAAATCCAGAAAATGAAGCAGGAAGACTTAACTTAATTGTACGAATGGGTGCAAACAAAGTTGGAGATTTTTATCCAAAATTACTTGAAAGAGTAAAAAGAGAAGGTAAAAATGTATTATGGTCATGTGATCCAATGCATGGAAATACTATTAAAGCTGATAATGGTTATAAAACTAGAGATTTTGAAGCAATATTAAGTGAAGTTAAGCAATTTTTCCAAATCCATAAAGCTGAGGGAACTTATGCTGGTGGAATCCATCTAGAAATGACAGGTCAAGATGTAACAGAGTGTACAGGAAGTGCAAGTTCAGCAGTTACAACTGAGGGCTTAGCTTCTAGATATCATACTCAGTGTGATCCAAGATTAAATGCTGATCAAGCTTTAGAATTATCATTTATGATTGCTGATACACTTAAAGAAGCTAGAAAAGATTTAATTATATAAACATATATTTTATTAGATATAAAAAAAGGGGAAGTTAGATAACTTCCCCTTTTTTATTGATTAAGTATTTTATAAAAAAGTTTCTTTATAAATATCTTCATTAAAAGCTACTAAAACTTTTCCATCATATTCAACTACCGGTCTTTTAAAAAGCATAGGCTCTTTTTTTAACCATTCTGTTTTTCCATTATCATCTAAATTTAACTCTTTTAATTTTAAAGTTCTATATTTAGTCCCTCTAGAATTAAATAGTAAGTTTAAATCAGATTTTTCTATCCATGTGTCTATTAGATCTGAGCTTGGTGATTCTTTTTTAAAATCAAAAAAATCAACTTCTATTTCGTTGTCCTTAAAAAACCTTAAGGCTTTTCTAACAGAGTCACAGGTTTTTATTCCATAAACCTTTAACATCTTTCTTCCTATTCTATAATTTTTGGTACTACAAAGTACCCATTTTCACTTTTTGGTGCATGTTTTAAAATGTGATTTGATAACTCTAAATCTTGACTAGCAACATCTTCTCGAAGTGGACTTCCACCTTCAATTGTACTAAATGTTGCTTCAATACCTGATACATCAATCTCTTTTAAATTCTCAACAAAATTAATAATATCAGCAAGTTCTGCTTTTAAATTCTCTTTTTTTGACTCATCTATTTCTAAACTAGATAGTTTTGATAGTTTTGCAATTAAGTTATCATCAACAGTCATATTCTTCCTTATAATTTCTAATATTTTTTCATTTTAACATAAAAATAAAAAATCTTCTTTTAATCTACGATCTTTTAGCGTAAAACTCTTTTTTAAACTCAATCCAGTTATCAGCTAAAATAGCTTCTCTAGCTTGTGTCATAAGATTTAAATAGTAGTGAATATTATGCATTGAACCTAATCTAAAGTATGTCATTTCACCAGCTCTATAAAGATGATTTAAATACCCTCTTGAGAAGTTTTTACATGTATAACAATCACATAAAGGATCAATAGGTCCTTCATCTTCTTTAAATACGGCATTTCTTACATTTATTCTTCCAAATGATGTAAAAAGTGTTCCATTTCTAGCATTTCTTGTAGGCATTACACAATCAAACATATCAACACCACGTTCAATATTTTCAATTAAATCTTCAGGAGTTCCAACACCCATTAAATATCTAGGTTTATCTTTTGGCATAAAGTCAGTAGTCCACTCAACCGTTTCATACATATCAGCATTAGGTTCCCCTACACTTAACCCACCAATTGCAAAACCATCATAATCTTCCATTGCACATAATTGTGTAGCACTCATTTCTCTAAATTTTTTACTAGTTCCACCTTGGATAATTGCAAAAATATTTTGATTAACTCCAATACCTTTTGCTTGTTGTTCTTTGTGATAAGTAATTGCTTCTTGTGCCCAAGAAGTTGTTCTTTGAATTGATTTTTCAATTCTTTCATCTGTATTTGGTAAGGCTACTAAATCATCCAATATCATCATAATATCAGAACCTAAATCATACTGAGTATCAAGTACACTTTGTGGTGTAAAGAAGTGCTTACTTCCATCAATATGTGATTTAAACATAATTCCATCTTCATGTTGTTTCGTATTTTTACTAAGTGAGAAAGCTTGGAAGCCTCCTGAGTCTGTTAAAAAAGAGTTAGGAAATTTTGAAAAGCCATGAAGTCCTCCAAATTTTTTAACTATTTTACTTCCTGGTCTTAAGTATAAATGGTATGTATTTCCTAAGATGATTTTTGCACCCATTTCTAGCATGTCATTTGCATCAAGAGTTTTAACTGTTCCTTGTGTTCCAACTGGCATAAATACTGGTGTTTGAATTGTACTATGAGCTGTTTTAATTGTACAAGCTCTAGTTTTGTGGTGTGATGTTGCGTCTATTTTAAATTCCATTAAATATAGTAACCTTTCTTTAAATTAAAAGAATTATATCTAAAGTTGATTAATATATAAATTTATAATTATTAATTTTATACATAGCTTTCTAAGTTGCTTTATTCTAATTATTTATTTCTTTGCATTTTTTAGTTATACTTTAATATTATAAATTTGACAAGGAAATTAATGAAATTATTATTATCTTTATTATTATGTTCAAGTATAATATTTGCTCAAACAAAAGAGTTTACATTAAAAGAAGCAATAAATATTGCTTTACAAAACAATCATCAAAGTAAGATTTCAAAAGTTGCTTTAGAAATTGCAAAGGTTCAATATAATCAAGCACTTAGTGCAAATTACCCAGCTATAAATGCAATGGTTGTAGGACAAAGACTTAAAGAAGATGTTGTTTATCAACAACGAGGTAAATTTACTTTACCTGATAGTTTAGCATATGGATTAGCTGCAATAAATGGCGGAACACCAATATTTACATTAGATGCGGATATGGATACTACTGCATATGGTAGAGATACAGTAAAGGGGTCATTAAACCTTTTATATCCTTTATTTACAGGTGGAAAAATATCTTCAGTAATACAGCAAGCTAAATTAAATAAATTATTAGCAATGAATACAATAAGAAGAAATGATTTAGCAGTTGTTTATGATATTAAAAAATATTTTTATGGATATGTCTTAACAAATGAGTTATATGAAATTGCAAAATCTACACTTGATAGAATGAATTATGTTTCTGATTTAACAAAGCAGTTTTATGAAAGTGGTGATTCTTTAAATGTAAAGAAAACTGATTATTTATCTATTCAAGTTACAGTAGCTTTAATAGAATCAATTGTTGCTAAAATTGAAGCAAATAGATTTATGGTAAAATCAGCATTAGCTAATGCTATGGGGTTATCATGGGATAGTGAAATAAATCCAAAATATACGAATAATGAACTATTACCTCCAAAATATTCTTTATCAAAACTAGTTCAAGATGCATATAAAACAAATAGCGATATTAGAAAAATGGATATTGCTTTAAAAATATCAAAAGAACAAATAAAAGAACAAAAAGCTGGTCATTATCCAAGTGTTGCTTTACTAGGAGAACTTTCTCATACTTATAACTCTTATGAATTTGGATACTTATCTGATAATAAAGAGAACTCTTGGAATGTAGGATTTGCGGCTGAAATTCCACTTTTTGATGGTTTTAAAACAACAAATATGGTAAATGAAAAGAAGTTAGAAAAAAAGAAATTATATTTATTACAAGATATGTTAAAAGAGGGTGTTGCTCTACAAATTAAAAATGAACTTAATAATGCTCTTCTTGGATTTAAACAAATTCAAACACTAAAAAAAGCTAAAAAACTAGCACGTGATAGTAGAGAATTGAATATAAGAGGCTATCAAATTGATGCTATTACTCCACAAAAAGTAATAGAATCTCAATATATAGAATCTTATGTAAAAGCTGATTATTTAAAATATGTTCATGATTATTTACTATCTTTAGCAAAAATTGATAAATTAATAGGTCAAGAGGTAAAGTAAAAAATTAGCTTTATTTCTGCTGTTATTAATTTAAAAAAGATATAATGTCCAAATGAAAAAAATCTTGATTATTTTAGACGGTATTGTTGCAAAAAAATTAATGCACAGAATCGTAGAAGCAAATACTGGCGATAATGCTTATGATATTATATACATGAGTGATGTTATCCTACCTGTTCAAAAACCTTCGAATTTTACATTTTATAAGTTTGATCCGACATCAAAATCAAAATTAGCAATGGTTTTAGATAAAAATATTCATACTGAAGTATTAATTGCTCTTAATTCAAAAGATGAGATGATTAATGTAACTAAGAATATTAGAAGTCATAAACAAAATTTACAAATGACTGTACTAGATTATTGGGGATTGGATTTTAAAGACCAATATATTAATGTTTATAAAGGTATCGAAGTTCTTGCAAATGGAATGGTTGAAAGACTTCCAAATATTCCTGTAGTTGCTCAAAATATTGGTTTAAAACAGGGTGAAATCATGGAGATTAGAGTTCCTTTTGGAAGCTCTTATGCTTACAGATATTTAGGCTCAATTGAACAAAAAGAGTGGAAAATATTTGCACTTTATAGAAATCAACAACTTGTAAATATCAAACCATCTTTAGTACTAAAACCAAATGATGTAATTTTAGTAGTTGGAAAACCTTATGTTTTAATGCAAGTATATAATGCAATTGGAAAAACACAAGGGCAATTTCCTATGCCTTTTGGACACAATATTTACTTATATTTAGATCTGTATTTACAAGATGAATTAAGTGTGAAAAAAGCTATTGATGAAGCAAAAACCTTAAATCAAAAATTAAAAAACAATAAATTAATTATTAGAATTACAAGACCTACAACACCTGCGATTATGAATTACATAAAAGAGAAATTAAAATATTTTGATAGCATTGTTGTAAGAATTGATTATTCAAGTAAGGGATTTAATAAAATTCTAAAAGAAGACTTTAGGAAATATGATATTGGAATGATGATTTTAACACAAGAAATGTTTAAAGAAAAAGACTCTCTAACAAAGATAATTGACTTTAAAGTTCCTATTTTTAAGCTAGGAAATGAAAGCTTAAAATCTATAAAACAAACTGTTGTTTTATTAAATGATACTCACTCTTATGAGCAAATATCTCCAATAGTATTTGATGTTGCAAGTCAGATAAAAACAAAAACAAGAATTTTTGATTTAGACCCAATTGGTGAAGAAGAAGATAAAACAAACCTTTTAGATCATTTTGAGAATTTAGCAAAAATATTTAATGAGAAAATTGAGATTGTTTCAAATAATCAAAATCCAATTAGAGAGTTAAAAAAAGAAAAAAACATGCTACAAATCTTACCTTTAAAACAAGAGATGCTTAAAAAAAGATTTTCATGGAAATTCTTCTATACAAATACTGATTTTATATCTTTTGATATGAATAAATATAATCAATTATTAGTTCCAATAGTTGAAGAACAATAGAAATCAAGGAAAAATTAAATGAATTTTGAAAAATACCCTTTTGAAAGATTAGCAGAAACTTTAGCTGATATTACACCAAATGAAAAGTATGAATTATCAGCTTTAACTATTGGTGAACCAAAGTTTGAGACACCAGACTTTATTCAAGAAGAGTTGCAAAAGTCTACTTCTTTATTGAAAAAATATCCAGCATCAGCAGGAATCCCTGAATTAAAAGATGCAATGATAAACTTTGTAAATAAAAGATTTAATCTTACTTTAGACTATACACAAATTATTCCAACTTTTGGAACAAGAGAAGTATTATTTAACTTTCCTCAATTTGCTTTATTTGATAAGAAAAATCCTACTATTGCTTTTACAAATCCTTTTTATCAAATTTATGAAGGTGCTGCAATAGCTAGTAGGGCAGAAGTTATTCATATTGATTTAACAAAAGAGAATGATTTTAAAGCAGAACTTAGCGTTGAGCAATTAAAAAAATGTGATTTAGTTGTACTTAACTTTCCAAATAACCCAACATCTGCATCTATGAGTAAAGAAGAGTTAGGGGAATGGGTTGAAAAAGCATTAAAATATGATTTTATTTTAATAAATGATGAGTGTTATTCTGAAATCTATTTTGATGAGAATAATAAACCAGCTTCACTTTTAGAAGCTAGTATTTTAGTTGGAAATGATAAGTTTAAAAATGTTTTAGTGATGAACTCAATTTCAAAAAGAAGTAGTGCACCTGGTTTACGAAGTGGATTTATCGCAGGTGATGCAAAAATACTTAAAAGTTATATGCAATATAGAACTTATGTAGGTTGTGCATCTCCTGTTCCTTTACAACAAGCAGCTGCAGCTGCTTGGAATGAAGAGAGTCATGTAGAATATTTTAGAAGTATTTATAAGAAAAATTTTGAATTAGCACGTGACATTTTAGGAGTACAAACTCCACAAGCAACATTTTATATTTGGCTAGAAGTTGATGATGAAATAGAGTTTACAAGAGAATTATACAGACAAAAAAACATTAAAGTATTACCAGGGTCTTTTTTAGGTAGAGAAGGTATTGGAAAAGGTTATGTAAGAATTGCACTAGTTGAAAATGCAGCAAAAACAGAAGAAGTATTAAAAAGATTAAAGGATTTTATTGATGGATAAAGAGCAATTAAATGATGCAAGAACAAATCCAGACTTTCTAAAGTATTTAGAAGAGGCTAGAGTTAAATCTATTGCAGAAAAGAATATAAATGTAATGTATGAAACATTAGATTCAATGTTAATTTTAGATTTAGATGAAGAAAAAATTAATAAACTTTATGAAGAGATTTTAAAAACTTCTTTTGAAAATGTTGAAAAAATAGTAAATAAGAATGAAAAACTAAAACTAGAAAATGAAAACTTACTTTATGTAAGAGCATTTTATGAACATGCAATTGAAAAATGGTCATATGATAATTTTGATGGTGCAAAAGAGCTAGTTTTTGTTTTAGCAAATATTACTGATGATGAACCATTAGAAAAAGCTTTAAATGTCTTATTAATCGTTTTATCAACAAGAAATCAATTAGACTTTTTCTATGATACAAGTGTTGACCATGAAAAAGAGAGTAGTGAAGAAAAATATGGTTACTTTATTATGAATTTCAAATTCAATACAGATGAATTTTTAAATGATAATAAAGAAACATTAGAAAAAGAGTATAAAAATTTAAAACACTTATTGGATAGCTAATGAAAGTACATTTTATAGGAATAGGTGGAATTGGACTTTCTGCCTTAGCACGATTTTTAAATAATGATGGTCATGAAATATCTGGTTCTGATATGAAAGATTCACCTATTACAAAAGAGCTTCAAAATGAAGGTATAAAAGTTTCTTGTCCTCAAGAAGCAAAGAACATAAAAGATGATTTTGATTTAGTAATATACTCAGCTGCAGTTACAGATGAAAACCCTGAATTAATTCAAGCTAGACTTAATCAAATTAGGACACTTTCTAGAAAAGAAGCACTACCAATTGTCTTAGGAGATAAGAAAAACTATTGTGTTGCTGGTGCTCATGGTAAATCAACTACAACAGCGATTTTAGCTTCGATTTTACAAAGCTCAGCTTTAATTGGTGCAATTTCAAAAGATTTTGGTTCAAATTTTAGATATGTAAATGATTTAGTTGCTTTTGAAGCGGATGAATCTGATGCTTCTTTTTTACTTTCAAATCCATACTGTGCAATTGTTACAAATGCAGAGCCTGAGCATATGGAATATTATCATTATGATTATGATAAGTTTTATTCAGCTTATGAAAGTTTTATTGCACTTGCTAAAAAAAGAGTATTAAATGGTGAAGATAAAGATATTGCTAAATTGAAAATAGAAGAAGCTACTTATTTATATCCAAGTGTTGATATTAAAAATTTATCATATACATTAAAAGATAAAGAGCCTTGTACTAGATTTGATTTAAAAGATTTAGGTACTTTTGAAGTTTGGGGCTTTGGATATCATATCGCAGTTGATGCATCTTTAGCAATAATGGCTGCTTTAAATGAACTTGATGTTGAAAGTATAAGAACTAACCTTTTAAAATATAAAGGTATTAAAAAAAGATTTGATGTTGTTCAAGCAAATGATAAGTTTGTTGTAATTGATGACTATGCTCATCATCCAACTGAAATTGAAGTAACTATGAAATCAGTTGAGTTATATGATAACTTAACAAATTTAAATAATAGAATTGTATTATGGCAACCACATAAATATTCAAGAACAAGTGATAATCTTGAAGGTTTTAAGAAATGTTTTAGAAGATGTGATGAGTTAATTATCCTTCCTATTTGGACAATTCCTGGTGAGCAAAAAATAGATATTGACTTTGAAAAAGAATTTGCCTCATATAATCCAATTTTTGCTGATAGAATCTCTTCAACAAATGGAAGAATAGATTTAATAAAAGATGAAAAGATTATAAAAAGTTATGATGAGGGAATATTCTTAGGCGTTGGTGCTGGAGATATTACTTATCAACTTAGACACTAATTTTTTAAACTGCTTTAATATTTAATAAAGCAGTTTATACTAAAATTATATATCAAGCTTTAAAAAGGCAGGTATTATGAAAGTTTTAGTTAGAAAATTTTTACAAAAAGAATCAACATCAGGCATTATCTTAATGGCTGTTACTGTTCTTGCTTTAATATTTAGTAATACATTTTTATCAGAATTTTATACAAACTTTTTACATACAAATATTGAATTTAAAATAGGAAGTATTTTAGAAATATCAAAACCTTTAATCCTATGGGTAAATGATGGTTTGATGGCTATTTTCTTTCTTCTTATTGGTTTAGAGATAAAAAGAGAACTCTTACTTGGACATCTTTCTACTTTCTCAAAGATTGCTCTTCCTGCAATTGCTGCAGTTGGTGGAATGCTAATTCCCGCTTTAATCTATGTTTTTTTTAATTATAATGATGAGTTTGCTTTAAGAGGTTGGGCAATTCCAACTGCAACTGATATTGCTTTTGCTTTAGGTATTGTTTCTCTTTTAGGAAAAAGAGTACCCGTTTCACTTAAAATATTTTTAATGGCTTTAGCAATTTTTGATGATTTAGGAGCTATTTTAATTATTGCGTTTTTCTATACTTCAAGCTTATCTCTTAGCTCTTTATTCTTTGCATTAATTTGTATAATAATATTAATTACAATGAATAAAATGCAAATAACTCTAGTAAGTGCTTATGCTTTAGTTGGCTTAGTTTTATGGGTTTTTGTACTTAAATCTGGTGTTCATGCAACTTTAGCTGGAATTATACTAGCTTTTACAATTCCTCTTAATGCAATTAATGAAAGAAGAAAACGTGTATCCCCTGTAAAAAGTTTACAACACTATATACATTTTTGGGTTGCATTTTATATTTTGCCAATCTTTGCATTTGTGAATGCAGGAATAGATTTAAGAACATTAGAAATGAGTCAAGTTTTTAATCCTGTATCTTTAGGAATTATCTTAGGACTTTTTGTAGGTAAGCAAGTTGGTGTAATGCTATTTGTTTATTTAGCGGTTAAGTTTAATTTTGCAAAATTACCTAGATGTACAACTTGGGCTCAAATATATGGAATAAGTGTACTTACTGGTATTGGATTTACTATGAGTTTATTTGTAGATTCACTAGCTTTTGAAGACTCATCCCAGTTTTTTTATACAGATAAATTAGCTATTTTAATAGGCTCAATATTATCAGGTCTTGTGGGCTATTTAGTTTTATTAAAATCAAAAGGGAAAAAGCATTGCTCTATTTCTTAACTTAGAGAAACTCTTGCATTGTTAATTACTATTTTTCCCTCTAGTTCATATTCAAGTACTCTATTTCCAAATTTTAAAATAGCTTCTTCATAACTTGGGCTACTTTCACAAAAAAGTAGAAATTCATCTTTTGTTTTTTCAATCTTATTAGTATTTGTAACTTGTGATATGAACTCATCTATATCATATATAGGTTCAATTAAACCTTTTTTCACAAGCTCTTGTGTTCCTAAACTCTCACCAATTCTGTGTGGTAAAGTATAGATTTTTTTCTTGATTTTTAAGGCATATTGTACAGAGGTAAGACTTCCTGAGTTTAAATCAGCCTGTGTTACTATTAAAATATCTCCTAAAGCAACTACTATTTCATTTCTTAAAACAAAGGTATAGTTTCTGGCTTTTTCACCCTCTTTATATGCAGATAATACTAAACCTTTTTGTTCTATATTTGAAATAAGATTTTTATTTACACTTGGATATCTTATATCTAAGCCATTTGCTACAACAGCGATTGTATTTTCAGGCTTTGCTGCAAGATGAGATATTGCATCTACACCCATTGCAGCTCCACTTACAATACAAATATCTAATGAAGAAAGCTTATGTGCTAACTTATGAGTAAACTCTTTTGTATATGAGTTTGGTCTTCTTGTTCCAATAATTGATATTTTTTTCTTTTTTAAAAGTTCCTTTTTCCCAATATAAAAAAGTTCACTAGGATATTTTTTCATATTTTCTAACTCTTCAATTTTAAAGTTTACTTTATTTATCATGATACTTCTTTGCTTATAAAATAATAATTAATATTATAACTTTAAAAGCTTAAATAAAAGGTTTTATTATATAATAAAATAATAGGAAGATAAAGGTGTTGTATTGAAGATTATTTTTACACAAAGTGATAGTATAGATGAATTTAAAAGACAATTAGAAGAGATAATAAAAGGTTCAAAATCAATATTAATACTTTCATGTGATGAAAATAATTATAATTTAGAATTAATGAATAATATATTGTCTAAATATAATACTCCAATATTTGGTGGAATTTTTCCTCAAATAATATACAAAAATAAAGCATATAAAAAAGGTGTTATTTTTATATCTTTAGATGATGAAATAGATGTTTTTTATATAGAGAATTACTCTAAAAAACATATAAATGAATTAAATTACTTAATAGAAGAAAATTATGGTTTTTTAGAAGAGATAAAAACAATGTTTGTATTTATTGATGGTTTAAGTAAAAGCATAGATAAGATACTAATTTCACTTTTTGATAACTTTGGATTAACAATTAATTATATTGGAGCAGGAACAGGAAGTTTAAGTTTCGAACAAAAACCTTCAGTTTTTACAAATAAAGGTTTACTTTATGATGCCATGTTATTAGCAACAAGTAAATTAGATAGTTCTTTAAGTGTAAAGCATGGCTGGGATACTATTTCTTCCCCTTTAAAAATCACTTACTCAAGTGATAATATTATACATGAAATGAGTATGAAAATGTAGTGAAAAAATATAAGAGTATAGTTGAAACTTTATGTGGGAAAACAATAAATAGTAATAATTTTTATGAAATATCACAGTATTATCCTTTTGGAATAAATAAACTCTCTGGAGAAGTAATTGTAAGAGATTTAATAAAAATTGAAGATAATAATATTATTACAGTAGGAAATATATCTGAAAATTGTTTTATTTCTATTTTAAATAGTGATGAAGAAAAATTAATAAAAGCTGCAAAAATTGCTAAAAATGAAGTATCTATGGAAAAAGATAATTTTACTTTTGTAATTGATTGTATATCAAGAGCTTTAATATTAGAGGATAGTTTTCAAAAAGAGTTAGATATTTTATATGAAAAAGGCGAAGTTTTAGTAGGTGCTCTAACTTTAGGTGAAATTGCTAATAATAAGAACAAATATTTAGAATTCTATAATAAGACGATAGTCGTATCAAAAATAGAGAAAAAAAATGACAAATAACCAATTACATAATGCACTCTTTGAATTATTACTAAATATTGGAACATCTTTTGATTTTAAGGAATCTGCAAATAACGCTTTACTTAGTTATATTCAGCAATTAGATTGTGCAGGAATAATTTTATATGAAAAAAATGATAAAGAATATAATCCTATAGTATATAAACCAAAAGTTTTACAAAGAGATATTTTTCATAAAAAAGTTTTTGAAATATTTATAAAAAAGTTAGATACTGAAAGTGATTTATTCAAAGATAATTTACCTTTTATAATAAATAAAAATAAAACAAATTATTATATCTACAAATTAGAAAATTTCGGATTTTTACTATTTATAAAGAATGCAATAGCTTTTGAAAACCACATTATTAAAGCATTAAGAACTGTAAATGATAAGTTTGCTAAATCATTAGAATCTTGCAGAAACCTAGAGCAAATTAGGCAAAAAGATAAAATGATATTTAGACAATCAAAGATGGCAGCAATGGGTGAGGTTATTGAAAATATAACTCACCAATGGAGACAACCTTTATCTTTAATATCATCAACTGCAAGTGGAATAAATATTTTGATGGATTATGGTAAGTTTGATGAAAAAGAACTAAAACCATTACTTAATGATATAGTTGATAAAACAAGCTATTTATCTCAGACAATTGAAGATTTTAAATCATATTTTAATAATGATGTATCAAAATCAAATTTCTTTATAAACTCGCTTTTTATAAAGACTTCAAATTTTTTGTATTCAAGACTAAAAAAAGCAAATATAGAATTTATACTAAATAATACAAATGATATAGAAATCTATTCATATAAGAACCAATTAATGCAAATTATTATGAATATTCTTAATAATGCAATCGATGAATTAGAAAAATTAGATTTAGAAAGAAAACTTATCATAATAGATATTACTAATGAAGAGGGTTTTGCTGTTGTCTCAATAAAAGATAATGCTTTTGGAATTCCATCTTCTTTATTAAATAAAGTTTTTAATCCTTATTTTACTCGCAAAGAAAAAGGTACAGGATTAGGTCTTTCAATGTCAAAAGAGATTTTAGAAAAATATATAAAAGGAACAATAATTGTAAGTAATCTTGATTTTGTATTTGATGAAAAAGAATATAAAGGTGCTAACTTTACTCTTAAAATACCTATAAACTAAATATTATAGATATGGAAGTTTATTTATAAAGATTGGTTCAATACCTTTTAATAGATGTTTTGATTCTTTTAATACTTTTATTGTCATTGAATAAGGATGTCCAATTGCAATAGCATAACCTCTTTTTCTTGCAATTTTTATAGCTTTTTTTAATTGGTTTTGAATATATTCAAAATTTCTTTCATTATCAAGAAATGTATTTCTTACAATATATGGCATTCCATATTTTTTAGCATATTTTTTAGCAACACTTTTAGCAGTTGTTCTACTATCTACAAAGACAAAATTATATTTTTTTAAAGCTCGAAATAGTTTATCCATAGCATCATCATTTTGTGTAAATACTGAACCTGTATGGTTATTTGTATATTTTGCTTTTGGATATTGTTGTCTTAATTTTTTTACAATACCTTCAATTTTTGCATAAGAATCATTAATAGTTAGTGTAATCTTCTCTTTAGATTTAAATTTAGGTGAAGCTTGCATTGGAAAATGAATCATATGAACAGGCAAGTCTTGTGCAATTTTAGCAGATTGAGAATGACCTTTTTGTGGAGGAAGAAAAGCCATAGTAACATCATATCCAATATCTAAGATGGCTTGTTTTTGTCTATTGCTACTTACATCATCAATTATTATTGCAAGCTTTGGTTTAGTTTGATTGTTATATTTATATAAATCTTTTTTGCTTTTTATATTATTTGTTTGTTTTGCTTCTTCTTTTTTAACTTTTGTAATTTCTTTTTTTATTTTTTCTTTCTTAGTATCTTTAGTTTGAGGTTTTTCTTCTTCATCTATATGAACTTTTTCAAACTCTTCTGTTTGCTCTTCAAACTTCTCTTTTGAAGGTTCAATTTTATCAAAGTATTCATCTAGTTTTTCATTTTGGAATTTTTTTAGGTCATTTATTGCAGGTGTAGTTTTTTGCAGTTTTTCTTTTTTAAGAATATCATTAATATTTTTATTTGAATTTTCATTAGGGTTTTCATTTTTCATTATAAAATAGCTCAAGCCACTAGCTATAAATGCAAATAAAAATATTAGTAGAAAGATTTTTACTAATTTAGATTTAGGAATTGATGATGATTGTTTTTTTCTTTTAGTTTGTTTTTTACTCATAATTTAAAAGTAAATAAGAAGAGAAATTCTCTTCTTATTTTAATATTAGTTTTTGTCTTGTTGTACGATTTTATTCGCAGCAATCCAAGGCATCATTTCTCTTAGTTCAACACCAGTTTTTTCAATTAGTGTTTCTCTTTGATTATTTCTTTCAGCATTCATTCTTGGGTATCCAGATTGACCTTCTAAGATAAAGTCTTTAGCAAATCTACCATCTTGAATTTCTTTTAATAATTCTCTCATAGCTGCTTTTGACTCATCATTAATGATTCTCTTACCAGCAATATAGTCACCATATTCAGCAGTATTTGAAATAGAATATCTCATATCTGCAATTCCACCTTCAAACATTAAGTCAACGATTAATTTTAACTCATGTAAACACTCAAAGTATGCCATTTGTGGATCATATCCAGCTTCAGTTAATGTTTCAAAACCAGCTTGAACTAATGCAGTAGCTCCACCACATAATACAGCTTGCTCTCCGAATAAATCAGTTTCAGTTTCATCTTTGAAAGTTGTTTCAATAATTGCAGTTCTTCCACCACCAATTGCTGAAGCATAAGATAATGCTAATTCTTTTGTGTTTCCAGTTGCATCTTGGTGAATTGCAATTAAATCTGGAATTCCTCCACCTTTTACAAACTCAGATCTTACAGTATGACCTGGAGCTTTTGGAGCTACCATCATTACGTTGATATTTGCAGCTGGTGCAATTCTTCCATAGTGAATGTTAAATCCGTGTCCAAATGCTACAGTAGCACCATCTTTTAAGTTTGCTGCAATTTCATTTGCATAAATATCAGCTTGGTTTTCATCTGGTAATAAAATCATTACGATGTCTGCAACAGCAGATGCTTCAGCAACAGTTTTAACTTCAAAACCTTTAGCTTCAGCTTTAGCCCATGAAGAACCATTTTTTCTTAAACCAACAACAACTTCAACACCAGAATCTCTTAAGTTTTCTGCGTG
>MDTG01058552.1_pt1 | contig 17603 bp, 18 predicted proteins | sample 811421 | NCBI WGS metagenome assembly MDTG01 (sample SAMN05326645, study PRJNA326480) | marine metagenome | isolation source: seawater | place: Pacific Ocean: South East | collected 2011
AATATTCTCGGCAATAAGACCGGTTAATCCACTATGAGATTCTAATATTCTAACTATTGGTTTTGCATGAATTAGTCTCCTTAACATTTTTAATCTAATATCCGGAGTTGTACCAATCGATTTTATTTTTTCATTAAGCAAAGTAGAAGAGACTCCCTGGGTGTAAGGCACGTCAATAACTTCACCTCCCCACTCTGATATGAGTTTGACAACATTATCCCTAGTTTTTTTTTGGACTCCTTCTTTCCAATCGTCCCCGTGAACCACAAAATCAGGCTTTTCCGACAATAAATTAGAAGAATAATCTAAAGTCTTTTGGGGAATTACTTTATGAACATTTTTAATACTTTCAATTATTAATTTTCTTTGTTCATAATTTAAATAAGGAAGTCTTTTGTAACTAGCAATTGCTTCATCTGTCAAAACACCAATTGTAATTTTTCCTAACTTAGAACCTTTTTTTATAATATTTAAGTGCCCAGGGTGAATAATATCTGCGCTCATTCCAATGTATACTTTTTTATCCATTTTTATTTAAATTTTTTATTTATAACCTAAGTCTTTCCAAGGCTTTTTATCATAGTCATTTATTAATTTTTGAAAAATAAGTTTATATTTTGATGAAATATTTTTTTCAATTTCAATAATTCGATTTTCTCTGTCAAAAGCTTCAGGACTTCTAGGGCATCTTTCTCTTTTCATTATTTTTTTTGTTTTTTGAACAACTTTAGTTCCCAAAAAAATTTCTAAATTATTTAGATAGTCCCATGGGTTAACAGTAAAATCTTCAAACTCAATAAAAAATACACTTGATTTAAATTTTTCTTCAAGACTCAAAAATCCATTTAAATTTTTCCTAAACATATTGTTAACAGTAATTACTAATCTCTCAGTTGAATTTCCACTTAAATAATCATCCTCAAATCCTTCTGCCATAATTGGAACAGAATGACCTTTCCAATCCATAGTAAGAGTAAATTCTCTAGGGTCCTTTCCAATTCTAGTCCCAAAATCTCTTCTGTTTTGTTCGAATATGTTACCTACTGGATCTCTAAAAACATGAACGAATTTTAATCTTTCAGAAAAAGCATCAAAATAAATTTGAGCCAAATGCAAGCCATCATGTGTCATGTTCTGAAAAATAGGATTTTCTTCTCGAACTCTTTGAACTGCATATTTTTCAGGCTTTTGAAATAATCTTTTGATATACAGCCATCTTTTTCCTCCTTTAAAAACTCCTGTATAATCATCAAACCTAAAATTAACAGATCTTGATATCATATTATGGTATAACTTTTGATCCGCTTCAATCTTGAGTGATGTTACGGCGGCGTCGTGACTCATCTTTCCCATCGAGTAATACCTGGGAGAAAAGTCAAAAAGAGGATCTAGTCTCATTTTTTCAATTCTGGGCATTGTAGAAAGAATAACTGAAATCATGTTTTTTCCAGATCGACCTTGGCCATCAACAATAACGATGTCGTTTTTAAAAACATTATTTCTAACTAAATTGTATTTTTTCATAGTTTATATTAATTAAAATTAAGAAAGGTTTGGATTAAAGAATAATTAGAATCTGCGTTATTTTCAATGTACAAATAAAAATAATTATTACTATTAATTTTTGATTTATAATATTTAAAATTTCTATTTACAAGTCCATCCCCCATCTACCACTATATTTTGACCCGTAATATATTTTGAATCATTACTCATCAGGAATGAAACAATAGGTGATATATCATCGGGATTTGCCATCCTCATTAACGGAACATTACTAATATAATTTTTTATGAAAGTTTTACTCTGATTATTAAAAATTCCACCAGGAGAAACACAATTTATTCTAATTCCATATTTTCCGTAATACGAAGCAAGGTATCTTGAGAAATTTATTACACCACCCTTTATCGCAGAGTATGCTGCAGGAGTGGTCATTGAAGTGCCTTTGTAAATTGAAAACTCCGGAGCAACAACTCCATAAATTGAGGCTATATTTAATAAACTACCAGATCTATTTTTTTTCATATGGTCAACAACAAGTTTTGAACATAAAAAAACACTTCCTAATTGCAAATCAATATTTTTTTTCCAAGACTCATAAGAAACATCCTCAAATTTATTTCCCCAATCTTTTGTTCTTGGATAAGCATTATTAACCCATCCATCAATCTTTTGATACTTTTTTGTGATATTTTTAATTGCTTTTTTAACTGAATTTTCGTTAGTAATATCACAATTAATATTAAAATCATCACTGTCAATATTTTTTTCTAAATTGAAAACAGTCGCACCATCAGATCTTAATTTGGATACGAATTCTGCTCCTAACAAACCATTTCCTCCGGTTACTACAATATTTTTATTTTTTAGATTACTCATTTAGACATAATTTTAGAATAGATAAGGCTTCATCAAAATCATTCATTATTCTATTGCCAGTACTTAAATTTTCTGTGAAATGTTTCATTTGGCTAACATAGGTATCCATAATCTCATAATTACCACTATATATGATTTTATTCATTTTCATACTTTTTAGTGAATTTTTTAATAAATCTCCTATAAGGGTGTCATTATCTAATAAAACTTCAATTTCTCTTTTTGAGTCAACTCTAAAATAAATTAAATTGATGTTAACATTATAATTTTCATATTCAAGTATATATAAAGCTGAATCTATGGATTTTATATCTAAAGTTGAAACTGATCTTTTATTTACGTATAATCTCAAGGGTTTTCCAAAAATCCAAATACAGTAGTCTAACTCATGAATTAAATCTAAATGTACACCACCACCCATTGCTGGATCTGAACTGTATGATTTTCTATAATTATTATTTTTTCTCCAATTGGGCAAAAATGATCCACAATAAACATTAACCTGATTGATTTGTTTAATTTTATTATTTAATTTTTTTTTTAGAAGTTTAATTAACGGATGAAATCTTAGGTTGCATGCAACATATGTTAAGATCCCTTTTTTCTTAATTAAACCAGAAATGTAAGAACTATTTTTGATTGTAGATAAAACAGGTTTTTCAATAAACAAAGGGCAATTTAAGTTTAATGAATCAATTATTGATCCATAGTGCAGATGCGATGGATTTGAAATTATAGTGAAATCAATTTTTTTAGGTAACTCATTAAAATCAAAGATATTTTTAACCCCTTTAATCTTACCTGATTTTAATTTATTTGATCTTAAGCCAAAAATTCTGGGTTTTTTTACAACGTTTTGAATTGAAGCAATATGTTTTTTTGAGATAGAACCTAATCCAATAATTAATATATTCAAAATTTAAAATTTAATTTGTTGTTTTTAACAAGATAATTCATAAACTCAAAATCAATCTGATTATCTATGTCAAAACAAATATGAGTAATTTCATACATAATTGATTTTTTGGTAATAACATATTTATTTTTTAATTCAAAAAACAACCTTTTATAAAAGTAAAAAGATGCGTTAAGTTCATATACTCTTGGGGCAGACTGCCTAGTCAAAAATTTTCCTTTTTTAACCAAATGTACATAGTCATTTTCACCTATCTCTACCATATTAAAATATGGATTTTTAGAAGAATTGTTTACAGAAAATAAGTTTAAGGCTTCTTTATTATTAATTAACTTTTTATACGCCAAAATTAAATCGTTGAGATTTCTTAGTGGAGAACTTACGTCTAAATCTAATATGATGTCGTACTTTTTATTTCTATAATTCTCCTCATGAAACAATAAATGTTCTATAGTTTCAATTTTACCAACATTATCCCCGCACAATATTTTTGGCCTAATATATTCAGTGCTAAGTCCATTTTTTGATGCAATTTTCAATATTTCTTTAGAGTCACTAGAAATGGCAATGTCAGATTTGTAGATTTTAGAAAATTCTATGGCTAAATTGATACTGTAGATTATAAGAGGAATATTATTTAAAGGCTTTATATTTTTATTTTTTAAACCTTTTGAACCCCCTCGAGCACAAATTGTTATTAAAATATTATTTTTCAATTTAAATTCTCTGTTAATTGTTGAGCATGCTTTAAATCATTTGGACTTCCTATGTCTATCCAGTAACCTGAAATAGGAACATGGGAAACATTTCTTCCCTCATTTATAATAGATGAAATTAGATCTGTTATATCATAAAATTGGTCTTTTGGAATCATTTTTATAAGCTCTGTTTTGAACATATATATACCCGCATTGGTTGGATAGCTGTATGTGGGTTTTTCAGCTAAATTTGTAATTGAGGATTCATTGGTTTCAAAGACTGCATATGGTAAATCTATTTTATAATTTTTTGAGGAAATAGCCATGTCCAAATCATCATTTATAAATTTTATATATAATTTTTCAAAATCAATATTAGTGAATAAATCACTATTCATCATAAGTATATTATCAGAATCAATATTTTCAATTAAGGACAATGCACCCGCAGTACCTAATTTTTTATTTTCATAAATATATTTGATTTCAATTCCTTTAGAACTTCCATCACCAAAATAAGATTCAATTTGATCAGCTAAATAATTTACAGAAATATGAATTTTTTTAATTCCAAATCTAATTAATCTATCAATGTTGTGTTCTATAATCGGTTTATTATTTAGCTTAATCATAGGTTTAGGTATATTGTCAGTCAAAGGACTCAATCTTTTCCCTCTTCCTCCAGCCATTATAACACATTCTATAGGTAACAAAGCTTTTGTCACATCTAAATCTAAAAATCTGCTTATTGTTCTATCTTTTTTTAATAGTGGAAGTATTTTAATGTCTTTTTGATAAATAGACTTAAGATCTAAATAATTTTTTGAATCGAATTTGAATAGAAAATCTCTATTACAAACTTCACCTACTTTTTTTTTCAGATCCTGATCTTTTATTAGTGATCTTCGAACATCTCCATCAGTTAATGAACCAATCAATTGCCCTTTTTTGTTTGTTACAAATAAAATTAAGCGACTGTAATCCCTAATTCTAGTAAGCATTTCAAGTGCCTCTAAAATTATTTTATCTTCATCTATAATTAGTTGTTTGAAATTCATTTTATTTATCAATATATTTAATTAGTTGAAATGCTTCAGAATATTTAACTCCAACTGAGGCTCCCCTAAAAGTTGCTAGTGCTTTTATGTTTTTTAAACTTCTGGGGAAAGGATGTTCTCCAAGTTCCGATTTGTAAATCCTCATAATTTCTAGTTTTTTTTCTAAATATTTAGAAATATCTACAAAATAATTTGGCTGGAAAACTTTTTCATTTAAAGATGGTGCAAATTCAGTTTCTGAAAGGCATTCATACATTAAAACTGATTTAACGTGTGGATATCTAAAGGATTTAGTACAAGACATAATTGCATCAAAAATGACTCGATGATCTGAATGAGCATCGGATCTATTCATTGTATAAATAACTTCAGGTTTTAGATCATTAAAAATTTTAGAAATTGACGGTATTAATTTAAATAGCGAACTTGTTGACAATGTAGACGTAGGAATCTCCAGTTTAAATACATTGTCAAAATTATATTTTTTAGCTACTAGATCAATTTCTTTTTTTCTTGATTTTATTTGTAATTTATTATAGCCATATTCCTTTATTATGTTGGTGACAATAAGCCAGGAAACATGATCACCATTTTCTTTATGTTTTAAAATTGTTCCTCCAACACCCAATGTTTCATCATCAGGATGTGCTGCTACTATTAATATTTTTTTCATTTAGCATAATTTTTTTTTTATATACCATTTTTTATCTTCTGTATCAATATTTAATAAAACTTTATTGATCTTTTCAACCGCAGTTCCGTCTCCATAAGGATTCTTTATTTTTTTAATTAATTTTCTGTATGATTTGTCAAAACATGCTTTATGAATAGCTTTGAAAATATTTTCAACATCATAATCAACAAATTCTACATTACCAGCATTAAGACGACCTAGTTGTCTATTCCCAATGTTTACAACAGGTATTTTGTAAAAAGGTGCTTCTAAAATACCCATACTGGAATTTCCAATTAAAGCCTTTGTGTTTTTCATAATATTAACAAAAATTTTGGTATCCAAATTTTTAAAAAATTTAATGTTGAAACTTTTCTCAGCATTATTAATTGCTTTTATAATATCATATGAGCCAGGGTCGGTGTTTGGGTATATTCCAATAACCTTAAACTTGTTTAAATCACAAAAATTTTTAATTGATTTTAAAGTCTTATGCATTTGATCAAAAGTACTTTCCTTTTCTGAGGATAAAGGGTGTTTCAATAATACAATATAGTTACCATCAATAATATCAAAATCTAATTTTTCAGAAAGTTGCTCCAAACTCAACTTTTTAGTATTGATAATATTACTGTAAGCAGGATTACCAACATTAAAAACTCTGAAATCTTCTTCACCAAATTTTAGTAAATTTTCTGCATATTGTTCGGCATTAGTGAAGTGAATATGTGAAAGTTTTGATACTGCAAACCTCACTGGATCATCTGCGTTTCCAAAAACTGTATCACCACCTCCAAAATGTGCAACAAGTTTGTTCATATAATTTCCAACTAAAGCAGTAGAAATACTTTCTTCTCTATCACCAATCACAAATAATATATCAGGATTTTCTCTTTCAACTACCTGTGACAAACCTACACATAACATTCCTACGCCTTTAATTCTTTGAGTCGTTCTATTTGTCATCAAAAGACTATCTATTTTATCTGCAATATCAAAACCCATATCACTTATCTTTTCAATAAATTCACCGTGCCAATCAGATAAATGTGATCCGCTCAACACCAGTTTAAGCTCAAATCTTTTGTCATTGTTTAAGGAATTTAAAATTGGAAATAAAATATCAAATTCACTTCTAATTCCAGTCACAGCTAAAATTTTCTTTTTCAATTTTTGGTTTTTTAAATTATTCTTTTAATTGATCCATTTTTTAAAATATACTGTCTTGCTTCATCAAGATTATTAAATAATAAATCTAATATTGACATTTCTTTAACAAAACCTATTTTGTTCCACAATTGGTTGTAATTTGAATATTTAAAATCGTAAACATAAACCTTAATGTTTTCTTTTTTGAATTTGCTCATGTCCATGTAATTTAAAGCTCCCTTTCCACTTAAATAATCATAATCTCCAATATTCTTAATAATATCAATAACCAAGTCATCTTTCTTTGAATTTGTAGTCAATGAGCTTGAGTTAATAAGTTTAGTATTACAGTCAAGTAATTTTAAAAATTTTATAAAAATATTTTCATTTAATTGATGTAAATTAAAATATTCACTTTCTATAATTGATTTCACCATTTTGAAAACTATTTCAAAATTTTTACTTTTTTTATAGTTTAGTTCAATAGTTCTTAATAATTTATCTTTTTTGAAATTAGGATCAATGATTACTTCGTTTATTTTGGTTGATAAATCAAATTTAACAGGTACTGTAATCCACGACTTTCCTTGCGGAGTTTTTATTAAGTTTCTGTTTTGAACTCCGTTTTTTTGAAATTGAACATCGTCAAGTGTAACAAAATTTTCAGAACTCAAAACTTTATAATAAAATGGAGTCCAGGATAAAAATTGAGATTGATGTATGCTTATCATTTTAAAGCTTCTTTTAATAACCTGCTAATTATTACTGAATCGTTTAAGGAAATTTTAAAATGAATTGGTAAGCAAAAATGTTTTTTACTCATTAGTTCAACATTTGGCAAAAATAAATTGTTGTCAAAAACTGGTTGCTTGTGCATTAGTGGAAAATATGGAGCGCTAATATTAATTCCTTTATCAATTAATTTTTGTTTTAAATCAATTAAGGAAATTTTATCTGAATTTAAATAAACTATAAATTTCCAAAATGAATGTTTAGTGCTACTATTTAACGTTTGAAAAGTTAAAATTCCCTTTTCATTTAAACTTTTTAGTTCTTTTTTATAAGAATTAGCAATCGTAATCCTATGATCTACAAATTGATCTAACCGACTTAGTTGTGATAAACCTAATATTGCCTGAAATTCTGCCATTCTGTAGTTACTTCCAATATTGGTAAATATTTCAGTTTTTGAATTAAAATCAATACCGATACTTCTTATACTGGCACATTTGTTATATTTATTTTCATCATTCAAAGTAATCATTCCACCCTCACCAGTTGTCATAATTTTTGTAGAATAAAATGAATGACAGCCGAAATCTCCAATATTACCCGCCATTATTCCGTTAATATTAGCTCCACTGGCATGAGCGCAATCTTCTATAAGAAAAATTTTTCTTTTTTGTAAAAAATCTTTAAGATCAAAAATATTTTCTTGAATTAATCCTGCATAGTGAACAACTATAACTGCTTTAGTTCTTTTTGTGATTTTTGACTTTAAGTCTTCAAAATCAATAGAAAAATTATCATCAGTATCGCAAAAGACAGGGTTACCTCCAGCATTAACTACAGAAGTTCCTGTTGAAACAAATGTTTGTGCAGGGACTAAAACCTCATCGCCTTCTTTTATATTAATTGATTTTAATACAATCTCTAAAGCAGTAGTACAAGAATTTGTTGAAATTCCGAATTGAGTTCCAATATAATCTGAGTAAGCTCTTTCAAATTTCTTTACAATTGGACCTTTAGTCAACATTCCATTACCAAGTAATATATCCCTAAATTGTTCAATAATACTTTGAATGTCTGATTCATGAAAAAAAGGTAATGCACTTTGATATTTCATTTTATTTATTTTTTAAATATTTAATAACAGCGTTTTCCAAGCTGTGTAATTTGACATCAAGTTCTTTTTTTATTTTAGAATTATCTACATACACATCCCAGTCAAACATATATTTTTTGTTTGAACAAATAATTTTTGCATTAGAATTTAAAAAATTTTTAACGATACTTGCAATCTCATAAGTACTTAAAGAATTATTACTTGCTACATTAAAAACATCAAATTTATTGAGTTTAGTATGTTTGAAAATTATTTTATGTAAAACATCTATAACATCGTCTATTAGAACTAAATTTCTATTAATTTTACCTTGACTGAATAATTCAATGTCAATATTATTTTTTAAATCTTCATAAAATGTGTGAACAATTCCATAACCATCTCCAATACCAAAAACAGATTGTAATCTTAAAACTAGTACCTTAGTTTTTAAATTAGCAGATTCAATTTTGAGCATAGTCTCAGAAATATACTTAGTCAAGCTATAAAAATTTTCAGGCTGAGGAATTGTATTTTCGTTAATTGTTGATTTATTTGGTTGACCAAAAATTGAAATTGTAGAGGTATAAGCGAAAAAATCAATAGATAATGAATTACAATATTTTATCAGGTTTAGTGTAGATTCAACATTTGATTTATAATACATTTCATAAGTAATATTTTTACTACTTGGTTGTTGTGATGCTAAATGAAAAATTCCGTTTATTTTAAAACTGTTCAAAACATTAAAGTTACTTGAGCTTAAATCTAATTTTAAATAATGATAATTTTCATTTCCATAGATGTTTGTTCTATCCTCTTTTCTTCCAATCCCTATGACTTTATAATTCTGATTCAATAATTTATTTGCAAGATTTCTACCAACAAAACCATTAACTCCAGTAATTAAATATGTTTTCATAATTTTATATTTTTCCAATCAAGTAAATCTCCTTTTTTTAAATCTTGTACTGCTTTTTTGCCAATTATTTTATCGAATTTCATAGGGCTTATTCCATGTCCTGGTCGTTTCATAATTAAATCATTTGCTTTAATACTTTGATTTTTATAAATATCTGAGTTTAAGAAAATACTCTTTCTTGCAATTTTAATATTTTTAGATTCAGATTTTGATGGTTCTTTAACACCAGATCCTGAAATAGCTTTTTCAATATTTCTAATTGATTTCACCATACTAATCAATTCATTTGGCTCCAATGAAGCCTTATGATCAGGACCTTTCATGTTTCTGTCTAGAGTAAAATGTTTTTCAATTACTGAAGCTCCTAAAGCTACTGCGGCTATTGGAACTTCTATACCAAGAGTATGATCGGAATATCCAATTGACACATTAAATTGATCATAGATATTATTCATTGCCTTTAAATTCACCTCCTCCATTTTAGTTGGATATTCAGTATTACAATGTAAAATAGAAATATTTGTTTTCAGAACACCTTCATTTAGAAATACGTTCATACAATTTTCTATTTCTTTTAAATTTGCCATTCCAGTTGAAATTATTACTTTTTTAAATAATTTAGCCGCTAGTCTTAGATACGGCAAATTAGTTATTTCTCCAGATGGAATTTTAACTAATTCCAATCCAATTTTTTTTAAAAAAATAAGAGACTCTAAATCAAATGCTGTAGAAAAAAACTTAACGGATCTGCCGTTACAATATTCAATTAAATCAAGATGATCTTTTTCTGAAAGTTCTAATTTTTTTAGCATTTGAAACTGAGTTTCATCATTTTTCTTCGTGTTTTTTTTTTGATAATCAGCTTTTTTTGCAGTTTTAGAAACAAGATTATTTGCATTAAAAGTTTGAAATTTCACATAATCTGCTCCTGCTTCGGAAGCTATATCAATTAATTTCTTTGCAATTTTAATCTCGCCATTATGATTTACCCCAGCTTCAGCAATAATTATTGTTTTATTCACTATTTAATAAATTTTCCTGCACTAATAATACTATTCTCTTTAATTAAAATTCCATTTGAAATAGTTGCATTACTTCCAATGAAAGATCCTTTTCCAACTACACTATCTCCGTTTATAACAGCACAAGTAGATATGTGACAAAAATCTCCAATTGAAACGTTATGTTCAATATTCGACATAGTATTTATTATACAATTCATTCCAATTTTAGATTTAGCATTTACGACTGCGTGATTCATTATAACTGTACCTTGTTCAATACATGCATGTTTGGAGACATAAGCTAGAGAAGATATGACAGTAGCTAATTTGGCATTATTTTCTGTAAGAGTTTTAGCTATATTTTTTCTAATGGAGTAATTCTTTATTTGACCTACTGTAATTAAAAAATAGGTATTTTCATCAACTAATTCAGGAATTAAATTATCACCTCCTAATATTTTATAACCCAAAAGATTATTTTCTTTATTATTTGAGTCCAGAATACCTAAAATATTAAATTCATTTCCATTTTCGATTAAATCGATTACAGAAACACAATGACCTCCACCACCAACTAAAACTATATTCTTCTTAATTTCTAGCATTATCTTACACCACTTGGTATGTTAATTATTCTATCTTTAAGTATTAAGGCATTTTTTTGACCATCTCTTTGGCAATGAGAATACATAGGTAATTTAGACATTAATTCCCATACTGGTCTAGTCATAACATTTGATTCATTAGTGTCTTTTAAGAAATTGTTGTAATCCAATTTATTTTCTAATTCTATGCACATTAGCCAATAATTTGCTTTACTACCTTGTGTCTCAGTTCTAAATTTAATACCTTTTTCTTTAAAAAATATTTCATAATCTTTAGCTAAATTTCTTTTATTTTCTAAAAAAGATGGAAGTTGCTCTAATTGTGCGTAACCCAAAGCTGCATTAATATTAGGCATTCTAAAATTATAACCTAGTTCATTATGAATAAACTCGTATTTGTGCGGTTCTTTTGCAGTTGTGGTTAGAAATTTAGCTCTGTCACCTAATACTGTATTTTTTGTAGTTATTGCTCCTCCAGCTCCTGCAGTGACAATTTTATTTCCATTAAAAGAAAATGCACCAACTTCTCCAAAACTACCGGTAGGCATTCCTTTATATTGACTTCCTAGAGATTCTGCAGCATCCTCTACAATTGGTATTTTCCAAAGATTACATACTTTAATTAATTCATCCAAATGAACTGGAAATCCAAAAGTATGCATAGGCATACAAGCAGAAATTCTTTTACCAGTACTTTTATTATAGCAACCATCATCCCTTAATTCGCCAAATTCATCTAAAAAATCACTAACTGCCCTGTGAGACAAACCCATTGTGTCAAAATCAACGTCTAAGAAAATTGGATGAGCATTATTATAAGCTATTGCATTTGCTGTGGCAACAAAAGTTAAAGCTTGAGTTATTACTTCATCATTTTTTTTTACTCCAACCAATCTTAGTCCTACTTGAAGTGCTGCTGTACCGTTAACTACCGCAGTTGTTCTATTTGTTTTAGTAATAACATTCATTAAGTTTTCCAACTTATCGACAAAAGAACCCACACTAGATACATAGGTAGAATCAATACACTCTTCTAAGTATTTTTTTTCATTTCCTCGAAATACTGGTTCATGTAAACAAATATAATTGTCTGAATTATATTTTGTTTTTATTAAATCTACTATTTCCTTAAAAAAAGTCATAAATATTTTATAAAAAATTTATAATATTAATTTGTAAATCTAAGGTCAAAAAGATAATTAAGTTTTTAATTAGACAATCTAAAATTTAGACTATTATTAACAAATGTTATTTTACAACAGCTCTCCCAATCATTTTTTCCCAATCTCTATCTTTTCTAACTTGGTCATTTGTTTTTTTCGCTGACAATAGAACATTGTTAGTCGTATTTAAATCATCCGTTATTTTGATAATAGCTGATAAATCTTTGGGAAAACAATGTCCACCAAATCCAAAATCTCCGTCAGGTCCAGGAACCGCCCAATGGGATTTACCTAACCTATTATCTAAAGTAGCATATTCAACTACTTTATCGTAATCTAGATTTAAGGTTTTACATAACTCATGCATTTCGTTAGCAAAAGAAACTTTTATAGCTAAAAAAGAATTTGTAAAATATTTAATCATTTCTGCATGAGTTGAGCCTGTTTTAATAATATATGAATTTGGGAACACTTTTGAATAAATTTGTTTAAGTATAGTTGTTGCATTTCTTGGGCCACCCAAGATAATTCTATTTTGACCATTAAAATCGTCAACAGAATTTCTCTCTGTTAAAAACTCCGGATTAAATAATATTTCTACGTTCTTATATTTTTGATTTAATCTGTCAGTTGACCCTGGGGGAACTGTTGATTTATTTACAACAATAGTTTGTTTCTTTGAATTTATTTTAGCAATTGTTTCTTCAACTAGCTTTGAATTACAACTTCCATCCTTATTCATAGGGGTGGGTAAACAAATAAAAATAATTCTGCAATTATTAAGTAAATTTTCAAATGTAGAATTACTTAATTCTTTTTTTATATCGAATGTATAAACTTTAAAAAAAAACTTGAATTTTTGAAAAACTGCATTTCCAACAAATCCTTGTCCAATTATACCAATATTCATATTTATTACGGCTTCGCCATTAAAATCACATTCAGTGATTTTCAAATTTAACACTTATTTTAATAATCAAAACTTATGATTCAAAAATTATCAATGATTCTTGATTTAGCATTTTGTTGGATACCACAAAATTTACATTTCTATTTATATTTTTTTTAATTTTCGGCGTAATTTTATCCAAATACTTCCTGTTAATATTCTTTCCCACAATTAGAACTTCAATTAAACCACTATCAATTCCTTTTGCATAGTCACCCAAAAGAACTACTTTTTCTACATCACCAATATTATTATATACGCTTTCCAGTAACTCTTCAATTCCGAGATGTTGATGAATAATTTTCTGTATAGTTTTAAACATAGGGTGATGAGTGTTGGCTTTATAATAAATTTTATTATTTTCACTTTTCTTTTTTAAATAACCTGCTGAAGATAAATTATTTAATTCCTTCCTTACTGAATTTGTTGATTCTCCAAATTCATTTGCAAGACTATTTAAATACCCTTTATTAGCAATATTTATAAAAAACTTAATTAAAAGTCTTAACCTTGTTTTCGATGTTATTAAAGTTTCTAACATGTTTTAAGTACCAAAAGTACTTGTTTTTAGTTGAAAAAAAAAATAAGTAATACTTTAAATTTTTTATTGACTTTTAATTTTATTTAAACAAAATTATATTTATCCAAATTAGTTTCTACATAATTAGATAAATATGCATAATTTTGAAAATCATATGAAAACTTATTTAGTATTCTTTTTAATTGTTATTTACTCATGTTCTTATCCAAAACTAACAAGTGATGAGCTTGTTTATGAAAATAATTTTGAAAATGAAAATCTAAGTGAGATTGATGGGGGCTCCATTTCAATTTACAACAATTCCAAAGTTTTAGGAAATTACAACAATGATGGATTCACTTTACATTTAAACAACCTAATTAGTCATGACTACGTATACGTTTCGTTTGATCTTTATATACACGGATCATGGGACGGAAATTTTAACGGTTTTACTCAAGAAAATCACGGAATTGAAGACAAACCAGATCTTTGGGGTATGGAACTAAGACCTGATATGGAAAACTATCAAGATTCAGATTTTCAGAAGTTTGAAACAACATTTTCAAATAGCGTTTGTTATCCAAATTATTGTTTAAGGCAGTCATACCCCAATAGTTATCCTTTTGAAAATAATCCTAAAACCGGTTCTGATAAAATAAATTTAACTGAAAATTGCATAACACCAAAATGGAATAATACAAAAACATCATTATATAAAATTGAAAAAGGGTTTAATCATCAAGGAAATGCCTTAGTATTAAGATTTTATGATAAACTTTTTCAGCCAAATGCAATCGATGCTAATGGAGATTCTATTGAAAAATGTGATGAGAGCTGGTCACTTGATAATATAAAAATAAGAGTCATTTCTTATGACTAGATTTTTAAACATTCTGATTTTTATATTATGTTTAAATTCTAAATCACAGACTTTAAATTTAAATAATACTTTCTTTGAAAATAATTTAAGAAAAGCTCAGCTAAATGGAGAGTTAGATTCTTCAATTTCGTTTACATTAAGACCTCTTCACATAAAAGAATCTGATTTAAATAAAGGTTTATTAGATCTTGAAACTTACAGTACCACTTTATTATCTTTTTTGGATGGTAAAGGTAAATTAAAACTTCTTCCAATTGATTTTATTAATAATTATAGCTCACATCACCCTTATAATAGAAATAATGGAAGTATGATTGTAAATAGAGGCTACCAACAGCTTATTAGTCCTGGAATATATTTTGAGATAGGTCCATTATCTGTTCAGCTGAAGCCAGAACTTATTTATGCTGAAAATAAAGACTATGATGGATTTTGGGAAGGACATTATGATGTTATTTGGGCAAGGAGGTATGGTCTTTGGAACAGAATTGATATGCCTGAAAGGTTTGGCGAGTCGGCTTACAACAAAACTACATTTGGTCAATCCAGCATACGTTTAAATTACAAGTCATTTTCTTTAGGTATATCTTCTGAAAACATTTGGTGGGGCCCCTCAATACGTAATGGAATTATGATGAGTAATAATGCTCAAGGATTTAATCATATTACACTGAACACCATTCGACCATTAAAAACATTTATTGGAAATTTTGAATTTCAATTAGTTACAGGTAGGCTAGAGCCCTCAGGCTTTAAACCGCCAAATACTGAAAAAACTTATGCGAATACCAGATTGTATGTGCCTAAAATTAATCAAAAAGGCGAAATAGGAGACTGGCGATTTTTTCAAGGTTATACAATGACTTATTCTCCAAAATGGGTTAATGGACTTCATTTAGGAGTTATTAGGTGGGTTCAAATGTATGGAGCCTTGTTTGATGGTGAATACACTTGGATTAATGATGATCCTCGTTTTAAAAATTCTAAAATTGGGTGGTTGCCAATATTTAATAATTTTTTAAGAAAAAATGATAAAGTTCAACCTTACGAGGCTGAAACTGATCAGGCAGCATCTGTTTTTTTTAGATGGATGTGGCAAGATTCAAAAGCCGAAATTTATGGTGAATTTAATTATAATGATGCCAAATGGAATCTTAGAGATCTAATTTTAGATTCAGATCATGCAAGAGCAGTTACTTTTGGAATATTAAAGCTTTTTGATTCTAAAAACAATCCATCACAATTTGAATTCCATTGGGAATGGACACAATTAGAACAAACTGGATCAAGGCTTATTAGAAATGCTGCTTCTTGGTATCAGCACTCTAGAGTGACTCAGGGCTTCACAAATAATGGTGAAGTAATTGGAGCGAGTATTGGTCCAGGAAGCAACTCACAATATTTCAGTTTTGCTAAATTAAATAAAAATCAAAGATTTGGATTAGCATTCGAAATTGTAGATCAGGATAATGACTTTTACTATATGGCTTGGGAGGATAATGGTGATTTTCGAAGATACTGGAAAGATTACAATGTGCATTTATTTTTTGAAAAAAAATTCAAAAGATTTTGGGGATCAATTAACGCTCTATACTCGAGAAGCCTTAACTATCAATGGGAATTATTACATGACCCTGGTCTTAATTACTATCAAAACGGAAGGGACGTTGATAATTTTCAATTTGATATAAAAATTACATATCCAATCAAACTTTAGCTAACATTGAAATTTAGAGAAATATTTGAAATTTCTGAAAATAAAAAATCTCTAGGAAATCGCTTTAGAGCAAAAAGATTTCAGTTTTTTTTAGAAAAAATAGAAAAATTTGAGAAACCAGTTACAATTTTAGATGTAGGCGGAAAAGTAAACTTTTGGGAAAATAGAGGTCTTGCTGGAAATCCTAACTATAAAATTACGATAGTGAATATGCAAAAAGAAAAATCAAAATACGATAATATTCAGTGCAGAATCGGTGATGCAACTAATTTAAAGGAATATAAAACTAAATCTTTTGAAATTGTACATTCAAATTCTGTAATAGAGCACTTATATAACTACGAAAATCAAAAGAAAATGGCAAATGAGGTTACTAGAATTGGCAAAAAACATATAATTCAAACGCCTAACAAGTATTTTTTTATTGAACCTCATTACTTATTTCCATTCTTCCAGTTTCTTCCTAATTCAATTAAATATATAGTTCTAACAAAAACTAAATTGTGTCGATTAAAAAAATGGAATAAAAGTTTTGCCCAGCAATATATTAATGAGATTAGACTCCTAAATTTAAAAGAAATGAAAAGTTTGTTTCCAAAATCCGATATCTATTATGAAAAGTTACTTGGAATGAATAAATCCTTTACAATTTATAATTTTTAATTACAAAGGTCTTCAAACACCTCAATGTACTGATCAACAATATAATCCCACTCATACTTTTTTTTAAGTGCATCCTTTGATTTATTTTTTAAAATTATTATGTCATCACTATTAGAATCTGCATAATCAATTAAATCTCTTACTGACTCTTTATTTTTATTAAAAAAAAGTCCAAAATTGCCATTTTGTAAAACTTCCCGATTAAAGACTGTATCTAAAGCTAATACGGCATTTCCAAATGATAACGCTTCAATTAGTGTTGGGTTAGTTCCACCATACTCATGCCCATGTAAATATGCATATGCATTTTTAAATAAGTCACATAACTCTGACTGATCTTTGATTAATCCAGTAAAAACTATATCATCAGAATTATCAGATATTAAATTATCTTTAAAATCATTTTTAAAAGGATTATCTCCAACAATTACTAGTTTTTTTCTTGATTTAGAAAGTTTAAACCCATCAACCAATAT
>MDTG01438347.1_pt1 | contig 17602 bp, 17 predicted proteins | sample 811421 | NCBI WGS metagenome assembly MDTG01 (sample SAMN05326645, study PRJNA326480) | marine metagenome | isolation source: seawater | place: Pacific Ocean: South East | collected 2011
CATGACAGCAGCCTAATACTATGTAAAGAATATCTACTACGAAGTAATAATAAGATCTTATTATTTTTTATAAATTTAGATGTCGTGGCAACATAAGTTTGTTGTAAAATAGCATTCAATAATGAAATAATGAAAATAAAAGTACTTTGTGATAGATATCCTATAACAATAAGACTGATAAACCTTATAATTTCTGGAGATAGATCATCTATTAAATCACCATAAATATTTTTTTCATTAGAGGCTCGTGCCAATACGCCATCCATAAAATCAATTGATAACACAAAGAAAATTCCAAGATAAGAAATAAGAAAAAAAAGAAGGTTTTTTTCTTCAATTGATATGTATAATAAATAGTAACAGGGAACTAGGATTAATAAGCCAAATATATCAATTATATTCGCTGTTATACCAACTCTAAAAAGAAGATATGCAATTCTAATTGCACACCATTTAACAAGATTATGAAAAAAACCAAACTCTTTTCTCAAAAAAGGATCGATCTCTGGAAATGCTATTTTTATAAATTTATTGAATGAGTAATTATTTCCTTTCATTAAGATTACTCCTTTTAAGCAAAATCAAGATCCAAGTAATAGACAGGCAAAATAAGACAAAAATATATACCTTGCTCAATATTATTACTAAGTAGGTATTGTAAAAATTAAAAAAACACAATGAAGGAAGCAACAATGCAACAAAAACTCTAAAACTCGTGATTGCATATTTCTCATAAAGGATTCTTTTTATGAAATGATATTTAATTGGGAATTTACAAGTGCTTTTATTAATAAAATTATACATAATGATACAATTAAAAATTGAGATAATCATGAATAGGGCATCTTTTGATAGATAGCCAATTACAAAGAATGAAAAAAATTTAATTACATCTGGACAAAGATTATCTAAATCATTTCCGACTTCAAATTTATATTTATTGAGTTTTGATAACATGCCATCCATAAAATCAATACTTAAAATCAGTAGAATGGATAAATAGGAAATAAAAAAGATTAATAACTTATTGTACTCTAGCGAAAAGTAGAGCAAACAATAACATGGAACTACTAAAAATAGTCCAAAAATATCAAGAGCATTGGCACTAATACCAATTTTTTGCAGTACATATGCTGCGCGAATTGATATCCATTTTATTGTATTATGTATATAGCCATAATCTGATCTTAGAAAAGGGTCTTTTAAAGGAAAAGCCTTCTCTAAAAATTTATCAAATGATCTAATTTCTTTCTTCATTTTTTTCCTTTAGTGAATGAAATACTGCAACAAATTTAAATGCCAAAAAATAAGAAAAGGGTAATTTAAATAGAAGATCATCAAGCTTGCTGCATATTTCAGAAATAGGCCTATTAATTTCTAATTTAAATCGTTTACTTATGAAATATAAAATTGACATTATAAATCCAAAATATCGAATTCTACTCTTCAAAAAATATTTCTCACATAAAGATATATCTTTCATTTTTAGCAGCTGAAGTTCTTTTTGTGCATTTTTACCCCACCGTGCTATATTTGCTTTTCTATTTAAATTGTAAAATATATTATGGCCGAGAGAGTCCATAATTATTAACTGTCCATCAGGCTTTATTACTCTCTTAAGTTCCTCAAAAACAACTGAAAGGTCTAAATAAGATAGCGAATTATAGCATAATACAATATCGAAATAACTATTATTAAAATCAAGCTTCTCAGAGTCTGCACAATAAAAAAAACATCTATTTTCCAAATTAAACTGTAGACTCTTCTTTTTTGCAATTTCAACTGATCTTTCTGAAATATCTGTACCGTAAACTTCATGACCCTGCAATGCAGGAAAAATAGAAAAAATACCAGTTCCACAGCAATAGTCTAATATTTTTAGTTTCTTATTATTATGTTCACTTATAATCTCCTCAATAAATTTATATGGATGACTGAGTAAATAATCTTCATGATTTGAACCAAATTTTGCACTAACATTATTCTCTTCTGCACTAGCTGTTGCATTAAAGTGTTTTGCAATTATTCTTTTTTTTTCATTCATATTTTTTTTCAAAATTTAGTATGGACAAACTTATTCCTATAATAATAGTAAACATGAAAGTATTTATAAAATTAGTGAAATTCATAAGTAAAACTAGTCCCAATAGAGATGTGAAAGCAGCTAGAAAATGAAGTTTTTTTGTTTTTTTGTATTCATTAAAAGATTTGATAGTAATTATACCAATTGAAATTATTAAAAATAAAAAACCAAATATTCCTGCTTCATACAAAACTAATGCTAAATCATTATGAGTTTCAGTTTTACTTCCGTAGTTAGAGTCCCTAACACGAAAGGTAGAAATGCCACTTCCTAGGAAGTAGTTATTTTTCGCTCCAACGATTGCCTCATGCAACAACCAGCCTCTATGTGTATCAAAAATTAAATAGTTTGAATTCCGAGCTACATCTTTGAATTCATCAAAAACCAGTATTTCTTGATTCAGAGTAGTTTTTTTAAAAAAACTATAAATATACTCTTGATTTTTTTGAAACAAAAAAAAGATCGCTGTTAAAATAAGAATCGTTGTAATTAAATATTTCTTAGAGTTTATTATCATAAAAAAAGAAATAATTATTGTTTCAAATAAGACCACAATTATCATTGAACGTGAATATAAGTATAGATTAGCTACTGCGATAACACTAAGAGACAAAATATTAAAAATTTTTTTTGGATTTTCTAAAAATCTACAAAAAATATAAGGATATATAAGCGCTATCATTCCTCCAAAAGAGTTTTTACCATTTTTTAAACCCCAGCCGTCCAATGACACGCCAGTATGATATGTTTCATATACGTATATATATCTATAATGAAGATAAATATATAAAGGAATCAATATAAATAAGAAACTACTTATATAATATTTGAAATCCTTTTCATTGGTAATTATTTGTTGAATAAGAAATGCGAAAGAGACAAATAGTAATAATTTAATTGTATACTCATATAAATATAAAATATCATTAACTGTGTTATCAACTGATGATATCTCTAAGTAACCTTTGATAAGATAACTTATTAGTAATAAAAAAAATAATGAAAAGAATAAAATATAATTAATATTAAGACTTCTAAAATTAAGCTCTAGAAAGATTTTGATAAATATATAGGTAATAATTATTGGAAAAAAAAATTCTGAAATATTTAAATTTATGTACTTTATATTCCAACTGGTTCCCCAAAGTACAGTATAAAGAGATAGAAGAAATATAAAAAAATTATTAATATGAACTCTCATTATGCGATTACACTATTTTCTTTAATGAATTCAGTAATCCTCTTATGGAACCCAGACCATAAACAAAGTGTAATAAAAAATACATAAATGGCATAGTAATTAATAAAGAAACTTTGCTTGAAGCAATTGAATTAATGATTGTGAATATTGAATTTAGTACAATATATAAAAATAAAATAAAATTAAAATAATATTGTAGAATACTATCGTTAAAAAAAAGATTTATGAAAATAATTGATATTATAAATATTGAAAAAAAGAGTGGAACATAATGTCTGATGTTATGAAAAAATTTTCCTCTGGTAATATTTTTTGTGACTATATATCCATTATCAAAAGCTTGGATTAAAAATGACTTTATATCATTTCTTGAATAATAGATACTCCACAAATCAGGTTGCAGTATAATTTTATAGCCAGAACTCCTTATTCTGTTATTGAATTCTAAATCTTCATTTCTCGGTTCTGTTTCATCAAATAGACCAAGTCTTAAAAAAGCATCTTTTTTAAACCCTCCAAATGGAACAGTATCTACATATAAAGGCTTTGAAGGCTTTTGAGTTCTAAAATGAGAATTTCCAACACCAAAAATGGATGATAAAACATTTGAAATTGCTTCAGCTAATAGATTATTTTTTTTACTTTTCGTAATAATATATCCGCCAATATTCAAAACTTTACTATCACTTTTATCTAAATATTTAATAGTTTTATCAATATAATGTTTACAATACTCAGCATGAGCGTCTAACCTAATAATGTATTTTCCCTTAGATGCGTTTATACCAATATTTAATGCACTGGGCGTAATTTTTTTTGGGTTATGTAGTATGTGAATATTTGAGTATTTAGTTTGTAAGGACTCAAGGATTTCTATAGTTTTGTCGTCACTACCCCCATCAATGATTAATATTTCACAATAGTTTATGAGATCATTTTTCTCAACTAATGAAAGTAAGCAGTCTTCAATGTATAATTCCTCATTTAAAGTTGGTATCAAAATTGAATACTCAATTGACATAATTATGTTTTATTTTTTAATTTATTATATGTTTTAATTATTCCATCTTCTAATGAAACTATTTTTCTATTTAAAACTGTATTCATTTTTGTTATGTCAGGTTTTCTTCTACTCATGTCTCCTTCTTTAAGTGGAGGTAAATGAATAATTTTAGATTTTGAATTAGTAAGTTTTATTACGAGCTCGGCAAGTGATAAAATGGACATTTCTTCATCACTTCCAATATTTATAACGTCATTAATATATTTATTCTCTAAAAGGCATTTTACAGCACAATCAATATTATCATCAATATAACAAAAAGTTCTTGTTTGGCTACCATCGCCATATACTGTTAAGTCTTTGTTGGCTATTGCTTGATTTATAAATTTTGTAATCACAAAATCATCACTTTGCAATGGTCCAAAAGTATTAAAAAGTCTGAAAATTGTATAATTTATTTCATCTTCTTTTTGGTATGTTCTGAAATAAGACTCTGCTAAATTTTTTACAACTGCATATGGTAATTTTGAATTTAGCGGTGTAGTTGCCTCCCTTTGAGGAATTTCGACAGGTTCTCCATAAACTTCTGAAGATGAGGAGAAAAATACTCGTTTTACTTTTTTTTGCTTTGAAAATTCTAAGATATTTTTAATACCTTCAATATCATTCAATACTAATTTAGGATTTTCAAGAGTTCTTTTTACACCAACAACTGCCGCGTAATGAAAAATGAAATCATAACTCCTTTGTCCTATACCATTTATTATATTTTCGTAATTATTTACGTCGATATTATAAAATTTCCAATTTTTGAATTTTTTATCAGGTAATTTATTTTCTGAGCCAGTTGATAAGTTGTCAATTATGTCTATGAAGCAATCACTTCTTTCAACAAGTTTTCTAGATAATGATCCACCTATGTTTCCAGCTCCTCCAGTAACTAATATTTTCATTTAGATATACAACTTTACAACAGTTTAAATTTTTATTTTAGTATAAGTTAAAGAATCCAACCATCATCTATGATAATGTTTTGACCAGTAATATAACGTGATTTGTCCGAGATTAAAAATTCAACAGCGCCAACCAAATCTTTAGGGTCTAACATCCCTTTATTGCCGCACGATTTTTTGTAGGCTTTTAAAAAATTTTTATCCTGACCATCTCTAATTCCTCCAGGACTAATACAATTTACTTTTATGTCATTCTTTAAATAAAGTTTAGCGAGATATTTAGTCATCATTATCACACCAGCTTTAATAGTTGAATACTCTATTGGACTAGTCATGTTTGTATTGTTGTAGTGCCAAAACTTTGGCGAAGAAATACCTTGTATTGATGAAAAAAAAATCATATTTCCATATTTTTGTTTAATGAATATTTTTATGATTTTTTGAGCAGAAATTATAGTGCTTGTTAGCTGACCATCAATATCCTCATTAATACTTTTTCTTTTAATTTTTAAAAAAGAGCTTCCCCATTGAACTGATCGTGGGTATGCACAAAAAATTACGCTATCAATTTTACTACATAATTCAAGCATTTTAACTAACAAGAGATCAATATCTTTATCAATTGATACATTGCATTTTACGAACCTAATAAAATTATTTTTATTTTTTAAACTTTTTATTTTTTTGTTATTTTTTATATCTGCAATTATAACATTATTCCCTGACTCATATAAATCTCTAGCAATATCAAATCCAATTTTTCCAGATCCTCCAAAGATTAAAATATTTTTCATGTTACTGTTTTTTTTTCTTCATTAAAAAATTTACATAATCAAAGTCAGATTTACTATCTATGTCAAAGGATCTATCTTGAGGCATTACGTACAAAAATGATTTATTTACATATATTGTATTAGACTTAATCAACACATTTCTTTTATACACGTATATTGAAGCATTTAAATCATATATTCTAGGCGCGTCTTGTCTTCTTTTGAGATTTGATTTACTATTTTTGACTAATTTAACTGAATTTCTTACCTGATAGACTTGATTAAAATAAGGGTTCTTTCTGGAAGCAGCCGCAGACATTACTACTGAGGCTTTTCTTTCTCTAAATAAAGATAAGGCATTTTTAATATCAGAAATTGTTCTTAAGGGTGAAGTAACATCTAAATCAATAATTATATCATATTTTTCACAATTCATTTTTTCTATCGATTTTAAAGCATGTTTTATTACATCTAATTTACCTGCATGATCAGAACTTAAACTAATAGGTCTCCTTAGGGGTTTAACTCCTAAGGATTTAGCAATTGATAATATTTTTTTGCTATCTGAGGAAACAATAATTTCATCAAAAATCTTACTTTTTTGCGCATGATTAATTGTATGGGAAACAAGAGGTAAACCATTAATTTTTTTTATATTTTTATTTTTTAAGCCCTTAGACTTGCCTCTGGCACAAATGGTACACAAAATTTTCATTTATTAATTTTCTTTCTTATTCTTTCAATATCATGCATAAGCTTTTTTCCTTGTTTAAGATCGCAAGTTATTTCATTATCATTGTTTAAAATTGCATGATGCATATCAATATAAGTTTGATTCAAAATTATGTTTTTTTCAGTTTTAAATTTTATAGTTCTTTTTCTTTTGTTTCTAAAATAATTAAATGTATTGTTCATTATATCGCCAACAAAACTCATATTTTTACTATCACAGGTAATAGTCCTTTTTAAAACATGTGAAAAAAAATTTAAATTTACTTGTATATCGATTTGTTCTGATTTTGAATTTTTAGCAATCAAATATAGAACGAGTATATCATCTGTATCTATTAATAACTTACTTATTTTTTTGCTAACAACATGCTTAATGATGAAATTTCCAAATAAGTATCTTATAAAATCCAGTTCATGACTGATATCTAATAAGACTCCACCGCCCAATGATTTTTTTGCACTAGATGTTTTTGTATATACATTATTTTTTCGCCAGCTTGGTAAATAGGATGAGTTTTGGATATTTACATTGAAAATTTTTTTGTTCTTAATCTCACTTTTTAATTTTTTTATTACGGGATGAAACCTTAGATTATATCCTACATAAACTTTATTTGAATTAGCATTAAATTGTAAATTTTTTGAAAATAGTGGTTTTTCAACAAGTATTTTTTTATTTTTCAAATTTTTGACGCAATAATTTAAGTAATCATAATGTTCAGTGGTTGGCTTAGCTATAATAATATAGTCTGGATTTAGTGATTTGATTTGAGAGAGTTTATTTATTTTTTTGTATCTAGTAATTTTTTGACTAGAGAGAACATAAAGTTCATCAAAAAAATTAATTTTTTTTAACACATTCAAGTGTCTTCTTCCAATTGAGCCATATCCAATTACAAGAGCTATTTGCATACTCAACTTAAAAGTCTTAAAGCATCACGATATTCTGACCACTTACCTACATCAATCCAGGAGTCACTACTAATTGGATAAACACCAATTTTCTTTTTTTTATGTTTTAGGGATGATATGAATTCGTTTATATCGTATTTTTTATTTGACGGTATCAAATTTATTATTTCTTTTTTAATTACATACAATCCCGTATTTATTAATAAGTCATAATATGGTTTTTCATTTAAATTTTCTAAAAGATACTCATGATCTATTTCACAAACACCATAAGGTATTTCATACTTTCTAAGAGAAGCAACAATAGTAAGGTCAAAATGATTTTTTTTATGGTATTTTAAAATTTCACCATAATTAGTTTTAATGATTGTGTCACAGTTTGTTAGAAAGAAATCGCCATTAATTTTCTTATTAAGTAATTTTACTGCACCAATTGTTCCAAGAGGTTTTTTCTCTTCAATAAAATTGATGTCTTCTTTTTTTTTAAATTCTCTAAAATAAGCTCTCATTAATACACTTTTATAATTCAGCGTTATCCAATATTTTTTTATTCCTGAAGAACTTAAGGCATCCATAATATGTCTTATTACTGGCTTATTATTTATGGGTATTAATGGTTTTGGTAATACAGATGTAAATGGCTCAAGTCTTGTGCCAAGTCCACCAGCCATAATTACAACTGTTGCACTTAATTTCTGCCTATTTCTTTTTGGGGTTACTTTTTTATCAATGAGATCTTTCAACTCAATTACTTTTATCACCTTATCTTTTTCATCTAGGACAGGTATGAAATCATACTTTTTGTTAATTAGTATTTTTTTTAGCTTACTAAAATTTACATTATCTTTATAAAAAATAGTCGGCTTCTTGTTATAAAATTGAGATATTTTTTGGTTAATGCTCTTAGTCTTTAATATTGCTTTTCTTATATCTCCATCAGAGAGTGTTCCTAAAAATGAATTGTTTTTGTCTACAACTAATAAAGTTCCAACTCCTTCCTTACTCAATCTAGCTATTGCTGACTTAATAGTAGAATTATTATATATAGATATTTTCTTCATCTTCTTTCTATTAAAATTTGAAATGCCTCAGCGTATAAATAACCTGATGAAGAGCCTCTAAAGGCAGCAAGACTCTCGATTGATTTTGCTGATCTAGGAAAAGGATGTGTTGAAATTTCAGATTTATAAATTTTCATTATATTTATTTTGTCTTTTATTTCTTTTGTAATATCAATGAAAAGGTTTGGACTAAAATTAACTTCAGTAAAATTAAAATTCGTTTCTGAAATTGTTTCGTAGGCTATAAACTTTTTTATATAAGGATATCGAAACCATTTACTGAAAGTATTCATTGCTTTTGCTACAATCTGATGATCAGTATGCACATCTTTAACATAAGGCACATATACTATATTTGGTTTTGTTTTTTTAATATGCTTCTCAATATTAGAGATAAGATCTGCAAAATCATTATCTTTTAATTTAGCTGGCTCATATTTTAAATTAATTAAGTCATCAAATTTATAATATTTTTTTACCTTCTTTAATTCATTTTGCCTTGTCTTAAAATAACTATGTTCTTTTTTTAGATCGGTTATTATCATCCAAAATACTTTATCACCATTCTTTTTATGCTTTAACAATGTACCGCCACATCCTAGTGTCTCATCGTCAGGATGAGGGGCTATTACTAAAATCTTATTTACCATTAGTATGTTATGTCCTTTATAAGTAGTTTATTATCAGCTCTAATGCTTGCAATTTTATCAACTATCTTCTTTGCTGAATCGCCATTTCCATAAGGGTTTTTACAATTAGTTAATTTTTTTCTATAAGTCTTGTTTGAAAATATTTTCGTAATAGCTTTATAAATATCAATTAATTTATGATCAACAAAAACAACATTTTTGGCGTGTAACCTACCTTTCTGACGATTACCAACATTCACTACGGGTATTTTTAGAGCCGGAGCCTCTAAAATACCACAACTTGAATTTCCCACCAAACATGTCGCATTTCTTAATAAATTTACAAAGTTCAATCTAGATAAATTTTTCACTATTTTAAAATGCTCATGGCTTTTGTATTTTTTTAAGATTTTAATCATTTTACTACTACCAGCATCAGAATTAGGATATATGACGATTGTTTTTATTTTTGTCTTCTCAATTGCCTCTAAAGTGATTTTCATTTGTTTGGGTGCCAACTTAAACTCACTTGATACAGGGTGCTGAATTAAAACCAAATATTTTTCTTTTTCACTTTTAATAAAATTTGAAACTTCTATTATAGAACTTAATTTAATTTTTTTTGTTCTTATGAGACGATCAATCCCAGGATTACCAAAATTAAATACTCTAAATTTCTGCTCTCCTAATTTAACTACTCTTTTTTTGCTCTCGATATTAGTAACAAAGTGTATATGAGCTAATTTCGTCACAGCATGCCTTACTTGATCATCTACATTTCCAACAGCTCTATCGCCTCCACCTATATGTATAAGGGGAATATTCATGTAAGAAGACAAAATTGCAGCAGTTAAAGCTTCTTCTCTGTCACCCAATACAATTATAAAATCTGGTGAAATCTCATTAATTGTTTGAGAAATTTTTTGCAATTGAACCCCCATTCCAGTCACTCTTGATGCCAGAGTATCATTAGACTGATACGATTTTATTTTTTTAACAATTGGAAAACCATCTTTTTCTATTTCTTTTATTGTCATTCCAAATTTGCTTGATAAATGAGCACCAGTTACTACAAGCTTTAGTTCAAGATTTTTTCTAGACACTATTTCATAAAAGATTGAAGACATAATGTCATACTCAGATCTTATACCTGTAATACCTAGTATTGTTTTTTTCATAATTTAAATTAAGTATTTTTTCCACGAATCTCCACAATTAAATATGATATCAATTGCTGATAAATCATTCATAAAACCTTGTTCCCTATATAATTGATTATATTGTTTAATAGTATATTTCGAGCTAAAAGTTAAATTAATATTACTTTCCTCAAATAAATTTTGATCTAAATAGTCTTTTGCTCCTTCACCTGAGATATATGTATCTGCATTAAGTTTATTACAAATATTAACTATCAACTCATTTGATTTGCCTGCAAGATTTAATTGGCTAGATAAAACTAATGGTGTTTTTATATTTAGCCAGCTCATCATCATTTTGATTAGTTCTAAATTAAAATTACTCAAAAGTGTCCAATCTTTATCATAAATTTTTTTTAGTTCTGGATAGTAATTATTAAAAAGTGTTGCTTTTGAATAAAATTGCTGAATAGTCCCTAAGTGTTTTTTTTTCCAATTATTTGTATTCAAAATTTTTATATCACTTATTTTGCATCCTAATTTATTCTCGACAGGCACAGTAAGCCAAGATTTACCATTAATGGTCTTAATTTGATTTCTATTCTGAAGTCCATTTTTTTGATAATCAACAGAGTCCAATATTACAAAATAATCACACTCTTCTATTTTTAAAAAATAATTTATCCATGGTAAAAATTGTGGCTGATGAATTCCCAACTTCATTTTATGCAGTGTCAATAATTTCTAAAAAATTTTTGCTTACATAATCTGCATCTTCATTAGTCATATTTTGATGGCTTGGTAAGCAGATTGATGAACTTAATATTTGTTCTGATTTAGGTAGCAGTCCTTTGTATGTTCCAAATATTTTTCTCATAACAGGCTGTAAATGTAATGGTGGATCATATGCTTTATCAGCAAATATATTTCTCTCTTTAAGTTTATTAATAACATTGTCTCTATTTAATTTTTTTGAGAGAATTAAAGGAACCTTCCAGCATGAGCTTTGCTCTAGTCTTTCAGGAAGTACTATGTCAAAATTATTATTATTAGATAGTTTTTTTTTATATCTTGCTGCAATTTTTCTTCTATTTTTTAGATATAAATCTAAATGAGATAATTGCGTTCTTCCTAATAATGCTGAAAATTCTGTCATTCTAACATTTCTTGAGGGATTTATATAAATTTCACTTTTAGATGACATATCTGCGCCACGATTTTGATAACTTCTTGCAAACTTAGCGATTTTATTTGAATTTGTTACGAGCATACCTCCCTCACCAGCGGTTAAAATCTTTGAAGGATAAAAAGAAAAACATCCAATATCACCAATTGTCCCTGCTTCTCTAGATTTAATTTTAGCACCAGGCGTATGTGCAGCATCTTCTATTAAAAATAAACCTTTTTCTTTACATAATTTTTTTAATCTCAAGATATCATCTGACAATGTGCCTGCCATGTGTACAATTATTATACCAACAGTCTTCTTATTTATTTTTTTCTTCACATCTTCATAATCAATTGACAATGTTTTTTCTTCAACTTCAGCAAATTTAGGTATTCCTCCAGCATGATAAACTGCCATACCTGTTGCTATAAATGTTTGTGTTGGGATTATTACTTCTTTTCCTCTAACATTAAAATAATTCAGTGCAGCTTCTAAGGTAGAAGTACAGGAATTCATTCCAATTGCATGATTAATTTTTAATCGTTTTGCAAAAGCATTTTCAAACTCTTTCACATTTGGTCCCATGCTTAATTTATAATCAAGTATTTTATCAAGCTCTTTATGTATGTTGACTTTATCTCTTTTACTAAACGATGGTGAGGCCATGAATATTTTTTTCATATATCTATTAGTTTATGACATTTTTTTTATGAATAATATCATTTCACTTCCAATCTTTGTTTTTCTACAGTAATTTTTATATTCTTCTCTTAACTTATCATTGCTTAGCACATGCTCGATCATACGAGCTGTATTTTGACCTGCCATACTTGAATTAGTTAGCGACCCATATTCATACCACGCTTCAGGTTTTTTAATAGTTACTGATTCTCTTTGGATGTCTTCTATAAAGAAACCTGAATTATTTAAAATATTGCCTAAGCTATTTACATTAAAAACACTTAAGTGCTCTCCAGCCGCCATTGACCAGAAGTCCAGGCTTTTACAATGAGGGTCGTCAAAATCAGGTGTTGAAAGTATTATTTGCCCCTTATCATCTAAGATATGATGCATATAGCTGAATAGTTCTTTAAGTTCATTTATCTTAAGATGTTCAATAACTTCCCACATTGTAATTATGTCAAATTTACTCAAACTAAGAGTTTTAAGTGATTTTTTATTAATTTTTGAAACGTAAGATTTAATATTGATATTTTCTAGTGCTTTTCTTAATGATTTTGGCATAAACCAATCAATTGCACAAATATCAGTGTGCTTATGTTTTTCTCTAATCATAGCAACAAAATTTCCATCACCTGATCCTAAATCTAATAATTTATGTTTATTTTTAACTCGTGATTTACCATGCAAATAATTCGAAAAATGTGAAGTATTATTTTCATTTTGATTTTTCCATCTTACTAAATGCTCTTCAACAGTTTGCTCTCTACCATAAGAAAAAGGTTGATAGTAAACTTTTAAATCTTGAGAATTGATTTGTCTGCTCAAATACACTAATTCACATTCTCTACATAATTTATATAGAGACGCACTGTTTGGCAAGAATCCCTGAATAGTATTGCCTTCGTCGTGATACAGGTCAAGAATATTTGAAGAACCACAATTAGGACACTTATGTATGGCTTTAATTTTGATATTATCATTTCCATATCTTAAAAAAAATTTTAATGATTCCTCAGTCTTAAAAAATTCACAAATCTTTACAAACCTCATTTTAAGAATTTTAGGATATGTTTTAATTAACTTTTGAAATAAATACTTTCTTAAGGGTCTCTTTATGTTGAAGTTAACGCCTGCAATATTTTGCTTTTGAACAAGATAATTTTTCTCAACTTTACATTTATTTATTTTAACATACGACGGAACTGAGCCGTGTATTCCTCCATGAATTTTAAGAATAAGATTCCGCTCAAAATATTTAATTATAATATCAATTACTACGTCTTCATCAATTAATACAACTCCTTCTTCAAAAAAGAAATTAATGGAACCATTAAAATTATGTATTATATTTTTAATTTTCTTATTTTTATTTATTAGATTCTCTAGTCTTTTAATTGCAGATCGACTAATGTCCCTATAATTTTTTTCTATCTTAATTGAAAAAATTATTTTGAATTTACCAATAACTATCTTTTTAGAAACTTTTGACATACCATGGCTTTTGTAGATTTTGTATACATATATTTGTAAAATTATTAATAAACAAGTAATAAACTTTATATGAATAGGAAGTCAATATATTCTAAGATGTAAGGGTTTTTTAACAATTTTGATAAGATTACTTATTATCAGCTATAAGTTATAATTGATTATGAAAAAAATATTTATTGCCGGCGCCTCAGGATTTATTGGTAAAAATCTACTATCTGATCTTATAAGAGATAATAAAATATATATTAATCGACGCGATTTTAAAAAGTTAAATAAAAATGTTAAAGATTCAAAAAATCTTTTAGTTCTGAACGAAGAGAGCAAAAAAATAAAATTTGATTTTTTAATTAATTGTATTGCTAATACAAATACAAAAAGTTTAGATTGGGAAGTTCTTCATAAATCAAATTGTTTGACTAATATTGAATTGTTAGAGAATTATAATTATTCATGTTTTGTTTATTTGTCCTCATTCTCAGTATTTTCGGAAAATTCAATAGCTAATAAAAAACCGGATCCAATAAATACATATGGATTAAGTAAGTATCTGTCTGAAAAATTAGTTGAACAATATTGCAGAAAAAAAAGTAGTGCCATAATTCTAAGGCTCCCTTTGGTAATAGGAAAAGAAAAGAAACAGGAGGATTTAATAAGTTATTTTTACAAAAAATTGTCAAATAGTGAGGATATTACTCTTTATGAAAATGGTAAATACTTGCGAAACATTGTTCATTGTAATCAAGTTACTAAATTAATTAATATAATTACTAGTCAAAATATTTTTATAAATAAAATAAATATTTATCATATAAATAGTTCAGATTTGATAAGTGTAAAAGATATATGTTATTATATGAAAGTAAAAATTGGCTCTTTATCAAAAATTAAAAGTTCAAATAAAAAAGTTCATTCTGATTTTGACTCAATGTTTCTTGACAATAGTCGTAAATTGAAAGGTTATAAAGAGCTACCAATTAAAAAAAATATTGATATTTTCATCGAAGAATATTTGTAGACGTTCATTAATTATTCGACTAAATTCATGTTTTTATAACAATCTTTCATATGAGTAATTTTAAATATCCAGCAAGAGTAAGTTTTGATAGCGATAAATATCTCCCAGACCTTACTAAAGTTGAATCAAAATTTGGCTTACCTAGTGAGGTTAGATTTTGTAGAAAGTGCACAATTTCAAACCAAAGACCAAACTCTGCAATAGAATACTCACATAATATAAATACAGTAAAAAAAACAATTAATATTAATAAAGAGGGTATTTGCGACTCGTGTCTACACGCATCAAATAAAAGAGATACAATTGATTGGGATCTTAGAGATAAAGAATTAAAAGATCTATGTGACAAGCACAGAAGTAAAAATGGTGAATATGATTGCATTGTTCCCGGTTCTGGTGGCAAAGATAGTTTTTATGCATCACACATATTAAAATACAAGTATGATATGAATCCATTAACTGTTACTTGGGCACCTCATATGTATACACCATGGGGGTGGAATAATTTCCAAAAATGGATACATTCTGGGTTTGACAATTATTTATGTACTCCGAATGGCAGAGTCCACAAGTTACTTACTAGGCTAGCAGTTGAAAATTTATTTCATCCTTTTCAACCATTTATATTTGGTCAGAAATTTTTAGCTCCTAAGATAGCAATGCAGCATAATGTAAAACTAGTTTTTTTTGGTGAAAATGAAGCTGAGTATGGCAATCCTGTTGCGGACAACCAGTTAGCAAAAAGAGATTATGAGTATTTTTCATCCTCTAATCAGTCCGAAATCTATCTTGGTGGAACTTCTATTAGAGAATTAGCTGAGGATTATAACCTAAGCAGTAATGATTTAACTCAGTACATGCCATGCGATCCTAATGAGCTTGAACAAAATGGGATCGAAGTTCACTATACAGGCTACTACACAAAATGGCATCCGCAACACAACTATTATTATGCTGTGGAACATATGGATTTTGAAGCATGTCCCGAAAGAATGCCTGGTACCTACTCAAAGTATGTATCAGTCGATGATAAAATGGAAGATTTTAACTATTATACGACTGGAATTAAGTATGGCCTAGGCTGGACATCATATGTTTCTGCACACGAAATAAGATCTGGTGATTTAATGAGAGAAGAGGGAGTAGCGCTAGTTAAAAAATATGACTTAGAATTTCCTAGCAGGTATATAAATGATTTTCTTGATTACATTAGTATTGATAAAGAAAAATACCCAATAGCTTCTAAAAATTTCGAACAACCAGTAGTTGATCTTGAATATTTTATGAGCGTTCACGATAGATTTAGATCGCCTCATCTATGGATTTATGAAAACGGAAATTGGAAGTTAAGACATTGTGTTTGGGATGAAAAAAATTCATACGGCACAATTAATTCAGATGGTAGTGATTGGATTGGAAACAAGCAACTTTAATGCTGAAAACAAGGCTCATTGCAAGACTTGATATTAAAGGACCAAATCTAATTAAATCAATTCGTTTTGAGGGGTTAAAAGTTTTAGGTGATCCTCATGATTTTGCAAAAAAATATTATGATCAGGGCATCGATGAGATTATTTATGTTGATACAGTTGCAACACTTTACGAAAGAGTTGGAATTCACAGCCTTTTAGAGAAAACTGTGAATGATACATTTATTCCCATCACTGCTGCAGGTGGCATTAGATCTATCGATGATGTAGATTCGCTTTTAAGATCGGGTGCAGATAAAGTTGCTATCAACACTGCAGCTGTAAAGAATCCAAAATTAATTTCTGAAATATCAAAAAAATTTGGTTCACAATGTATGGTTGTATCAATTGAAGCTTGTAAACAAAAAAATGGTAATTGGGAGGTATATACAGATAATGGAAGGGAAAGATCAGGTAAAGATGTTGTTGAATGGTCAAAGTATGTATCAAGTCTAGGTGCTGGAGAAATCCTACTTACATCAGTAGATAAAGACGGAACGCAAAAAGGTTTTGATGGTGACTTGATAAATTGTGTTTCTAATAATGTGTCTATTCCAGTAATAGCATCTGGAGGTTTTGGTCAACCGTATGATTTTGCTTTGGCAGTCAAAGATTATAACGCCGATGCAGTAGCTGTGGCAAGCTCTCTTCATTATGAAAAGTATACAATTAAAGAAATCAAATCCTATTTACGTAAAAATTCTATTTCTGTAAGGTGATTAAATGAAAGAAATAATTGTTATAGATTATGGTGTAGGAAATATACGAAGTGTAGTTCGTGGCATCGAAATGTGTGGCTATTACCCTAAATTAACATCTAACAAAAATGATATCATTGATGCAAATAAAGTGATTCTTCCTGGTGTTGGCGCATTTAATGATGGAATGGAAGGGCTAAGAAATAGGGACTTAATCAAGCCAATATGTGAGTTTGTTAATTCTGGCGGTTTATTTTTAGGCATTTGTCTCGGTATGCAAATGATGATGACAAAAAGTTATGAGTTTGGGGAGTTCCATGGCTTAAATCTCATTGAAGGTGAAGTTTTGCCTTTTTCAAAATTAATAAACAAGGAAAAATTTAAAATCCCTCATATAGGCTGGAATAACATCGAATGTAATAGTGAAAAAATTTGGAATCAATCAATTCTTAAAAATCTAGAAAATAATAGTGATGTATATTTTATACATTCATATTATGTCAAACCAAAATATAGCAAAAATAATATTGCAACTTGCAACTATGGTAATCTTAATTTTTCTGCAGTTATACAAAATGGAAACGCTTATGG
>MDTG01328825.1_pt1 | contig 17600 bp, 19 predicted proteins | sample 811421 | NCBI WGS metagenome assembly MDTG01 (sample SAMN05326645, study PRJNA326480) | marine metagenome | isolation source: seawater | place: Pacific Ocean: South East | collected 2011
AAAGTAAATATCCAAATACTCGCAAACCACATTCTTGTATGATTATGTAAATAGTTATTTTCTTTAAGTTCTTTAATCCAATCATTAAAACAATCTATGTTTGTTTCTCCTTTTATTGCTTTTTCATATTCGTTTGTGTCTTTAACATCTTTTAAATCATCTACGAAATCTGTCCAGACTTTTGGTCGTAATTCTAACCACCCTTTCCAATACACTCGCCAGAAAATTTCTTGAATAAATTTTTCTACTTTTTGATAGGGGTATTTGCTTAATACTTTTTTTGCTATTTCATATTCAGATAATAATCTATGAGTGATATAGGGAGACAAGCAGGAAATATTTTTTCTATTATTTGGTCCATAATCAAAATTTCTTTGAGCTGTGTAATTAGAGATGTCTTTTTCTAAATAATTTTCTAAAACATCTAGGGCTTCTTTTCTTGAAGTTGTAAAATTCATTCATCATCCTCTTCTCTCCAACCATCAATAAACAATTTCCAACAAGCGTAGGTTACACAAGGAATACCTACACAAAAACCAAGTAGAATTCCATTTTCTCTCCCAAGATATATAGCTCCGTAATGTGTTGCGCTAATAGGTATAACGCAAAGGATTAGTGCAATAATTAATAATCTAAATGGATAAGATGGTCTTTTCATTAAATAGTATTTCCTTGATCAATAGGCACTGAAACTGCAGAAGTAAACCAACAATCTTTACATTTATCGTCGCTACCTTTCTGAACGTGCCACTCATAAAAAAAAAGTTGCTTATCTTTTGCCAATATTTCAATCTTATAAATAAACTTATCTGAAGAGTTCATTATTAATTCAATTTTATGGGATATATGATTTAGCAAAAATTTATATTGTTGACCATAAAGCATAATTCTAAATCTTTCGTACGGGCCTGTTACTTTCTTATTTTTAGGATGTGCGAAAAACCAAGTTTGTTTAATACCTAGATCGCTTGAATCATTTAACTTTAATGCCTCTAATTGAATTTTTACGACATCATAAGCTGTAAAATTTTTGTTTGGCATTACCGACTTAGCACTAAGACTGGTCGTTAAAATTATTATAAATAAAATTATTAATTTTTTTAATTCCATATTTTTTTGAGGACCTCCTCTCTTTGACATAATTTTTTATAATTTAAATACCTTAAAAAATTTTTTTGATAATAATCTTGATGGTAATCCTCTGCAGGATAAAATTTTTCAAACTTCCATACCAAAGTAACTACTTTAGTATTGAATCTAGATTCTATATTTTTTAAAGATTTATTAATTATTTTATTTTGTTTTTTATCTTGATAAAAAACAACTGATCTGTAACTTTTTCCTTTATCGCAAAATTGACCGAATTGATCAAATGGATCAATGTTTTTCCAAAAGACCTCAAGCAATTCACTGTAACTTATTTTTTTTGAATCATAGATAATCTCTATCGCCTCAACATGTCCTGTATCTTTATATATTACATCTTTATAAGTAGGGTTTTTCAAATGACCGCCAGAATAGCCAGATGTAGATTTGATAATACCATCAATCTTATCAAAAGATTCTTCCATACACCAAAAACAACCTCCCGCAAAATATGCTTTTTTAAATTCTGAAGCATATAATTTATTTTGAAATAATATAACTATAATAAAAAAGATTATTTTTTTCATATCCAAATACTAGAATAGATTATACTAAATAAAAGATATATCTTGTCGCCTATGGAAGAAATATTTGATTATATTTGCGAAGAATGCAAGGAAGAAGATGAAAGCGTAAGAAGCAATCTGATTATGTATGGTTATAAAATTTGTGATAGTTGCAATACCTCAAAAAATATTTTTCCAATATAATTTAAACTGATAACCTTGTAAATATTACTACGAAACTTACAATTATAAAGATTTGCAAAATATAACTTAAAAAGACAGTACCAATAGATATAAATAGCTTTTCAATTTTATAGGTCTCCTTAACTCCAATTACTTGTGAGGCCAATACTAGCATCAAAGCACCCCAGGATATTACTTTGATAAAGTTTGGTAATAAAATTATTAATATTTTGAGTAACTCTGGTGTGTAAGAAAAACCTACTAAATTTATAGAAGTTAGAAAATTTTTCTTATTTTTTTTTTTTGCAAAAAGATTAGCTACAATATTTAAAACAAATGAAAATAAGCACCAGTTAAAAAGAAGCCATACTAAAAAAATTGACATTAACGGGATCTTGATTGGTAACATTGGATTAACATATTTGCCAAAAAGATAAACATTTATTAAAGTTGCAAGAAATATAATTGTACTCGAATATATAAATGAAGATTTGTCTTGAGTTATCTCTTTATAAGTATTTTTTTCTAATTTTAATATACTAAGTGCTCTTGAAATTATTTTAAATATCATTAATTTTTTGTAAATGGTTTAAGTAGTTTTAATATTTTATTATGTAGTTTTTTGTTTGAGGTAGCCAATATATTTCCTCCTTTTTCAGCAGACTCATTTTTCCAATTTGTAACAATAGCTTTGGAGTTTTTAATTATAGGTATTAATGGTAAAATATCATAAGGTTTTAAATTTGCTTCAATCACAGCATCTACTTTTCCCTCAGCTAACAAACAATAATTTAAAGCATCAAAACCTGCTAATCTAAAAGACCATCCAAATTTTTTTATTACTTTCTTTTGTTTTTCATAACTTAGAGTTCCATGAAAATTTCCAATAATCTTTATTTTTTTTAAGTTACTTTCATTTGTAGATTTTAAAATATATTTTTTATTACCTTTAAAAACATACGTTTTTTTTCTATCATTAATATAATATTTATTAAGCTCAGGAAAATTTGCCAACCCTAAAATTGATTTTTCTTTATAAGATAAACTCACAAGATTGGACCAAGTTGGTGCGCCTATAACAAAAGCTCTGGTTCCATCAATAGGATCAATCGACCACTTATAATCATTTGAAGAATACTTATTTTTAAATTCTTCACCTATGATTGAGTCTTTAGGAAATTTTTTGTGAATAATCGATCTAATGTATTTCTCAAAAGCTCTATCGAAATTTGTAACTGGGTCAAAGTCTTTAACTAATTTAGATTTATTGTTAACAATCAGTCCCAGGCTAGATTTTTTTTTATAAAAACTATTTAATTTAGCTGGCAATGCTTTAAGAAGTTTGTATGGTTTTTTATAATCCATATGTGTATATAACTTAATTATAAAAAAAATATATATGAAAATATCAAAAAAATTAGAACCATTGGTAGCAGGTATTGCCGCAACAATTACAATAGGTATTCTTGCTTTTTTGAGCTTCGAAGCTTCCACAGGTCAATATTGGTTAATGATATCTTTTGGAGCAACATCACTTATTATTTTTGTTTTGCACGAAAAAGAATTTGCTCAACCAGGAAATATTTTTTTTGGACATCTTCTTGGAATAGTAATTGGAATACTATTCAATGAATTTTTAGGTATGTCATCGCTTTCTATGGGTTTGGCTGTGGGCACAACAATAACTTTAATGATGTATTTTAAAGTAATTCATCCACCCGCTGCTGCCAATCCTTTAATAGCTCTTTTTGGCGATGTATCGCTCGAATATATTGTCTTTCCAGTTATAACAGGTTCATTAGTAATCATATTTTTCGGGGTAATTATTAATAAATATTTTTTAAATAGAAACTATCCATTGAGATGGTTTTAGCTATGGAATGTTTATAATATTAATTTTTAATTGAATAACTAGTTGTAAATAAAAATTGAGACATTAAGTATCAACGCATAAAAACTCCAAAAAAAATAGGGAGTCATTAAGTAAAAACTAATTTTATCTTTTCTAAAATAACTCTTCATAAGTAAAAGAATAAAGACCAAAATTATAATTAAATTTATCAAGGCTAAGCCAATTTGATGAAAGCCAAAAAAAAGGACACTCCACATACTATTAAAAAACAAATGTATAAAATAGAGCTTTAGTATATTTAGATCAAAAAAATTAATCCAAATTTTCCAAATAGCAATTGACATCATAATATATAAAGTGGTCCAAATAGGAGCAAATACCCAACTTGGTGGATTAAAACTTGGTAAAATAATTTCAGAATACCATGGCTCTTTGAATGAAGTAGTTGTAAAACCACCAATAGCAGATGCAATAAAAGTAATTAAAAGTATTAAGAATAGAGATAAATATTTATTTTTAGTCATATATTAAGATATAACTAATTTATGTCAGAAAATCAGAAAAAAATTTGGATTACTGGGGCTAGTAGTGGCATAGGTAAAGCCCTTGCTGAAAAATTTGCATCTGAAGGTTGGAAGGTGGCTGCTTCAGCGCGTAGAAAAGAAATTTTAGATGAAATGTCTACTCATAAAGATATATTTTCATATCCTCTCGATGTTACTAATCAGGATCAGATAAAAATTTCTTTTGAAAAAATTATTCAAGATTTCAATGGATTAGATTTATGTGTATTTTCTAGTGGAACTTATGATCCAAAACTTGAACAGGAAATAAATATTAAACAAAATAAATTTGTAATGGAGACAAATTTTTTTGGAGTTCTTTATTGTATTAATGCTGTTGAAAATTATTTTAAAAACAAAAAAGATGGACACATTTCAATTGTGTCTTCTATCGCTGCTTATAGAGGCCTTCCTAATTCAAGTGGTTACGGCCCTTCTAAAGCTGCATTAACTAATTTGACGGAAAGTTTATATTTTGATTTCAAAAAATATAATGTAAGAATTTCACTAGTTTCTCCTGGTTTTATAAAAACTCCTTTAACTGATAAAAATGAGTTTCAAATGCCGTTTATCAAATCCCCAGAATTTGCTGCAGAAAAAATGTTTAAAGGTCTAACTAAAAGCAAAGCCTTTGAAATTCATTTTCCAAAAGCACTTACTATAATATTAAAAATTTTTAGAATTTTACCTTATAAAATATATTTATTTTTAGTGGATAAATTAGTTAAGAGATAAATTATTCTTTAACGAACATAACAGTAAGTTCAGCTACTTTAATACCAAATTTTGTCATAGTAGCTCTATTGATAGCTACTTTTTCATCTTGCATAAAAATCCAATCATCGAATTTTATCTTCATATTTTTTCCCTTTACTGGTACGAGTAAAACATACTCAAGTTTAAAAGCAGGTCCATATGAAAAACCTTTTGCTGCTCCTACAACATCAGAAGCAGTGGCTTCATAATGATGGTCATCCATTTTTTTCATAGTCCATTGGCGCGTTTGTTTTTCACCATCGTTCCAATTAAATACTTCATCTAAGATCAATTGCGAACCATCCCATTTGCCGTTTAGGTCTGCCTTAAATTGTCTAGTAACTTTTCCTGATCTATTTTGTAAAACACCCCAGGCCTTTACATTTCCTGATAAATAATCTTCAATTATAAGTCTCGGTTTTTGATCTTTAAAATCTGTTGGTTTCATACTGTTTCCTGAACAACTTGTTGTTAAAATTAAAGCAAATATTATTAATATTATTCTCATATCGTTACTTATTACATATAGAGAATTGTATCAAATCAATATTTCTAGCCTTAAAACCTGCTTCACAATACGAGAAATAAAAATCCCATATCTTTTTAAATGACTGATCAAATCCTTGTTTTGAAATATCATTCCAAGATCTGATAAAATTTTCTCTCCAAGTTTTTAATGTATTAGAATAATGTTTTCCATAAGAATTATAATCAGTAAGTTCCAACCCAGTATCTTTGCAATAATTTCTGATTGATTGCAAGGACGGTAAAAATCCTCCAGGAAAAATATATTTTTGAATAAAATCCTCATTTTTTCTATAACGATCAAATAATTCATCTTTAATAACTATAGCTTGTATAGCGGCAATACTATTTGGTTTTAAATTATTCTTAATAGCTGAAAAATATTCATTTAAATATTTCTCACCTACCGCCTCAATCATCTCTATAGATGCTATAGAGTCATATTTTCCTTTAACATCTCTGTAATCTAAAAATTTAATATCTACTTTCTCATTAAGACCAGCATTAAAAATTCTTTTTTGAGCAAATTCTAATTGTTTATTTGAAATTGTAATACAATCTAATTTAACATCATAATTTTTAGCTAAATGTTCTGCAAAGCCTCCCCAACCACAACCAATTTCTAACAATTTATCTCCAGATTTAGGTTTAATAAAATCAATAAGTTTATTGTACTTATTTGTTTGTGCATTTGCTAAATCATCTTTTGGATTTTCATATATGGCACTAGAGTAAGTTAAGGTTTTATCCAACCAAATAGAAAAAAATTCATTTCCTAAATCGTAATGTTTTGAAATATATTCTTTACTTTTAGATCTGGTGTTTGAAAATAAAAGATTTTTAAATAAGTTTTTTAATAGTTTAATTTGTAAAATTCCTGAAAATCTATGTGTAAGATTAATATTTTTGGCAGTTAATTCAATTAAAGATGTTAAATCTGATGTTTTGAATTCATCTCTTATATAGGATTCTGCTAATCCGGTACTTCCACCTTTAAGAACATTATAATAAAATTTAGAGTTATTGACCTCAATATCTGCTTTTAAAATAGAATTAATTTTACCATAAGTTTTATTAGAGCCATCATAATTTGTTAAATTAAGGCTTCCGTTTTCTATTAATGTTAATTTTTTTTTAATAAAATCTTCTGATAGCTTGTAAGGACTTAAAATCATTTTTCTAAGGATGTGTTGTTTTTTATTTTTATTTTTTTCTTTTGAAATATAGCACCTTTTCTCCAAAGTCGTAATGCTTCAAAATGAATAGCAGTTATTATTTTAAATGTCATTAATGGGTGTGTAAAAAAATTTAATAAAAGCTCTTTAGTAGATAAAACCTGTCTTTCCCCGACTTGACAGGCAACTAGAACTTTTTTTTTAAAAGTATTCGTCTGCTTTATTAAAATCTTAAGATTTTTATCTGGTTCACTTAATCTAAAATTATAAAAAGTTTCCATTTCAATAAATGGAGATACATAAAATTTTTTATTACAATTTTGAGAGATAATTTTAGAATTCTCATCAACCAAAAATATGTAAGTATGCTGTTCATTAAAAGTATTTTTTACTTCATATAAAATAGCCTTAAGTTTTTCTCCTTCATAACAGTAAAAAACACTAAGTGGATTGAATGCATAGCCAAATATTCTTGGAAAGCATAACAGCTTTATCTTAGAAATATTTAAAGATAAATTATATTTTTTAAAAATTTCTTTCACCCAATTTTTTAAATTACTTCCATCTCTTTTACCGTGATCTTTGTTGTAAAAACTAAATAAGTTGAAACTATTTAATGAAAAAAAACTTATTTTTTTGTTCAATTCTTCTAATTCATCTAAATCAAATAAAATTGAAAAAGTTTTATAAGAAAAAAAATGTCTTAATGGAGTAAATCTTCTATGTGTTACAAATCCTTTGTAAATACAACTTTCCATTTATTAATTAAAGTATTTCATCATTTCAATAGAAGATTTTAAACCGTCTTCATGGAATCCATAGCCAAAATAACTACCACAAAACCAAGTTCTTTTTTTTCCTTGCAAAGAAAATAACTCTTTCTGAAGTTTTGCAGTTTGTGAATTAAAGTAGGGATGGGTAAAATTAATTTTAGTTATAATCCTATCTTCATCTATTTTTTGTATAGGATTTAGAGTTAAAAAATAATTTTCTTCACATTTTAAATTCTGTAAATTATTTAACCAGTAAGTAACACAAGTTTCACTTAAATCTTCTTTAGATATAGAGTTCCAGCTTGACCACGCTAATTTATTTTTTGGCATAAGTTTTTCGTCTGTGTGTAAAATAGCTTTATTAGGGACATATTTAAATTCTCCTAAAATTCTTTTTTCTTCTAAAGTGGGATTATCTACCATCTTTAAACTTTGGTCAGCATGTGATGCTAAAACTACATAATCATAATCTAAATGCTCATTACCAATAAAAATTCTCACATTGTCCGCACTTCTAGAAATTTTATTTACTTTATAATTTTTAAAATATTCGCCACTTATATTTTTAAGAACTTTATTTACATATGTCTTACTTCGATTTGAGACAGTAAACCATTGTGGTCTATTTTTAAGTCTGAAAAGTCCATGGTTCATAAAAAAATTTAAAAATAATTTTAATGGCATATCTCTTGCTTTAGAAAAAGGCATAGACCATATTGCTGCTACCATTGGTATAATATGAAAATTAATAAAATATTTTGATGAATTTGCTTTATTTAAATAACTACCCAAAGTTTCTTGTTCAATATCTTTATCTAATATTGATGGTGCAGTTTTATAAAAGTAAATTATTTCTCTTATCATATTTATAAAATTTAAATTTAGAATATTTATTTTGTTAGCAAATAGACCTTTGAGACCTTTTCCGCCATATTCAATCTTAGAATTTTGAACTGAAACTGCAAAAGACATATCGCTTTTTTCATAAGCTACACCTAGTTCTTTAAAAAAATTTAATAAATTTGGATATGTGAGCTCATTGAATACAATGAATCCTAAATCAACAGATATTGTCCTGTTATTTTTATTAATTTCATAAGTATAAGAGTGACCACCAAAATGATCGTCTTGTTCTAACAAGTCGACTTTGTATTTTTTTGAAAGATAATACGCGGCTGATAAACCAGAAATACCTGAGCCAATTACTGCTATTTTCATTGAAAAATTCTAAGCAGCTTCATCTTTATATTCGTCCATAGACGGGCATGAACATACAAGATTTCGATCACCATATACATTATCAACCCTGGCTACAGGAGCCCAATATTTATTATGTCTTAAATATTCACTTGGAAAAGCAGCTTCTTCTCTTGTGTACTTGTGTTTCCATTCATTAGAGGCTAATTCAAGATATGTGTGTGGTGCATTTTTTAGCGGGTTGTCTAATTGATCAAACTTATTATTTTCAACTAAATTAATTTCTTTTTTGATTTTAATTAATGCATTACAAAATTTATCAATTTCTTCCAAATTTTCACTCTCAGTAGGTTCAATCATAATTGTACCAGAAACAGGCCAAGACATTGTTGGTGCATGATAACCGAAGTCGATCAACCTTTTGGCGATATCTTCCTCGGAAATTCCAGAGCTTGATTTAATAGGTCTGATATCGATTATGCATTCATGTGCTACATTTGCATTTTTACCCGTATATAAAATTTTGTAATCTTTCGAGAGTTTTTTAGAAATATAATTAGCGCTTAAAATTGAAATTTGTGAAGCTTTTTTCAATCCTTCGGCGCCCATCATTTTAATATACATCCAAGATATTGGCAAAATACTTGAACTTCCCCACGGAGCTGCTGAGACTGGACCCATACCATTTAATGGCCCTGCATTTTTTACGACATTATGAGTTGGTAAAAAATCTGCTAAGTGTTTTGCGCAGGCAATGGGACCCATACCTGGTCCTCCTCCACCATGTGGAATACAAAATGTTTTATGTAAATTGATATGACAAACATCTGGACCAAATTTTCCAGGTTTAGCGATACCTACTAAAGCATTTAAATTAGCACCATCCATATAAACTTGGCCTCCTTCTTTGTGAATAATCTCACAAATTTCAATTATTTTTTCCTCAAAAACACCGTGTGTAGATGGATAAGTAACCATTAAAGCTGCTAAATCTTTTGAATGTTTTAGTGCTTTATTTTTTAAATCTTCTATATCAACATTTCCATCATCATCACAATTTACAACTACCACCTTCATTCCACACATTTGAGCGCTAGCTGGATTAGTTCCATGTGCCGAATTTGGAATTAAACATACATTTCTATTTGCTTGTTTGTTGTTTTGATGAAACTTTCTAATTGTCATCAAACCAGCGTATTCTCCTTGTGCCCCTGAATTAGGTTGAAGAGATACAGCATCAAAACCTGTAATTTCTTTTAAATCATTAATTAAATCATTGAATAAAACTTTATAACCTTCCATTTGATCTATAGGTACAAATGGATGTGGTAATGAAAACTCTTTCCAGGTAATAGGAATTAATTCAGCTGCAGCATTTAATTTCATTGTGCAAGAACCTAAGGCAATCATTGATCTATTTAATGCGATATCACAATCTTCTAATTTTTTTAAATATCTAAGCATTTCTGTTTCTGAGTGATATTTGTTAAAGACAGGGTGTGTTAAATACTTAGAACTTCTTAATAAATTTTTTGGCAAATTATCTAATTCTACTTTTGAATTTCGATCAACTGAACTAGAAATTTCAAATATTTTAAATAAAATATTGATATCATTTATTTTTTTAGCTTCATCAAAAGCAACTGAAATAGTTGTATCATTTACTTTTCTTAAATTTATTTTCTCTTTAATAGCTAGTTCAAAAATTTTATTTGTTTTTTCATTAGTTTTGATTGTTACAGTATCAAAGAAATGATCTGAATAAATTTTATAGCCTCCTTTTTTAATTCCTTCAGCAAATAGTTTAGCTAGTTTGGAGGTTCTATTAGCAATTTTTAATATTCCTTCAGGACCATGGTAAATTGCATACGCAGCAGAAATGATCGCTAATAATGCCTGTGCGGTACAAATATTGCTTGTAGCTTTATCTCTTCTTATATGTTGCTCTCTAGTTTGAAGTGATAATCGGTAAGCTTTTTTTCTATGTCGATCAACTGAAACTCCGATAATTCTTCCAGGCATAGATCGTTTAAATTTTTCTTTAGTAGCAAAAAAAGCAGCGTGTGGACCTCCGTAGCCCATAGGTATTCCAAATCTTTGTGCGCTGCCTACGGCTATATCTGCACCCAGTTCTGCTGGTGTTTTTAATTTCGCTAAAGATAATAAATCACATACTAAAATTACTTTTCCATTTTTTTTATGAATTTGACTAATAGTTTCACTTGGATCTTTTACATCTCCCAATGTTCCAGGATAGGATAGAACTCCACAAATTAAGTTTTCTTTAATTTTTGATAGATATTCTTTTTCATTTCCAACAAGAATTTCTAAACCAAAAGGTTCGGTACGTGTCTTTATAAGATCAATTGTTTGAGGATTGCATGATTCGGATATGAAAATTTTTTTAGAATCGCTTGTATCTAATCTTTGACAAAGACCTACAGCTTCGGCAGCAGCGGTAGCTTCGTCTAATAATGAAGCGTTCGCTATATCCATTCCTGTTAAATCGATAATTAATTGCTGAAAATTTAAAAGCATTTCTAAACGACCTTGTGCTACCTCCGGCTGATACGGTGTATATGAGGTGTACCATCCCGGATTCTCTAAAATATTTCTTAATATTACATTTGGTGTGAATGAGTTATAGTAACCCATTCCAATAAAACTTCTAAATATTTTGTTTTTTTTTGAAATAGATTTTAACTTTTTTAAAGCATCATTCTCAGATAACGGAGCATCAATTTTAAGTTCATTCTTAAGTAAAATTTTTTCTGGAACTGTATTTTTCATTAAGTCATCTAAATTTTTATATCCGACTTCTTTAAGCATTATTGCTTGCTCATTTTCTGTCGGGCCTATGTGCCGATATATGAATTCTTTTGAGTTATCTTCTATCATTTAACTTGGATTTTCCTCTACAAATTTATCATATTCAGTTTTAGACATTAGTGTTTCTAATTCTGATTTATCTTTAATTTTAATTTTAAAAAACCAACTTGTTCCCTCAGGATCTGAATTAACACTTTCTGGTGAATCAACTATCAATTTATTGCCTTCAATAATTTCACCTGAAATAGGTGAATAAACATCACTTGCTGCTTTAGTTGATTCAACAACTGCTGCCTGATTATCTTTATTTATCAATTTTCCATTTTCAGGAACTTCTACAAATACAATATCTCCTAACATCTCAGTAGCATGTTTCGTTATGCCAACAGTAGCAACTTCACCGTTCAGTTCAACCCATTCATGTTTTTTCGAAAATTTTTTTTCACTCATAACATTTCCTTTCTTATTTTACATAATTTTTTTTATAAAAAGGAAGTTGAGATAATTTTGCATCATATTTTTTTCCTCTAACTTCTATTTTAATTTTATTGCCAACGCCTGAATGATCTAAATTAATGTAGCCCATAGCAACGGGTGCATTAATACTAGGCCCAAATGTTCCACTAGTAATTTTGCCAATTTCTTTATCTTCTAATGAAAATATCTTTGCACCTTCTCTAGCTATAATTCGACCTTCTGGTAAAATACCTACTCTTACTTTAGAACACCCATTTTCTAAGTTATTTTTAATTTTTTCCCAGCCATTGAATCCGCCTTCTTCCCTTCTTTTTTTTGCAATAGCCCATTTTAAATTTGCTTCTACAGGATTTATTTCTTCACTTAAATCATGGCCGTAAAGACACAATCCTGCTTCTAATCTCAGAGTATCTCTAGCTCCTAAACCAATAGGTTTTACTTGATTGTTTACTAATAATTTTATTAAATTTTCTACTTGATTATTTGGTATCGAAATTTCAAAACCGTCTTCACCTGTATAACCTGATCTAGTTATATAAATCATTACGCCGTTAAATTTAAAATTATTTCCATTCATAAATTTTAAATTTGATACTCCTGGAATTAGATTATCAAGGATTGAGGCTGATTTAGGCCCTTGTATAGCTATCAACGATAAATCTGAATTCAAATAACTTTTATGCTCTGTGTTTAAATATTTCGAAATTTGTTTTACATCATTTTCTTTGCAGGCTGCATTTAAAATAATACAAAATCCTTTGTTTGTTTTAGTAATGATTAAGTCATCAATAATTCCCCCATTATCATTTAATAAAAATGAATATTTAGATTGGTTTAACTTAAGTGAATTAAGATCAGCAGGTATAATTTTTTCTAATGCTTTCTCTAATGAAATATCTCCTTCTAAAAAATATTGACCCATATGTGAAACATCAAAAAAACCAGCATAAGTTCTTGTGTAAATGTGTTCTTTTACAATTCCTTCAGCATATTGAATTGGCATTTCATAACCAGCAAAAGGAACAAATTTGGCTCCAAGGTTTTTATGATAATTGTATAAAGCAGTTTTTTGTACTTCCATAATAACTTTTTTTTTAACCCCATCTGTCTGTGTACCTGAGAGATTTAATCCTTCGGTGAGGCTTTCGCCCTCTTTCCAGAGTTATTATGTTAACGGTCCTTTTGCCTGAGAGTTTCCGGGGTGGTTGCTCCTTCGGCGCCAAAATTGGTCTCTCCCGTTATAGAAAGATTCTCTTCTAAATGAGGTAAAAAGTCAATTATAATTAATTTGTAATTTGTTTATTTTTATCAAAGGTCTTAATAATTACTGCAAGAATTATGATTAAACCACCGATGAATACACTCAAAGGTGGAATTTCATTTAAAAATAACCAAACCCAAAGTGGAGCACAAAGTGTTTCTGTAAGCATTAAAATACCTACAGTAACTGCTTTTGTAGTTTTTGACCCTATAGTAATACAAATGAATCCAAATGCTAACTGAGGTACACCTAATACAAAACCCATTAAAATATCATAAGATGTAAAAGTCAGAGTTTCTGAAAGTAAAAGTCCATAAATGCAACCAAAAACACCAGCATAAAAAATAGCAGGAACCATATCCAGTTTTGGATTTTTTCTTATTATAATTACTAAAATTGTAAAATTTATTGGAATTGCCAAAGAAACTAGATTTCCAAATAATGAGTCTGTAGTTATGGAATCACCAACCATAATACTTATTCCTGCCATAGCGAATACAATTGAAATAAATCCAATAAAAGAAATTTTTTCTTTCAAAAAAAAATAACCAAAAATTGCTAAAAACATTGTTTGAGTGCTAATTATAAATACTACATTTGCAACAGATGTATGGGTAATTCCAAATGTATATGCGACAAAGCTTAAAGATAAAAAAAACCCACCTATAATTGCTGGGAATCCTGATTCTGCAATTTTTTTTACGGCATTCTTTTTATAAGTTATGAATAAAAATATTATGAGTGCAATTAAGAAGAAAAAAGATCTCAATAGTAGAATACCCCATACACCAGCTTCTTCAAATTGTCTTATGATTAATCCACCCCAACTTAAACAAAAACCTCCGAACAAAAGTAAAATATATCCTGGTATTTTATAAATATTACGCATTAGAATCTTTTTAATATTCTTGTGAAGAAGAGTCGCAATGTAATAGATCTTAATATCATAAATATTAATAGTGATAACCATAAACCATGATTATTTAGATGTTTTACTAAAAAAATTGATAGAAAGATATAAATTACAAATGATATTATCATTGCATTTCTCATATCTTTGGATTGTGATGCGCCGATAAAAATTCCATCAAATTGATAACAAAAAGATGCGACTGGAGGAATTAAAATAACCCAAAAAACATATTCATAAGAAAAAAATCTTAAAAATTCTAGATCGGTTATAATGTTTATAATTGATCTGTAATAAAAGGTATACAAAAGAGCAATTAATAATCCTGTAATAAAACTTAATTCAAAAGAATTTCTTACTGCCAATAAAAATGATTTTTTTACTTTTCTACCTAAAGAAAAGCCAACAACTCCTTCTATTGAATAAGCGTATGCATCTAAAAAAAATGAAGACACCATAATAAATTGCAACAGAATAGCATTAGCAGCGAGATAGTCCTCTCCTAATATTGATCCTTGATAAGATATCCATAAAAACGAGAAGGTTAAAAGGATAGTTCTTATAAAAATATCGAAATTTATGTTAAACAGCTTAATTAATTTCTTTTTTATAAGAATTTTTTTAAAATTAGGTATTAATTTAAAATTTTTAATTATGAAAAAATAAGTATAAGTAGAAAAAGCTATTATCGTTAAATAAGCTGATAAAACTGTGCCAAAAGCTACACCGTTTATCTTTAATCCTTGGTTTAAAACTAGATATAAACTAAAAAAAATATTTAAAAGACTAAAGATTATAATCAGTAAACTTGAAATTTTCGTTCTTTGTATTCCTAAATAAAACCCAACCAGAATATACATAATTAATTCAGCGGGAGCAGAAAAAACTCTTATAGATATGTAATCATTAATTAAAGAAGACGTTAATGCCTGTGGCTTATAAAAATAGATTATTAAATTTATTATAAATTTTTGACAAAAAATTATGATTATTCCAATTATGATAGCTATAATAAAATTTCTTGATGTAGTTGAAACTATTTCTCTATAATCACCTCTGCCTAACGCCTGAGCAACCAGACCGACGGTTCCCATCCTTAAAAAACCAAAACTCCATAGAACCATAGTCATTACTACCGTCGAAATACTTACAGCTACTAAATATTTTTCATTTTCTAAATGACCCATCAACGCTGTATCTACCAATCCAGTTAAAGGTATAGCTAGATTAGAAAAAAATATAGGTATAGCCAATTTAAAAAGGTAGGATTTTGAAATAATAGCTGGATATCTAATTGTAGGCATATTCAATGATTAAATTATTCTTTATTTGATAAGAAAATAATATATACAACTATTTAGAATGTTAGAACAATTTATTATCACCATACAAATAGTATTAATTGACATTGTTATGGCCGCAGACAATGCAATCATTATAGGTTTAATTGCAGCAAACTTTGCTCCCAAAAATAGAAAAAAAATTATAGCCTGGGGTGTTGCGGCAGCTTTTGTGTTTAGAATATTTTTCGCCTTTGGAGCTACAATATTATTAGAGTATCCTTGGCTAAAAATCGGTGGCGGAGCCTTGTTACTATGGATAGTAAATGATCTTAGACAAGATTTTTTTGACACCAAAAAAATAAGAACTCCTTTGTTAAAATCTAAAGAAAATACCTCTTTTAGCAATGGGGTAATAAAAGTAATTATTGCAGACACCATAATTAGCTTAGATAACGTTTTAGGAGTTGTAGGTGCTGCTAAAGACCATTATCACTTAATGATTGTAGGTTTGATACTTTCAGTAATATTAATCGCTACTTTAGCAACATATTTTGCAAACTATATAAAAAAACATAAATGGTTGGGATATGTCGGGTTGTTTGTAATAATGATTGTAGCACTTCAATTGATCATTGGAGGATTAATAAATCTAGAAGTTCTTACAATTAATCAAAAATTTGAATCTTTGTTTAGTATATGATGGATTTTTGTATTTTGGGGTCAGGAATAGCTGGCTCTACAATTGCAAATCTTTTATCTAAAAAATACTCTGTACAAGTTTTTGATAAAGCAAGAGGAGCTGGGGGCAGATGTTCCAATAAAAGATTTAAAAAAAACTTAAGTTTTGATCACGGTGTTCAATATATTTCACCTAAATCAAAAAAATTCATAAGGTTTTCTAAAAAATTATTAAAGAACAAAATATTTAAAACTTGGGATGGTAATCATTTAGATTTAACACTTGAAAAAAAATATAATTCTTCAAAATATATTGGCAAACAAGGAAATAACGATCTGAGTAAATATCAACTTAAAAATATCAAGCAATCTTATGCATCACAAATTATAAAGATTGAACATAAAAAATATTTTTGGACAGTAACACTTGATGATAAATCAAAACATTATTTTAAATCTTTAGTATTAACTTGTCCTTTTCCACAATTAAAGAAATTAGCAAAAAAATATTTAGATAAAAAAACATCGAACCTTAAAGTTAGAATGAATCCTAATATTACTGTTATGGTTGCTTTTAAAAACCAGAAAAATCTTCCTGTAAGTTCTATTAAATTTAATGATGAAATTTTAATATGGGCTGCAAATGAGAATAGTAAAAAAAGATTTAAATCAAATTTTAATTTATGGACATTACAAGCTTCATTAAAGTGGTCTAAAAAAACAATTAATGGATATAGAAAAAAAAAATCAATAATGAATAAGTTGATTGCAAGATTTTTAAAATTGACCGGCTTGGAAAAAAATAAAATTATTCACAAAAAAATTCATGGGTGGAAATATTCCTATAATTATGAAAAAACACCTCTATTAAGTAGTTGGAATAAAAGATATCAGCTAGGAGTTTGTGGTGATTGGTTCTCTGGACCTAAAGTCGAAAATGCTTGGTTAAGTGCTAATGATCTGGCAAAAAAAATTAAATAATTAAAAAATACCTTTACTATTTTTAGATTTATTTTTCACTTTCGACGTAACTTCAATATTTAAACCTTTAAGGTCTTTTGCTTTAAGTTTTATTAAATTTTGAACTAACTTTAAAAATCTCGCAGACTCATTTTTAGTAATTATTCCATCTGTAAGAGTTTTAAACTTATTGATGTATTCTTTTCTTCCAAATGGTCTTTTGCCTGCTGGATGAGCATCAGCAACATTTATTTCCTCAGAAATAGTTTTACCATTTTTCATCTTAATAATAACTTTTCCACCAAAACATTTCTTATTAGGATCTTTATCGTGATATTTTTTGGTCCATTTTTTATTCTCGCGAGTCTCTATTTTACGCCAAAGCTTAACAGTGCTTTTTTTTCTAGCTCTTTGCGGAGTGTAGGATTCAACATGATGCCAAGCACCATCTTCTAACGCTACTGCAAATATATACATAATAGAGTGATCTAATGTTTCTCTGCTTGCATATGGATCCATTTTCTGA
>MDTG01302288.1_pt1 | contig 17599 bp, 14 predicted proteins | sample 811421 | NCBI WGS metagenome assembly MDTG01 (sample SAMN05326645, study PRJNA326480) | marine metagenome | isolation source: seawater | place: Pacific Ocean: South East | collected 2011
AAAAAAACCCCGCCGATCGGCGGGTTTGATGGTTTGAGCCGCCGATCAGAGATCGGGCTGATCCGTGACCGCGCCATAGGCGGCGCTGCCGACCAGTCGAGCATACTTGGCCAGTACGCCACGGGTCGCCCGCGGCGGACGCGCTTGCCAGGCGGCCTTGCGCCGTGCGAACTCATCGTCTTCAACGTGCAGATGCAGTTTGCGCTCATGGGCATCGATGGTGACAGTGTCACCCGGCTCGACGAGAGCGATGCCGCCGCCGACGGCTGCCTCGGGGGCGACGTGGCCGACGACCATGCCGTAGGTGCCGCCGGAGAAGCGCCCGTCGGTGATGAGGCCGACTTTTTCGCCCAGGCCGCGGCCGATCAGCGCCGAGGTGGGCGAGAGCATTTCTCGCATGCCGGGGCCGCCCTTGGGGCCTTCGTAGCGGATGACGACGATATCGCCGGCGACGATGGATTCATCCAGGATCGCGGCCATGGCTTCTTCTTCGGAATCGAAGACACGGGCCGGGCCGGTGATGGAGGGATTCTTCAGACCGGTGATCTTGGCCACGGCGCCCTCTTCGGCCAGGTTGCCCTTGAGGATCGCCAGGTGGCCGGATTTATACAGCGCTTCTTCCATCGGAAGAATGACTTTCTGATACGTCGGCGGCTGGTCGGGCACGTCGACCAGGGTTTCGGCCAGCGTCTGGCCGGTGATGGTCAGCGTGTCGCCGTGCAGCAGGCCAGCGTTCAAGAGCATCTTCATGACCTGCGGAATACCGCCGGCGCCGTGGAGCTGGGTGACGACGAAACGACCGGAGGGTTTCAGGTCACAGAAGACGGGTACCTTGGCACGGATACGCTCGAAGTCGTCCAGGCTGAGATCCACTTCGGCGGCCTGGGCAATACCCAGCAGATGCAGTACGGCGTTAGTGGAGCCGCCGACGGCCATCATGAGCGTGATGGCGTTTTCGAAGGCTTTCTTGGTGAGCAGGTCGCGCGGGCGGATGTCTTTTTCGATGGCCTGAATCAGCACGCGGGCGGATTCGGCCGCACTCTCGCCTTTTTCGTCGTCCTCGGCGGCCATGGTGGAGGAATACGGCAGGCTCATGCCCATGGCCTCGAAGGCCGAGGACATGGAGTTGGCGGTATACATGCCGCCACAAGAGCCGGCCCCCGGGCAGGCATTGCACTCCACCGCGTGCAGGCGTTCTTCGTCGATCTGGCCGGCGGCGTACTGGCCCACGGCCTCGAAGGCGGAGACAAGGTTCAGGTCCTCGCCATCGAGATGGCCGGGTTTGATGGTGCCGCCGTAGACGAAGATGGCCGGCACGTTCATGCGGGCGATGCCGATCATCGCCCCCGGCATGTTCTTGTCGCAGCCGCCGATGGCCATGACGCCGTCCATGGATTCGCCCTGCACGGCCACCTCGACCGAATCGGCGATGACCTCGCGCGAGACGAGTGAGTACTTCATGCCCGGCGTGCCCATGGAGATGCCGTCGGAGACGGTCACGGTGCCAAAGACCTGCGACTTGGCCCCGCCGTCTTCCAGCGCGCGCTCGGCCTGGCCGGCCAGCTTGTTCAGGCCCATATTGCAGGGCGTGATGGTGGAATAGCCGTTGGCGATGCCGACGATGGGCTTGTCGAAATCGGCGTCGGTATAGCCCATGGCCCGCAGCATGGCGCGGTTGGGCGCGCGCGAGGTGCCCTGGGTGACGACCTGGCTACGGCGCGGTTTGGGCGTGTTGGTATTCTCGTCGGCGGCCATGACAGCTCCGGCTGGCAGGAAAACAGCCGGGTATTATGCCGCCGGTTTATGTGGCATACAAAAGCCTTTGCCATCAGGCGGTCGCGCGGTCGTGTTCAGGGCAGAACAGCCCCGTTGCGCGCGACCGGACACGGCCAGCTTGTCCGCATGTGCGCGCCGAACGAGCCAGGAACATGGCGTGACTTGCATCCCGTGGCTGGAGATCGGTCGCCGGCTTCGTCGTTCGACGTTGCAGCCACCGGTGTCCACTTGCAGGCGTCTACAGCGTCAACCACACAAAAAAGCGGCGTCCGAAAGAACGCCGCCTCAGACGGTGGCCCGGCGTGAGCCTACTTGGGCTGTTTGACCATCCGCAGATACGGGGTCAACTCGTTCCAGCCTTCGGGGAACAGGTCCTTGGCATCGTCGTCGGACAGCGCGGGGCTGATGATGACGTCGTCGCCGGCCTGCCAGTCGGCGGGCGTGGTGACCTTGTGGTTGTCCGTCAGCTGCAGCGAGTCGATCACGCGCAGGATTTCGTTGAAGTTACGCCCCGCACTCTTCGGGTAGGTCAGCGTCATGCGGATCTTCTTGTTCGGGTCGATGACGAACACGCTGCGCACCGTCGACGTATCCCCCTGGTTGGGGTGGATCATGTCGTAAAGCTCGGAGACGGTACGATCGGTGTCACCGATCAGCGGCAGGTTCAGGCCCACGCCCTGAGTGGCCTCGATGTCCTTGGCCCATTTCTTGTGGTCCTCGACCGAGTCCACGGAGACGACGATGGCCTTGGCGCCGCGCTTGTCGAATTCGTCCTTCAAACGCGCAGTCGCTCCGATTTCAGTCGTGCAGACCGGGGTGAAATCGGCCGGGTGGCTCATCAGAACGCCCCAGCCGTCGCCGAGCCATTCATGAAAATCGATGTTGCCTTCGGTGGTGTCTGCAGTGAAATTCGGCGCGGTATCGCCCAGTTTCAAACCCATAGCTGATCTCCTTGTCCTTGATGCGGCCGAGTATAACAACCGTGTTGAGCGGCCGACCGGCCCGGTATCGGACCAAACGTGTCTTTTATCTGGTCGTTTTCTTATATGGTCTGTTCGTTCGCATCGTTCAAGGCTCGATCATGCGCGAGGCCCGGTCTTCACCCGCCGCATCACAACACACAGCACGCAAGGGCTCGGCTCGTGGCCGCGGCTGATAACAAGCATGGCGTGCGCCGGCTGCCACGCCTGGCGCTGGCCGTCCTGCTATGTCTCGTTGCCGTGGCGGCATGGGCGCAGCAGCCGAATCTGTTACCTGTCGATGAGGCGTTCGTGCCCCACGCCGAGCGCATGGACAGCCATCATGTAGCGATCCGCTGGCAGATCGCCGACGGATATTATCTGTATCGGCACGCGTTTGGTTTTGCCCTGGCCGATGCCGACAAGACACAGCTGGGCCAGCCGATCATCCCGGCCGGCCGCAAGCACGAGGACGCCTACTTCGGCCCCGTCGAGACCTATCGGCGCTCGGTGACGGTTCGCCTGCCGGTAACCGGCGACCACGAAAACGCCCGGCGTATCGAGGTGCAGTACCAGGGCTGTGCAGACGCCGGTCTGTGTTATCCGCCGCAGACAGAGACACTGACAATCGCCGCGTCGGACGAAACCGTACAGGCCGACCCCGGCCCGACAGTCGTCGGTGGCCCGGCTGACCCCGAGAATACGCCCGCCGCCGGCCGGGCTCGGCCCGACATCACCCCGACAGCGCCCCCCGATAATACGGTCGATACCCTGGCCGGCCGTCTGGCCCATGCCCCGGCGCTTACCACGCTGGCCCTGTTTGCCTTGCTGGGGCTCGGTCTGTCGCTCACGCCCTGTATCCTGCCGATGATCCCGATCGTGGCCGGGCTGATCGGCAGCCGCGATGTCTCGCGCGGCCGGGCAGTGACGCTCACGTTGGCCTACGTCCTGGCAATGGCTGGCGCCTACGCGGTGTTCGGCGTCGTAGCCGGCTATTTCGGGGCCAACCTGCAGGCCGCGCTCCAGCGCCCCTGGGTGCTGTGGCCATTTGCCGGGCTGTTCATCCTGCTGGGCACCGCGAGCTTTGGCTGGTTCGATTTCCAGATTCCGGGACGTTGGCAGGGCGCGCTCTCCCGGCTCGGGCAGGGCCAGCGCGGGCTGGCGGGCGCAGCCGTGCTGGGCTTTGCCGCTGCCCTGATCGCCGGGCCCTGTCTGGCTCCGCCGTTGGCCGGCGCCCTGCTCTATATATCCACCAGCGGGGATCTGCTTCTGGGCGGCGCTGCATTGTTCTGTCTGGGCCTGGGCATGGGCCTGCCGCTGGTCGCGCTGGCCGCCTTTGGCGCTACAGTCCTGCCGCGGGCCGGGCGCTGGATGCAGGAGGTGCGTGTTTTCTTCGGTGTGATGCTGATCGCGGTCGGCTTCTGGCTTGCACTGCGCCTGGCCGCGCCGACGACCGCCCTCGCCGCCTGGGGCGGTTTGACACTGCTTTATGGCTGTTATCTGAGCACACGGGCCGGCGATAGCACGGCGGGCATCCTGGCTCGCCGTCTGGTCTGTGCACTCTTATTCGGCTATGCCGCACTGGCCGGTCTGGGACTGGCCATTGGCAACGGGCGGCCGGCGCAGCCGCTGGCCGGGCTGGCCAGTGCCAACGGCGCCACTCCGGCGACCGCCCGGGCGCGGTTCGAGCGGGTGACGGATGCCGCCGGGCTTGCAGACGCGCTGGCCGCGGCCAAGGCTCGCGGCCAGCCGGCGCTCGTGGATGTGTATGCCGATTGGTGCGTGGAATGCGTGCAGATGAAAAACGGGCTGTTTCAAACACCTCGCGTGCGCGCGGCCCTGAACGATGTCGCCGCCATCGAGCTCGACATCACGGCTTATACCAACGAACAACGCGCACTGCTGGAGCAGCTGAATGTCTTCGGCCCGCCCACGCTGCTGTTCTACGGGCCGGATGGTAGCCGTCGAAACAATCTGACGTCTGTCGGCACGCTCGACCAGGATGCGCTTATCGCGCGCCTGATCGCGATCCAGTGACGCCAACGTGTCGCGATCGTCTGACAAAGGCCTGCGATGTCGGTGTACACGCGTTTGGCGGATATGCGGGCATCGATTTGTGCCGATTCCGAGCGCGGATTGCTGTCAGAGCACGCGCCAACGGCACCGGTCGCGTGGTTTCCGGCCCCGATCCGGGCGATGGCTGCTGGCGATCATCGGCGAAATATCGCCAATACGGTGGCGAACGGTCGCGAAAGCCGGCGTCGCGCTGTTGTGCGGGGCCACCCCTTGGGGCAAACTTGGCGCCACGAGTCAGACCGGCGCCTGCAACACGTTGATGCTGCGGCCGATCTGGCAGCAACCAGACCAACGAGCCGCCTGCCACAGGAGCTGCCACGCGATATGGATATCCGCAAACTCAAGAAGTTGATCGAGCTGGTCGAGGATTCGGGCATCGCCGAACTCGAGATCACCGAGGGCGAGGAATCGGTTCGTATCGGGCGCTACCCGCCGGCCAGCAGCCAGCCGGCCCAGCCGCCGATGACCTATCAGATGCCCCAGCAGCAGGCGCCGGCAGCCCCGGATGCTGCGGCCGGTGGCAGCGAGGCCGGCAGCGCCGGCGCCGAGGATCCGGCCGAGTCCGGCCACGTGGTGCGCTCGCCGATGGTGGGGACCTTCTATCGCGCGCCTGCACCGGATGCCAAGGCATTCGTGGAAGTCGGCGATACCGTGGGCGCCAGCGACACGCTGTGCATCATTGAGGCGATGAAGATGCTCAACCAGATCGAGGCCGAAGTCGCCGGCGAGATCGTCAAGATTCTGGTCGAGAACGGCCAGCCGGTCGAATACGACCAGCCGCTGTTCGTGGTGAAGTAATGCTGGAAAAAGTACTGATCGCCAATCGCGGCGAAATCGCGCTGCGTATCCTGCGTGCCTGTCGTCAGCTGGATATTCCGGTGGTGGCCGCCTATTCATCGGCCGACCGGGACCAGAAGCACGTGCTTCTGGCCGAAGAGGCCGTGTGTATCGGCCCGCCCAACGCCACCGCCAGCTATCTGAACATGGCTTCGCTCATGTCCACGGCCGAGGTGGCCGGCGCAACGGCCATCCACCCGGGCTACGGCTTTCTCTCCGAGAACGCGGATTTTGCCGAGAGCGTGGAGCAGTCGGGCTTCATCTTCATCGGCCCGCGCGCCGAGACGATCCGCCTGATGGGCGACAAGACTTCGGCCATTCAGGAGATGATGGCCGCCGGCGTGCCCTGTGTGCCGGGCTCGGGCAAGCCCTTGACCGCGGACGACGTGGAAAACCGTCAGATCGCTGATCGCATCGGTTATCCCGTGATCATCAAGGCCGCCGGCGGCGGCGGGGGCCGCGGCATGCACGTGGTCTACGAGGCCGATGATCTGGCTGGTGCCGTGGATCTGGCCCGGCGCGAGGCGTCCAGCTTTTTCGGCAACTCGTCGGTCTATATGGAGAAGTACCTCGAGCTGCCGCGGCATATCGAGATCCAGGTGCTGGCCGACGAACACGGCAACGCGATTCATCTGGGCGAGCGCGATTGCTCGCCCCAGCGTCGTCATCAGAAAGTGGTCGAGGAATCGCCGGCACCGGGCATCACGCAAGAACAGCGCGACGAGATCGGCGCCCTGTGTGTGGCGGCCTGCAAGCGCATCGGCTATCGCGGCGCGGGCACGTTCGAGTTCCTGTATGAAAACGGCGAGTTCCATTTCATCGAAATGAACACCCGTATCCAGGTCGAGCACCCGGTCACCGAGATGGTCACGGGCGTGGATCTCGTCGCCGAGCAGCTGCGTATCGCCGCGGGCGAGCCCTTGCGCTATACCCAGGACGATATCGTGCTGCGTGGGCATGCCATCGAATGTCGCGTGAACGCCGAGCATCCGGAGACGTTTGCGCCCTCGCCGGGCAAGATCGAGCAGTACCACGCACCTGGCGGGCCGGGCATCCGCATGGATAGCCATATGTATGCCGGCTATTCCGTGCCGCCCCACTACGACTCGCTGATCGGCAAGCTGCTGGCCCACGGCGACACGCGCGACGCAGCCCGCGCGCGCATGGATATGGCCTTGTCCGAAATGGTTGTCGAAGGCATCCACACCAATCTGGCGCTGCATCAATGGATCATCAACGATCCGGACTTTGCCAAGGGCGGGACCTCGATCCACTGGCTCGAGAAGAAGATCCGCGAGCGCTTGGGCGGATGATCGGTCGATGAGTATCTCCTGGTTGCAGATCACCGCCACCACCCATCGCACGGCTATTGCCGAGGCCGTTTTCGAACAGTTCGGGGCCGAGGCCATCACCGAGCTGGACGAAGGCAGCGAGCTGACGGTGGAGATGACCCCCAACAGCACGCCGGCTTTCGAACGCGCCCGCATGCTGGGGCTGTTCACCCAGGGCACGCTGGCCGAGCCGATCATCGCCGCTCTTCACGAGGCGCTGGGCGACGACGTGGTCGTTGACACCCAGACCCTGGAAAACGAGGACTGGGCCAGCCGCTGGCTGGCCGAGCACCCGCCGATCCGTTTCGGCGAGCGCCTCTGGGTGGCCCCGCATAACGCGCCGGTCGAGGCCGATGACGATGCCATCGTCATGCGGCTGGATCCGGGCCTGGCTTTCGGCACCGGCACGCACCCGACCACACGGCTGTGCCTGGCCTGGTTGGCCGAGGCCGATCTGGCCGGTTCGCGCGTCGTCGACTATGGCTGTGGCTCGGGCATTCTGGCGATCGCGGCAGTTCTGCTGGGCGCCAGCGAGGTCGTGGCCGTGGATATCGACGAGCAGGCTCTTCAGGCCACGCGTGAAAACGCAGCGCACAACGGCGTGGCTGACAAGATCACCACGCCTGCCATGAGCGATATCACCGGCGGCCCCTTCGATATCGTGCTCGCCAATATTCTGGCCAAGCCCCTGATATCGTTGGCTCCGACACTGGCCGAGCTGGCCAGGCCCGACAGCGCGCTGGTAATGGCCGGCCTGCTGACACGCCAGATCGCGGACGTACGCGGCGCCTATGAGCCGGCCTTCGTCTTCGATGCGCCGGTGATCGAGGACGACTGGGCACGTTTGAGTGCCCGCAAAACCGCTTCCTAGCACAACGAATCCGGCTTTGGTCGTCTTTTTCTTCAACTCGTAACTCGTTATAGTTGCGCGCTTGCCACTCTCCCGACGGTCTCTCGGATGCGTTCAGACGACGCCGACGACAACGCCCAACCGCTCAGTCACTACGTCGGGGCCAGCCTGGATCGATATTTCGAATCCCTGAACGGCAGCGCACCGCCCAACGACCTGTATCGGATGATTCTCGAACAGGTCGAGCGCCCGCTGTTCGAGCGCGTGCTGGCTTATAACCAAGGCAACCAATCGCGCACTGCGGCCATGCTCGGCATCAACCGCGGCACGCTGCGCAAGAAACTGCGCGCCTACAATCTCGATCAATAGCGCCTCGCTCAAACACCGTTCTCGATACCGCCGGCCGGCGGTATCGCTCAGCTGGACCGCCCTGCTTCATGACTCAATCTTCTGCCTCGCCCGCTCCGATCCGTCGCGCCCTGATCAGCGTGTCCGACAAACAAGGCGTGGCAGCGTTCGCCAAGCGCCTGGCCGATGACCACGGCGTGGAGATTCTATCCACCGGCGGCACGGCAGCCGCCCTGCGCGAGGCCGGCGTGAACGTGACCGATGTGTCGGCCCACACCGGCGCGCCGGAGATCATGGACGGGCGCGTGAAGACCCTGCACCCGAAGATCCACGGCGGCATCCTGGCCCGGCGCGGTATCGACGACGACGTCATGGCCGATAACGACATCGCCGCCATCGATCTGGTGGTGGTCAATCTCTACCCCTTCGAGCAGACGATCGCCAAGCCGGACACCGATCACGCCACGGCGGTGGAAACCATCGATATCGGCGGCCCGGCCATGCTGCGGGCAGCGGCCAAGAACCATGCCTACGTCACGCTCGTGGTTGACGGCGCGGATTACCAGAGCGTACTGGATGATCTGGCCGATTACGGCGGCACGCGCGAGGCCACACGCAAACGTCTGGCGGCCAAGGGGTTTTCCCATACCGCCGGCTACGACAATGCGATCGCCAACTACCTGACGGCCGATGAAACCGTCGAAGCTGCCGACACCCTGCCCGCGCGCTTCGCCCCGGCCTACAAGAAGATCAGCGATCTGCGATACGGCGAAAATCCGCACCAGCGGGCTGCGGTCTATCGCGATAGCGACACGCACGGCCTCAGCCTGGTGGACGCCCGGATCTGTCAGGGCAAGGCGCTGTCGTACAACAACCTGGCCGACGGCGATGCCGCACTGGCTTGTGTACGGGCCTTCGACCAGTCGCCGGCCTGTGTGATTGTCAAACACGCCAACCCCTGCGGCGTGGCCGTGGCCCCGGATCTGACAACGGCCTACCAGCGGGCCTTTGCCACGGACCCCGTTTCCTCGTTCGGCGGCATAATCGCCTTCAATCAGCAACTGGATCATGAGACGGCCCGGGCGATCATCGACAACCAGTTTGCCGAAGTGATCATTGCGCCCACCATTACGGAGGCCGCACTCGACGTCTTCGGCACCAAGAAGAACCTGCGCGTGCTGGTCACCGGCAGCTGGACCAAGGCCGCCGAGCCCGGGCTCACGCTCAAGCCGATCACGGGTGGCCTGCTCGTACAGGACGACGACACTCAACTGCTCGATCACAGCCAGCTCAAGGTTGCCAGCCGGCAAGAGCCCGACGGCACCCAGCTCCAGGATCTGCTGTTTGCCTGGCGCGTGGCCAAATACGTGAAATCCAACGCCATCGTCTACGCCAGGGACGGCGCGACCGTGGGCATCGGTGCCGGTCAGATGAGCCGCGTGGACTCGGCCCGTATCGCCCGTACCAAGGCCGCCGATGCCGGCCTGGATGTCGTCGGCTCGGTGATGGCCAGTGATGCCTTCTTCCCGTTCCGCGACGGGATCGATACCGCGGCCGAGGCCGGCGTGGCGGCCATCATCCAGCCCGGCGGCTCGATCCGTGATGACGAGGTTATCGCAGCGGCCGACGAGGCCGGCATCGCCATGCTGTTCACCGGCATGCGACATTTCCGGCATTAGCACACGAAACAAACTCATTAGCTAACAACTCGTTAGCCGTCTCTACGACTAAAGACGACCCTCCGGTCGTCTTTTTTTGGTGCAACCGCGTGCTACCCCTGATCCAAGAGCAGCCGCGTCGAGGCTGTCCTTCTCATTGGACGACGGCCCGTGTGGCCTGTCAGGAGATCGCACCATGCGAAGCACCTTGTACACGGCTTCCACCACCGCACTGCTCATGAGCCTGGCGGGTCCGGCAAGCGCCGGCCTGCTCGACTCGCTGCTCAGCCCATTAAAAACCGAGTCGACGAGCGACGCCGGCTCACCCGCCGACGTTGGCACCTTCAGCGAGCCTTTTTCCGAGCCGACGATTACAGTCGACGGCCAGCGCGTGACGACCTCGGAGCGCTGTCTGCCCGGCGCCGACGGCAGCCTGAACTGCAAGCCGGCAGCCGGCACCGTGGCCAACCTGGGCGACGGGCGTTTTCTCTACCTGAATGCGCTGGAAGGCACGGAGAACGTCGAGCTGTCGATCGTGGCCGAATTCGGTGAAGTCTCGGTCAACGACCAGTCGCGTGTTTTGCGTCTGGATAGCGACGACACCCCAAGCTGGATCCGCCCCAGCCCGGTCGACGGCGGTGCCAATCCCAACGGAGCCGACAGCACCACCATCGCCAGCGGCCTGCCAGGCGTGCCTGACGGTCTTCTGAGCACCGCCGACAACACCACCGACAACGACGGCGCGCTGTTCTGTGCCGACATCACGTTCCTGGCCGATGGCCGTGTAATCGCCGTCGGCGGGACCGACTACTACACCGAGCCCGGCGTGGATGGCCTGCCGGTCGGCGTGGTTGAGCTCGAAGGCTTGAAGGCCTCGCGTATCTTCGATCCGGAAACCAACACATGGTCACAAAGTGGCGACATGCATTACGGGCGTTGGTATCCGTCGTTGGTGACGTTGGCCACCGGCGATATCTTCGTGGCCAGTGGTGTGACCAAGCTCTTGAAGCCGGTTTATCCCGAGCAGCCGCTGAACTCGGGCCGTAACGTGACCCAGACCGAAACCTATGATCTGGCAAGCGGCATATGGCAAGAAAACGGCCCCGCGGCACAGCGCTCCCTGCCTTTGTTTCCTCGGATGCATCTGTTGCCCAACGGCCAGGTCTTCTATAACGCGGGCGGTCAGGCGTTCAACCCCTTTGGCCAGGCCTACGACCAGGCGCTCTGGAATATCGTGGCCGCCTATGACCCGGACACGAAACGCTGGACGGATCTGGGCTATGCCGGCCTGCCCCTGAAGTTCAATGAAGTGGGCCTGGAAGGTCTGGCCAGTACCTTGAACGTAACCAATATCAATCGCGACCAGCTCAAGCGCACGCTGTCGAGCCTGGTCGGCCAGACCCTGGCCAACCCCACCGGTCTGATTTCGGGCCTGCTGGATACGCCTATCGATACGCGCGCGCTCGAGCGTGCGATCGGCTCCGGCATGCGCGGCTCGACGTTTTCGGCCATGCTGCCCCTGGAACCGGATGCCAACGGCGGTTATCACGACGCACGGTTCCTGACCGCCGGCGGCGTACCGACCTATGTAACCGTGGGCAGTCCGGGCGGCTACCTGCCGATCTCGTCCTCGCGCATCGACACCGTACACGTCGACGGGCCCGACATGGCCTACAGCTCCAAGCTGACGGGGCCCTTGAATCAACCGCGCTGGTACAGCTACTCGGTCGTCATGCCCGACGACAGCGTGATGATCTTTTCCGGGGGTAACCGCGACGGCGTCGTGCTGCCCGGTCTGGAGGGCGCTTATCGCCAGGCCGAGCGTTTCGACCCGGCCACCGGCACCTGGTCGCCAATGGCCATAGCCCATCGCAAACGAACCTATCACAACACCGCGGTGCTGATGCCCGACGGGCGCGTGCTTGTCGGCGGGCATTCGCCCATCAACACGGCCTACCTGTCATTCATCAACTTCGAACAGCTGGGCCTGGCCGATTACCAGAGCCGGGATCCGTCGTTCGAGATCTATACCCCGCCCTATGCCATGCGCGATGATCGCCCGGTGATCACCAACGCGCCGAGCGAGATGACCACAAACGGGCGTGACTTCGACATCAGCGTGAGCGGCGGCACCATCGATCAGGTCATGCTGATTCGTCGCACGGCCACCACCCACCTGGTCGATGGCGACCAACGCGCTGTAAAACTGCCGATCGTGGCCCGTGACGACGGGCAGATCACGCTGGCCATGACCGCCAACCCGGCGGTACTGCCGGCCGGCCAGTACATGCTCTTTGCCAGCACCGTCGCCGACGATGGCATGCGAGTGCCGTCCGAATCGGTACCGGTGACCATCCTGCCACGCAGCGACGGCGCGCCGGTCATCCAACCGGTGCCGGCGGTCGTGGCCACCGATGAGCCCGGACTGCTCGGCCAGACGCTGGGTCTGGTTGGCCAACTCGGCACGCTCGGCCAGGACGAGACAGTCTCGCCGCTCTTGCCTCTCACCGATCTGTTGTCCGGCGTGACCAGCATCATCCCCGATTCGGACACGCTGATCAGCGGCGCGCCCGCCACGGCCGTGGAACTGCGAAACGCGCTGCGCCGCGCCGCCGGCGTGGGCGTGGATACGGTCACGAGCACGCCCGACGCGCTCAACGGTCTGGTCGAGGATATCGAAGCCTCGGCCGCCACGGGCGGCGAGCAGGTTCGATGAGCCGGGCCGTCACGTCCAGACGACGCGCTTCGGCGCGTCGTCTGTCCGGATTGTTCATCGCGGTCGCCGGCGTATTCTCGTCGGCGGTTTTTGCACACGGCGGCGAATCGCACGACAGCGACAACGTCGTCGCTGTTTTGAGCGACCGGAGCGAGCTGCCGGCCGGCGTGCATATCCAGTTGCGCCGTACGTTAGCGCCGCAACTGCTGGTACGGAATACGAGCGATGAACCGTTGTTCATACTCGATGAAAACGGCCGCGCATTTCTGCGGATCGGGCCGGATCATGTCGAAGCCGATCTGGGAGCTGCGGCATTCCATCGCACCAATACCCTGATGGCGCCGGGCGCGATCGCCGCCGATGCCTCCCAGACACCGAACTGGCAAACCGTGGCTGATTCCCCGGCCTGGGGCTGGTTCGATCTGCGTCTGCGCGATCGCAGGATGGCCGTGTCGCAAGACGTGAAAGACGCCAGCCGAATCACGGCCATCGGAACCTGGCGTATTCCGGTTCGCTTGGGCGACAGCGCCGCACGCATCGCCGGCACGTTCGAATATCGGCCGCCGGTGGCCGGCATGCTTGAGGCACGTGTAATCAACACGGGGCGCTTGGCTGCTCACGCCATCGTCAAGGCCATGACCGGCAGTGCCCGGCCCGGCCTGTTCGTGTCTTATCGCGGCGACGAACCGCTCGTCATCTACGACGATAACGGTCTGGCCCTGTTTCGCTTTGCCGATCAGAACGTCGCCGTCAATCGCAGGGCTCCCACGTGGCGTCTCATACGGCCCGCGGGCGCGCCAGCTGCCCTGCCGTCTGATGCCGCATCGGCCAAGCCTGTCTGGGCCCGTGTGTCCGATACGCCGAGCTACGGCTGGATCGAGCCCCGACTGGCGGCCGCAGCACCCAACGCGCCCGAGGCCGGCGTCACGCCGATCAAGGACTGGCATATCAGGTACCGCCTCGGCGAGGCGCACGGGCATATCGAAGGCATCAGCGAATGGGCGACGATTCAACCCGTCGGTAACGAGTGAGGCGTGATCACACTGCCCCGGTCAAAGTCACGACCAACTGCCGGCTATGCGGCGAGGTGCGGTGCTCGTAGAGATAAATGCCTTGCCAGGTCCCGAGGTTCAGCCGGCCGTCGGTGACGGGTACGGTCAGATCCATGCCGGTGAGGATCGATCGGATATGCCCGGACATGTCGTCCGGGCCTTCCATATCGTGTTCGTACATGGGATCGCCGTCGATGACGGTGCTCGTCAGCCAGCGCTCGACGTCGCCGCGTACGTCCGGATCGGCGTTTTCACAGATCATCAGCGACGCCGAGGTGTGCTTGATGAAGATATGAGCGATGCCGGTATCGAGACCCGCATCGCCCACCACCGCGGCCACGTCGCGGGTGATATCACGGGTACCACGACCGGTGGTCTCGAACGTCAGCGTTTGTTGCATAAGCGCTTATCCGGTTACTTCATGTCATCGAGCTTGGCCACCAGGCGCTGATTCACGTCTTTGGGGTTGGCCTTGCCCTGCGAAGCTTTCATGACCTGGCCGACGAGAAAGCCCACGATCTTGGTCTTGCCATCCAGATATTGCGCGACCTGATCGGGATTATTGGCAATGGCCTCGTCGACCAGGGATTCAATCGCCCCGGTGTCGGTGATCTGTTTCAGCCCCCGGGCCTCGATGATGGCGTCCGCGGTTTCACCCTCGCCGGCCACCAGACCATCGAAGACCTGCTTGGCAAGCTTGCCGGAGATCGTATCGTCCTGGATCCGCGCAATCAGCCCGCCCAATTGAGCGGCGCTGATCGGTGTATCGACGATCGTCAAACCGTCACGGTTCAACACGCCGGCCAGCTCGCTGTTGATCCAGTTGGCTGCCGGCTTGCCCAGAGCCGCCTTGTCGGTCCCGGCCGCCGCCACCGTGGTTTCGAAGTATGCCGCCAGAACACACGACTGGGCCAGCGCTCGGGCATCCGCGGTGTTCAGGGCGTACTCGCTGGCCAAGCGCTCGGCTTTGGCATCCGGCAGCTCCGGGAGATGCTCGCGCTGGGTTTGGATGAACGCGTCGTCGATCACCACCGGCAACAGATCCGGGTCCGGGAAGTAGCGATAGTCGTGGGCTTCTTCCTTGGAGCGCATGGCTCGCGTCTCGCCGGAGTCCGGGTCGAACAGACGAGTCTCCTGGGTGATGGTGCCACCGGCCTCCAGGACATCGATCTGGCGCTCGACCTCGAACTCGATGGCTTTTTCCAGGAACCGGAACGAGTTGACGTTCTTGGTCTCGGTACGCGTGCCGAACCCGGTGCTGCCCGCCGGGCGCACGGAGACGTTGGCATCGATCCGGAAGCTGCCCTCGGCCATGTTGCCGTCGCAGATGCCCAGGTAGGTCACCAGGGTGTGCAGCTTTCTGGCATAGGCCGCAGCTTCGGCCGCGGTCTTGATCTCGGGCTCGGACACACACTCGATCAACGGCGTGCCGGCCCGGTTCAGATCAATGCCGGTCTCGCGGTCGAAGGCTTCGTGCAGGGATTTCCCGGCGTCCTCTTCCAAATGCGCACGAGTGATGCCGATACGGCGTGGCCCGCTGCCGGCGGTTTCGATATCCAGATGACCGCCGACAACGATCGGCAGATCGTACTGGCTGATCTGATACCCCTTGGGCAGATCGGGATAGAAATAATGCTTGCGGGCGAAGACCGAGGCCCGCGTGATGTCAGCCTCGATGGCTAGGCCGAAGCGCGTGGCCATGGCGATCACGTCGCGGTTGATGACCGGCAGAACGCCGGGCAGCGCGATATCCACGGCGTTGGCCTGCTCGTTGGCCGCGGCCCCGTAGGCGGTCGGCGCGCTGGAAAAAATCTTGCTGGCGGTGGCGAGCTGGATATGGACTTCCAGGCCGATGACGGTTTCCCAGTTCATGACCGCTCCTTATTCAAAGCCGGCCGGGCGGGCCGTGTGCCAGTCGGTGGCCTGCTGATAGGCATAGCCGGCGTTCAGGAGCCGGCCTTCCTCGAACCAGGGGGCGAGCAATTGCAGGCCCACCGGCAGCCCGTGAGCAAACCCGGCCGGCACCGACATGCCGGGGACGCCGGCCAGGCTGGCCGGCAAGGTATAGACATCGTTCAAGTACATCGAGACCGGATCATCGGCTTTCTCGCCGAGCTGGAACGCCGGCGCCTGGGTCACCGGGGCAGCGATGAGATCCACGTGCTCAAAGGCGCGTTGGAAATCCTGGGCGATCAAGCGCCGGGTTTTCTGTGCCTTGATGTAGTAGGCATCGTAATACCCGGCAGAGAGCACGTAGGCGCCGATCATGATGCGCCGCTGCACCTCGGCGCCAAAGCCCTCGCCGCGTGAGCGGGTGTAGAGATCCTCAAGGTCGCGCGGGGCCTCACAGCGATGGCCATAGCGCACGCCGTCAAAGCGCGCCAGGTTGGACGAGGCCTCGGCCGGGGCGATGACGTAATATGTCGACACCGCCAGATCGGTATGCGGCATATCGATATCGACGATCTCGGCGCCCAGGGCTTCGTATTGCTTGACCGCAGCCTCGATCACCGCTCGGCTGTCAGCCTCCAGGCCCTCGGCGAAATACTCGCGCGGCAGTCCGACACGCAGACCGGCCACATCGCCGGTCAGTGCAGCCGTATAGTCGGGTACATCCTGTTCCACGCTGGTCGAGTCGCGCGGATCAAAGCCGGCCATGGCCGAAAGCACATGCGCACAGTCCTCGGCCGAGCGAGCAAAACAGCCGCCCTGATCCAGGCTCGAGGCAAACGCGATCATGCCGTAGCGCGAAACACGACCGTAGGTCGGTTTGATGCCGGTCACGCCACACAGAGCGGCCGGCTGGCGGATCGAGCCGCCGGTGTCCGTACCGGTGGCCGCCGGTGCCAGCCCGGCCGCAACGGCCGCGGCCGAGCCACCCGAGGAGCCGCCGGGCACATGCGCCAGATTCCAGGGATTGTTCACCGGCCCGTAGAAACTGTTCTCGTTGGAGGAGCCCATGGCGAACTCGTCCATATTCGTCTTGCCCAGCGTGAGCGTACCGGCCGCAGCCAGACGCTCGACCACCGTCGCGTCGTACGGGGCCACGAAGTTGTCCAGCATGCGCGAGGCACAGCTGGTCTTGATGCCCTTGGTGCAGAAAATGTCCTTGTGCAGGATCGGCAGGCCGACGAGCGCGCCCGGCGTCTGTTCATTCATGCCATCAGCGCCGGCGCGGGCAGACTCGGCCGTGGGGGTGATCAACGCGTTCAGCGATGAATCGTGGCGCTCGATCCGGGCCAGAAAATGATCGGCCAGCGCACGCGGTGTGGTTTCGCCACTGCGTACGGCAGCAATGAGCTCGGCGATGGATCGGTCATGCATCATTCGATCACCTTGGGCACGCGGTACACGCCCTCGGCCGTGTCCGGGGCCACGCTTTGAAACGCTTCACGGTCGATAGCCGCATCGGGCACGTCATCGCGCAGGCGCGCGGCCAGATCCAGCGGATGCGACATGGGCGCGACATCAGTGGTATCGGCTTGGCCCAGATGATCCACGACGTCCAGTATGCTGGACAGGTCACGGGCATAATCTTCGAGTGCGGCGTCATCCAGGCCCAGACGGGCCAGATGGGCGACCTTTCGCACGTCGTCAGTGGTCAGACTCACGATCGTCTCGCTGCTGGTGATGAATGTCGGCCCGGCGTGTCGGCAACCGGCCGGGCCCCGGGGAATGTTCGCACGGGCGCGCAAAACTAGCATAAAAAGACGTCAGCCTCGCCGCGGATGTGACGTTGCACGGTCTCTCGACAGGTCCCGGGCAGTGCTGCGAGAGGGCTGGCTGCACGCATCGTTGCCGGGCAACGCCCCGGTTGCTAGCATTGCCCTCCTTCGAGGGGCCAGGAGCCTGGACGCTTTGCGTTCGGGACTCGAAATCTTTTAGTCGGACGCGCGACGCGTCGACGACGCGAATCCGCTTTCGCTCGGTGAGCATCATGTTGGAAAACTTTCGTGGCCTGTTCGTCAACGATCTATCAATCGATCTTGGCACTGC
>MDTG01112599.1_pt1 | contig 17597 bp, 18 predicted proteins | sample 811421 | NCBI WGS metagenome assembly MDTG01 (sample SAMN05326645, study PRJNA326480) | marine metagenome | isolation source: seawater | place: Pacific Ocean: South East | collected 2011
AGATTTGGATCTAATAAGACAAGAGAAGATATTCAAAAATTAAGCGTTTTAAATGCTCTTGATAGATTACGTTTATCTATACTCAAGGAACCAAAGTCCTAATCATTGGATTTAAAAGTTGAGTTCTGGAACCCTCTACGACAAAGTTTGGAACTACCATAGGGTAAAAGAATTACCTGGTGGATCAACACAGCTATTTGTTGGTCTTCATTTAATTCACGAAGTAACCAGTCCTCAAGCCTTTTCTGCGCTTAAAGAAAAAGGTCTTGAAGTCAAATTTCCCAATCTCACAGTTGCAACAGTTGACCATATAGTTCCAACAGCAGACCAGCAGAGGCCTTTTAGTGATCCTCTGGCTGAGGAAATGTTGACAACTTTAGAAAAAAATTGTGATTTTCATAGGATAAAATTCCATGGAATTGGGAGCAATTCTCAAGGAGTAGTCCATGTTATGGCACCTGAATTAGGATTAACACAGCCTGGAATGACTGTGGCTTGCGGAGATTCACATACCTCGACCCATGGAGCTTTTGGAGCAATTGCTTTCGGTATTGGTACTAGTCAAGTGAGAGACGTTTTAGCTAGTCAAAGTTTGGCAATGAAGAAATTAAAAGTTAGAAGAATTTGGGTAGATGGTTCTTTGCAAAACGGAGTATATGCAAAAGACTTAATTCTTCACATCATTCGTAATCTTGGAGTCAAAGGAGGAGTTGGGTTCGCATATGAATTTGCTGGACCTGCGATAGAGAACCTTTCAATGGAGGGAAGAATGACAATATGCAATATGGCTATTGAAGGTGGTGCGAGATGCGGCTATATCAATCCAGATGAAACTACCTTTGAATATCTCAAAGGCAAAGAGTGTTCTCCCAAAGGTAAAGAATGGGATCAGGCGATTACTTGGTGGAAAAGTTTAGCTAGTGATTCAGAAGCTAAATTCGATGATGAGATTCAATTAGATGGTTCATCAATTGAGCCTACAGTTACTTGGGGTATTACTCCTGGACAAGGGATTTCAATCAAAGAAAAAATTCCAAACCCTGATTTACTTCCAAAAAATGAGCAACAAATTGCCAAAGATGCATGCAAATACATGAATTTAGAACCTGACAAACCCATTGAAGGAACATCAATTGATGTTTGTTTTATTGGTAGCTGCACAAATGGGAGATTAAGTGATCTCCAAGAGGCCTCAAAAATAGTCAAAGGTCATGCAGTAGCTACTGGAATAAGAGCATTTGTAGTTCCTGGTTCTCAAAAGGTTGCAAAGGAGGCAAAACAAAAAGGGATAGATAAGATTTTCATTAAGGCAGGTTTCGAATGGAGAGAACCAGGTTGCTCAATGTGCCTAGCTATGAACCCAGATAAATTAGAGGGAAGACAAATCAGCGCTAGCTCAAGCAATAGAAATTTCAAAGGTAGGCAAGGCTCTGCAAATGGGAGGACCTTATTAATGAGCCCAGCAATGGTTGCTGCTGCTGCAATAAACGGAAAGATTACGGATGTAAGAGAATTACTCCAAGATTCAAACTAGAAATAAGATTATCCATAAATGAAACTAGAGTTCCCAAAAGGCGAAATCCATTCAATCAAAGGCAGAAGCTTTGCCATTAAAGGTGATGATATTGATACCGATAGGATCATTCCTGCAAGATTTCTCAAATGTGTAAGTTTCTCCGCTTTGGGTGAACAAGTCTTTGCTGATGATAGAAAAGAACTTAAAGGCAATCACCCATTTGATCTTGATCAAAATAAAGGGGCTAATATTCTTATTGTTAATGATAATTTTGGATGTGGTTCAAGTAGAGAGCATGCTCCACAGGCTCTGATGAGATGGGGTATAAGACTGATTATAGGAGAAAGCTTTGCTGAAATTTTCTTTGGGAATTGCCTTGCATTAGGAATACCTTGTCTAACCACTTCAAAACAGGAAATAATTAAATTACAAAATCTAGTTGAAAAAAACCACAAACAAATTTGGAATTTCAATTTAAAAGAACTATCCATTACTAATCAAAAAGAAATTCTAAAACTTAATCTTGAAGAAGGTGCCTATAATATGTTTTGTTCCGGCAAATGGGATGCAACTTCTCAACTACTAGATGAGGAAGACAGAATCAGGCAAACGGTGAATAATCTACCTTACCTAAATAAATTTAAATAAGAAATCTAAAAAACTGCTTTAACAGAATTATCAAAATCAAATCCATTTATACGAAAGTAAAATCCTCCTGCCTCATTATCGGGATGATAATAAACACCAAATTCATATGCTCTTTGATGCCATAATAGGCCTAGCTTTGTATTATAGTACTCTCCATGATTTTCCGAATTGCTATCAATATTTATATTGGAAACAATATCAAACATTAAAGGTCCATATATTTGTTGAAGGAAACTAACCTCTACAGTTCTCAAATCAATTGCATTATCAAACTTAAATGGACTATTTCCAGCCTTAAATTTAATCCCAGGCATAACAGAAAGTTTTGTATAGTCTAAGAATTTCTTCTCTAATCTTCCTAATCTAATTTCCGGTCCAAAACTGAACTTTACAAAGCTCTGATTACTGCCATCTTCATAATTAAAAAATGCTGACTTAACACTAGTTCTAAAAAGTAATTCAGGATTAATTAAAATAGGTGAAAAAACCATACCTTTATTTTGATTAATATTTTCTCTACTCATTTTCCATATTTCATACTCACTATCTAAAGAAGCAAAAACACTAGATCGCAAAAGACTTATAATTTCATTACTTGAAAGTCTCTCTGCCTTATATTTACCTGAACCAAATCGTAGATTTAAAGTATTTTTCACTTCACCGGATTGAAAAGACTTAGTCTTTTCAATAAAACCACCATATGCAGCTCTAATTTCAGTTTCACCAAATGTCCCATTCCAAGCTCTTGATCTGTAATTAGTGAAAATATTAAAACTGGAATAATCTAAAATAGGCATTTTAAAATGCTTTCTTAAAGTAGCTGAATGTCTTAAGCCTCGAAATATTCTTTCAGTATTCAATGTACTTAAATCATTTGAACTATCAAATTCCCAGTCTTTATAGTCAGCCTTTAGTTTTATATTCAAGCCAAATAAGTCGGAAAATTTTATACTTTTATCATCTTTACTATCTTTTTCATTATAACTATAAGTCTTACCTATAAGAGCTCTATTTATCAAAAACTGAGGTGTATAATCAAGTTTTATATTATTATTAATTTTTCTACTATTAGTTGTCCTTGTCAAGACTAATCCATCGCGATCTTTACTATCAAATATTAATTCAAATTTATTCTCCCTTTTTTTTGCACCAAATATTCTTTTACCGAGAAAAAATTTATTTCTACTTCCAAGTATTAAATTAGTTTTTGCAGATGTAATTAGTAATTCACCATCCTCTTCCTCTGCAATAACATCTATTCCTTGAAAAGAGATTTGATGAGGATCAAATGGATCATTTGTAAAAGTAATCCTTTTAGATTCCCAACCTTTCTCCCGAATAGTAATCAAGTCAGACTTAAACCTCCAATTATTAATTGCTCCAGTTGCTTTATTAGATCTAGTTATTTTATTGCTTGGTAATTCAGTATTTCCAAAATCAAATTCGATGCCATCATCATAGAACGTTTTTTCTTGATTGTTTAATGATCTATTTTGAACTAATTGCTTTTTATTATTAGTGTTAATTTTCAAATCTTTTAATACATTTTTAATATCTAGTATTCCATATACATTTTCAATAATTCCCTCTTTCTTTAATAAGTTAAATCTAAAAAGTTTACCTATAAAATGTTGACTACCCTTAGTAAAACTAACATTGCCCTCAGCAGAAATAATACCAGTTAACTTTTCATATCTTAACAAGTCGGATTTTAGGATCCCTCCATTAATTTCTAACTTAACATTACCTTCAGCCAAGTAAATATTTTGATCATAATCATATTGCTTATCAGCATAAATTTTCAACGTTAACAATATTTCTTCAGTATTTTTTGCTTTTACTACATCAAAAGATGGACGTATTGATCTATCAATTAGAGTTCCAACAGAATAATTGTATAATTTATCCTGATTCAAGCCTTGAAAAACATTCTCTTTCCCTGTCGCAATATCAAATAAAGACAGTAAAGTATGAAACCCTAGAAGTCCAAGGTTTAGAGCAGAACGATATTTCCCCCTCTCCGCCAAATGAGTAAAGCAGACGAAAGAATGATACTGAATAAAGGAGTTGTGGGAGCTTCTTTAGTCCAGTAATTAGCGTGTCATTACTAGTCCTGTGGACTTTCTAAATCTTTTCTGTTTGGTGTCCTTGTTGGATCACTTGCCAAGAAACCAAATAGAAAGATCCCGACAAAGAAAAAGACGACCGTATATACGGAAATCTTGAGGGCAAGCATGAATACGAACCAACTAAGTAGAAGTTAAACCTATCCTATGAAGTCAATAACTCCAATCAGAAAATCAAAGGTGTTACAGACTTTTGGAAACAAGAAAAATTCTTTTCCAATTGGGATAGCTAAAAAATCCAATGAAATCAACGAATATCGATGGAAAGATCAATTTTTTTTCGCTTAAATTTTAAAAATCCTTAACTTTTTTTTTTTTTTTTTTTGTAATTTTCATCATTTTTCTACCTATTCCAAAAAAAATTTCTCAATATTGACTAATTTTTAGGACATTCCATCACAAGTTTCTACAGTCTCTTCTTCTTTTGGACAAGTTCTCATACAATATCTTGACTCATACAAATCTGAGCTTAGGAAAACGACATGGGACAAAAAACAGCACTTGGATCTTTGCTGAAATCAATCGGCAATTCTGGACAAGGAAAGGTTGTACCAGGTTGGGGAGCAGTACCAGTAATGGCCTTCATAGGTGTGTTACTACTGGTTTTTCTTGTGATTATGCTCCAAATTTATAACCAATCTCTACTTCTTCAAGGATTTTCAGTCGACTGGAATGGATGAATTGATTAAATTCTGATTAGTTGAGGTTCGCCCATGAATGTTTTTGGGGTTGGTTTGCCCGAAATAGCTGTTATTGCTGGATTAGCACTTGTTATTTTTGGACCAAAACGTCTTCCTGAGTTTGGGCGAACAATTGGAAAAACTCTAAAAGGTCTTCAAAGCGCATCAACTGAGTTTGAACGCGAAATTAAAAATGCAATGACAGAAGACGAGTCTTCAAATGAAAACATTGTGGACAAAAATAATTAACCTCTCCAAATATATTTAGAAACATCTAATCATTAGAATTGATGATGATTCTTCAATACTTATATGTATTCAAATGAATTAAAACTATTAGTTGGCTTGGGAAATCCTGGGGCTCAATATCATAGAACGCGTCACAATGTCGGATTCATGGTTTTAGATGAAATAGCTAAAAGAAACAACTGTACCTTTCGCGAAAGTAAAAAACTCTTTGGAAAAACTTGCGAAATTGGATCTGGTCTTAAAAAGACCAGGTTGTTGATGCCTAACACATATATGAACGAGAGCGGAAGATCAGTGAGAACAGCAAAGGATTGGTTTGCTTTGGATAGTCATCAATTAATAATATTAGTGGATGATATAGATCTCCCGCTGGGGAAAATAAGAGTACGCTCTAAGGGAAGTTCAGGCGGTCATAATGGATTAAAAAGCATTATTAAACATCTTGGGACCAATGAATTCAAGCGATTGAGAATAGGGATTGGTGCGCCAAGTGAACTTCAAACAGAAAGAAAATCAAGAACTGTTTCTCACGTTTTAGGTAAATTTTCAAAAGAAGAGTCTTATAATTTAAATTTCATTATTCAGGAAATAATTAGTTGCATTGAATCAATCACATCTAATAATTGGGAAAAAATAACTACTCGCCTAAATTCTTATAAGCTTGAAAATTCATAACTTATAAAAAATGTATAATCAAAAACCATCAACAATTGCATATCTTCAGATTCATAAGCAGTGCTTTAATCAGAAAAAATTAGAGGGAATAGTTCGTGCAGGAGAATTTGAATGGAATTTTATCTGGGCTTTCAAGAAAGGAGAACTTTATGTAGATCCCCCACTAGGTAGAGCTCTAATAAAGGATGCATTAGAAAGATATTTAGTTAAAGCAGACTACAAACTTGAATCTGGCGGAGATTATGTTTTTACAATTAGAGCCAAATTTTAATGCCTAATTCATCTGGCCATATGAATTTTAACTTCAAAAAATCCTCTAATAAAATTAATGCTACAACAGCATCGAGATTATCAGGTGGGAAAAGCATTTCTTTTGGTAACCAACGAATAAAATAATTTGGAGACCAAATTTCCCAATATCTAAATCTTGCTCTTAGTGTTGATCCTTTTTCATTAACATAAATCAAATTAGAAATATTTTTTTGTATTAATTGAGTCTCTATATACTTAGAATTTGTACCATCACCAATAATAATTTTTTTAATATTATACTCTTGTTGCCATAGAGGAATTAAATCGCAAAGTTTATTTATTGAAGCTATTCCTGCTTTAACAACATTACTAGAGTTTACGTCGGCTAATATTATACCGCATTTTTTATTTCCAGGATCTATTGATATATAATGACTCATTCTTATTATTTTTTTTAGTTTTTGTCTAAAGATTGTAATTCTAGCGATATTGAAACTTTATCAGCACTTTGGCTATTATTCATCGCCTTTGAAATAATTTTAATATCACCTACTTTAGTCATAAATAATTTATTACCTAGATTATTAATCTGAGTTGCATTAACTTTTAACTCAGAGCTTAAAGATCCTCTCCTCTTTACCTCAGCTAATGTTGATGAAAGTAGAAGTTTTATTTTTTTCCTAATAGATTCAGAGTCAGCACCAGATAAAGATATATTTTCTGAAGCAATAATTTCCCCCTTTCTAGTAATATTTTTATTTAGTATAACTTCAGGGAATGCATACACATAGTTTTCATCTCTAAGAATATTACCTGCTGATTTTATATTAACTACCCAACTTCTTTTATCAGAAATTATTTTTTCAAGATTCTCAATATGATCCTTACGAACTAACAATATTCTACGATACTTAGACTTATTAGTCTGAGCTAAATTGAATGCTTTATAGTTTGCTTGTTGAAGTATATTTTCAATCTCTTTTTTTATATCATCTTTTTTATCTATCTTTATAGTCTTAGTCAATAGAGATTGTCCACTCCTAATAACAACATTGCCACTTCTTAAAGCATATAAGTTTTTTTCTAATTTTTTTAACTCATTCTCCCTTTTTGTAATCTTTGCTTGAATATCCTCTAATTCAAACAATCCAACCCGTAATTGACTATTAAATGCAACCATTATTGCTAATGAAATAGCGCTAATAATACTTCCGGTAAAAACAGTTATTAAAACAGCTGTACTTTTAGGCCTTAACCTAAAAATACTTAAACGCGCTTTACCCACTTTAGTGCCTAATCGATCTCCTAACGTAGAAAGTATTCCACCTAGGACTAATAGCGATAAGATCAGCAGCCAGCCAGTCACAGAAGTAAAGAAAGATTAATTTAACCCTCTAAACATTAGTATGTAATGGCCTTCAATTAAATCTTTTTGCTAGAGCAATAGGATCAAAGATAGTAATTTTTTTCCTGTCTATTGCTAGTAATGAGGAACTTTTCAACTCCCCAAGTAATCTTGTAATTGTGACTCTTGTGGAGCCAATAGCCTCAGCGATAGCTTGGTGAGAGAGTCTCAAATCAATTGTTACTCCTTTTTCTCCCGGGACTCCAAAGTCCCTACACAAAACGAGTAAAAAGCTTGCAAGCCTAGAGGACATATCTCGATGAGTTAAGGTTTCTATCATCGTTTCGGTTTGAAGTACTCGACTAGATAAACCTTGGAGCAAAAGCAATCCAACTGAGGCATCTTGCTCAATTGCATTCCTTACTGATGTAGCTGGAGCAGCAACAAGTTCCACACGAGTAAATGCGACAGCATGATAAAAACGATCTGATCTATTTCCTGTCAATAAAGATAAAACTCCAAACAAACTGTTCTCTCTTAATAAAGCGACCGTAATTTCTTCACCTGTTTCATAAACTCTGCTCAATCTAACCGCACCACGCCTTATCAAATAAACCCTTTCGGCAGGATCACCTGGAAAAAAAATTGTTTTCGACCTATCTACATTTTCAGTAGAAACTCCATCAAGAGATTTAATTACTTCCAACAGCGTTTTGCTTGGCGGTAAAGATGTGGATGAATTAACCGCCATGTGGCTATTTCTTTGTTGGTTGAAACGGGTAAAGCCACGATATGTAGTGACCATGTTTAATTGATTGTTCAAAGAACATTAATAAGTTGAGAAAAAACGATATGTAGCCATCGCGACTTTTTTTGCCCTTGGTCGCCAACTCAATCAATTACTTACTTCCAAATGATTCTATCTTTTCAAGTACTCAAGCTTAAACTGCTTTTGGAAAGTACGAAAATTACATTTATTCTGCTCATTAACTTTCTTAAAAAGTCTTAAAGGTTTTATTTCACAGTATTTTTTATCTATACACCACAGATAGTGTTAATTTAGTTGAATTCAATTTTTCTACCGCTAGATTAAAGAAATGACATCAAGATCACGATTGAGATGAATGCAAGAGTAAGCATTAATGCTCAACAAAAGGCTGCGCTTCCTTCAAAAGAGGCTTCGCTTAAAGCTGTTCCCCTTAGGGAGCACTTGCAAATAGTTAAAACTCAAGGACAATTGCAAATACACACATCTACTTTTAGAGGCAGTTTTTCTATTGTTCTGAGCGAAGCATTAAGATCTGCAGGCTTGGGCAGCAAAGTTTTAATATCTCAATTTTTAAGAGGTGGAGTTAATCAAGGGCCAGATAGAGCCATTAATCTTTGTGGGCAACTTGAATGGATAAGGCCAGCCATTGAAACGTGCTTACCTGAGCAAGTTAAGGAAGAAGATTTATCTTTAAAAAGAAAATTTCAAGAAAAAGCAATTAAAGAACTATGGGAATTTTGCAAAAAACGTTTATTTGAAAAAAATCTAGATAAAATTGTTCTCGATGAAATAGGTATGGCTATTAGCCTGGGTTTTATTGAAGAAAATGATTTAATTTCTATGATAAATAATCGTCCAACGTCCACAGATATTATTATTACAGGGCCATCCATTCCTCCTAAAGTAATTGAAATGGCTGATCAAATCACCCAATTACGCTGTAATTAAATGTTAAAAAATGATCGTTGGATTTCAGAGCAAGCATCTTTAGGAATGCTTGAACCATTTCAAGAAAAACTTATAAGGCATCTTGAACCTGAATCAAAAAAATCACCTGTTTTAAGTTTTGGTTGCTCATCATATGGCTACGATTTGCGTCTATCTTCAAAAGAATTTTTAATTTTTAAACATGTGCCAGGAACAGTAATGAATCCAAAAAAATTTAATCCTGCGAACTTAGAACCTACTGATTTAAAAGAAGACAAAGATGGTGAATTTTTCATATTGCCTGCACACTCTTATGGTCTTGGTGTTGCTTTAGAAAAAATGAAAGTTCCACCCAATATTACTGTTATTTGTCTTGGTAAAAGCACGTATGCTCGTTTAGGAATAATAGTCAATACAACTCCAGCAGAAGCTAGCTGGGAAGGACATCTAACCCTTGAATTCAGTAATAGTTCTGGCGCTGATTGTAGGATTTACGCTAATGAAGGAATTTGCCAATTACTTTTCTTTGAGGGTGATCCTTGTGAAACTACATATAGTGATAGACGAGGAAAATATCAACATCAGCCTGAGAAAGTAACACTAGCAAAAGTTTAGATATGAGCCTTGTTAAATTAATAACTTCTACACCAGATGCAGAAAAAACTATGGCATATATTGCCAGGGTTAGTAATCCAAAAAATCAAGATAATAACGATTTTACTAAATTAATAGGATATTGCATAAAAAATGAACATTGGAGTGTCTTTGAGCAAGCTTATATGACTTTACAAATAGAAACTACTAGAGGAATTGCGGCACAAATATTAAGGCACAGATCATTTACATTTCAAGAATTTTCACAACGTTATGCAGATAGTAGAGAACTGGGAGATATTCCGATACCAGAATTAAGAAGGCAAGATAGCAAAAATAGACAAAATTCTATTTCTGATTTATCGGAAGAGGTTATAAATCGATTTAAAAAAAAGATTAAACAACAGTTCAAACTAAACAAACAACTCTATGAAGAGATGCTGCAAGCTGGGATAGCAAAAGAATGTGCGAGGTTTGTACTGCCACTTGCTACACCAACGAGAATTTATATGACAGGGTCATGTAGATCTTGGATTCATTACATAAATCTCAGGACTGGACATGGTACGCAAAAAGAGCATATGGATATTGCACGAGAATGCAAAAATATATTTTCAGAGGAATACCCAGTAGTTTCATCAGCTTTGAATTGGCTTAACTAGCTATGTTCTCTTGGTCCTTCGGATTTAATTACATTATTAGAAATTACTTGATTGGAATCTGTTTCTAAATTTAAATTGCTTAAATTTGATGATTTAGTGAAAGATGGTAACTCAGACTTATTTATTAAAGCAAGAAATATTTCATTAAGTTCTCTATTTTTTCTGACCCCAATCGAAAAGCCTTTTGGTTCACCTTTATCATCAAAAAAATTCAATTGAGGAATACCGTTCACATTATATTTATCAATCAAGTCATTCCATCTGGAATTATCAACATTCAATAAAACAACATCTACTTTATTAGCGTTTTGTTTCTTTACATCAATCATGTCAGGAGCCATTTCTTTGCAGGCCTCACACCAATCTGCATAAAATTCAAGCACTGTCGGTCTTCCATTAGATAAGGCCTGCTCGGGTAAAAGGGAGTTTTTTGCTAATTGATCAAGCATTGCATTTGCTTTAAAACCATTACGTAAAAAAAATAAAGAAATCACAAGCAAAATACTAAGAAAAACTAAAAAATATTTTTGAAAAAAACTAAGATCTGTTGCTACATTGCTTTTATCAATCATCTGAGTTAATAGTTCACACTTATCATTATAAACAAAATATTTGATTAAAAAGGCATACAATAGTGAAGGATATGATTTTACTTAGTTGATGTGGGTATATCATTTCTGGTATACATAGCTCTGTAGATTGGCTGGTTTCTCTTCAAAACGAATAATTCTCTATCTGTACATACATCATAAGGATTACTATTAAGCCATTTCAATTTTTGTTCATATTTCCTATCAAAATAAGTACTGCTATCAATAGTTTTAGTCATCGATTCAATAAGTTTATATATATCACTTTGAATAAATAGCTCTCCACCTCTACCCATATATTTAGAAATTGAATTAAGCAGACTAATTCTTAGGACTCTTCTTTTGAAATGTTTTCTCTTAAACCAAGGGTCTGGGAATTGTATCGAGACTCTTTTTAATTGATCACAATCTAAATCGGATAACCACTCATCTAAACTTACATTTACATTACAAAATAAGAATTTCAAATTGTTCAATTCTAGCCTCTTTCTTTTGCTTTCAGAAGAACGAACAAGAGCTTCTCTGATCTCAAGCCCTAAGAAATTCCATTTTGGATATTTTGATGCTAATTCAATTAAAAATTCACCTTTAGCTGATCCAATATCTAAATGAATTGGAGAATGAGAATTTTCAAAAAGAATCGACTTAGATGGAAGTGATAAAGGAAGCTGGAAAAATTGGCTTAAAGGATTTACATGCTGTCTCACAAAATAAAGCTGTTATTAATCTATAAAATTATTATCCTAGCAAGTTCATCTAAATCTTCGGAATAAATTACTTATAAAGTTTTTAATAGACAATCTTATAAATTTATCCTTTTTGTAAGCTTTTAATCTTAAATAAATTTTCAGAAGAAATTTGATTTTTTGCTTATGGAATTTTTGCAAATATGGATAAAACTCTTTAATAATCAAAAATAATCATGAAAAGAATAGATAAAGGCTGATAATAAATATGAATAAGATTTTTTTCTTGACTGAACCTCAATTCCAAATTCTAGTTTGGCTTTCATATCGAATCGCGGCCATCTTCGCATTTGGGCTCCCATTAATATTGTTGATCTGGGCAAAAATTTCAAAATTAAGCTCTATCGATCGGCTTCTCTCAATTTATTGGAAAGTATCCAGTCTTTATGCCATAAATCTTTTGTTTCTAAGTGGTGAGAATCATTTAGGTCAATTCATTTCATTCATATCACCAATTCTTATGGTTGGTTCTACTTGGTTCTGGGTTGATCTCAATGAAGAAATTGATGAAATGTTTATTTTCAAGCCAATATCACTAACTACTAGAATTTGGCGATGGACTTTATCTTTTTGGGGGATATTAAATACTGGTCTTCATTTATTAAGTGCAGGATGCTTTAATTCAATCAATGGCAGCTATTGCGACACTTGGAGACAAATTCCATATAACTCGTTTATTACAACAAAAACAATTATTAAATTTGTTCTAGGTGGCAATTGGACTACAGCATTTGCTACATTTTTTGCATATTTAGCTTTGATATTATATGGCATTGGTTTAATTCAATGGTTAATTATGCAGTTCCCAAAGAATGGGCGTTTTGCAGGTAAATTTTAAAAGATAATTAAAATTAAATGTTTAAATAGACAAAACTACTTTTTCACATCTCTTACAAATATTTGGATGTTTTTGATTATTACTCATCTCAACTTCATAATGCCAACATCTTTCACACTTTTCCCCTCGCGCCTTTGCAATATCAATTGAAGCAATTTCAGTTTCTTCACTAACTAAAACTTCAGCCCAAGGCTCTCCTCCGATCTGTAAAGAGGACACAAGCAACCAATCTCTCAAGACATCAACTTGATTACTCTCGCACTGAGATAACCAATCAATAGCAGCTTGTAAATTCTCATCTGAGATATCAACTCTAACAGATGCCTCTAAGGAAGATCCTAGTGCCTGATTATTACGACAACTTTCCAACATTCGATTAATAACTGTTCTTAGTTTACGAAGTTCACTAACTGGTTTATTAAAACTATCGTCCCTCCATAATTCAGGCGCTTTAGGCCACCCCCTTTGAAAAACCGAGATTTCTTCTAAGCTATATGGAATATTTTGCCAAATATCTTCAGCCATATGACATAAAACAGGAGCTATTAATCCAGAAATAGTTTCGATTACCAAGGCTAAAACTGTCTGGCAACTTCTCCTTCTGAAGTCAGATTTTGAACTTACATATAATCTATCTTTAGCAATATCTAAATAAAAATTAGATAAATCTACTACACAAAAATTCTGAATAGTTTGAAAAAACTTTGAGAATTCATAATTAGAAAATGCATATGTTATTTCATCAATTACCTCTGCAGTTCTGTTTAGCATCCATTTGTCTAGTAATGGCAAATCGGAAATGTTAATAGCATCATTTTTATTATTAAAGTCATAGATATTACCTAATAAATACCTAGAAGTATTTCTAACTTTTCGATAAACATCAGAGATTTGTTTTAAAATATTGGATCCAATGGGAACATCGGCCGAATAATCTACAGAACTAACCCAAAGTCTCAAAACATCAGCTCCATAAGCAGGATCCAACTTCTTATTTGAGCCACCGTTAATTATAACTAAAGGATCAATAATATTACCTAGAGATTTGCTCATTTTTCTACCATTCTCATCTAAAGCAAAACCATGTGTAAGAACCTTTTTAAAAGGTGCAACTCCATTTACGGCTACTGAAGTTAATAGAGAAGACTGAAACCAACCACGATGCTGATCAGACCCCTCTAAATACAAATCTGCTGGATAATTTAAACCACTATTTTTATCAATAACTGAAGACCAACTTGACCCAGAATCAAACCAGACATCCATTGTATCATTTCCTTTTTGCCATCTATCTGCCTCATGTAAATAAGAAGGAGGCAAAAGCTTGGACTCATCATATTCCCACCAAATGTCGGCTCCATAATTAGAAAATAAATCAGAAATATGAGAAATAGTTTCTTTATTTAATAAAATTTCTTTTCCATTCTTCTCGTAAAATACTGGAATGGGTAACCCCCAAGTCCTTTGACGAGAAATACACCAATCACCTCTTTCTCTAACCATAGAGTCAATTCTATTTTTTCCTGATTTTGGAAGCCAAGTAACCTCATTTATAGCAGAAAGTGCATTTTCCCTAAATCCATCTAAAGAAGCAAACCACTGCTCAGTAGCTCTAAAAATTGTTGGTTTTTTAGTTCTCCAATCATACGGATATTTATGTTCATACGGAATTTCTTTAAATAGAGATCCTGTTATCAATAGTTCATGAATAATACTATTGTTAGCATCTTTTAATACATTTAGCCCTTCAAACTTACCGGCTTCATTGGTGAAAAAACCACGCTCGTCAACTGGGCAAGAAATAGGTAAGTTATATTTTTTACCAGTATTAAAATCATCAACTCCATGCCCAGGAGCAGTGTGAACTAATCCTGTTCCAGATTCAACATTTATATATTCTCCGCCCAAAACGACAGGACTAATTCTGTCTAGTAAAGGGTGTTTATATATAACTTTATCTAATAAAGTCCCTTTAACTAATACTTTTCTCTCGAATTTAATATCTACACTTTTTGATACTTTTTCCAAAAGATCATCAGCAACAATTATAAATGATTGATCAGGAATTTGAGCAATAACATAGTTTAATTTTTGATTAATAGCTATGGCCTGATTTGCAGGTATTGTCCAAGGAGTAGTAGTCCAGATTAAAAGTTTAACTTCTTTTAATTTTCCTTCAGCATCAAATATATCTGGAACTTGTTTATAAATTTCTTGGGTTAATATTTCTGGCATTTCAACAACTTTAAATCCCACATAAATACTTTGACTTACATGACCTACAGGATATTCCAATTCAGCTTCAGCTAATGCAGTTTGAGAGCTTGGACTCCAATGAACTGGTTTTAAACCTCGATATATATACCCTTTAAAAACCATTTCGCCAAACAATTTAATTTGAGAGGCTTCAAACTGTTTATCTAAAGTTAAGTACGGCTTATTCCAATCCCCCCAAATACCCCATCTTTTGAACCCATCCATCTGATTAGAAACTTGCTTTTTTGCATAAACAGCAGCTTTTTTTCTCAACTTTAAAGGATTCAATTCAGCTCGTTGTGATTTATCTAAACCTTGAAGAACTTTTAATTCAATAGGCAATCCATGGCAGTCCCATCCTGGCACGTAGCAAACTTTGTTGCCTTGCATTATTTGATACTTGTTTATGGTGTCCTTCAACACTTTGTTAAGTGCATGACCCATATGAAGGGTCCCATTTGCATATGGAGGTCCATCATGCAAAGTAAAAGTTTTTCCAGAATTGTTGAGGCCAAGCTCGAAATCTATTTTCTTTTCAGCCCAGAAAGCCTGCAACTCAGGTTCTCTTGAGGTGGCATTTGCCCTCATGCCAAAATCAGTCTGCAAAAGGTTGAGAGTTTTTTTGTAAGAGGGACTATCTTTCTGAGACCCTTTATTGACCTGATTCACTTGGAGAAATATTCAATAATCATCATTGGTGCCTGAGGCCTTTCAACCTTATCAAGAAGTCTCTTCATTTTCGGTTAATTCATGATTTCTAATTTTATTGGAAGAAGTTGATTCTAATTTATCAACTTCTTCCTGATTAACTTTCTCTTTGAATTCTGTACGAATCCATTTCTTTTCTTTTTGAGGTTTTTCAGCCTGAATACGAATGCTTTTTAAAAAATTCATAGAAATACTACCTTTAAGAACAAAAATTTGAGCCAACTCCCTAAAAGATTCAAACCATCGATCAAAAGTTCTAATTCTGCTTTTTTCGTCAAAACTAAGTTGGTTCCATCTGTTTTGAATGATTTCAGTCATCATTATTGCGTACAAAATAGCTATAGAAATAACAAATAAATTTATCGAGCCTCTCAAAAAATCATTCTCCACACGAAGAAATAATCCTAAGAATAAAAATAGGCTACCTATCAACCAATCTCTAGGTCTACTTAATTCGACAAGAATCAAAGGCAATGCCAATATCATCAACCCAACAAAAAGAAATGAGTATCCAAAAATAGAATTAAGCATATTTTTTCAATATGAGTTTATTCTGACGTAATTGAGGCTGATTAAAAAAACTCGACATTATGAGCCATAAAAAGAGCACTCCAATTTCTAATCGATAAATATGAACATTACATTAATTTTTTACGATACTAAGCAAAAATAGTATTCAAACAATCATCAATGAACTTCAACCCATTGGTGAAAGCAACCAGACGACCTATCGAAATTGTTAGGCAAACTAGTCTCTTAGCTTCTCTACAGACTGAATCAAACTTATTTGAGCGGCAGTAGGCAAAAACCTCAGCAAGAATTTTGTTTAGTAGATCATTCCAAATCGTTCAACTTTTACTTCGAAAATTACGTAATCATTGAACTGATTGCCGAATGGTATTGAATCGAAAAAAGTCATTATTTGATCAGATCATGGATTGAGCCAACTTGGAAAGATTATGCAGAGTAACTTATAATTTAATTTTAGGAGCTGAAGACAAGCGCTCATAAAAAAGACCTAATAATAAAAATTTAATTACCAACAAAACCAAAGAAAAAGATGAAAAAGAGCAAGCTGAACCTGAGTAAATTAAGTTCTAACGCGTCTAATAATCATGATTTTAAAGAATTCACTAATTTTCCAATACTACAATTTGGACTGGCGCTGGATTATTATCGTTAAAACCTACCTCCCCACCTGGCGGAATTGGTAGACGCGCTGGTTTTAGGTTCCGACGATACATAGCAACACTAAGACAAGTGAAATCTTTATAGAGCACCAAGAGGTGCTTTTTTATTGGGTTCTTATCAATACCACTTAGCCAGTTCGACCAATAGACGAATCCAGCGACCAATTTCAATAAGATAATTAATTGCTTTTTTTGCTAAAATGTGAGGATAGGGGTCTAAAGGTATGTGGAAATTTAGCGAAGACAATCCAAATCCAAAAAGCAAATGGTTGGTAGAATTTACATGTGAAGACTGTGGAATAACATCACACAAAAAGGTCTATAGAAAATCTAATAAATGTAGATTATGTGAGTACTACCATCGAGAGGGTAATAGAGCACTAAAACTTTCTATCTCCGGAGATAAATATGAAATAGATAAGTAAACACAAATAAGTCTCTCTAAATAAGTGAAAAATGATTTTTCTTAGTTTCCTAAGTTTGACTTGGTTGGCATACGTTTATATGAAAATCTCAAAGTTTTGCCTAGATACAGATATGAGATTAGCTTGGCTTTTGGCTTCTTTTTCGGGATTAGTCTTAACTCTTTGGGCAAAACAAGGTTTATTAATTTGAATTTTCTCTAGCCAAGTAAATAAAAAATCCTCAATACAAAACAATTTTTTGGGGTTCTATTTATAAACAGTCAAAATATCTTTATATACGTTAAATTTCATAGGAAGCGCTTAAAAGTCGGATCCAGCGCATCTACCAACTTCAAATCCGAGCAACCAACCTGCTAAAATAACGAAATTGTCGCTGGTCTAATCCACGAGACACATTGGCC